>Ga0182024_10002599_pt1 | contig 44475 bp, 38 predicted proteins | sample P32metaG_FD_120480 | JGI IMG/M metagenome (GOLD analysis project Ga0182024, IMG submission 120480) | Permafrost microbial communities from Stordalen Mire, Sweden - P3-2 metaG (Illumina Assembly) | ecosystem: Environmental > Terrestrial > Soil > Wetlands > Permafrost | place: Sweden: Stordalen... | reverse complement strand
TGCGGTTCACAACCAGCTGCTTTGACCGGAGCACGGCCAAATGCTGCGAGATATTCGCCTGCTCCATCCCAAGCCTCTCCATTAGCTCGCCCGCCGAAAGCTCTCCACCTTCCAGCAGCTCAATGATCGCAATTCGTGTTGGGTGTGCAAGCGCCTGAAAGATGTCGGCCTTAAAACGACGCAGCGAGTCTTGCATAGCGCGCTCCAATCAGTTGGAATATTCACAGATTCGAATATAGTATTACATACTTATCGACCAAGAGAGCCATTTCATGGTGTTGAAGCGCGTTTCAGGATGCAGGGTATACCCGCTCTCAACCCTCGCGTATTGGTTCCTCCTGAACCGATACGCTGTGAGCGGCTCGGGCGTCTTGGTCTTCTTGCCGGATTAGGACCGCTAAACGCCCTAGGGTTGAGCGAAGCAGACGCTGCGCAATCGGATTGCGCCTCGCTCATACACGATCCCTCCCGACACCAGATCCGTTCTTGATTCCCCGAACCCAACTGTGCCTAAACCCTTACCTTTTGAAACGCCCGGATCGGTTGGATCCGGCCATTGAATTGATGAGGTTTACGGGGTGCGTTTTTGAACCCCTTTTGAAACAGGTCAAAGGGGTGTTGGTTAGGCCGGTTTTTCGGGGAGTTGGGCCGTGTGGTCGTTAAGTACCCGCGAGACGGTGGCCGCGGAAATGCGATGGCCCTTTGCTATCGCACGAAGGCTCTGCCCCTGGCCACGGTCGCGCTGGATTCCGGCGTGATCCAGTTCCAGCGGATTGCGGCCGATATGACGGCCTTCGAGGCGGGCGCGCCGCATGCCGGCGCGCACCCGTTCGACGATCAGGCTGCGTTCGAGCTCCGCGATGGCGCCGATGATGACAACGAGGGCGCGGCCCAGAGGGCCGCCTGTGTCGATGTTTTCCCGGAACGAGATGTACTCGATGTTGAGCTGGGTGAGTTCGTCGAGAACCTCGAGGAAGTGCTTTACCGACCGGGCGATCCGGTCTGAAGCCCAGACCAGAACGACATCGAACTTGCCGCGTCGGGCGTCGGACATCATCTGGTCGAGCCCCGGCCGCCTGGCCTTGGTGCCGCTGATCCGGTCGGTGTATTCGTCAACGATGGCATAGCCGCGCTGGGCAGCCATCTGCCGGAGGTCATACAACTGGCTCTCCGGGTGCTGATCGAGGGTCGACACGCGCATATAAAGCGCAGCGCGCTTCATGCGCGCCGTCCCTTCTTCTGTGGGGTGGTGGATTCATGTCTGGCTACGTAGTTCTGGATGAACTGCTGAAGTACGGTCGTCATATCTACGCCCTGCGCCGCGGTTGCAGCTTTAAAGGCGTTGTGCAGGTTGACCTCAAGGTTAATGTTCACTCGTTTTATCCCTGTTCCTTCCTTTGTGATCTAACTCACCCCCTTTCCTTCCAAGAGATGAGCATATGCGATTGTGAGTATTCGCCGCCAGTGGTCCGGGCGACCGGGGCGGCGAACTGGATGGGGGGCATCTTGCATGTAAATCGTAATGAGTATATACACATTGCTCATTATAAGCACGCTTGTCAAGCAAAAACCGGGCCGCGTTGAATTGAATTGCGGACGCAGGTTTCGTTCTGAAGGCGCGCATCAAGGAGTGGCGTCCCCACTGGAGCATCCTGCACAAGAGCCATGCCGAGGATGCGGCCCTCTACGGATCGGAAGCGGAGAAGTGGAAGCACAACCCCGTCCTGCATTCCGTCCGTTACCTGAGAGATCCTTATTATCTTGAAGAAAAGCACTATCAGGACAGGCCGTATCCGGTCTCTTCTCCGGCATTCACCAATGTGCCCCTCATCGGCCCCATCCTGGCTACCACAGTCGGACGCATTGTCAAGCCGCCGATCCGCATGCATGAAGCCGAGTGGGATGGAACCAAGTACACGCTCTACTCCCCGCGGCTCGAGCCGCGCGGCCCGGACGCGCTGCCTCCGCGGGTGCCCAAAGACGAATACTCGCTCAAGAATGTCTTCGGCAAGGAAGCCAAAATCTTCGCCGAATACAAGGGCCTCTATGGCTTCATCGCCAAGAGCACCTACCAGGGATTGTTTCCCAACACCAACTCACTGGGCAAGGAAGTTGACTACCAGGGTTCGCGCCAGCTCGATAACTTCTCCCGACGTTATTACGAAAAGGAACTGGGCGCCGCCGCTGGGCCATCTCCTGGTGGCTCGCAGATGTTCGGCTATACGGAACCATTCCGCCGGTTTGTGCAGCACGAAACCTTCTCCCCCCAGGCGAACGAGATCCCCAACACGGCTGCCTCCTGGCTGCCGGGGGACGATTACTACACCAACTTTCATGAAGGGGATCCTTTTATTAAGGTCGACGACGGGTATGCCCGGCTGCCCGGCGCTGGCTATGCCGCTCTGCACCCGGAACTCGAGAACGTTGACCCGGAGAACTATCCTGATATCCATAAAATGGCCATCCTGGCCGATGTGGCGCCCTACTCACGGGAATACAACCAGGTGGAAACGTCCTTTTCCCCTTTTTGCCACCTTCGAAAGCCGTTACCGCCGAGCGGGATATTCTTCACTATCTTCATGTATATGCATTACTTGCATGCAACCTGCGCTGGCGATTCTGAATTCCTGCCCCGGCACCGGTCCGGTCAGCTGCACGGATCTCGAAGCAAACTGCGCCAACCAATCCCGAAACTGCGCCACATGAACCCGGCTGGCTCTAAACTGCGCCAACTCAGCTCTGGCTGACCCTTTGCATCGGTTTAAAGTCTCGATTCCGCCGGACCCTCGATGGAGATCAGGATGCAGATCAGGATGGAGATCAGAATGTGACTCGAGCTACGGTCTCGACCCGGAACAGCGCTTGCTCAAAGCAAAAAAGAATACGAAAACTGCGACATTTACCTCAGTCCACTCGACCTGATTCGGTGAAAGACTGTTAACAGATGTCAAGAACATCGACATCAAAAAGCCGTTGAAGCCAACATGGGCAAGCAGTACATCGACCACGGAGAAACCGCCCTGCTCCGCTCGCGCCGGGAATCTAATCCCTCCTGCTCTCTGGCGTATTTTCCTCAACCAATGGTCGCAGCGGCAATCTGTTTTACGGAGATTGTTCTTGAAAAATCAAACAGCCTCACTCTTGCCGCATCTGGTGGGCGCCGCCGTCGTCGCGGATTCCACCGGGTACTCGATCAAGACCGTCTACAAAAAGGCCTCTCGCGGCAGGCTTCCACACTACCGCTTCGAGGGATCTGTTCGCTTTGATCCCGTCGAGATCAAAGAGTGGATCGACAACCAGAAAGCAGCCTAACCCGGTTCCGGCGCCGAAAGCGCCGGAACGGTATGGCAATCGCTACCACTTCACTGCGTTCAGTTTCGTCTGAGCCTCCGGCCCCGAAGCTGGCGTCAAATACCGCATCGTGCTGGCTATATCCTTGTGGCCTGCGTAAGCTTGCACCGTCCGAAGGTCAATGCCGTTGCGAAGAAGTGTAGTCAGGTAAGTGCGCCTGAACCGATGCAGCGTGTACTCCTGACATTCCTTTAAATCGCGGCAGCTATCGCAGCGTCCACAGTTCAGGCCAGCTCCACGCACCAGCCTCTTGAGCATTCGCAGGAGCTTGGTATTGGGCTTCCGATTCTTCGTTCCCAGCACGAGAGCTTGTCCTTCGCAAATTTTCTGCCACTTTCGCAATTCTTCCAGGAGATCATCTGGGATCGGGATGTCACGCTGCTCCCAAGCTTTTGGTAAGAATCCCCACTCCCCTTTCGCTTGTACCCGGAGCGTTCTGGCCTCCCAATTGAGGTCCCTGAACTCAAGGTGCATCAACTCCTGGTCCCGGAGGCCGCACTTCAAGCCCAGGAGGATGCAGACATGCATGTACAGATTCCGTGCTGCCAGCATCGCTCGCGTCTGATCCGACGTGTAGATCGTCGGGAGCTTGTCCTCGTACCTTGGAGTCGGCGGGATATTCTTCCGATCGTTTCCACCGAATCGCAACCACGAAGCCAACCGCTCGTGACCGTTTGACACCGTCCGATCCCCGCACCCCCGCGCACGAAGAGCGGCATGGTAGAAGAAGAAGTCATCACGGACAACCTGATCAACATGAAATTTTTTCCTCCTGCTCATGAGGCTCATGAACTCGACAGTGACCAGTCGAGCCTTGCCTGCAGCTTCCTGTGCATTACGCCCCTCCGCGTCTCTGATATACGCTGCAGCCGTGTCTTTTAACGTTGCTCGGTCGGTCTTCTCGATGACCTCTACGTCCGGATTCCCCACCGCCTGCGCCACGATCGACTTCGTGTTCTCCAACTTGACCCGTCTTGCGTCGGCCTCCGCTCCCCGTTTTCCGGCGGGCATGTAAACCGTCTTTCGGTCCACTGTGTGTCGAAGGTCATACGTCGGGTTCTCAACCTTTATGGCAACGCCATTGACCCACGCATGACCAGGCTTCGCCCGGCCGTTGGCGCCCCGAGCGGCCGTTGACCGCCTCCAGGTGCCGACGGCGTCCTTGTAACGGATCATCAGGGTAACCGCTTTGCCGTCCATCTAGACAATCACACTCGTTTGCACGACAACAGCACGACAAAGAAGCCATTCACTCAGTATTTATTGGATTATTGTTGTCTAGGTCGGAGAATATCACTCTCTCCGCCACTGAATCGCGCACCTGCAGGAAGTCACTCCTCAATATCGTCATCGTCGGGATCGACCCGCTTGACGCCCGGCGTTGGCGCTGGCGCTGCCGCCCGCGCGGTTTCGGCCCTGGCCCCGGGCGCCGGCGCAGCCTCGGCAAAGCACAAATCTAGCCGTTTCCCGCCTTCTGAGTGGATTTGCTCCGACGAGGCCGTCCTCGCGGCAGGGAGGGTCCGAAGATAGCCCAGGCCGGAGCGCAGAGAAGCCCTGGAATGCATCCGCTCCTGCCCCTGCGTCCCGTAGGGCCGCGCCGAAATTCTTCTCCTCGCCAATTTCTGTTTGTGCGATTGCCTTCCGGTGCTGTGTGCGCCAACCGGGACGCCTCGCCGCGCGTGATAAGGTGGATGCGCGGAGGGCTGGAAAGAATGTTTGCACCGTATCAAACCGCATGGCTCGCGTTGGCTTGTATTGCGACTCCACTTGCCACGGCGCAGAGCACGCCAGCGGCCTCACCAGAAGCCGCCCAGCACATCAAGCGCGTTGAAAACGGTCTGTTGGGAGCCGTCGTCCTCAAGGGCGATGCCCAGGCGACCCACACCCTCGCCACCCGCATGAAGGAGCTCAACGTTCCCGGCGTGAGCGTTGCCGTCCTTCACAACGGCGTTATCGAGTGGGCGGAGGGCTTTGGCGTCAGCAGCATCGGGGGCCCGCCCGTCAATGCGGACACCATGTTCCAGGCTGGCTCCATCAGCAAGCCGTTGGCGGCCATGGCGGCGCTGCGCCTGGTTCAGCAAGGCAAGCTCTCGCTCGACGCGGACATCGACACCGAGCTCACCAGCTGGAAGCTGCCCAGCGACCCGGTCCAGGCTGGCAAGCCCGTAACCCTGCGCGAGCTGCTCACCCACACCGGCGGCACCACGGTTCACGGCTTTCCCGGCTACGCCTCCAATGAACCCGTTCCAACGCTGGTGCAGGTTCTCAACGGCGAAAAGCCCGCCAACACCCCCGCCATCCGCAGCGAAGCGGCGCCCGGAACCAAGTGGAATTACTCCGGCGGCGGCTTCACCATCATGCAGCAGGCCGTTATCGACGTGACCGGCGAGCCCTTCCCCAAGTTGCTCCACGACACCGTGCTGGCTCCAATTGGCATGGCGCACAGCACCTATGAGCAGCCGCTTGGCAAGGAATTTCAGGCCTTCGCCGCAACCCCTTATCACGGCGACGGCAAGCCTGTGGAGGGCGGCGCGCACACTTACCCCGAGATGGCCGCGGCCGGCCTGTGGACCACCCCCACCGACCTGCTCCGCTACGTCATTGAGGTAGAGAACTCCCTGGACGGCAAAGCCAACCGCGTGCTCTCAGCAGACATGACCCGCCAGATGCTCACCGCCGGCATGGGCAGCTGGGGCCTGGGCCTCGAGATCGGCGGTTCCGCCCCCAACCAGTACTTCTCTCACGGCGGCGTCAACGAGGGCTTCATCAACATTTTTGTTGCCTACGAAAAAGGCGGCGAAGGCGCAGCGGTCATGACCAACTCCGACAACGGCGGCGCGCTCGGCGACGAGATCATGCGCTCCATCGCCGCTGAGTACACCTGGCCTGACTGGCATCCTATCGTCCGCGCTTCAGTACCAGTCGATCCCAAAATTCTGGCGCAATACGCCGGAACCTACGCACTAGCACCCAACTTCGACCTCGTTGTCACGTTGGAGAACGGCCAACTCATGACCCAGGCCACTGGCCAGGGCAAGATCTCTCTCTTCGCCGAGTCGGAAACAAAATTCTTTCCCGTGGTAATTGACGCTGAGATCGACTTCCTCAAAGACGATCAAGGCAAAGTTACCAGCCTCTTCCTCCACCAGGGCGGCCACGATATCAAGGCGCCCAGGAAATAGCCGTCTCAACAGTCAAGTAAACTACTCCGTGGAGCCCATGCCCGGCATCCTCTCCAAGACGCGCACCACCCTCGAGATGATCAAGTGGGAGCACTCCATCTTCGCGCTCCCCTTTGCCTTCACCGCCGTCATCCTCGCCGCCAACGGCCTGCCTGCGTGGCCCATCGTCCTCTGGATTCTTATTGCCATGATTGCCGCACGCTCCTGCGCCATGGCCTTCAATCGCTGGGTTGACGCTGAACTGGACGCCGCCAATCCCCGCACGCGCACCCGCGCCATACCCGCCGGCCTGCTCTCCCGCCAGTTCGTTTTCGGATTCACCTGCGTCGCGGCGCTGATCTTCGTGTTGGCTACAGCCGAGCTCAACCAGCTCGCGCTCTACCTGTCGCCGCTGGTCCTGGTGGTGCTGCTCGGCTATAGCTACCTGAAGCGCATCACCCGCTGGTCGCACTTTGGCCTGGGGCTGGCTCTTGGCCTTGCCCCCTCGGCCGCCTGGATCGCCGTCCGCGGCTCCCTCGACCCACGCATCCTGGTCCTCACACTCGCTGTCACACTGTGGGCCAGTGGCTTCGACGTCCTCTACGCCTGCCAGGACTTCGAGCACGACCGCTCCGCCGGCCTGCACAGCCTGCCCCAGGCAATCGGCATCCCATCGGCCTTCTCTGCCGCCCGCGCCATGCATCTTGCCACGCTCGCGCTGCTGGCCTGGTTCGGCTGGCTGTTTCACTTCCGGACAGCCGGATGGTTCGGAATTGTGGCAGTCGCCCTGCTTCTGGCCTACGAACACTCCCTTGTTTCTCCGCGCGACCTGCGCCGCCTCAACGCCGCATTCTTCACCATGAACGGCGTCATCGCCACCGTCTTTCTAGCATTCGTCGCCGCGGATCTATGGCTCCGGTTTTAGTCTCCATGACCCCCGATATGCCTTATGGCAAATTCGCAGAAAAAACTCCGATCGAGTTGTGGTATGGTGCCAGAAAGCAATCAAATCAAGAACCAGCCACGAAGCCTCCGCTAAATCAACGAGCGGAAGAACAAGGCACAGGCATGAAGATTGCCATTCAGGGCGAACCCGGCTCATTCAGCCACGAAGCCGCGATGAATCTGGTCGCCGACGCCGTCATCGTTCCCTTCTCGCTCTCCGCCGACGCATTCACAGCGGTGGTCAACGGATCGGTGGATGCCGCCGCAATTCCCATCGAGAACTCGCTGGCCGGCTCCGTCTCCGAGCACTTCGATCTGCTGCTCACCCACGACGTGATCGTGGAGCGCGAGACGTTGCTGCGCATCCGCCACAACCTGATCGCCATCTCCGGAGCTTCAACCAACGAGATCGACCGCGTTTTTTCGCATCCGGTGGCCCTGGCGCAATGCAGGCGCTTCCTCGCCGCGCATCCCAGAATGGAGTCCTACGCCTTTTACGACACCGCTGGCAGCGTCAAGCAACTGGTTGAGCTCCGCGATCGCCACGCCGCCGCCATCGCCAGCGAAGCCGCTGCCCATTATTATGGCGCGCAGATTCTTCACGCCGGCATTGAAGACAATCCGGAGAATTTTACGCGCTTCTTCCTTGTCCGCCGCGCCGGCGAAGTCGCCCCCGACCCCGAGTCGAACAAGATCAGCCTGGCGTTTTCAGTCGAGAATCGTCCCGGTTCCCTGGTGTCCGCCCTCATGGAACTCTCGACCATCGGCACCAATCTGACCAAAATCGAATCTCGCCCGGTGCATGGGAAGCCCTGGGAGTACATTTTCTACGTCGATTGCCAGATTCATACCCCGGAGGAGGGCACGCACGCGGTCAATGCGCTCCGCCCCCATTGCTCCATGGTCAAGGAGCTGGGCCGCTACCGCGAAGCCTTGAAGCCCTCGTAGCCAAGCCCGTAGGAAATTCATCCCGGCCAGTTTAGGCAGCGTTTGGCGAATCACAGTCACGTGCATTTTGGTAGGTCAGGGATTCATCCCTGACAGCTCAGAACGCAAAAATGCCGGGCTTTAGCCCCTGAGGCGTGGTTTTGCGGCCGGAGCTTTCCCCCGATTCGACTCACTAAGTACTGCCTGACCGGGGCGCCTTAAAAGTGATACGCCAGGCCGATTGCGGGGTTGAAGACGTTGAACCATTTGTTGGTTGTGAATGTGGTATCGCCAAAGGTCGGCACCTTGGTCACAAAGCCCCTATACTCGGCGCGAATGTCAAAGCTGGGGCTGATCTCATACGCAATGCCGGCCCCGTACATGGCGCCGATTGCCGTCTGCTGCTTCACATCCAGAGAGGTTGTCCCCGTGTTGCGGATGGGAAGAAAAATCATCGCTCCCGGCCCTGCTTCGGCAAACGGATTGAATTTCTTGTAGTTAAAGCTGCGCACATAGGCGGCGGAAGCCTCCTGTGTACGGGTCAGAACCCTGATTCCGCCCGGAAACTGGGGCAATACATACTTAATCGTATTCTGGTAGGTGATGCCGTAGTTGGCCTCCAGCGCGCTCGAGGGCGTAAGCATGAAACGATAGCTGGCCAAAGCGCCCAGCGCATAGTTGGAATGAACTTGGACATCGGTTTGTGAGGCAATGAACGGCTCAACCAGAGCTGTTCCGCTGATGCTGATATCCTGGCGGCTTTCCTGTGCGCGGCCGGCTGCCACGCAACCAGCCAACAGGAATGCAATGATGGCAATCTTCTTCATTCGGTCCTGAACCTCACACATGCGCTCGCCGTCCGGCTGGCAACGAACTTGTCGAATCCGGCGCGCCGGTTGATCCGGGCCCCGCTCTAAGCATTGTAACTGGCCGGGACGGGTCAGTCATAGAACCCCCTCCCAACACTCACTGCTGCAACGATCTTTGCCTTTAGACGCACCAGAATCCAAACGGGTGCCAAGCACAATCACATCGAAGGGCGCCATAAACACACCAGATGCCCCCATTCGCAGTCTCTCATCGGTAGCAGAAAAGGAATGCGCTGGGGTTCCTCCGGGACGCATCCCCGGATCGCGCCGCACACGCAAGGAATGAAAATCAGAAGCCAACACGCTTTCGCATTTCGGTCACCAACGCCGGGAAACGTTCGTGACGGTACTCGTCGGCAGTTTGCCAGCCCCTGCCTTCATAGAAGCGAATCGCATTCTTGTTGAGACTTAAAACGCGGAGCCAGGCTGTTCGGATCTCACGATCCCTGATCTCCGCCTCCGCCGTCGCAAGCAACTGGCTTCCCACTCCCCGCCCACGAAAACCCGCCGAAATCCAGAGATCTTCAACCCACTTATCGCCCGTCAGCACCACTCCAATCAGCGAGTCTGCCTCGAGTGCCATCCACGAACGGGACCAGTCCTCCTGACCGATCAGCAGCGGCGCCTCGGCCCACAACCCTCCGTACATCTCGTCGACGATGGTCTGAACAAAGACGTGGACGTCGGCGCATTCCTCGGGTTTGGGGTGCCTAAAATCCATGCAATCGTCCTTTCAGCGGCAACCGAATCGCTCTTTCGGACCCTCCCCGTCGTTCAGAGCCGCTCCCTCACCCCGCCCGCTCCACATGGTAATAAAATGGCGCTCCCCGCTCCTGGGCCAGCGCCCGCACCGTGCGCAGAAACGCTCGCGCGGCGTAGGACAGCGTCGCCTTCCGCCGGTGCACCAGCCGCAGCACCCGCTTCATCTCCAGTTCGTCCACCGGAACCCGCACCAGGTCCCCGTTCTCCAGCTCCCGCGCCACCGTCAGGTGCGGCACCAGCGCCACACCGTTGCCCATGGCCACAAAGAGCTTGATCGCTTCAATCGTCGGCAGCTCGATCGCCATGTTCAACGGCGTCCGGTAGCGCTGGAAGGCCTCGATCACCCTCTGCCTCAGCGGCGAGGCCACGTTGTGCGCGACAAACAGCTCTTCGCCCAGGTCCGAGATGGAGACCCGTGCCCTGCCAGCCAGTGGATGATGCGGGCTGACAATAAATGCCAGGCTGTCAGCGTACACGGCAATGGTGCGAAACTGCGTCGGGTCGGGCCGGAACGAGATCATTCCCAGCTCAAAAGTGCGCAGCGCCAGCTCCTCCGGAATCCGGCTGGCCAGCATCCGGTTCACCGTAACGCTCACCTGCGGAAACTCCCGCCGAAACCGGTCGATGGCCGGCAGCAGATACATGCAGGTGTACTCGTTGGCCGCCAGTTGCAACCGACCCCGCTCCAGGCTCTTCAGCTCATCGAGCGCGCTGTTCGCCTCCCGCCTCAACGCCAGCAGCCGCAATGCATAATCGCGCAGTAGCACACCAGCTGCGGTCAGCGACCCATCCCGGGCCGCTCGATCGAACAGCGTCTCACCCACTGAGGCTTCCAGCTTGCGAATCACCTGGCTCACGGCCGGCTGCGTCCTGTGCAGCCGAACCGCCGCCCGCGAAAAACTCCGCTCCTCCGCCACCGCGAGAAATGTTTCAAGTTGATTCAGTTCCATATCAGTTCCCAGTGGACAGTTGTCAGTGTTCAGTTGTCAGCTGTCAGTTGTCAGTGTTCAGTTGTCAGTGTTCAGTTGTCAGTGGTCAGTAAAAGGACCCGTGACCGAGCTTTCGCCTTTTGGCCCCAGGACCTGGCGATTGCAGATGATAAGCCACAGACTCTCTTACTGCTGATCACTGATCACTGTCCACTGCATTATAAGCAATTCTAATCGCTTCCACAAAAATAATAACTTTGCCTTATACTACCCCAATACGAGATACTTGGAGAGTTGGCAAGCAAAAGGGATCGCTGGCAGGTACACTCATGATTCCAAATCACCTGTACTTTTTCGACACCACCCTGCGCGACGGCGAGCAATCGCCCGGCTGCAGCATGACCACGCAGGAAAAGCTCACCATGGCCCATGCCCTCGAGGATCTGGGCGTGGACATTATTGAGGCCGGCTTTGCCATGGCCTCCGAGGGCGACTTCGCGGCCATTTCAACCATCACCCAGGCTATCCGCAAGCCGCGCATTGCGTCCCTGGCGAGAGCGAAAAAGGAAGACATTGAAATGGCCGCCCGCTCCATCCAGTTCGCCGACCGCGCCCGCATCCACGTCTTCCTCGCCTCCAGCGATCTGCACCTCGAATACAAACTCAAAATCAACCGTCAGGAGGCCCTCGACCTCACAGCTGAATCCGTACGTCTGGCGCGCTCGCTGGCAGACGATGTTGAATTCTCGCCCGAAGATTCCACCCGCTCCGACCGCGACTTCCTCGTCGAAATGGTCCGCGTGGCCGTCGAAGCCGGCGCTACGACCATCAACATGCCCGACACCGTGGGCTACTCGACACCCGAGGAGTACGGCCGCATGTTCGCCGAGGTACGCGAACGCATCCCAGCCATCGACGCTGAAGGCGTTATCCTCTCCTCACACTGCCACGACGATCTTGGCCTCGCGGTCGCCAACTCCCTTGCCGCAGTCCAGAACGGAGCCCGCCAGGTTGAATGCACCATCAACGGCATCGGCGAGCGCGCCGGCAACGCGGCTCTGGAAGAAATCGCCGCCGCCCTCTACGTGCGCGGCGATCATTACGGCATCTCAACCTCCATCAAGCTTGACAATCTCTACTCCACCAGCCAGGTCCTCGGCCAGATCATCACCTTCAAGCCCTCGCCCAACAAGGCCATCGTCGGCGACAACGCCTTTGCCCACGAGTCCGGAATTCACCAGCACGGCATGTTGGCCAACCCGCTCTGCTACGAAATTATGACGCCTGCCCTGGTCGGCGTGGCCAAGACGCATCTGGTTCTCGGCAAGCATTCCGGCCGCGCTGCTCTACGCCATCGCCTGGAGCAGCTGGGTTTCGCCCTTAACCGCGATGAATTGCAACACATCTACTACCGTTTTGTAGCCCTCGCCGACCGCAAGAAGAACATCTACGACCAGGACCTGATCGGCCTGTTGCCCGATCAAATTCGCGAACGCCGCCACGAGCCGGTTTCGGAACTGGATTGAATGACCACCGTTATCAAACCTGCCCGCACACAGGCTGTCATCCCGCACTCCCACAAGGGCTGTCCTCCTGAGCGGAGCGCACTTCAGCGAAGTCGAAGGACCTGCATTTGCTTTGGGGATGGGACGGGTCTTCGAGATGCAAGCTTTGTAACAGGGCACGACTTTAGTCGTGCCGCAGGCAATAGCAAAAGGAACGCGGGCTTTAGCCCCTGAGGGAATGCAAACCGCAAACTGATCTCTGACATCTGATCTCTGAAACCTGATCTCTGGAGCAACATGCACCTCAAAATCCTAGTCACGGCCGGCGACGGCATCGGCCCCGAAGTCACCAACGAGGCGGTCTCCGTCCTCAAAGAAGTCGCTCAACTAGGCGGCCACACGCTCGCGCTTGATCGCAAGCGCATCGGCGGCGTCGCCGTTGTCAATGACGGCACGCCCCTGCCCGCCGACACCCTCGCCGCGGCTCTCGACTCCGACGCCGTTCTTCTCGGCGCAGTCGGCGGCAACGAGTTCAATTCCCTCGCTCCTGACAAGCGCCCCGAAGCCGGCCTGCTGCAACTCCGCGCCGCTCTCGGCGGCTTCGCCAATCTGCGCCCCGCCTTTGCGTTCAAAGAACTCGCCGTCAACAGCTCGCTGCGTCCCGAAATCATCGACGGTGCTGACATTCTGTTCGTACGCGAACTGCTAGGCGGCCTCTACTTCGGCCAGCCGCGCGAGTGGAACAAGAGCACAGGCGAAGCCTGGAACACCATGCGCTACACCAAAGACGAAGTCGTCCGCGTAGCCCGCATTGCCTTTGAGCTAGCCGGCAAGCGCCGCAACAGATTGACGAGCGTGGACAAGGCCAATGTGCTTGAAGTTTCGCAACTCTGGCGCGCCGCCGTCACTGAAGTCGCGAAAGAGTTCCCCGCGGTCACACTCGAGCACCAATACGTAGACGCCATGGCAATGCACCTGATGAATCAGCCGAAGAACTACGACGTTGTACTCACCGAAAACCTCTTCGGCGACATCCTCAGCGACGAGTCCGCCGTCATTACCGGCTCGCTTGGCATGTTGCCCTCCGCCACCATCGGCGGCAAAGTCAACCTATACGAGCCAGTCCACGGGTCCGCCCCCGACATCGCCGGCAAAGGCCTGGCCAACCCACTCGGCGCAATCCTTACTGGCGCATTAATTCTGCGCTACTCCGGCGGCCTCGAAGCCGAAGCCGCTGCCATTGAGTCCAGCGTCCGCAAAGTCCTCGAGCAAGGCTTCCGCACCCCCGACCTCGCGCGCAACAATCCGTCCGCCGCGGCGGAATTAACCGTGCTCTCGACCACGGAAATGGGCACAAAAGTCCGCGAAACCGTAAAAACAATGCTTGTAAATGTTTGAACAACAGCAACCGTTGGGTGCCCCATCCTCGCCGCGTTCTTGTTTTTGCGGCTAGGGTGGGAGACCAGGAACCCAATCCTCCAAACACAGGGAGCTTCATGAGTACCGCACCAAAGACATTATTCGAAAAAGTCTGGCAGCAGCACGTAGTCGTCGAGCCCGAGGGTGAACCCACAATCCTCTACATCGACCTTCAGCTCCTCCACGAGGTCACATCCCCGCAAGCCTTTGAAGGCTTGCGCCTCGCCGGCCGCAAAGTCCGTCGCCCTGACCGCTCCATCGCCACCGTTGACCACAACATCCCTACGACCATCGAAGGCCGGCTCAACATCCTCGATCAGATCGCCGCCACCCAAATTGCCACGCTGCGCAAGAACTGCGCCGATTTCGGCGTCGAACTCTACGACGTCGACTCGCGCGACCAGGGCATCGTTCACGTCATCGGCCCCGAGCTCGGCATCACCAAGCCCGGCATGACCATCGTCTGCGGCGACTCGCACACCAGCACTCACGGCGCATTCGGCGCGCTCGCCTTCGGCATCGGCACGAGCGAAGTTGAGCATGTGCTGGCCACGCAAACCCTTCCCCAATCCAAACCCAAAACATTCCGCATCGCCGTTGAAGGCGAGCTGCCGCGCGGCGTCACGGCGAAGGACATCATCCTCGCCATCATCGGGCAAATTGGGACGGATGGCGCGACCGGCTCCGTGATTGAATACGCCGGCGCCGCAATTCGCGCCCTATCAATTGAAGGCCGCATGACCATCTGCAACATGAGCATTGAAGCCGGAGCCCGCGCCGGCATGATTGCTCCCGACGAAAAGACATTTGCTTATCTCAAAGGCCGCCGCTTTTCACCCGCAGGCGCCGCGTGGGATGAGGCCGTCGCCGAGTGGAGCAAGCTGCCCACCGACGAAGGCGCAACCTTCGATCGTGAGCTCACAATTGACGCCGCCTCCCTCGTTCCATACGTCAGTTGGGGCACCAGTCCCGGCATGGTCGCGCCCATCACCGCCTCCGTTCCCGATCCCGCCGTCGTTCAAAACGAGCAGGCCCGCAAGGGCCTCGAGCGCGCGCTCGAATATATGGGACTCACCGCAGGCACGCCGCTTGAAGATGTATCGATTGATCGCGTCTTCATTGGCTCCTGCACCAACTCGCGCATTGAAGATCTCCGCGCCGCGGCGCGCATTGCAGCCGGCTACAAGGTGTCAACGCACGTCAGCGCCATGGTTGTTCCCGGTTCGCAAGCCGTCAAGGCTCAGGCAGAAGCCGAAGGCCTCGACAAGGTCTTTCGCGAAGCCGGATTTGACTGGCGCGAGCCCGGCTGTTCCATGTGCCTTGGCATGAACCCTGACATTCTTGCGCCCGGCGAGCGCTGTGCCTCAACCTCCAATCGCAACTTCGAAGGCCGCCAAGGCCGCGGTGGCCGCACCCACCTCGTCTCTCCAGAAATGGCCGCGGCAGCAGCCATCGCAGGCCACTTCGTCGACATCCGCACCTGGCACGTTCATGAAGAGGTGAAAGCCTAAATGGAACCCTTTCGCACATTGACAGCACTGGCCGCGCCTCTCGACCGCACCAACGTCGACACCGACCAGATCATTCCCAAGCAGTTCCTGAAGCGCATAGAGCGCACCGGCTACGGCGAGTTCCTTTTCTTCGACTGGCGCCGCACCGCGTCAGGTGATCCCAACCCGGAGTTCGAGCTCAATGCGCCGCGTTACAAAGGCGCGCAAATCTTGATCGCCGGCAAAAACTTCGCCTGTGGATCAAGCCGCGAGCATGCCGCGTGGGCTCTTAGCGACTACGGCTTCCGCGCAGTCATCGCACCCACATTCGCCGACATCTTTTTTTCGAACGCCGGCAAGAATGGCATCGTCCTCGTTCGCCTCAGCGAAGATCAAGTCGCACAACTTCTCTCGAACGCCAAATCCATACCCAACTATCAACTTACTGTCTCGCTCGAAGCGCAGACCGTGACCGATACACAAGGCTTCCACGCCACATTTGAGGTCGACCCCTTTCGCAAATTCTGCTTGATTGAAGGGCTCGACGACATCGGCCTGACTCTGCGCCACGCAGCCGCGCTCGACACATTTGAATCGCAACACGATGAAGCAACCTGGCTGAAAGCCAAATAGCCTGGGAAGGCTACAACGCCGGGTGCCCCATCCTCGCCGCGTACTTGTTTTTTGCGGCTAGGGTGGGAAGCTACAACAATCAACACGCGGAAATAATTGCCCAATCCGCAACCAAACCGACCACTGATCACTGAAAACTGACCACTGGCGAACAAAGAGAGCAAATGACCATCGAAGGCAAGCGTCAAAGCATCCCCATGACCGAAGGCCCCAACCGCGCCGCGGCCCGCTCCTATCTGCGCGGTGCCGGTTTCAGCAAAGACGATCTCCACAAGCCCATTATTGGAATTGCCAATACTTGGACCGAGATCGGCACCTGCAACATGCACCTGCGCGACATAGCGGAAGCCCTCAAAGAAGGCATTCGCGAAGCCGGCGGCACGCCAATGGAGTTCAACACCATCACCATCCACGATGGCATTACCATGGGCACGCAAGGGATGAAAGCTTCGCTGGTAAGTCGCGAAGTTATCGCCGACTCCATCGAGTTAGTAGCCCGCGGTAACTTGTTTGACGGCCTTGTTGGAATCGGCGGCTGCGACAAGAATATGCCCGGCATCATTATGGCTCTATGCCGTCTCGACATACCGGGCATGATGCTCTACGGTGGTTCCATTGCTCCCGGCAAACTCAATGGCATTGACATCACTATTCAAAATGTCTTTGAGGGGATCGGCTCCCACGCCGCTGGCCGCATCGACGACGCCGGCCTTGAGGCTCTCGAGGCCAGCGCCTGTCCCGGCGCGGGCGCATGTGGCGGCCAGTTCACCGCCAACACCATGGCCATGTCGGCAGAAATTCTGGGCATCGCGCCCATCTATCTTTCCGGCGTTCCCGCTACTTCAAAAGATAAGCATGCCGCCACGCGCGAAGCCGGCCGCATCCTCATGGACGCCGTCCGCGCCAATCGCCGCCCTTCACAAATCATCACCCGCAAATCTATTGAGAACACCATTGCCAGCGTCGCCGCCAGCGGCGGTTCCACCAACGCCGTGCTTCACCTTATCGCCATAGCACGCGAGTTAGGTATTCCACTTACGGTGGATGACTTCGACGAGATCAGCAAGCGCACGCCCTTCATCTGCGATCTAACTCCGGCAGGCAAATACGTCGCCTCAGACTATCAGGCCGCGGGCGGCTCGCGTCTTCTTGCCCGTCGTCTCATCGACGCGGGCCACGCCGATGGATCCACCCTAGCCATCAGTGGCCGCACACTCGCTGAAGAAGCGGCGCTTGCCAAAGAAACAGCCGGCCAGGTCGTCATTCACACTTTCGAAAGTCCCATCAAGCTCACCGGCGGTCTGGTCATCCTCAAAGGCAACCTGGCACCCGAAGGTTGCGTGATGAAAGTAGCCGCCGCGAATCGCCTTGAGCATCGCGGTCCTGCGCGCGTCTTCGATACGGAAGAAGCCTGTTTTGCTGCCGTGCAAACCGACCAGATCAAACCCGGCGACGTTCTTGTCATTCGCTATGAAGGTCCCAAGGGCGGTCCCGGCATGCGCGAAATGTTGCAAGTCACCGCCGCCATCTCCTCCAACGCCGAGCTTAGCGCACACGTGGCTTTGCTTACTGACGGCCGCTTTTCCGGCGCGACTCGCGGCATGACCGCCGGCCATGTGGCTCCCGAGGCTTTTGTCGGCGGCCCCATCGCCGCTGTGCGCGAAGGCGACACTGTCCACTTCGACATTCCCAACCGCAAGCTGACCCTCGAAGTCAGCGACGATGAAATCGCAAATCGTCTTAAAGATTTCACGCCACCAGCTTTAAGGTGGCCAGGCGGAGTCTTTCGCAAATATGTTGACCGCGTAACTTCTGCATCCGAAGGCGCAACAACCTAAGCAGCACCAATAAGTTTTCTGATCTCTGATCTTTGTAAAGGAGTCATCCATGGGAACCAACGCAAACCAGCAAGCATCGAATGCCCACCTGACCGCACCCACCCGTCTCACCGGCGCTGAAATCGTATGGGCCACCTTGGTGGGGGAGGGGGTTACCGACGTCTTTGGCTATCCCGGCGGGGCAATTCTCCCCGTGTATGATGCGCTGCGCAAGTTTCCCATTCATCACGTTCTTGTCCGCCACGAGCAGGGTGCTTCGCACATGGCCGACGGCTATGCGCGCGCCTCGGGCAAAGTCGGCGTGGCCATCGCCACCAGTGGTCCCGGTGCAACTAATCTCATCACCGGCATCGCCACCGCCATGCTGGATTCCATTCCAATCGTCTGCATCACCGGCAATGTCTCAAGCAAGGTGCTCGGCACCGATGCCTTTCAGGAAGTCGACATAACTGGCATAACTCTGCCGGTAACTAAACATAACTTCCTCGTCAACCGCGCCGAAGACATTGCACCGGCGCTCCGCAGCGCCTTTCAAATCGCCCAGTCAGGCCGCCCCGGTCCAGTCCTGGTCGATATCACCAAAGATGCGCAACAGGGCTCGGCCATCTTTGATTTCGCAGCCGCCAAGCCGCGCCCCTATCGCCCTCATCCCATGCTTCGCGTCGAAGACTCCGGCCTGGCCCATGCAGCCGAACTTATCCGCAACGCCAAGCGCCCTATCATTCTCGCCGGTCACGGCGTCTCTGAATCCGGCGCCATGGAGCAGGTCCGCACCCTCGCCGAGCGCGCGCAAATTCCTGTCGCACTCACCCTCCTCGGCCTGGGCGCATTCCCCGCCTCACACCCCCTCAACATGGGCATGATGGGCATGCACGGGGAGGCCTGGGTCAACCACGCAATCCAGGAAGCCGATTTGCTCATCGCCTGCGGCATGCGCTTCGACGATCGCGTCACTGGCTCCACGTCCACTTATTCTCTGAAGTCTAAAAAGATTCACATCGAAGTCGATCCCGCCGAGATCAACAAGAACATAAAGGTCGATGTGGCCCTTCTTGGCGATCTGCGCGAGGTGCTGGAGCAGTTGTTGCCGCGCATCGCAGGCCGCGACGGTTCCGCATGGATCAAGACCATTGAATCCAGCAAGGGCGCAGTCGCTGTTCGCGACATCAAGAATCTGCCCGACTCCGGCCACCTCTATGCCGCCCATGTCATTCACGACATCTGGCGCATCACCGGCGGCAACGCCGTCGTCGTCACCGATGTTGGCCAGCATCAGATGTGGGAGGCGCAGTACTTCCATCACGAGCGCCCGCGCACACTGATCACTTCCGGCGGCCTCGGGACAATGGGATTCGCGCTGCCTGCCGCCATCGGCGCAAAATTCGCCTGCCCCGATAAGGAAGTCTGGGTCGTCGCCGGCGACGGCGGCTTCCAGATGACCGCAGCAGAGCTCTCCACAATCGTCCAAGAAGATATCAAGATCAACATAGCCATCATCAACAACGGCTACCTCGGCATGGTTCGCCAATGGCAGGAGTTTTTCTACGAGCGCAATTACGAAGCTACGCCGCTCATCAGCCCCGACTTCGTCAAGCTTGCCGACGCGCACGGCATTCAGGGCCGCGCCGTCCGCACCCGCCCTGAGGTGGCCGAAGCCGTTGCTCAGGCTCGCTCCGCGCCCGGTACCTTCCTGCTCAACTTTATGGTCGAGAAGGAAGAGTCTGTCTACCCTATGATTCCCGCCGGCTCCGCACTTCACGAAATGATCCGCCGCCCCGGTAGAGACCCGCTGCTTGAGTCACCGGACGACGTTTAAGTCAGCTTCGTGCTTTTAGCTTCTAGCTCCTAGCTTTTAATCACCAGCAAGAACGACTAACTGGCAGTTACGAGCAGGAGCAAGGCAGCTGAAAGCTAGAAGCTAGAGGCTAGTTATGATGCACACATTTGTAGCCTACGTAGAGGACCTTCCCGGCGTGCTCACGCGCGTCGCGTCTCTCTTCCGCCGTCTCAACATCAACATCAACTCGCTCACCGTGGGCCGCAGCGAGCGAGTTGGCATGTCGCGCCTCACGCTGGTATGCGACGCTTCCGCCGAGGCCGGCCATCGCATCCGCGCCAGCCTGTATAAACTGGAGAATGTCGTCGATGTGGACGACATCGCCAAAGACCCAGCCGTCACGCGCGAACTGGCGCTCATCAAGGTAGCCGCCTCGCCCAGCAACCGCTCGCAGATCTTCGACCTGGTCGAAGTTTTTCGCGCCCGCATCGTCGACCTCACTTCGGAGTCGCTGATGATCGAGATGACCGGAGTCGAAAGCAAGATCGAGGGCCTTATCGAGGTACTGCGCGAAGACGATGGCCGCATCCTCGAAATCTGCCGTAGCGGCAAAATGACCATGCGCCGCGGCCATCACACCAGCAGCGTGCTGAAAGCGATGGGAGCAAAAACTGAAGACAATGCGGATGCCGACACCGCGCCGGCAGAAATCGACACAGAACGTACCGTCGTTGAACCGGAGTAGCTGAAGCCCGTTCCCGGACCGCCTGCGCAAGTTTGAGTTATGATTCTGCCTTGAAAGGAACTATCCATGGACGAGGACACTAAAGCTTGCCCCGTTTGCGGCGAGACCATCAAGGCCGTAGCCATCAAGTGCAGGTTTTGCAACACAGACCTGGCGACATTCGCCGCTGCAAAGGATCTGGATACCGAAAAGGATCTGTTTTCCGGTCACCCGGCGATGATCTACACTGTTGGCCAGCTAATACCCTTCCTCGCCGTCGCCGCTTTTACCATCATCGCTGGGTACGCGATGGAAAAAGGGTATATCGAGAAATCCGACACCTACATGTTGTGCATTGGTCTCTTCTTTCTGGTTGGATGCGCGGTGATTTGCATTCACTACTACTTCAAGAGCCTGCGCATTCGCTACGAGATCACAACGCAACGAATCAAGCTGGAACGAGGCGTTCTGTCAAAGGTTCAAGAGTCGCTTGAACTCTTTCGCATCGACCATTTTGAACTGCGCAAACCGCTGGGAGCACGGCTTGTGGGTCAGGCTTACCTTCATCTCTATTCTTCTGATGCTGAACTTGAAAACTTCTCAATCTACGGCGTCCCCAATTTGGAATCGCTCGCAGACAAGCTTCGAGAGTGCCAGCTTCGCGAACGCGCCAGGCGCAACCTCACAACTTTCGTCAAGGCATAGCAACCAACGAGCGACATTTAACCGCAATGGCTTTTTCACGCAGTGGCCTTAACTGCATGCGAAAGCTTCTCGCCGCAAGGTTTGACTCTCACTGAAAAACAGCCCCGCACCATTTGGCTGCACAACAATTAACTCGCACGCAAAGGAAAATGAAGAAAATCATGGCTAAGACCTACTACGATCACGACGCCGACCTATCCCTCATCCAGGCCAAGAAGGTGGCCATCATCGGCTATGGCTCTCAGGGCCATGCCCATGCTCTGAGTCTCAAGGATTCTGGGGTGCATGTGAAAGTCGGCCTCGCCGCCGGCTCCAAATCCATCGCCAAGGCTCAGAAGGCCGGCCTTGAAGTGGCCACCGTTGCCGAGGCCACCAAGTGGGCCGACGTGGTGATGGTCCTGGTCCCCGATCAGACCGCCGCCAAGCTGTACGCAGAAGAGATCGGCCCCAATCTCACCGCCGGCAAGATGCTTCTGTTCGCTCACGGCTTCAACATCCACTTCAAGACCATCGTCCCCGCCGCAGGCATCGACGTCGGCATGGCCGCGCCCAAGGCTCCGGGCCATCGCGTTCGCGAAGTCTTCATTGAAGGCGGCGGCGTCCCCGGCCTCATCGCCATCCATCAGGACGCAACCGGCCACGCCCACGCCCTCAATCTCAGCTATCTCAAAGGCATCGGCTGCACCCGCGCCGGAGTGCTCGAAACCACATTCAAAGAAGAAACCGAGACCGACCTCTTCGGCGAGCAGGCCGTGCTCTGCGGCGGCATAAGCGCCCTCATCAAGGCTGGCTTTGAAACCCTGGTTGAAGCGGGCTATCAGCCCGAGAGCGCCTACTTCGAAGTCCTCCACGAGCTCAAACTGATCGTCGATCTCATCTATCGCGGCGGCCTGGCCTACATGCGCTACTCCATCTCCGACACCGCCGAGTGGGGCGACTACGTCAGTGGCCCGCGCGTCATCAACGCCGAGAGCCGCAAGGCCATGAAGGCCATTCTCACCGAAATTCAGAATGGCGAATTCGCCAAGCGCTTCCTCGCCGACCAAAATTCCGGCCGCAAGGAATTCCTCGCCTTCCGCGAAGCCGAAGCCAAGCACCCCGTAGAAATCGTCGGCAAGGAACTTCGCGCCGCCATGCCCTTCCTCGACCCGGTTACGGTGGAAGAGGTCTCGAAGAGCCGATAGGAAGAAAGCCTCCAGCTATTAGCTCCGAGCTGGAGGCACACCCAATTGATGGTTCCGCGAAAAAGCTGTCATCCTGAGCGGAGCGTAGGAGAGTCGAAGGACCTCCGGCTGCCCTATTCACCAAGCGGTAAATCCTGTTCATTCCCACCAGTTGTCCTTCGCGAAGTCTGGTTCTTCGCGGCTGGATGCGGGAAACCTCTCCTTCAGAGCCTCCCTGTATTCACTTACCCAGGGCCTCGTTCTTTCGAGAAGATCAAACGATTCCTCTGGATCCAAGCCCAGAAAGAATCTCCATTTTTCGGGACTATTCTCCTCTTGAATATGTTTCTTCGCATAGCCCGCGACCACACCGACGCCAAGAACCCTTTCAGCGACTCTCCTGGAGACAAGTTGGGTTTCATTCTCGGTGGGAAAGCACCACGGGGCCAAGGCTCCGCCAGTGTAGACCTCTGTGACCAGGCGCTCCGCCCGCCAAGCTTTGTAGCTGAATCCGTATTGCATAAAATGCTGCAACTCATGAGCAAAGGTTATTACCGTGCCAATCGGAGACTCGCAAGTTTGATGCCGTAGGTAGATCACAACGTCGCAGTCCCAATCAGAACCCAGTCCGTCACTCTTCCAAACATGATTCAGAACTTCCTGAGGCCAGCGTATTCCTCGTAATCCGAACTTACGTATCGCTGCAAAGAATCCACAAAAACCCTCACCAAAGCTTCCCGTGAATTCCGAGCGCTCCTCATCATCGAAGATGCAAATGAGCGATTGATGCGGAAGCTGAAAATGTTCGAGATCCCTTCGACACAGCGGCTCTAGCCCCGGCTGCCTGGAACCGTCTCGAAAGATCAACTCAATGAGCCTTCGTTCTATGGGCATCTTCCACGGCCTCGCGATGAATCGCCCTCAACTCTCGGAAAACCTCGGCCGCAGGGATACTCGACCTCGGATCAGCCAGAGCTTCCTCGGCCAATCGTGTCAGCCACTCGTTCAATTCGGCCTTCTCGCGTCCAGATTCGGTTGGCTCAGGGCGAATGGTCATAGCACCTCCAACCGCTATGAGGATAGAAAACTGTCGTCATCATTCTACTTCCGGTCCAGCCGGAACGCCGCCGCCTGAAAATCCCCGCGGAAGTCCGCATCCATCTCGAGCCCATGATTCATCCACCACGCCCCGCTCGCCACCGCCGGCACCCCCACACCAACCTTGCCCTCGATCGGGCTCAGCGCGTACTCCGCCGCCGGATCCAGACCCTTCAGCTTGAGCCGGGGGAACCCGCGCTGCTTCTGTGTCGAATGGATAAACGCAAAAATCACCGACTGGCTCTTGTCCGGCCGCACTGTCTGCGTCGCCGAAAACTCGCTCCCGTCCCGTGGCGAAATCAGCCGATACAGCTCCCCCTGCACTATCGTCGGCTGGACCTGGTGGTAGGCCACAATCAGCCGCTTCGCAAGCGCCGCGTCATCGGGCGTCCAGTTGATGATGTTGGCGCCAATGCCCAGCGAGCCCTGCATCGAGCTAAGCATCCGGTAGCTCAGTGAAGTAGTACGCTTGTTGAGCGAGTGCGGCGAGTCCGTCACCCAGGCCATCATCACCTGAGGCGTGTACGCATAGCTGAATCCATCCTGCTGGCTCAACCGGTCGAAGGGGTCCGTATTGTCAGAAGGCCAGACCTCGTCCGTGTAGCGCAGAATCCCCAGGTCAACGCGCCCGCCGCCGCCCGAGCAGGACTCGATCTCAACGTTTGGATGCCGCTTCCGCAGTTCGCTCAAAATCCCATACAGATTCTGCGTAAACTCCACGTACACTCGCTTCTGCTCCGCCGCCGGCAACTGGTCCCACCCCGGCTCGCTCCAGTTGCGGTTGTAATCCCACTTCAAGAACGCAATGTCGTTTTCGGTCAGAATCTTGTCCAGAAATCCCAGCACATATTCCCGCACATCCGGCCGCGCCAGATTAAGCACAAGCTGATTCCTCTGCTCCGACTCCGGCCTTCCCGGAAAATGCAGCACCCAATCCGGATGTTTGCGAAAAAGATCCGAGTCCGGATTCACCATCTCCGGCTCAACCCACAGCCCAAAATCCATACCTAACGCATGAACTTTGTCGATTAAAGGCTTCAATCCATTGGGAAACTTCTCCTTGTTCACATACCAGTCGCCCAACCCTGCAAGGTCGTTCTTGCGTTGCCCAAACCACCCGTCGTCCATCACAAACCGGTCAATCCCCAGCGCGGCCGCCTTCTCCGCCAGCGCCATCTGCCCGGCTTCGTTCACCTTGAATTCCGTCGCCTCCCACGAGTTGTAGATCACCGGCCGCACTTTGGGCGCAGCCTGACCTGCCGTCTTTTGCGTCCGCGGCAAAATGTGCTCCAACTCATAACGGTGCAACAGCCGCGAAGCCCCGCCCAATCCATCTTGCGCATACCCACCATAGAAAACTGGCGTCTCCAGCTTTTCTCCGGCCTTCAACACATACCCAAAGTCGAACGGATTGAAGCCTCCCGTCACGCGCACCGCGTCCAACTGATCCTGCTCCACAGTAATCCGCCAAGACCCGCTCCAACCAAGAGCTCCAAACCACACCTCGCCGTGTTCCTCTTCCGCGGGGCCAGCCTGAATCGCAAACCACGGATTCGCTTGATGCCCCGTCGAACCCCTCCGGCTCTCGATCACCCGCGCCCCCGGATGCACCGACTCCTGCGTCAGCGTCCATTCGCCAGCCCAGCGTCCGGTCAGGTAGTTCAGCGTGTAGTGCCCTGCCGGCAGGGTCCACGCCGCAGCGGCAGCCTGCTCCACTGTCACAGAATCGGCCCCGCGATTCTCGATCATCGCCGACCGCGCCAGAATCCCGCTCTCCGGGTCCATCGCGTAATTCAGCGTCACAAAGATCGGCCGCGAAATGTCTTTGAGCACCACATCGAGCCCATTCGCCGTCTCCGCGTGGCTTTCGTAATGCAGCACCAGGTCGCGGTTCCCATCGGCAAAGCTCACCTTCAGCGCCGGCTCATTGAACAGCCCGGCGCCCCACCCCACATACTCCTGCGGTGTGTTGGTGTAAGACGAATCAAAAGAGGCCCACTCCCTGGCCGGCCTGGCCTTCGGAAAGCTGTCCTTCGCACCCAGCCTGCCACCCCAGTAGAGTTGCTGCAACTCCCCACGCGTATTCACGCCAAATACATACGATGCGCCGCCGCCATCAAGCCTGAAGACCCTGGCGCCAGCGTCGAATCGCATAGTTGCAGTTTGGGCCAATACAAGCAAAGGTGCGGCAAACAAAATCAGAGCGGTAGAAAAAGTTTTCAACACGGGCTATCTCCTGAACTGGTTCTTCGAATCTCAATCACTTCCTCAAACCGCCCATCATACCATTCAGGCAAGCGCATGTTCTGAGCAAGAACGCGAACCGATGTGTTCCAATCAGAGCAGGGTCGAAAGCAGACCGGGTGCAGGAGAGCAGTTCATGATCAACGGAAAGCGGATTGCGGTGGTGATGCCCGCCTTCAACGCCGAAAGGACCCTGGAACAGACCGTCCGCGGGCTCCCCGATACCGTCGATATCCGCATTCTCGTTGACGACTCCAGCAACGACCGCACCGCGGCTCTTTCCCGCCAACTCGGTGTGCGAACGTTCATCCATGACGCAAATTACGGCTATGGCCGCAACCAGCAAACGTGCTACCGCGAAGCCCTGGCCGCGGGCGCCGACATCGTGGTTATGGTTCACCCCGACTACCAATACACGCCCGCCCTGGTTGCGGCCATTGCCAGCATGGTCGCCAGCGGAGTCTACGAAATGGCTCTGGGCTCACGAATCCTCGGAGCCGGGGCGTTGAAGGGCGGAATGCCGCTCTATAAATACGTCGCCAATCGGCTGCTCACCGCATTCCAGAACCTGTTTCTCGGCGTCAAACTGTCGGAATATCACACCGGCTTCCGCGCCTTTTCGCGCAACCTTTTGGATACCTTGCCGCTGCTCGAAAACTCCGACGACTTCGTCTTCGACAACCAGATGATTGCTCAAGCCGTCATGTTTGGTTTTCCGATTGGCGAGATATCCTGCCCCACCCGTTACTTCAAGGAAGCGTCTTCAATCAATTTCCGCAGAAGCGTGAAGTATGGCCTCGGGGTGCTGGCAACGACGGCAACTTTCGTCGCCCATAAGATGGGTCTCATCCACAGCCCGCTCTTCAAGGCAACGGGAAGAACGGTAGCCTTGCCCCATGATACCGAGTACTACTCCGAACATGCTCCGCGCCCCTGACCCGGCCTCCCCTGACACGGCCACATTGCACAGCGAATCCATCGCAGGCCCACTCCGGAATCCAAACCCATCCTCATAGATAGGAACCCGAAGCTCTCCACCAACCACACCATGCAAGCCAATCAAAAGCCCGCTTCGCCCTCACGCCTTCCCATCATTATTGTTGCCGCGTTTGTTGCCCGCCTCGTGCTGGTCTGCTTTACCTACCGCGACTTGCCCGACGCGGACAAATTCTACGAGCAATTCGGCTGGGAGATGGGCTGGATCGCCCGCGCCCTCGCCACCGGCCACGGCTTCAGCTCGCCTTACCACCCCTGGACCGGCCCCACGGCCATGCAGCCGCCGCTCTATCCCGCGCTGCTCTCTATCGTCTTCCGCCTCTTCGGCGTCTACTCGCTTACCTCGGGCTTCGTCATCCTCTCCATCAACAGTTTGCTTAGTTCCCTCACCTGCATTCCCATTTACTTCAGCGCCAAATATTCCCTCGGCAAGCGCGCCGCCATTATCGCCGCGTGCGTCTGGGCCTTCTACCCCTTCGCCATTTACTTCTCCGCAGGCCGCGTCTGGGAGTACTCGCTGACCGGCCTGCTCTTCACCACCTGCTTTTGCATTGCCCAGCGCAACCACTGCTCAACCAACCCCCTTGCGTGGATCGGCTGGGGCGCTCTCTACGGCCTCACCGCGCTCTCGAATCCCTCAACACTCTCCACGCTGCCCTTCCTGCTCCTGCTGGCCGTCTACCGGGTCCGCAAATCCGGCCGCCAGGGGTTGCTCAACGGCGCCCTCACCACTCTGGCCGCCATCGCCGTGCTTACCCCATGGACCGTGCGCAACTACCGCGCAGTCGGCATCCTCTGCCCCGTCCGCGACAACTTCTGGTTGGAAATTTACGACGACAACGGCGGCGATGACTCGCTCGATCCCAGCTTCGCCCATCCCGCCAGCAATCCAGTCGAGATGGAAAAGTTCCTCACCATGGGCGAGAAAGCTTTCCTTCAGGAAAAGCACACTCTTGCCATCGACTATCTCAAGGCGCATCCTGACTTTTTCGTCCACAAGACCGTGCGCCGCTTCTTCTATTACTGGACCGGATACTGGAGCCTCTCCGCCAAAGAACTGCACGAGCAGCCCTACGAGCCGGGCAATATCTTTTACGTTTGCAGCATCACATTCCTGATGCTGCGCGGCGCCCGTCGCCTTTGGCGCGTGAACCAGACCGCTCTGCTCCCCTACCTCGTGCTAATCTTCGTCTTCCCCGTCACCTACTACATCACCCACCCGCTGATGGACTACCGCCAGCCCATCGAGCCCGCGATTATTGTCCTCGCAGTCGCAGGCGCAGTCCCATTGAAACGATCGACGCCGGACAGCTCCCGTACCCTCGCTGATTCACGCTGAAAGGACCTACATTTTCATTCGCGAGTCAAAGTCCGCTCTACGCAATAGGCTATCCTGAATCTGCACTCCCGGAGGTCCCCGGATGCTCTCCTCAGCCGTTACATCGCCCACTTCTCCCACCCCCGTGGAAGAAATCGCGGAAGCCCTCGTCAACATCGGCCCACTGCACGACCTGCCCTTCGAGGACCGCCTTTGGCTTGCATCCCACGGCCAGGAGTGGATCGCCAACGCCGGCGACATCCTCTACGAAGAAGGAGCGCCAGCCATACACATGGTCCTCATCCTCAAGGGCGAAATGCACGTCCGCCGCCAGCAAGGCGGTCCCATGGCCCTGTTCATCGGCCGTGCCGGCCAAATGACCGGAGTGCTGCCCTTTTCACGCATGAAGGCCTTCGGCGGCCAGGGCTTCGCCATCTCCCCCGTATGGGCGCTGGTCATTCACAAGTCGCTGTTCCCTGAAATGCTCCAGGCCATCCCGTCCATGGCCCAGCGCGTCGTCTCCACGCTCCTCGACCGCGTCCGCGAAGTTACCCGCATTGAACAGCAGGCTGAAAAGCTGACCGCTCTTGGCAAGCTGGCCGGCAACCTGGCCCACGAGCTCAACAATCCCGCCTCAGCCGCTCAGCGCGCCGCTTCCGGCCTCGTCACGGAACTGCGCGCCAATCGCGCCAACCGTTTCAAACTCGTAAATCTTTGCCTCAGCGAAGAGCAGATCGTGGCCATCGAAGCCTGGGAGCAGAAGATATTCGACCGCGTCGCCCAGCCCGCCGACCAACACGCCGCAAGCCTCATCTCCCGCGAAGAAGCCATTCGCACCTGGCTTGGCACGGTGGCCTGTCCCGACGCATGGGAGATCGCAGCACAGCTCACCGAGCAGAACGCCAACGTCGCCGATCTCGACGAGCTTACCGCCTTTCTCGGGCCCAACGAGATCTGCGTCATGCTCCAGTACTTTGCCCGCTACCTGCGCTCCTCGCGTTCTATCGAAACACTGCTCAACTCTACCTCCCGCATCTTCGACCTCATCAGCGCCGTCAAGGCCTACTCCTACATGGACCGCGCCCCGATACTCGAAGTCGATGTGCGCGACGGCCTCGACGCCACTCTGCAGATGCTCCAGTCGCGCATCGGCAAGGTCCAGGTCATCCGCGACTACGCGCCCAATCTGCCCACCATCAGCGCCTACGGCGGCGAGCTCAACCAGGTCTGGACCGCCCTTATTGAAAACGCGCTCGAAGCCATTGCCGAGACCAAAAACCCTGACGTCCCCGCCCTGCTCCGCGTCACTGCCCGCCTTGAGGCTGACATGCTGCTGGTCGAAATCTGGGACAGCGGCCATGGAATTCGCGCCGAGTTGCAAGACCGCATTTTCGAGCCCTTTTTCACCACCAAGCCGCCCGGCCAGGGACTCGGCCTGGGACTCGACAACGCCATGCGCATCGTCCGCAAGCATCGCGGCCACATCGGCGTCCGCTCCGAGCCCGGCGATACCTGCTTCCGCGTCCGCCTGCCACTGGATCAGTTGCAGGCGTATTGAGGAAAACACGAGCCAAAGAGAAGGAAGCTTCGCCTTTGTGAATAAGTAACTCGGCGCAAGGGCGCTGAACGGGACGGATCTCGAAAATGGTTTGCCTGGTGGGGTCAAATTGGCTTCGTTGATCTTTGCGCCTCGGTTCGCCAGAACCGGTCATGCGATACCATTGACTTTGCATTCTCCATCGACTATCCGGTACTGCGAACGGAGGATTCTTCTCCGATGATCGGGCGAACAATCTCGCACTACCACGTCGTCGAGAAGCTTGGCGGCGGCGGGATGGGTGTCGTCTATAAAGCTGAGGATACGCGCCTGCATCGCCTCGTTGCCCTCAAGTTCCTGCCCGAGGAAGTTGGCCGTGACCCGCAAGCGCTCGCACGCTTTCAACGCGAAGCCCACGCCGCGTCTGCACTTAACCACCCCAACATCTGCACAATTTACGACCTTGGCGAGGACGGGCAGGCATTCATCGCCATGGAATTTCTGGACGGCCAGACGCTCAAGCACCGCATTGCGGGTCGTCCGCTAGAAACCGAACTGGTTCTAGCCCTCGCCATCGATATCGCAGATGCGTTGGACGCTGCCCACTCCAAAGGGATCGTGCATCGCGATATCAAGCCTGCCAATATTTTTGTCACCGAGCGCGATCACGCCAAGATCCTGGATTTCGGGCTGGCTAAAGTTATGCCAACAGCGGGTTCATCGACAATTACCTTGACAGGCACTTCGGATGAGCTATGCCTGACAAGTCCAGGAACAACGCTCGGGACCGTCGCCTACATGTCGCCGGAGCAAGTGCGAGCCAAAGAACTGGACGCCCGAACCGACCTGTTTTCATTTGGTGTAGTGCTCTACGAGGCCGCTACTGGCGCGATGCCCTTCCGCGGCGAGAGCGCGGGAGTGATCTTCGACTCCATCCTGAACCGCACGCCTGTTCCCCCAACTCGACTGAATCCCGATCTCCCGGCCGAACTGGAACACATTATCACGAAGTGCCTGGAGAAAGATCGGAATCTCCGGTACCAGCGCGCCTCCGAAGCCCGCGCGGACCTGCAACGGCTGAGGCGGGATCTAGAGAGAGGCCACGACGCCATAGTTAAACCCTCAGCAAACGAAACTACGCTCGCCGTCCTTCCCTTCGTGTTCCTGAACTCTATGGAAGAACGGGATTCCCTATCGTTGGGCTTCGCGGATTCCTTGATAACGTCGCTCGGAAGGCTCGAAAACTTCATTGTTCCACCAACATCCAGCATCCTGAAATACCTGGGCGGGGCCGATCCTGGGCTGGTGAGTCGCGAGTTGCAGGTACGATACGTTCTGCAAGGCAATATTCAGAAGCTAGCCGCTCGGTGGCGTGTTTCAGTACAGCTGATTGACGCCGAGCGCCGTAGAACAGTCTTGTCCGAAAAGTACGACTTGACATTGGACGATATCTTTGACGTGCAGGACGAGATTGGCCGGCAGGTTGCTCGCTCACTAGAAGCCCGCTTGGTCAGTGAACCCTTTAGAGCCCGTGAACGGTACAGCTCAGACCGCCGCGCATACGAAGAGTACTTGCATGGGCTAAGATTCAGCTTCTCCGACACAGAAGAACTGATGGATCGCGCAATTGAACACCTTACGAACGCGGTAGAGCGCGATCCCGGATTTGCCCTGGCCCATGCGGCCCTGGCGCGAGTCTTCGCGGACAAGTACAAGATTTACGATGGGCGAGCTGTGTGGGCGGAGAAGGCCGAATTCCATTCCAGTCGCGCCCTCGAACTTGACCTCAACCTGGCTGAGGGGCATTTGGCGAGAGGATACCTGCTTTGGACTCAGGCAAAGAACTACGCATACCGGGAGGCGGCTGCGGAATTTGAGAGGTCGCTTGAACTGAACCCAAACGTTGACGGCGCACACGGTCAGCTAGGGTTAATCTTTTCTCACATCGGGCGAATGCAGGAAGGCCTCGCAGCCTTTCAACAGGCGAGCCGCGTCAACCCACAGAATTCCTGGACCCGTTGGGCTGGCCTGGCGCACCTCTGGGCAGGAGAATTCGAAGAGGCGAATCGGGAGTCCGAAGTCTGGTTTCGCGAGAGCCCGGGGAGCAAGTACGCCCTTTGGCTTCGCCCCCAACCCCTGTTACTGATGGGAGACTTGAAGTCAGCGGAGAAAATGCTTCGCGAGACGCTCGCTGAATACCCTGAGGAACCGTTGTTTGTATCGCTGGAACGTATTCTGCATGCGCAGCGGGGTGAGGTCGAGGAAGCACTCGACTGCGCTCGAAGAGCCTGTGAATCACCACGCTCTTTCGGCCATACTCATCACACTCTTTATCAAGTGGCATGTGTCCACTCGATCCTGGGACAGAACGATATAGCCATGGCTTGGATGGACCGGGCTGTGAGCACCGGTTTTCGTTGCTGGCCATTCTTTCGGGTTGACCCATGCTTGAGTAACTTACGCAAACTGCCTGAGTTTCAAGACTACATTGCCGAGATAGAAAAGGATTCCAGCCATATTCGTATTCGGCACTTCTGACTCCTCTGAATTACGACCCGTTACCGAGTATAACTGCACTATGGGCTTGCGGGACGCGATGTCCGCGCCTGCCATCAATTGGCAGTGGATGCAGCCCATTCTCCAAGCTAAGGTCAAAATGCCGACAACAGCCCACTGCGCTGACCGACCGCATGCCTGCGCTCGCCTGCCAAACTTCAGAACGAAACATCCGCCGCCTGCGTCACCCGCAGCACCGACAACTGCCCTGTCTGCCGCTTCCACGCCGTTCGAATGGCTTCCACCTTGTCCCGGTTCTCAAGCGTGTCCGGGTAGTCGACGATCAGCAGCTTCGACCGCAGCCGCATCGGCATCGGATTCTTTGTGCCCTGCCATTGACCGTAGACATCCACCACGCTCAGCCCGGAGGGAAATCGAGGCGTCACTTCCCTGTCCAGAAAATCGCGCCACTGCGCTTCACCGACTCCCTGCTCCGGATGGTCCGCCGGTCCCAGCCCAAAGTAGAGCTTCGTGTCCACCCAGCCCGACGTTTGCGCCGGGTGCGCCGGATCTCCAGCCAGCGTCGGCGCCACAGCGGGCGTAAGCGGGCCGGTCCTGTGCACACAGCCGCACACAGCAAGAGAAAACACGGCCGCCAAAAGAAATGAGCGCAAGCGCATTCGAACTCCAGGGTTCGTCGCGATCAACGTAGTATTATCCTTCCAGGTTCGCAAACGACGTCCTGCACCACGGACATCAATGCCAAGCCCTCAGGTTGATTACCTGAGGGCTTTGTCATTATGGGGGGCCGTTTGTCGCGGCTTTTCATCGTCAAGCTGAACATAGCCCAGAATTTAAGGCCCGGAGGAGGCTAGACTTACAGCCCCAGTCGCACCACGACCGACGCTCCCCTCACTTCTCCACTTCCACGCCACGCCAGAAGGCCACATACCCCTTGATCTTCCGCGCCGCCGGCTTGGGATCGGGATAGTACCAGGCCGCATCCGGATTGTCCTGCCCCTCGATCAGCAGGTTCAGGTAGCGCGCCTGCCCCTTCCAGGGACAGGTTGAAGTGGTGCTGCTGGGGCGAAAGTACTCCCGCTTGAGGCTGGCTTCGGGGAAGTAAACATTCCCCTCCACCGTCTCCGTTGTGTCGCTCTCGGCAATCGTTTTGCCGTTCCAAACTGCTCGGGCCATGGTCTATTCCAAGTAAAATCTTACGTTTACCCTCCTCGCCGGCTAAGAGCCGCGGCAGACAGGGCAATCGATAGAACAGTACCAGAGATTCAGCGCCGTGGCGAGAGAAAATGTCTACCCAATTGCCCGAAAGCCTCTACTTCGCTTCCGCGATTGAGTCGATATGAACGCTTTTCTTGGTTGCATCGGCCGTCGCGGTCACCGTCACGTGACTGCCGTAGTAGTCCTTTACCGCGTCCGGATTGTCGATCGCCCAGACTTCCTTCTTGGCCTCATCCACGAACACCGGCGCCGTGCCGCCCGCGATGCACTTCTTGACGCACGCCGCGCCGGTGCCGGTATGTTTCGCGCCGCACATGGCGTCGGAAATCCAGCCGTTAATGCTGCTGCTATCGGCCGCCTTGGCCGCAATCGACGAAAAAGCAAGAACAACGGTCAGCAAAGCCAGTACACGTTTCACGAATAACCTCCAGGGATGCAAATCTCGATCACCTAACATCATCCTCCACCGCAACCATTTCGGCAAGGATTTTACTGCTCAGATTTCGCCGGATAGGAATATTGCCCATGCGCTTCCTGTTTTGCCGGAAGACTATTCCGCCTCGCAGACACATTCTTCAACGCGGCCTCGTAGCGCTGCGCCGCTGCGGAGAACCGGGTAATCAGCTCCGAAGTCTTGGTCAGGAAGAATGGATTTTTCTGCCGGATTCCCTCCAGAATCGGCGAAAACTTGGCCAACAGAAAGAATCCCTCCGCGTTGCAGTCCACAAACAGCTCCGCGGAAACCGCCCCGTGCAGCACCATCGCCGCCGCCATCTCCCAGTAGGTAAGCACCTGCCGCAGCCACGCGTTGTGGGGGTCGGCGGGGTTTGACGCCACCGCAAAAAACTCATCCGCGGTGGCCGGCCAAAATTCCCCCGTCATCCACGCGCGCGCCTTGCGCATCTCCGCCTCAGTGCGCAATTCATACAGCCTCAGGACGATTTCAGCATCGGCAGGCGTTGCAAGCATCCGTTCCATGGGCATTTCTCCGCTGCCCAATACTAACGGATTCAGACGGGAGCGTGCTGTCCACATTCGTGCAACGTTCCCTTAAGCCGGCTGCAACTCCTTTTTCTCGCCCTTCTTCGCGGCTTTCGTTTCCACCACCGGCCCGTGCGTCTCCACCGTCGGCGGAGGCGGCGCATCGCCAATCCGCTTCGAATAATTGCAAACCACGGCAACAGTTCCCACGGGTTCCGCTCCCTTACCGGCGCTCTTTGCAGGCACCTTCTTTGCCGATTTCTTCGGCGTCGTCGCTTCTTCGACCGCCTTCTTTTTGTTCGGGCACTCCAGGAAAATCCCCGAGCGCAGCGTCTTCTCCACCAGGTACGGGCTCCCGCACTCCGGACACTTTGTCGCCACCGGCTTCAGATTCGATGTGAAGTCGCACTTCGGATAATTCGTGCAGCCCCAGAAGATGTTCCCTCGCCGCGCCTTGCGTTCGGCCAGGTCCCCAACGCCGCATTTGGGGCACTTCATCCCTTCAATAAGGTTCTGCTTCACATACTTGCATTTCGGATACCCGGAGCAGGAAACAAACTCCCCATAGCTGCCCTGCCGCAGCACCAGCGGCTTGCCGCACTGCGGGCAGTCCTCGCCCGTCGGCTTCGGCGTGGCCTGCTTCTGCTGCAGCTTCTGGCTCAGCTTGCGAAACGTCTTGCACGGCGGATCCTCGTTATAGCCGGGGCAAGACATAAACATCCCGAACGGCCCGCGCCGCAGCACCATCACCCGCCCACAGTTCTCGCAATACTCTTCCTGCTCGCCCGCCTCCTGCGCTTCCGGGGTATTCAGGTCCGGCTTGCCCGCAGTGTTTTCCTTCGTAAATGTGCAGCTCGACTTATCCTTCTTGTTGTACGCAGAGCACGCGAAGAAAGTACCGAACTTGCCCCACTTCAGCAGCAGCGGTGATCCGCACAGATCGCATTTCTCATCTGTCTTGATCTCCATGCGCTTGATGTCGCGCATCTTCTTGCCTGCATCCTTGAGTTCTTCTTCAAAGTAGCCGTAGAACCCGTTCATCAAGTCCGTCCACTTCTCTTTGCCCTCCTCAATGTCGTCCAGTTCCTCTTCCAGCTTCGCCGTGTACGCGATATCGAAGATATAGGGAAAGCTCTCCACCAGCAGGTCGCAGACCACCATTCCGATTTCCGTGGGATAAAAACGCCCGCTGATCTTCGACACGTACTCGCGGTCCTGGATGGTGCTGATGATGGATGCGTAGGTCGATGGCCGCCCAATGCCCCGCTCCTCGAGAACCTTCACCAGAGAAGCCTCGTTGAAACGCGGAGGCGGTTGCGTAAAATGCTGCTCCTTCTCCAGCGCCTCCAGCTCCAGCGCTTTCACATCGTCAAGATCCGGAAGCTTGTTCGAAGATTCATCGTCGTCGTCCTTGTCCGCAACCTCGTACACCTTCAGGAATCCATCGAAGCGCAGCACTGAACCGCTCAAACGGAAATCGTATGTCTTCCCCGTCTTCGCCGACACTGCCGCAATCTTCGCCGTCGTCACATCGAACACTGCCGGCATCATCTGCGAAGCCACAAACCGCTGCCAGATCAGCCGGTAAAGCTTCAGTTGTTCTTCAGTCAGATAGCGCGCAATCGATTCCGGAGTCCGCGCCGCATCCGTCGGGCGAATCGCTTCGTGCGCGTCCTGCGCCGCCTTCTTGCCCTTGTACACATTCGCCGTTGCGGGCAGATACCTGGCCCCCAACTGCTTCCCGATCCACTCCCGCGCCCCTTCTATCGCTTCCGGCGCAATGCGCGGCGAATCGGTACGCATGTAGGTGATCAAGCCCACTGTGCCCTCTTCGCCCACGTCGATTCCTTCGTACAACCGCTGCGCAACGCCCATTGTCCGCCGCACGTTGAAGCCCAGCTTGCTCGATGCGTCCCGCTGCAGCTGGCTCGTAATGAACGGAGCCAGCGGCCTTCTCTGCTTCTCCTGCGATTGAACGGAAACCAGCGACCACCTCGCCTTTTCGAGAGCCGCCTCAACTTCCTTCATCGTCTTCTCGTCCGGCAACGCATTGGAGATGAACTGATCTTTCCCGTCCTTGTCCCTGCCATTCGCCACGCGCGCCGACTCCCCATCGATTCCGATGAACCGCGCCTTGAAGCTTTTGCCCGCCTGTTTCTCCGGATGAAGCAGCGCATCCAGCGTCCAATACTCCACAGGCACAAACGCGCCAATCTCCCGCTCCCGCTCCACAATCAGGCGCACCGCCACCGTCTGCACCCGTCCGGCCGACAGTCCGCGCCGCACCTTGTCCCACAGCAACGGCGAAATCTGGTAGCCCACCAGCCGATCCAGCACGCGGCGCGTCTGCTGCGCGTCAACCAGGTTCTGATCCACATCGCGAGCGTGTTTGAAAGCTTCCTGCACCGCCTTCTTCGTAATCTCGTTGAACGTCACGCGATGAATCTTTTTTCTTTCCGCTTTGCTCGTTCCCAGTTGCAACGCCAGGTGGTACGCAATCGCTTCGCCTTCGCGGTCCGGGTCAGGCGCCAGAAAAATCTCGTCCGCCTTGGCCGCCGCGCGCTTCAACTGCGCCACAACTTTCTCTTTGCCCGGAGACACAATCAGCGTCGGCTCAAACGTCCGATTCTCCAGCTCCACGCCAATGTCGTTTTTCGGCAGGTCCATGATGTGCCCCACCGAGGCCAGAACTTCAAAGCCTTTGCCCAGATACTTCTCGATCGTCTTCGCCTTGGCGGGAGACTCGACGATCACCAGTGATTTGCTCATTGCCATCCTTGTTTCCTAACCAACTCTAACCTGTCCGGCCTGTTTGACTCGCAACCAGGCGTTTCTGCTTCATTTCTGTTCGACCCAAAATCCGTCCACGGCGGGTGCCGGTCGTCCCACTCCGGGAAAAACTACCTGCAAATGTTGCACCCTACCACGGAACACCGCACCGTTTCCACTCTGGATGTTGCATTTTGCACAGCCGCGGTCTCATTTCGAGTCACGAAAACACCCTCTTCGCGGTGCGAAAGCTCCGCAAAAAACTTGACTTACCGTCCTCTGGATACTTCAGCTGAAATAAAACCTCATTCAGCCGACCTGGACGCCAAATGAAGAGTCGAATCCAACCTCCGGGCAGACCCTGGACACACCAGAGCCTGCCATCGGCCAATGGAAAAGTATAAAGATTTCCAGGTCTTGAAGCTTCGCTGGATGCGCACTCGTCACGCGGACGTCAATTGGCTGAATATGTCGGGCAGACTGACGTACAAAGGCGTCCCCTTCACTTCCAGACGCGAAGATTCGATCCATTTGGCTCCAGAACAAGTGCGCCCCGTGCGCGTCTTCGGATCGATGATCCAAACCGTTTGCACTCCCATCGCGCGATAATCCTGGGCGCGCTCCTGAGTGTCCGAGTAAGTATCGTCCGGCGATAGGATTTCGATCACCAGCAGCGGCGGATCAATGATCACATCCGGTTGAGCACTGTGCGGGAGCAGCGCAACATCTGGAATCCGCACACGAGTTGGTGAAACCCGGACGCGCTGTTCGGTAACGACCTGGACGCGCCATTCCTGCTCATGGTTCCCAAACCAGCGAGCTAGGAGTGCCTGTACCCGCGCGTGCTCGTATTTGCCCACGTTCCGCTCCCTAACCTCACCATCAATATACTCACGGTCCGGCCTGAAGTTCACTCCGAGGTATTCGCTGAGCGGGATGTGCAAAATCGTAGCCATACTATAAAACGGTAGCACAACTCCATTTCAGCCCTGGCACCTGGGGACATGGAACTGGTCCGTGACCCCTGCTCACATCGTTCGCACGTAATTCTTCCCCGGCATGCATCGCACGCGCCCCGCAATTTCCAGCTCGAAAAGCGCCGTAAACACCTCGGAAGAAGTCAGTTGCGTCTCCAGCAAATCGAGAATCTCGTCGATCTGTAGGCTCGCATCTGAACGCAGCACCTCCAGCACCATCGCCTCCTGAGGCCGCAGCACCAGGTCCGGAAGAAGAGATGCGGTGGTCCTCGATTTGGATTCAACCGGCGCCTCAGCCTCCAGCTCCAGCCGAACTTGCGACGACAGATCCTCCCACACATCCTCCCACGTCGCTACCAGCTTCGCGCCCTGTTTAATCAACGTGTTCGGGGTCCACGATCCTTTGTTCGTCACGTTGCCCGGCACGGCGAACAAGTCCCGATTCTGTTCCGCCGCGCAACGCGCCGTCACCCGCGTCCCCGAGTTCTCCGCTGCCTCCACCACCAGCACGGCCACGCTCAGCCCGCTCAAAATCCGGTTCCGGCGCGGAAAATTCTGCGGAGCGGGAAAAGTCCCCATCGGCAGCTCACTCACAATAGCTCCGCCAAGCGCAAGTATTTCCTCGGCCAGCTTCTTGTTCTCTTTGGGATACACCACATCGATGCCAGTGCCCCACACCGCCACGGTCGGCATGCGCGCCGCCAGTGCGCCTCTGTGCGCGCAACTGTCGATGCCCCGCGCCATTCCGCTCACAATCAACAGCCGCCGCACAGCCAGATCCCGCGAGATCATCTCCGCCACGCCGGAACCATACGGAGTCGGATGCCGCGTCCCCACCACAGCAATTGCCGGCCGCGACAGCAGCCGCGCATCCCCGCGCACCCACAACACCGGCGGAGGATCGTAAATCTCCTTCAGCCTCTCCGGATAGTCGGCGCAACCGAAGCTCACCAGCGTTGCGCCCTGCGCAGCCACGCGCGCCCATTCCGCTTCTGCCGCGGCCCTGCCTTTTCCATCAAAGATGAACTGCGCCGCCTCGGCCGGAAACCGCAGCGCCTCAAGGCCTGTCAGCGGCAGCGCAAAAATCTGGCTCGCTCCGTCCAGCTTGCTTACCGCATCCAGAATCCGCTTGGGCCCCAACCCCGGAGACAGCACCAGCGCCAGCCACGCCAACCGCTCCTCATCCAACACTGCCACTGCGGCTGCACCCGGCAATGCGCGCTCTTCGGGATAATCCGTCGCCTTCCCACCAACGATTGGAATCTGCACACGCCCTCATTCTTACATCCGAAGTTCGCAGATTCCAATGGGGAACCGGCGGCTTTAGCCGCCGAAAACAGTGCCAATTTCAATGGCCTTCAGGCCGGGACCCCCAGCCCTTTGCCGACAACAGGAACCAGAGTCCCATTCCTCGCAGAAAGCTGACGGGCCGTTTCGAGGGAATTTCAGCCAAAGCTATGCTCGTTGCAGCGCCCTGTCAAATGGCGCGGCCTCCGCCACAGACACCAGCACGGCATCTTTCGCCCGCGATTGATACTCTAAAGAGCAGTGAATCCCGTCGCTTACCCTCGTCTGCGCATCGCCGCCATCAACTTCCTCAATCCCGCGCCCCTCATGTGGGACTTCGAGCACCCGCCCCTCAACGCCCCGCTCGCCCAGCGCTTTCAGATTGACCGCATGTCCCCATCCGAGTGCGCCGACCGCCTCGCTTCCGGCCACGCAGATATTGGCCTCGCCCCCATCGCCGCTCTCGCCGCCAACCCCACTCTGCGCATCCTTCCCGGCTGCACCATCGCCTCAAAAGGTCGCGTCCGCTCCCTGCTCCTGGTCCATCGCGTCAGTCAGCCGCTCACCAGTCTCCGTTCCGTCGCCGCCGACACCGCCAGCCGCACAACCCTGGCCTACGCTCGCATCCTTTTTCACCGCTGGGGCCACCCCGCCGTCCCCTTCATCCCCGCCTCCGCCGACCTCGACGCCATGCTCGAAACGGCGGACGCGGCCATCCTCATCGGCGACCCCGCGCTGCTGGCCCTTGAAGAACAAGCCAATCGATTCGAGCGCACCGGCGAACAGCTCATCTACCGTGACCTGGCCCACGAGTGGCACACCATCACCGGCCTGCCGTTCGTCTCAGCCGTTTGGGCAGCAGTGCCGCACGATCTCGCGGGTGCCCCAGGTCTCGCCTCTGAGACCTGGGAATCCACGACCACCGACTTCATCCAATCAAGAATCCACGGCCTGCAAAACATCGACACCCTGGTGGCGGAATGGTCGAACAAACTCCCCATTCCCGAAGAGACCATCCGCACCTACCTCACCACCAATATCCACTATGTCCTGGATGTGGAATGCATCGAAGGCATGAAGGTTTTCTTCCGCATGGCCGCCGAACTTCGCGTCCTCCCGGAGTACACCTTTTCCGACCCCGCGCTGGTGGTTTAGCGAATCACAGGTTGAGCAACCTATTTGATTGCCTGTGGTCTCGCTTCACAGTGAGTCCTACTTCCAAACCTCGCGGTAGAGTTGCTCAATCTCAGCAGCAGACGGAATCCGCGGATTATTTTGCGGTGAGCCGGAAGCCAGTGCCTGTGCGGCCATGGTCGGAATGACCTCGAAATATCGCCCCTCCGGAATACCAAAGCCCTTAGGCGAAGGAACTTCCAGCTCATCATTGCGGCGGAACAAGCCTTCCACCAGCTTGCCAACGGCAACAGACTCCGCGTCCTCCGGTGCGGCGATGCCCATGGCGCGAGCGCAATCTGCGTAACGCTCAGGCGCGGCGACTGCGGAAAACTGCGTGACCGCAGGCAGCAGCATTGCATTCGAAAGGCCATGAGGCACAAAAAAAAACAATCCAATGGGCCGGCTCATGCCGTGAACCAGGGCCACGCTCGCATTGGAGAACGCAATTCCAGCAAGCGTTGCCGCCAGCATCATGCCTTCTCGCGCCGCGCGATTCCCGGGCTCGTGAAATGCCACCGGCAGTTCCTTCCAGATTGTCTTCATCGCCGAGAGCGCAAGAGTATCCGTAAAGCGATTGGCCTTGCGGCTCACATAAGCCTCGATCGCGTGAGTAAGAGAGTCCGTGCCCGTATCCGCTGTCAACCGCCGCGGCATGGACATGGTCAGTTCGAAGTCGACAACAGCAGCGGACGGCAACAGTGCGCTGCCTGCGATCAACATTTTTTCCTGGCTTATCGAATCCGAGATAACCGCAAAGCGAGTCACTTCCGAACCCGTTCCAGCAGTAGTCGGGATTGCAATATGCGCAGGCCCCGCCTTCGGAATTATGTTAGGAACCTTGTAATCGCCGGGACGGCCTCCGTTTGCCACAATCAGCCCGGTGGCTTTGGCCGTATCAATCGGACTTCCGCCACCAAGACTGACCAGACTGTCGTGTCCGCCTGCGAGAAAAGCACGCACGCCAAAATCGACCACATCCGTTGTTGGATCGGGAACGGTCTCGGAAAAGACTTCGCACGGAATCCCAGCCTGAACGATCTGATCCTGCAACCTTGCTGCAAGGCCGCAACTCACCAGATAGGCATCGGTCACAATCAGCGGGCGGCTGCAATGAAGGCGCGTAAGAACGGACCCAACCTCGGAAAAAGCCCCCGCGCCAATCTTCAAGATCGCTGGAATTTGGATCTCAGCCGTCATATCGATCCACTCAAAGACATCAGAAAATTGGCCAACGTCCTAACTCGCAAGCATGCTAACTTGCTGTCTCGCCGACTTGCTGCCCTGCTAAATCTCCCACCGCAGCAGCGCCGCGCCTACCGTAAACCCCGCGCCCGCTGCGGCCAGCAGCACCAGGTCACCCTTGTTCAGCTTGCCCTCTTCAACCGCCGTCTCCATGGCCAGCGGAATCGTCCCCGCCGACGTGTTCCCATACTTCTCAATATTGATAATTACCCGCTCCGGGTCCATCCCCAGCCGGTCCGCCGTCGCAGTAATTATTCTCTTGTTTGCCTGGTGGGGGATAAAACAGCCCAGTTCTGCGCCCGTCACGCCGTTGCGCGCCAGAACCTTGCTCGTCGCCTCGGCCATCTTTCTCACCGCGAATTTATAGACCGTCGGCCCATCCTGAAAGATGTAGTGCATCTTCTTGTCCACCGTCTCGTGGCTAGATGGATTCAAACTCCCGCCGCCCTTCAAATTCAGCGCCACGCCGCCCGATCCATCGATCTCGTGCACAAAGTCAATAAACCCGATCTCGCCCTCTTCAGCCGGTTCAATCAACACTGCTCCGGCCCCGTCGCCAAACAGCACGCAGGTAGTTCGGTCGGTGTAGTCAACCATGCGCGAATTCGCGTCCGCGCCAATCACCAGCACCATCTTGTGCGCCCCGCTCTCCACCAGCTTCACGCCTGCCTGCAGCGCAAACACAAACCCCGAACACCCCGCGGAAACGTCAAAACCCCACGCCCCTTTGGCGCCAATCTTGTCCTGAACCAGGCACGCCGTCGAAGGAAACATCATGTCCGGCGTCACAGTGCCCACAACAATCACCTCAACTTCGCTCGCTTCAATCCCCCGCGCTGCCAGGCACTTCTTCGCTGCCTCCACGCACATATCGCTCACGCCCAGCCCCTTGGCCAGCACGTGCCGCTCGCGGATACCCGTCCGCTCCATGATCCACTGGTCGTTGGTATCCACCATTTTTTCAAGGTCTTTGTTAGTCAGCACATCGGGAGGAACGTAGGTGCCCAGCGCCGTAATCTTTGCGCGCCTGCCCACGATAGGGCGAACGGTAAGGCTCAATGCACTTCTCCTTAAGCAGGGACACCAGCCGATCTCTGACCCCTGATCCCTGAAACCTGATCCCTGTAATAAAAAAGTACCGGGTGACCCACTGCGCCCGTACTAGCCCGTTACCGTTGCTTCCTTCCGGACCTGGCGGGATTGGCGGGATTACGTCGCGTGGGACCCGGCACCGATTGATTTTACCACCGGCACGCGGATTCAGAAGCCGCCGAATACAAGGCTCAGGCTTGATGCTGCGTTTCTTCGGGGAACGGTGTCGGTCTTCAGCTCACACCGCCCCTGCCGTTGCCACTCTGTAATTCAGGACCCATTTGCGCTGGCCAGATGTCTCCGGAACTTCAACGCCACGTGCTTGACTGACGGCTTGAATTGATTCCAGAGGCTGCTTGCCCTCATAAATCAGCAAGCACGACGCTAGCAGGCCAGCCCGCCCGACTCCTTGCCGGCAATGGATCACGGCGCTGCCCCCGCTCCCGAGAATCCCATGAAGCCGCGCGAGCATTGCTGTCACCTCCGACTCGGACGCGGGAACTTCGCGGTCGGGGATGGGCAGGGAGAGAAAACCGAGCCCGTGTGATTGGGCAACAGCGGGCTCCTCCATCAAGTCGAGTTCGTTCTCTTCCTCCGGGGTCAGGAGCGAGACGACGGTTGTAATGCCCAGCCGGCGCCAAGCCTCAATCTCGTCTTCGAGCCAGTCGCCCCCGCGGGGACGCGGTGCAATCGCGAGCTTTCCTTTCCAGGGGCCTTCTACCCAGCGAAGCTCTGTGCTCACTTGAACAGATCCTCCTTCTCGTGAATCTCACGCGGCACCATATCTACATTGGTCCCGCGTTCCCGCAGCACTTTGATGCGATGATGACCGTCGAGGATCGTTCCATCTGGCCGCGCCTTAAGGCATTCCAAACGTCCCGGCAGCAGGGATTCCAGCAGCTCTTCGGTAGCGCGCATACGCACCTTCTCGAGTTTTGCCTCGCTCAGCAACTCGTCGGAGTGAAGCGGCTTAAGGGGCGACGGCTCCATCGTTGCATTCTAGCTGGAGCCGGGTGCCGAAACAATGCGGATAGCCACGCACCCAGGTCTCGCGTTTGGACCTCGGAAACTTCGATTCTCGACTCAACACCGTTTTTCAATCCCCGGTACAATAGAAATGTGATCAAAAATCCCCAACCCACGGCCCCTTCCGTGGGCTTTATTTCGTTAGGCTGTCCCAAGAACCTCGTCGACTCCGAGGTCATGATGGGTCTGCTCGACCGCGCCGGCGCTCGCCTGACCTCTCACCCCGAACAAGCCGATATCCTCGTCGTCAACACCTGTTCTTTCATTGACACCGCCAAGCAGGAGTCCGTCGACACCATCCTCGAAATGGCCCGCCACAAGACCTCCGGCTCAGCCCGCAAGCTCATCGTCGCCGGCTGCCTGGTCGAGCGCTACCGCGACGAAATCATGAAGAACATCCCTGAAGTCGACGCCGTAGTCGGCACCGGCGAGCTCGAATCGATTCTCGAAGCCGCGGGCCTTTCAAGGCCGATCGCAAATCCAGCGTCCATCTCTCTGTTCAATATTCTCAGCAGCAATGGACACGCCGAAGTTCGCCCCGGCCTCGAATCCCGCGCCGCCACGCACAAGCAGGCGGAGCGTTCCACCCCAATCAAGGCTCTTGCGGGTTCTGTATCAGGGCACGACTTCAGTCGTGCCGAAAAATCAATCGATTTGAAGGGGGCTGGTAGGGATGGGTTTCAACCCATCCATTCATCCCCTGAGGTGAAGTACCGCCCCGAAGGCGACCACCGCGAACAACAAGGCCGCTTCAGCCGCAACGACTGGCAAGGCGCAACCCACCTGCTGCCCACCTATC
>Ga0182024_10002598_pt1 | contig 44476 bp, 35 predicted proteins | sample P32metaG_FD_120480 | JGI IMG/M metagenome (GOLD analysis project Ga0182024, IMG submission 120480) | Permafrost microbial communities from Stordalen Mire, Sweden - P3-2 metaG (Illumina Assembly) | ecosystem: Environmental > Terrestrial > Soil > Wetlands > Permafrost | place: Sweden: Stordalen... | reverse complement strand
AGTTCCGGCTGAGAAAGACAGTTCCGGCTGAGAAAGACAGTTCCGGCTGAGAAAGACAGTTCCGGCTGAGAAAGACAGTTCCGGCTGAGAAAGACAGTTCCGGCTGAGAAAGACAGTTCCGGCAGGGTCAGGCCGGTGGACAAGTCGTGGTTGCGATGTTGGGCAGGCCGGTCGGCGCGTAGCTGTCGGGGTTGGCGACGCCGTCGAAGCGGTCCTTGATCCAGTGGACCATGTCGGTGAAGGAAGGCCCGATCACTCCGGCATGGCTCTGGCCCGGGTAGATCCAACGCTCGAGATCCTGACCGACCCCGCAGAGGTGCTCCGCCAGCAGAGCCGTCGAGGCCACCGGGATCTGCTCGTCGTCTCCTCCCTGGATCATGAGCAGCGGCACGGTGCTGGCCGAGGTGAAGCTCTCGGGATCGTTGGCCATGAGCAACTTCTGCCAGGCCGGGATCTTGAAGGGGTCGCCCGTGGTGATCTGCGAGATCTTGTACTTGTCGATCACACTCGAGACGTAGTCCGAGCACCCCTTGTCCAGATCGGGCAGCAGGCTGAGGCCGAGAGGGGTGAGCACTTTCGACACCGGTGCCGCCTTGGCCCCGTAGGCCGACGCGTAGGCCCCGGCCACCATGAAGAGGTAGTACCGGTAGGGGCTCGTCTTCAAGAAGGCATAGATGAGATTGAACTGCGATGGCGGAGCGCCGGCGACGACACCCAACATGTGCAGGTTCGGCGCGTAGGACGGGGCGATGTGGAGGGTGAACATGGCCGTCTGGCCGCCCTCGGAGTGGCCCCAGACCACGTAGTTGGCGCTGGCGTGGGCGGCGGGAAAGTTGCGGGCGGCCCGGACGATGTCGATCGTGTTGCGCGCCGCGCTCACGCCGACGATATAGGGCAGGAGCCCGGGGGTCCCTTCACCCTGGTAGTCGCTGGCCGTGACCTCGAAACCCTGATCGAGAAGCCCGTTGGTCATGGGCACGTCCCCGGCGGGCTCGAGCGAAGGGGCACAGCTGTCGGCCATCCCGTTGGTGCCGTGTCCCCAGCTCACCACCGGGTAGCCGCCGGCCGGCGCCGGCTTGTCGGGGACGATCACGAGCCCGGTGACGGCCACCGGTTTGTTGAGTACCGACTCCGACGTGTACATCACCCGGTAGACGGTCCCGTCGATGCCGGTGACAGCCACCTTCTGCGGTGACTTGATGAGGGTTCCCGGCGGACCCGAGGGCAACGGCTCCGGCACCGAGTAGAAGGAGGGCAGGCCCTGGGGCGCCGGTATGGACGTCGCTGTCGGTGACGAGCTGCAGGCGGTGGCCACTGCGGCCACCATCATCACCACGGCCATCACGGGCAGCGTTCGGCTTCTCCACTCGTGCTCGGCCATCGATCCCCCGATCCCCGGCGCCACCGAGATGCGGTCGGCGACTGACGGTGTCTACCAGAACGACCGGCACTAGTCGGTGCAGACGGTCCCGATCGGCGGCAGGGTGCCGTCCACCAGATAGGCCTGGTCGATGGCCCGCACGCAGGGACTGTAGAAGTAGGCGACGTGGTTCACCCCTTGCCACGTGACGAGCTCTCCGTGCTCGAGCTCGCCGGCCAGGCTGACGGCCCACGGGTAGGGGGTGGCCGGGTCCCCCGTCGTCCCCGTGACGAGGATGGGCGGCGCACCGGCGTCGCTGACCGGCGCCGGTATCCGTGTCGGTCGGACCGGCCAGACGGCGCACTGGAGCAGACCCCAGGCGAGAACCGGACCGAAGACCGGTGCCTCGGCCGCCGCCGTGGCCGCCAGCCCCGGGTACGTGGAGGGACGACGGGACACCGGGTGGTCGAGACAGTTGACGGCGTTGTTGGCGTCGGCACCGTTGGTCGAGCCGCCGCTGGCGTAGCTGGTCGACAGGGTGATGAGGTCGGTGCCGTTGCCCTGCTCGGCCAGGTTGAGGGCGTCGCCGAGCGACGGCCACGACGAGCGCGAGTAGAGGTCGTCGAGAAGGGCGTTGTAGAACTCCCCCGGTCCGGCACTGCCCCCGTCGGCACCCGGGAGACGCTTCACCCGGCTGGCGTCGATGAGCAGGACGAGGGCGGTCGTCGGGTCGCCGGTCGGCCGCCACGGACACGACGCATTCGACGCGCACCAGGTGAAGAAATCGTCGAGCACCGTCTCGAAACCTTTGGCCTGGTCGAGAACCATCTGATCGGTGCTCCGGGCCGGATCGATGGCGCCGTCGAGAACCATGGCCCGGACATTGTTCGGGTACATCTGGGCGTACAGAGCCCCGAGCAGGGTGCCGTAGGAGTGCCCGATGAAGGTCAGCTTCTCGTCTCCGAGGGCGGCCCGGATCCGGTCGAGGTCCCGGGCCGCGTTGACCGTGCCCACGAAGGGGAGGATGCTGCCGCTGTACTTTTCGCACGCCTCGGCATAGGCCTTGTCCTGGGCCAGCACCGAACGCTGGGCGGCCACGGTGACCGGCACCGGATCGGGAAGGGCGACCGGCGCCGGCGGCACCGTCGTCGTCGGTGTCGTCGATGTCGACGGCGCCGCACTCGGTCCGCATTCCACCGGGTCCGACCGCTGCACCCCGCGGGGGTCGAAGGAGACGATGTCGAAACGGTCGAGCAGCTCCGGGGTGAGCACGCTCAGTTCGTTCGGCAGATCGTCGATACCCGAGGTGCCCGGGCCTCCGGGGTTGATGACGAGGGAGCCGATCCGCTGCGACGGCACGGCCGCCGGTCGCCGTTCGACGGCGATCTTGAGCGTCGGGCCCGACGGATGGCTGTAGTCGACGGGAACGGTGACGGACCCGCACTGCAGATCGTCCCCGCATGCGGACCACACGATCGGCGGCACCGCCCCCGTGGGGGCCGTCGTCGTGGTGGTGGGAGCAGTCGAGGTCGAGGCCACCGTGGACGGCGACGGGGCCGAGCGTCGTCCGGTCGTCATGGCACAGCCCGAGACCGTGAGGACGAGGGCCAGGCCCACCAGGAGGGCCGCTCTCACCGGCACCGGCCCGGGCCGCTTCTTCGGGCGCCGGGGTCCACCCCGCCACTGTGCCATCACCGCCGTCCTTCTCGATGGCACGGCCCCACCAAAAGAGCCGGGCTCCGCGGTCGACGGCCGAGTCCCGGCTCGGCATCATGGGAACGTGCCCGAGCTCCCCGAGGTCCAGGCGTTGGTGGAGTTCCTCGACGAGCACGTGGCCGGCCATTTGGTCGAGCGCTGCGAGCTCGGGGCCGTCGCCGCCCTCAAGACCTTCGATCCTCCCCTCCACGATCTCGTCGGACGCCAGGTGACCTCGTGCCGCCGACGGGGCAAATTCCTCTGCCTGGACTTGAACGGGCTCTGGTTGGTCGTCCACCTGGCCCGGGGGGGCTGGGTCAAGTGGTGGGACACCCTGCCCGCCACCAAGGCCCGGCCCAGCCGGAGCCCCATCGCCCTGCGGGTCGGATTGGCGGCCGACGACTTCGCCCCTTCGGCCGGCTTCGACGTGACCGAGATGGGTACCGAGAAGCGCCTCGCCCTCTGGGTCGTGCGCCGGCCCGAAGATGTCGAGCCATTGGCCTCGCTCGGCCCCGATCCCCTCGATCCCGGTTTCGACGCCGGCACCCTCGGCCGCATCCTTTCCACCGCCACCGGCACCATCAAGAACGCCCTCTCCTCCCAGTCGCTCATCGCCGGCGTGGGCAACGCCTACTCCGACGAAATCCTCCATGCGGCCAAGCTGTCGCCCTTCAAACCGGCGGCCAAGTTGCGTCCCGACGAGATCGACCGGGTCCACACCGCCCTCGTCACCATCCTGGGCGAGGCCACGGCCCGGGCGTCGGGTCGCAGCGCCAAGGAGCTCAAGGGGGAGAAGAAGCGGACCATGCGCGTCCACGGCCGGACCGGCGAACCCTGTCCCGAATGCGGTGACGTCGTGCGCCAGGTGTCCTTCGCCACCAAGTCCCTTCAGTACTGCGCCACCTGCCAGACCGGCGGCAAGCCTCTGGCCGACCGCCGCCTGTCCCGGCTTCTCAAGTAAGGATCTGCCCCTTAGAGTCGGAGGAGACAGCGCCGAGGAGGAGTCACCGTGGACGACCAGGAACTTGTGAAGCGGATCAACGAGCTGGCCGAACAGGAGCACCGCCTCGAAGAGGCCCATATCGGCGAAGGTCTCGCCCCCGAAGAGGAGGAGCGGCTGCGGACCATCGAGGTCGCCCTCGACCAGTGCTGGGACCTTCTGCGCCAGCGCCGGGCCCGGCGCAGTGCCGGCCAGGATCCCGACGACGCCCAGGCCCGACCGGCCCCGGTGGTGGAGGGCTACAAGCAGTAGAAGCCGTAGGCTTCGGCGTCACATCCAGAGGAGAGCGCGAGGTGGTCGGTGAGCGGGGAGGAATTCAACCTGGGCCAGGTCCACGAGACGGTGGCCGCCACCATCCCGGACCGCGAATGCATCGTCTGGCGCGACCGCCGGTTCACCTACGCCGACATCACCGACCGGTCCCGGCGCCTGGCGTCGTTCCTCCACCGCCACGGGCTCGGCGTCCATGCCGAGCGCTCCACCCTGGCCGGCCACGAGTCGGGCCAGGACCACCTGGGCCTCTATCTCTACAACGGCAACGAGTACCTCGAGGGCATGCTCGGTGCCTACAAGGCCCGGGTAGCCCCCTTCAACGTCAACTACCGCTACGTCGAGGAGGAGCTGCGCTATCTGCTCGGTGACGCGAAAGCACGAGGGATCATCTACCACGCCACCTTCGCCCCCATCCTGGAGAAGATCCTCCCCGATCTCCGTGATCTCGAACTTCTCATCCAGGTGGCCGACGAGTCCGACGAGGCGCTCCTGCCGGGCGCCGTCGACTACGAGGCGGCCCTGGCCTCGGCCCCGCCCGAGCTCCCCCCCGTCACCCCTTCGCCCGACGACCTCTACATCCTCTACACCGGGGGGACGACCGGCATGCCCAAGGGCGTGGCCTGGCGCCAGCACGACATCTTCCGGGCCGCCATGGGGGGACGCACCTACGGGACCTGGGAGCTGATCGAGAGCTCCGAGCACCTGCTCGCCCGCGTCCTGCCCGGTGACGGGGTCAGCGTCATGTCCATCCCCCCTCTCATGCACGGGGCCGCCCAGTGGGCCAGCTTCTATTACATGACCATGGGCGGCACCCTCGTCTTCCCCACCAACACCCGCACCATGGATGCCGTCGACGTCTGGCAGACCGTCGAGCGCGAGCACATCATCGGCCTCTCGGTGGTGGGCGACGCCATGGCCCGGCCCCTGATCGAAGAGCTCGAACGGGGCCACTACGACACGTCCGGCTTCATGGCCTTCGGCAGCGGAGGAGCGATGTTGAGCGAGAGCATGAAGACCCGCATCCTGACCCAGATGCCCAACATCCTCATCTCCGACGTGGCCGGTTCGTCGGAGACCGGGGCCCAGATGGGCACCAACTCCACCTCCGGTTCGGTCTCCACCGGTCGCTTCGTGCCCGGACCGGGAGCGACCGTCGTGAGTGAGGATCTCACCCGCGAGTTGAAGCCCGGCGACGAAGGCCTCGGCTGGCTGGCCCAACGGGGGTCGGTCCCCCTCGGCTACCTGGGCGACGCCGAGAGGTCGGCCCGCACGTTCCCGTTGATCGACGGGGTGCGTTATTCGGTGCCCGGGGACCGGGCCCGCTACCTGGCCGACGGCGAGATCGAACTGCTCGGCCGTGACTCGGTCACCATCAATTCGGGCGGGGAGAAGATCTTCGCCGAGGAGGTCGAGCAGGCCATCATCAGCCACCCGGCCGTGGCCGACGTGGTCGTGGCCGGCCGGCCCTCCGAACGCTGGGGCCAGGAGGTCGTGGCCATCGTTCAACTGAACGACGGGGCCACCGCCACCACGGAGGAGCTCCTCGAAGAGGCCGGCACCCACGTGGCCCGCTACAAGCTGCCCAAGGCTTTTCTCTTCCTGCCCGTCATCATCCGTTCCCCCTCGGGCAAGGCCGACTACCGCTGGGCCAAAGAACGCGCCCGGGAAGCCTGACCGGGTCGCGGGCCGGGCGCGAGGCGGCAGGCCACCGATGGAGGACCGCATCACCCCCGGTCTCTACCTGGAGCTCGGTGACGTCGGTCCGGACCACTACGAGAGCACCCGGGTCCCCGAGCTCCTCACCCTCCCCGGTGTCGACCGCGTCAGCTGGTGGGCCACCATCATTCCCGGACGAGACGAGCTGCCCATGGCCGTCCCCGACGGCACCTTGCTCGGGTTGGCCGAGACCGACGACTCCTTCGTGGCCCCGGGTCCCCTGGCCGGCACCACCGCCCGCCACTTCCGCCGTTATCCCCGTCCCAGTCAGGGGATCCTGACCGGACGGCCGACCACCGGGCTGCTCGTCGTCTGGATCAGCCCGCTCAGCCCCGAACGGGCCCAACCTCTACGGGACTGGGCCGACTTCGTCCACATCAGCGAGATCGCCGCCGCCGGCGTGCCCGGCTACACCCAGATCACGCCCTACGAAAATGTGACCGACAGCGATCCCCGCTTCATGCACTTCTACGAGATGGACTCCGAAGACCCCGAAGCCACCTACCAGACCATGGCCGAGCAACTCCGGGTGCGGCTGGGCGGCTACCGCACGCCCCAGTTCAAGCGGTGGGCCGACGCGGCGGCGGCCGGGGCGGAGATCATCTACGTGAACACCTTCCGCCTACTCGGTTCGGCCCGCCGGCTCGATGTCTCGGGCCCGGTCTCGGTCTGACAAGCTCCGCTGCCATGTCCTTCATTCTCATCGACCAGCCGCGCCCCCATGTCACCCTCATCACCTTGAACCGGCCCGAGCGCATGAACGCCATGGCCTTCGACGTGATGATCCCGCTGCGTGAAGCCCTCGAGAAGGTGAGCGTCGACAACGAGACCCGCGTCGTCGTGCTCACCGGCGCCGGCCACGGCTTCTGTTCCGGAGCCGACCAGGAAGATGCCGGCATCATTCCGAACATCGACGGGCTGACGGTCCCGACCATCGCCCTGCGGGCCATGGAGCTGCTCGACGACGTCATCCGAGCCCTGCGGCGCATGCACCAACCGGTGATCGCCGCTGTCAACGGCGCCGCCATAGGGGGTGGCTTCTGCCTCAGTCTGGCCACCGACATCCGGCTGGCCTCGGAGACCGCCTACTTCCGGGCCGCCGGCATCAACAACGGCCTGACCTCCACAGAGCTCGGACTGAGCTACCTGCTGCCGCGGGCCATCGGTTCGTCACGGGCCTTCGAGATCATGCTGACCGGACGCGACGTCGACGCCACCGAGGCCGATCGCATCGGGCTCGTGTCGCGCGTGGTGCCGGGCGAGCAGCTCCTCGACGCCTCCTACGAGGTGGCCGATCGGATCGCCTCGTTCAGCCGGCCGGGGATCGAGCTCACCAAGCGCCTCATGTGGAGCAGCTTCGAGGCCGGCAGCCTCCAGGGCCATATGGACTCCGAGGGTCAGGCCCAGCTCTTCGTCCGCATCACCACCCAGAACTTCGAAGAGGCCATCCGGGCCCGCAAGGAGAAGCGCGCTCCGCAGTTCCGCGACTGATGGCGCCGGCGGCGACTCCGCTACATGGAGACGATCGACATCAGCTCGTCCCGGCTCGGTCCGAGGGCGGGGGCGTCGCGCCACTGTGCGCCCAGTGCGACGACCTTCTCGAACACGCCCGGTCGGGCGAGCGCCTGCTCCGGCGTCTGCAGCATGCCGACCATGCTCAAGAAAGCCCGCAGGCAGTCCGGGTCCTGACCGGCGGCGAACCGCAGTCCCTGGCCGATCTCCCAGGCGGGATCGTCGGGACGGTAGGACTCCCCGTTCACCTCAGCGGCGATGTCGGCCAGCCGGTGGCGGTCGAAGGCCACGGTGGCCCGGTACCACGGCTCCACGGTGGCCGTGGTGGTTTCGTCGAAGCCCCGCGAGAAGCTGAGGGGATCGTCCTTGGTCGTGGCGCGCAGCAGGTCCCGCAGGGCCAGGGCGTGCAGCATGGCCATGGTGATGCCCCGGCCCAGTGACGGGTTGGTGCAGGCCCACGAGTCGGCCAGGGCCACCACGCCGGTGGCCACCGGCTCGCCGCCGATCACCAAACGACGATGGCGGTCCTCGATCTTGGCCATGACCTGGATGCGGTCCTCGAGCGGTTCGCCCTCGAGCCAGTGGGCGGCCAACGGCAGGCTGGCCACGACGGCCGTCCAGGCATCGACGTCGAGCACGGCGCGCATGGCCGGATCGTTCCCGCTGGCGATGATGGCGATCCCCCAGGTCCCGTTGTCGGCCGGCAGGGTCAGGACCGACACGCTGCCGTAGTTCTGCAGCAGAGGCCCGACAATGGGCGGCAGGGCGCCGTCGGGCGACCGGAAGTGGCGCCCGTAGTAGATGAAGCCGCTGTCCTCGAGCTCCTGGGCCGGTCGCCGCCCTCCGGCCGCCTCCAACCAGTCCGGCAGGGGGGACCGGCGGCCGGTGGCGTCGACCACCAGATCGGCGCCGAACTCCTGGCCTCCGTCGCTGCGCACCCCGGTCACATGGGGCACGCCGTCGCGAGCGGCGGTGCCCGTGGTCACTGCGGCCACGACGATGCCGCGCCGCACGGTGACGCCGGGCGTGGCCTCGGCACACCCGGCCAGGACCGACTCGGCCACCGGGCGCCGGGCCGTGACGGCGGTGAAGTCCTCGTCACCGGGGCGGGGACCGCCGGTCATCTCGGCCGGGGCGCCGGCCACCACGTTGAGGCGCAGGGCACCGGCCTCCTCGAGGGCGGTGATCACGCGGGGCAGAGCCTTTTCGACCTCGATCCGGTAGCGCGGATGGAGGAAGTGCAGAAGCCGGAACTGGTTGACGCCGCGCCGCGCCCATGACTCCCACGCGTCGCAGGACGGCGGCGCCGGAGCCGGATCGCGCTCGAGGACCGTGACCTCGTGACCGTCGTCGGCCAGGAGCATGGCCGCCGTGAGCCCCGCCATGCCCCCGCCCGTGACGACGATGGAAGCCAACTCGCACCTCCGCCCCGCCCTCGGGCGCGTCGGAATCCGGACGCCGCGAACCTACCAGCCGGCCTCCGGCGATCCTCCGAAGAGCGCGGGCCCCCGGGCGCGTCTGGGATGATCGACGTCTCGGCGCCATGCTCGAGGACCGAGGGGGAACCCATGCACGTACCGCTCACGATCGGGGACTTTCTGGAGCGGGCCGACTTCGTCTACGGGGACCGGGTGGCCGTGGTGGACGAACCGCAGGCCCGGGGCTCGCTCGGCGCCATCACCTACCACGAGATGCACGCCCGGGCCCGGGGCATAGCCCGGGCCCTCGACGCCATGGACGTCGGCCCCGGCGAGCGCGTGGCCATCGTGAGCCCGAACTCGGGGCGGTTCCTCATCTCCTACTTCGGGGTGAGCGCCTACGGACGTGTGCTCGTGCCCATCAACTTCCGGCTCCATAGCGATGAGGTCGCCTACATCGTGGAGCACTCGGGGGCCAAGGTCCTGCTCGTCGATCCCGAGCTCGACGACCAGCTGAAGGCGGTGTCCGCCCCCATACGGATGGTCCTCGACGGCGACGACGACGCCGAGCTCTTCGCCGCCGCCGGTGACGGCGGGCCCCGAGAATGGCCGGGCGACGAAGACGCCACCTGCTCGGTCAACTACACGTCGGGCACCACCGCCCGCCCGAAGGGTGTCCAGCTCACCCATCGCACGTGCTGGCTGAACGCGGCCAGCTTCGGCTGGCACACCACCGTGAGCGACCGCGACGTCCTGCTGCACACTTTGCCCATGTTCCACTGCAACGGCTGGGGCATGCCCTATGCCGTGACGGCCATGGGCGGCCGGCACGTCGTGCTGCGCAAGGTGGACGGCGAGGAGATCCTGCGCCGGGTGGAGGCCGAAGGGGTGACCCTGCTGTGCGGTGCTCCGGCGGTGGTGGCCGCCATCCTGAGCGCGGCGGCGGACCGCGTGGCGGGCGGACAACAGATACCGGGACGTGGTCAGGTCCGCATGGTGGTGGCCGGCGCTCCGCCGCCCTCCAAGACGATCGAGCGCATCGAGACCGAGCTCGGTTGGGAGTTCATCCAGATCTACGGCCTCACCGAGACCGCCCCCCTGCTGACCGTCAACCGGGCCCCGAGCGACTGGGACGATCTCGACCCGGCCGAGCGCTCGGTACGGCTGGCCCGCGCCGGCGTGCCCGCCGTGGGGGTGCGCGTGCGCGTCGACGAGGAGGGGGAGCTCCTGGCCCGCTCCAACCACGTTTTCGCCGGCTACTGGGAACAGCCCGAGGAGTCGGCCACCGCCCTGGCCGGCGGATGGTTCCACACCGGCGACGGCGGGCACTTCGACGGGCCCTTCACGGTGATCTCCGACCGCAAGAAGGACGTGATCATCACCGGCGGCGAGAACGTGTCGTCCATCGAGGTCGAGGACTGCCTCTACCAACACCCGGCCGTGGCCGAGGTGGCCGTCATCGGGGTGCCCGACGAGAAGTGGGGCGAGACCATCAAGGCGCTCGTCGTCGTGAGCGACGGAGCGGAGGTGACCGAGGCCGAGCTCATCGAGCACTGCCGCTCCCGCATGGCCCACTTCAAGGCGCCGACATCCGTCGAGATACGCGACACCCTGGTGCGCACGGCCACGGGCAAGCTCCAAAAGTACAAGCTGCGCCAGCCGTACTGGGAAGGTCGCCCGCGCTCGGTCAACTGACGGGGCGCCAAACGGCCCGACGCCACCTGGCCCCGGGCCGGCGACGGCGGGCGAGCGGCGGCGGGCGAGCGACGACGGACCTGGCCAACGGGCTCGTGGCGCGGGGGCGGTCACCGGACGGGGGGACCTGACGCCACTGCCATTAGGGTGCGTTTTCGTGGACGCACGTCACTTTCTCGGGCTCGAGCCCACCGACGATCCCTTGCGCTGGCGTCTGCCCGTCACCGCCGCCGTGTCCACCCCCGGTCGATTCCTTTACGGCGGCTGCGGTCTGGCCGCCGGCATCGTGGCCATGGAGGCGGCGGCACAGCGGCCGACGGTGTGGGCCACAGCCCAGTACCTCACCTATGCGCCCACCGGGAGCGTCCTCGACTGGGAGGTGGTGCTCGCCGCCGTGGGCCGGGGCACCACCCAAGCGCGCGCCATCGGCCGGCTCGGGGACCAGGAGGTGCTCACCGTCAACGCCGCCTTGGGTCTGCACGATCTCGAGGTGTCGGGCACCTGGGTGCAGCCGCCCGTCGTCCCCCCTCCCGAAGACTGTCCCTTGCAGGAGTTCCCGGCCATGTTCGCCGACACCGTGCTCGTCCGCGTCGAGCACCGCGTGGCCCAGGGACGCTTGTTCAGCGAGCTCGACGGCCGACCCGGCCAGGCCAACTCGGCCTTCTGGGCCCGTGTGCCCGGACATCTCGAGCCCTCGGCGGCCACCCTGGCCGTGATCGGTGACTACGTCTCAGGAGGTGTGTCACAACCTCTCGGCGTGCGCACCATGGGACGCAGCCTGGACAACACCCTGCGCGTGGTCCGGCTGTGCCCACGACATGGGTGCTGTGCGACATCCACATGCACGCGCTGGCCAACGGCTTCGGCCACGGTCTGGCTCATCTGTGGGCCGAGGACGGCACGCTGCTCGCCACCGCCAGCCAATCGATCAGTGTCCGCCTGTGGACCGAGAACACGACGTTCACCCTGCCGGATCCGGCCGTCTCAGGCACGTCCGGCCCATCGAGGAGGAGATGATGCGCACACGACGGATCGGGACGCTCGAGGTATCGGTGATCGGGTTGGGGTGCAACAACTTCGGCGGCCGCATCGATTTCGACAGGAGCGCCGACGTCGTGTCGGCTGCCCTCGACAACGGCATCACATTCTTCGACACGGCTGACATCTACGGCGGCACCAAGAGCGAGGAATTCCTCGGCCGAGCCCTGGGCAAGCGCCGCGAAGAGATCGTGCTGGCGACCAAGTTCGGCATGAAAGTCGACGAAGACCGCCACGGAGCGAAGCCCGACTACGTGCGTCGGGCTCTGGAGGACAGCCTCCGTCGCCTCGACACCGACCGGGTCGATCTCTACATCCTCCACGCCCCCGATGCCGAAACCCCGATAGCCGACACCCTCGGGGCCTTGAACGACTGCGTCAAGGCGGGCAAGGTACGCGAGATCGGCTGCTCGAACTTCTCGGCCGAGCAACTGCGCGACGCCGAAGGCGCCGTGGCCGACGGCGGGGCCCGGTTCGTGAGCGTCCAGAACGAGTACAGCCTCTTGCAACGCGGACCCGAGGCCGAGGTCCTCCCCGAGTGCCGGCGAGAGGGAATCGCCTTCGTCCCCTACTTCCCGCTCGCCTCGGGACTCCTCACCGGCAAGTACAAGAAGGGCGAACCGCCGCCCCCCGGTGGTCGTCTGTCGGGTATGCCGCCCGAGCACTACGCCGCCCTCGACGACCGGCTCCAGGTGGCCGATCGCCTGGCCGCCTTCGCCGCAGAGCAGGGGCATACGTTGTTGGACCTGGCCATGTCGTGGTTGCTGGGCCATGACGTGGTGGCGTCGGTCATCGCCGGCGCCACCACCCGCGCCCAGGTGGAGGCCAACGCCGCCGCTGGGGACTGGGTGCTCGACGACGCTCAGCTCCGTCGGGTCGACACTCTGGCTCCGGCGCCCGCCCCGTAAGAGGCTCGGCGGTCAGACGCCGGGCGTGGCGTCGATGCGGCCCGACCGCACGGCCTCGACGAGAAGGGCGTAGTCCCGCTCGGTCTGCTCGGCGTAGGCGACGGCGAATGAGGCGATGGCCCCGTCGAGCTGGTCACCCTCTCCGACATAGCCGGCGATGGTGGCGGCCGGACCCGACCGGGCATGAGCGCGGGCCAGGGTCCACCCGCACAACTCGAGATAGCTGACGAGGCCCTCTGCGTCGAGGGCGGCGGGGTTCACGGTGCCCTTCATGTCGCGCAGCTGGCGGACGTAGTAGTCACGCCCCTGCCACGACGCCGACCCGAGGAAGATGTCGCTCGCCGCCTGCATGAGACGCTGGCCGTCGACGACCCGCCGGCCCTCGCTTCCGGGCCCCACCGCCGGATCGGGGGGCGCCATCGGGCCTGCCCCCCCGATGGCGGATCGGATCTCGGGGTGGCCGGCGAGCACCGAGGCCCCGGCCTCCTTCACCTGCAGGAAGAGCGGTTCGCCCACGTCGCTCGTCAACAAAGCGATGTAGCAGCGGGTGCCCACACTGCCGACGCCGACGACCTTGCGGGCCACGTCGACCAGGGTGAAGCGGTCGACGAGGACCCGTCGATCGTCGTCGAGCGATTCCCGGTAGCTGGCGAAGAGGGGCTCCAGCGCGTCACGCTCGTCGGAACCGACGTCATGGGTGACGAGCGGCGGATGGTCGACGATGCGACGGGCCCCGTCGTCGGCCAGCGTCGTGAGCCGAGGCAGAGCCGCCTGCGAGGTGTGTCGGCGGGCCCGGGCCAGCGTCGTCGTGGCGAGATCGCCCGGCGCTGCACCCAAGGTGCGGACGGCGGCGTCAGCGTCGACCCGGCTGTACCAGACATCGAGCACATTCATCGCCGCGTACCTGTGCACGTGCAGGCGATAGGAACGCACGGCCGCCTTGGCCGCCTCGACTGCCCGGCGGTCGCCGAACTTCGCCTCCAAGGCCACGACCACGGCGCTGGTGGCCAGACGCTTGAGGTCCCACTCGAAGGGCCCGGGCAGGGTCTCGTCGAAATCGTTGACGTCGAAGAGGAGGGTGCGCTCGGGGGACGCCGACACCCCGAAGTTCGCCATGTGGGCATCGCCGCACACCTGCGCCCTGATCCCCGACACCGGCGTCGCCGCCAGATCACCGGCCATGACGGCGGCCGCCCCTCGGAGAAAGGCGAAGCGCGACTCGAGCATCCGACCCCACCGCACCGGCACCAGATCGGCGATGCGGCCGCGGTTCTGCCGATCGAGCACGGCGAGAGGGTCGGGGCGATCCGGTGCCGGTTCCCAGTGGCCGTGGGCGGAACGGCGGACGCTGGCCCGGCACGCCCGGCCGACCTGCCGCTCCTCGTCTCTCGGACCCGTCGCCACCCGCTCTTCGCCCACGGTCCAGTCTCGCCGCCCCGGCGCCACCGCGCCCGACGGGGCCACCGCCATCGCCCCGAACGTCTCAGCGGGGCAGGTCACCGGGACCGGTCATCGGGCTCTCACGACGATCGCCCCGGCCGAAGCCGGGGCGATCGTGTGGGGTGGGGAAGAGAAGGGAACGATCAGGCGGTGGCGTCCTGCGGACGGGCGACGGCCTCCACGTTGAGCTCGATGCGGACCTTCTTGCCCACCATCACGCCGCCGGTCTCGAGGACCTGGTTGTACGTCAGGCCCCACTGCTCGCGATCGATTTCGGTCGAAGCCGAGAAACCGAGAGCCGCGGTCCCCCACGGTGTGATGTTGGCCCCGTCGAAATCGACGTCCAAGACCACGGGCTTGCTCACACCGCTGATGGTCAGGTCGCCTTCGACCTTCCACTGGTCGCCGGCCTGCTTGACGGCCGTGCTCTTGAACGTCCACTGCGGGTGCGTGTCGACATCGAAAAAGTCTCCACTGCGCAGGTGGGCGTCGCGCTGGTCCTCGCCTGTGCTCACGCTGCCGGCCCCGATCGTGACCTCGACGGACGACTCCTCGGGAATGTCGGCGACGGTGATGGTGCCCTCGACATCGTCGAAGCGCCCCCGCACCTTGGTGATCATCAGGTGCCGGGCCACGAATTCGACCGATGTGTGCTTGGAATCGATGTCATAGATGCCCGGTACGGGCACCTGGCTCCCTTTGTGGTCCCGGGTCAAGCTGGCTGCGGTGGTGCTCGTGGTCATGGCTGCCTCCTAGATCCTTGTGCTCACAATCTTTCTATTGCAAGCTTTGTAGTACGTGATGTTTGTATAGTCAACTATCTCGGCCCCCTCCGTATTCCCCGGCCAGGCCCCGGGTGAAGGCCCCCGGCCCGGCACGAGGTGCGCCCCGGGAGCCCCCGGCCTTGGGTAGCGTGCGCAAGGCTGACCAGGGAGGAATCGTGGGTCTGGGAGATAAAGGGAAGGAACGCCGTCAGGCGGCCGACATGGCCGTGTGGCAGGCGGAGAGGGACAGGGTGCAGTCCTTCATCCACCGGGTCCAGACGTTTACGGGGGCGACCAACGCCGAGGTGCCCACGCTCCCCCTCGAGCTGCTCGAGGGTGAACACGCCCTGCTCGTCCTCCCCGGCGTCCAATTGATCGAACCCCGGCGCCTGCCCGGTCACTTCATGGGTGGGAACAGCGGGTTCTCCTTCCATGTGGCGCGAGCCTCACGGGGCCACACCGTTCCCGGTGATGAAGAACCGACGCCCATCGACACCGGCGTGATCACGGTGACCGACCGGCGTGCCGTTTTCTCCGGCAGCCTCCACCTCCGCACCTGGGAGTACACCATGGTGATCGGATTCCACACCAACGCCCACCCGCCCTGGACGGCCATCGCCGTGTCGGATCGCCAGAAGGTCTCCGGCGTCCGCTACGACCCCACCCACGCCGAGGAGTTCCGCTTCGCCCTGGCACTGGGCCTGGCCCGGGCCCACAACTCCGAGACCAGCCTGGTGAACGACCTCCACCGCCAGCTCGACGAGCTCGAACGGGATCGACCCGGTGGGTTCAGCGTCCCCGACCCCGCCGTCGCCCAATCAGGTCCGGCTCCCGTCGCCGCCATGTCGGCCGAGTACGCCGGAGCGTCGACCGCACCGCCAGCGGGGTCGTCGGCTTCGCCGGCGTGGACGGCGGCAGCGGGGACGCCCGCTCCCGTCTCCTCGGTCCCGCCTCCGGGGTGGTACCCCGACCCCTATCGCACGGCCCGCCTGCGCTGGTGGGACGGCCGGGCATGGACCGGGCACGCCGCCCCCTGAACGCCGTGATCTGAGCGCCGTAATCTGAGCGCCTCGACCTGAGCGCCTTGACCTGAACACCTCACTTGAGCGTCGTCACCTGACACCATCCCGGCCACCGTCGGTGCCATGGGTGACAGCTGGGCTCAGGCTCCGATCCGCTCCGGGAAGGCGTCGACGAGCTCGTGGGCAGGGACCGGTCGCGAGAACAGGTATCCCTGAGCGAAGTCGCAACCCAGGCGCTCGAGCTCCTGGAGCTGGCGCTCGGACTCGACTCCTTCGGCGATGACCTGCAGACCGAGGGCGTGCGCCAGATTGATCACGGCGGCGATGATCTTCGAACCCTCGGGCGCCACGCCCAACTCGTCGACGAATGTCTTGTCGATCTTCAAGATGTCGAGCGGGAACCGCTGCAGATAGCTGAGCGACGAGTATCCCGTCCCGAAGTCGTCGATGGCCAGGGTCACACCCAGGTCCTTCAAGCCCCGCAGGACACCGAGAGCCGAGGCGGCGTCATTCATCAAGGCGCTCTCGGTGATCTCGAGCGTCAGGTCGGACGGAGACAAGCCCGTCTCGGTAAGTACACGTTCGACGGTAGCCACGATCTCGGGATCGTCCACCTGCCGGGCCGACAGGTTGACCTCCACCGCCCCCTGCAGACCCCCACATCTCTTCATTTGCCAGCGACGGAGTTGGTGACACGCCTCCTGCAAGACCCATGCGCCGATGGGGATGATGAGTCCGCTCTCCTCGGCCACGGGGATAAAGCGGTTGGGGGTCACGAGGCCCTGTTCGGGATGATCCCACCGAAGGAGCGCCTCGACCCCCATGGCACGGCTGTCCTTGATGTCCACCACCGGCTGATAGAAGAGCCGCAGTTCGCTGCGCTCGAGGGCTCGATGCAGCGAATGCTCGGTGTTCATGCGGTCGAGGACCCGGACGCGCATCGCCTCGCCGAAGACCTCGACGCTCCCGCCTCCTCTCTTCTTGGCCTGGTACATGGCGGCGTCCGCGTTCGACAGAAGAGGCGTCGCCTCGGTGACACGCGCCGACGTGCTTGCGATACCGATGCTGGCCGTGATGAACACCTCGGCCGTGCCGGCGGCGATGGGCACCGACAAGGCCTCGAGGACGCGCTCCGAGAACGCCTCCGCCTCGCCTTTGGCGTCCTCTCCGTCGAACAGCACGAGGAATTCGTCCCCGCCCAGACGGGCGATGACCTGCGCTGTTCCGTCGGCCGCCACCAGGCGACCGGAGACGGCAACGAGCACCTCGTCACCGACTTCATGACCGAGGGCGTCGTTGATGGCTTTGAACCGGTCGAGATCGAGCACCAGCAGGGCGACCGAGCCCGGCGATCCCTTACCCTTGGCCAGGGCGTAGGAGAGGCGATAGGTGAACAGCGTCCGGTTGGGCAGCCCTGTGAGCGAGTCGTACAGGTAGGCGTGGGCCAGTGCCTCCTCGGCCGCCTTCTCCTCGTGCCGGTCATGGAGAAAGCCTCCGATGCGGAGATCCTCTCCCGATCCGATGATGTAAGCCGTCGCCGACACGTGCACCTCGTGTCCTTCACGGTGCATCAGTCGCATCTCGCGGGGGCTGGTGCGCTCGGTGGCGCTGGGTGCGGTCCGGAGAAGGGCGAGGTCGTCGCGGAAGCGATTCAGGTAACGCCCGGGGACAAGGAACTCCGTCACCGGTCGACCGAGCACCTCGGCTCGAGACCACCCGAAGAGCAGCTCGGCCTGGCGGTTCCACTCGGTCAGGACCGATCCGGCGTCGGTCTCCACGAAGGCGTCACGTGACAGGTCGAGAAGGTGCTGGATGCGGGTGCCCGAGCGGGCCAAGGCAATGTCCCGCTCGTCGTGGCCATCGTGGCCACTGTGGCCACTGTGGCCACTGTGAGCACCGGAGGCGCTCGAGATGTCACTTACACGCTGTTCCACCGTGACTCCCGTCGCCGTCCGTGTCGTCGCCCCGGGGGACCGCTCCCTTGGCCGACAACCGGGCGTCGGTTCCCGAGGACTTGGGGCGCGCCGGTCGTGTCACAAGGACGCCTGCAAGATCGGATCGTAAGGGTTTGTGATTCTTGAGGTCAATGAATCACATGTGAAAATAGTCAAATGAACTCGCAGTGTGACGGATGCTGAAGGTTTCCTCACTCTTCGTACCTGCAACGACCGGCGAACGCCCCAAGACTGGGCCGGTTGGGTCGGGTCGCCACTACCCACAGTCGCCATCGAGGCCCAGACCGGGTCACGGTGCCTGAACGGGGGCACCCGGCCACGGTCAGTACTGCCGGCCGGCGGCCGATGGTCCGCCCGGGAAAGCCCCGGTTGGTCGGTTCTTGCCGCCGCCGCCTACGGTGCCCGCCCATGGTTCGTGTCACCGGAGTGCTGCAGAAGGAGGCCTGGGATCGCGACGTCATGCCTCCGGTCGAGCAGGTACGGCCGGGGCTGTGGTCGATCCCGGTTCCCATCCCGGCCAATCCCTTGCGGTATGTCCTCGTCTACGCCTTCGAGCTCGACAGTGGTGTGGCCATCGTCGACGCCGGGTGGAACACCGAGGATGCGTGGACGGCCCTGACGAACGGGCTGGTCGAAGCGGGCGGATCCATCACCGACGTGCGCGCTGTTCTCGTCACCCACATCCACCCCGATCACTACGGCCTGGCCGGACGCGTACGCGAGGAGTCGGGGGCGTGGATCGGTCTCCACCCCGACGATGCCGAGATGCTGCAATCCCGTTACATCGATACCGACGATCTTCTGGCCCGCATGAGGGTCTTCCTCGAAGATGCGGGCGTCCCCGCGCTGAAGCTTCCGGACCTCAACATGGCGTCGATGATGATCCGCGACCAGGTGATGATGGCCGAGCCCGACGTCATGTTCGAGGACGGCCGGATCGTCGACGTCCCGGGCTGGGACCTCCAGACCGTGTGGACCCCCGGACACTCTCCCGGTCACGTCTGCTTCTATAGCGAGCGCCACAAGCTCCTGTTGTCCGGAGACCACGTGCTGCCGCGGATCACTCCGAACATCGGCGTGCACACCCAACAGTTCCCGAACCCCTTGGGCGAGTACCTGGAATCGCTCCTGAAGGTGCATAACCTCGATGTGGACGAGGTGCTGCCGGCCCACGAGTACCGATTCGCCGACCTGCGTGGGCGGCTCGACGACATCATCACGCATCATGCCGACCGCCTGGCCGAGATCGAGCGACTGCTCGAGGAGCACCCGGGCTCGACGGCGTGGGACCTCTCGGTGGCACTGACCTGGTCGCGCCCCTGGGACCAGATCATGGATTACATGCAGCGGGCGGCCGTGGGGGAAACCGTCGCCCACATCGTTCTTCTCGAGAAGCATCAAAGGGTGCGCCGCGAAGGGGAATTGCCTGCTCGGTACTTCGTCGACACCAAGTAGCGACGGCCAGCGACAGGCAACCGGCGCGGCGATGGCCAGACACTGATAGACCCTGGCGCATACAGAGACGCACGTCGGACGACAACTCGTAGGATCGCTGGTGTCCGAGAACCCACCGCTAGCCCGACGCATGCCCGGGTTCGACGCCCGGCACGCCACGCGACGCGCCCGTCGGACCCGGCTGGCAGGCGGCCTCGTGGTCATCCTCGTCGTGGCCGCAATCCTCTTTCTCGTCTTCGGCCGCGGCACAACCAACCACCCGATCGCCACCCATCGACAGTCGCCGAGCACCGTGGTCGTCCCCCGAGTGGTCTCGACACTGGTGACGTGGCGTCTGGGGGCTCCGATCAGCCGAGCCGTCGTTGTGGCCGGCGCCACCCCCGGAGGCGACCAACTGGTGATCCTCGGGGGCGCAACGACTGGTGGGCTCACGGCGTCGGGGGCTTTCGTCCTGAACGTGACCAACGGGACGCTGAGCCATGTCGGAGACCTCATGACAACGCTCGACGACGCCACGGGGGCCGTACTCGACGGTCAGGACGTTGTCTTCGGCGGCGCATCGTCGACCTCAGCGGCGTCGTCGACGTCGGCGTCGGTGCAGGCCCTGTCCGCCACGGCGCCGGTGCCCTCGTCGGGAACGACTGTTCCCACGAGCACATTGCTCGGAACGCTCCCCCAACCGCGGGCGGGGGACACGGCCGTCACGGGGGGAGCGACGACGTACCTCGTCGGTGGTGTGAGCGCCGCCGGGCCCGATCCCGGCATCCTGGCCACCAGCGACGGTCGGCACTTCATCGACGTGGCGGCGCTCCCCGTGCCCGTGCTGTTCCCCGCCGTCGCCGTCTTCGGCGGGAAGCTCTACGTCTTCGGCGGTGACGCTGCCACCGGGTCTGACGCCGGTCATGCGGTGGACACCATCCAAGTCGTGGACCTGAAGACCCACAAGGCCAAGGACAAAGGGCACCTCCCGGAGCCTTTGGCCGGCGCCGCCGCCGTTGTCCTCGGCCACGATGTCATTCTGGCCGGCGGTGATACGGCGCCTCCCGGCACCGGCGCCCAGACAGCCACGACCGCCGCCGGCGCCCCCACCGGAGCATCGACTCCCACCACGTCCTCGGTCTCCACCGTGTGGTCGTTCGACCCGCTATCGGGCACCAGCACCCAGGTAGGGGTTCTGCCGGTGGCGGTGTCCCACGCCGGTGTCGCCGTCCTCGGCTCCACCGCATGGCTGGTCGGTGGCGAGTCCGACGGAACCCCGGTGTCCTCGGTGCAGAGCTTCATCACGATGCCATCGGGGACCCGGTCCGCCGGGTCCGCCGGGAAGGCGAAATGAGCCGTTACTCGTGCTCGGCAGAGCCACCCGCAGCCTGTCGCCGGCGGCGCCGGCGGCGCGCCTCCACGGTCACCCAAGCGGCCACGAGCACGGCCACCACGACCAATGACACCTGCCCGAAGGTGTTGGTCACCTTCGTATAAGACAGGCCGAGGGCGAAGCCGACGAGTACCCACAGGGTTCCCCATACGACGGCACCGGCGGCGCTGAACACGGCGAAACGCCCGCGCGTCATGCCGCTCATACCGACAAGTCCCGGGAGCACGGCCCGTACGACGACGACGAAGCGACCGGCGACGACGGCCGGCGCCCCCCGACGGGCAATGAGCGTCTGGGCCCGCTCGACTCCGGCTTGTCCGGCCAACGGCCGGTGCGAGAACAGCCACGGCCCGAGAATGCGCCCTACCTCGTAGCCGACCATATTGCCCACCGTGGCCGCAGCCACCACGACGGCGATAATGAGCACGACATTGGTGTGGTGCTGACTGGCGATCACGCCGCCGATGATCGTGGCGATCTCACCGGGAACGAAGAACCCGATCACGATGGCCACCTCGAAGAACACCAACAAGCCGACCATCACGTAGACGAACGGGCCATGCAGATGCAGGAGCCAGCTCGTGATGCTGGCGACCATGTCCTATCCGCCTACGGTGCGCGCCACGCTCAGCGCGACCACGACGTCCACGACGCGCTGATCCACGTACGTCGGCGGCACGCTGGACAGGTCATGAGGCTCGTGTACCCGCGCCCCGGACGCCACAACCACAGAGGCAGGTGCAGGACGACGTACTCGACGAGATCGACCTGGGATCGGACCCGACATGAGGAACAGTGCAGGGTCCAGGACCCGAACATCCCCGAGCTCACCGGGCGCTCGAGATCGTCCGGGGATTCGGCGCCTCGACGCACACCCTCGTATCCCTCACCGGAAAGCGAGGAGTGCCGGTCGCCCGACGGCCGGCGGTTGGAGGGGTGGCCCGTTCTGCGGGCGCCATCGCCGTCCGGCCTGGCTGGCCGGCCGCCAGTACGAATAGAGGAAGACGTGGCGGGGCCAGCGTCGGAGAACAACGCGTGCTTTCCCGGAACATCGCCCTCGTCGGCGTGCCGCGGGCCCTCCTCCTGTCGCTCGGCAGGTGCCCAGAACAGGGCGCGTTTACCGAGGGGGTCGGGGGCGTCGGACACCGGAGAGCGTCCTTCCTCGGGCGGTCGCCTCAGTGGACGACACGGCGGTCGGCGTCGAGCTGTCGGGCGATGGCGCGGTAGGCCTGGGCGCCCGGAGAGGTGGGTGCGTGCTGCAGGATGCAGATACCGCTCAGGGGCGCCTCGGCGAATCGGATCGACTTGCGCACGGGAGGATCGAACACAGGCAGCCCGTAGCGCTCCTTCACGTCGTCGAGCACAGCCCTCGAGTGGCGGGTCCGCTCGTCGTACATCGTGGCGATGACCCCGCGCACCTGCAGGTCGGCGTTGGCGAACAAGCGCACATCATCGATCGTCTCGAGAAGCTGTCCGACGCCGCGGTGACTGAGGGCTTCGCACTGCAACGGTATGAGGACCTCTTGGGCGGCGGTCAGACCGTTGATGGTGAGGACACCCAGTGACGGTGGGCAGTCGATGAGCACCACGTCGTACTCGTCCATGACCGGGAGAAGGGCACGGGACAAAACGTGCTCGCGACCGGTGCGGGTGAGGAGGTGGACCTCGGAACCAGCCAGGTCGATCGTCGAGGGCAGGATGTCGAGGCCTTCAATTCCGGAAAGGGTCCGCCGGGCGTCGGCGGCCTTCATCTTGCGGACGAACACATCGTGCAGAGAGTGGTCGAGGGTGTCGGGGTCGATGCCCACCGAATAGGTCAGACAGGCCTGAGGATCGAGGTCGACCAACAGGACACGGCGCCCGAGCTCGGCCAGCGAGTACCCCAGCGCATGGACCGTCGTCGTCTTGGCCACACCACCCTTCTGGTTGGCCACAGCCACCACGCGTGCCACGCCGCGCAGTCTAAACAGGAACGCTCACCCGGAGGCCGGCACCGGCAAGGGCAGGCTCAGGGAGAGATGGATCGGCCTCGGCTCGCCGGCGACCGACGCCGGAGATCCCCCGTGGCGGAGGAACCCCACCGCCCCGGTGACGCCCGAAGATCTCCTGGGGAGCAGGTCGGGGCCAAGCCGCATGACGCCCGGCGCCCACCGCCGGGGTCACGCAGGTGCGCCGGGGCTCTCGGGTGGCCCCTCATCACCCGAGAGGCACCCCTTGCCTGCCCAGGCGTGGCTCCACGGCGATCCAGGCAGGGCCTGATCGTCAAGTCAAGGGCGTTTCCTTCCGACAAATGAGGGTGAAGTCTCGTGCTCTGCGGACGCGGTCCATGACGAGGACCTTCGCCATCTATGCCCTTTCGAGTCTGGTCATGGTGGCGGCTCTCGGGATCGCCCTTGCCGTCAGCTATCGGACGGAGGCGCGCCACCGCGGTGTGGCCGAAGGGCGATCAGAGGCGCTGCTCGTGGCGGAGACGGCCATTGAGCCGATCCTGGACGGCCGTCCACTCGGAGACCACCTGAGCCGGGCGGAGACGAGCGAACTCGATCGTCTGGTGGCTCGGTCGGTTCGCACCCACAACGTCCTGCGCCTACGACTTCGGGACCTGACAGGAGAGGTGGTGTTCTCCGACGACGGGTCCGGTTTCGGCGACAGGCCCGAGGATGAGGCGGTCGAAGCCGCCCACGGCGAGATCGTGGCCAAGCTCACCCACTTGAACGCTGACAGCAACGACAGGGGCCCGATCGGGGAGAGCGCCGTCGAGGTGTACCTGCCGCTCTCGGCCGGGGTGCCGGCCCGGCGCGTCGGTGTCATGGAGGTGTACCTCCCTTATGCGCCCATCAGCGCCGACGTCACCTCCGGGCTCCACGAGCTGTACCGCGACCTGGCCCTCGGCCTCGTGGCCCTGTACTTGATTCTCTTCGCCCTTTCAGTGTCTCTCAGTCGCGGGCTTCGTCAACAGCTGACGCGCAACAAATTCCTGGCCGAACACGACCTACTGACCGACTTGCCCAATCGCGCGCTCTTCCACCAGTGTGCACGGCAGGCGATAACCACCGCACTGTCTGATCGGACCAAGACAGCTCTCGCCATCATCGACCTCGACCGATTCCGGGAGATCAACGACGCCCTGGGTCACCACAATGGTGACGAGCTCCTCACGAAGTTGGCGCGACGCGTGGCCGCATTCACCCGACCTCAGGACGCCGTCGCCCGGTTGGGCGGTGACGAGTTCGGGGTCATCCTGAGCGATGTGGAAGACCCCGAAGAGGTTCTCCGCCGGCTTCGCGATGTCATCGAGAAAGAAGTCGAAGTCAGCGGCCTCCGTCTTTCGACCGAGTCGAGCACCGGTTTCGTGGTCATTCCCGACGACGGCATCGACGTAGACGAATTGCTCCAGCGAGCCGATGTGGCGCTGTACGTGGCCAAGGCGCAGCATACCGGCGTCGTGCGTTACGACCCGACCCAGGATCACTACAACTCGGACAACCTGGGCCTAATCGCCGAACTGCGACACGCTATCGACAACGATGAGCTCGTCCTGCACTACCAGCCGAAGGTGACGCTCCCACAGGGAGAGATCGGCGCTGTGGAGGCTCTGGTCCGCTGGCAGCATCCCACCCAGGGTCTCCTCTACCCCGACAGGTTCGTGCCGCTGGCCGAGCGGACCGATCTCATCGAGAGATTGACGCAATGGGTCCTGAACCGAGCCCTCAGCGATATGAATCCCCAGGATTCCGCGTTCGCCCAGATTGCCGTTTCTGTCAACGTGTCGGCCCGCAACATCTGCCACGCTGGGTTCGGGTCCTCTGTCATCGACGCTCTTCGGGAGCACGGCGTGCCCGCCAACCGACTCACGATAGAGATCACCGAGACCGCTTTGCTCACCGACCCGGGCCGAGCCACTCGCGTTCTTACCGAGCTGGCAGCCCTTGGCGTCGGGATCAGCATCGACGACTTCGGCATCGGACAGACGTCGCTCGGCTTCTTGTCGTCGCTTCCCGTGCACGAGTTGAAGATCGACAAGGGATTCGTGACCGACATGACATCGGACGTGGGACACGCGGCGATCGTCCGGTCGATCGTCGACCTGGGCCACAACCTGCTGCTGAAAGTGGTGGCCGAGGGAGTGGAGACCGAAGACGTTCTGGCCGAACTGCGCCGAGCCGGCTGCGACATGGCTCAGGGGTTCTTCTTCGCCCGCCCCATGCCGTTGGACAGGCTTCGCCCATGGCTGGCGGCGGCGCCAACGCGCCGGGCATCGGTTCGCTAAAGCTAACGCCTTTGCCCGCCTCGGGCGCGGTGGTGGCCCCCGTTTGACGCCGGCGGTGGTGGCGCCCCCAGAGAGAGGATGACGACTTCGTTCGTCGTCGTTCCCACGGCCCAGCACGCCGTCGTGCTCGGGCACGAAATGCCGAAGGGATCGGATGTCCCGCTCGGGAGAGCCTCGGACTTCCAACGCTTCCCACCATCGGTGGTCGTCAGCACGAGCCCGGGTCCGCCGGTGGAAACGACGATGCCGGACTTGCCGAGCCGCGACGCGTCCGCCGACATCGTCGATCTCCCGCTTCCGCGCAATTTGTCGATGCTCCCACCGGTCACCCAGCAGTGCGACGCACTGGCGCATGACACGTCGTTCAGGTTCCCGACCTTCTTCGGTAGGCTCTGCATTTCCCAGATCTTGCCGGCATCGGTCGTGGCCACGACGACCCCGCTGCCATCGAGAGGATCGCTTCCCACAACCCAGCAGTCGGACGTGCTCGCACATGAGATGTCGTCGAGCGCCACGATGCCCTTCGGGAACCCCTCGGTTCGCCAGGTGCTACCCCCGTCAGTGGTGCGTATCACGACACCTTTGACACCGCTGCGACCGGCTCCCACGGCCCAGCAGTCAGATGCGGACGGGCACGCCACCGCTGACAACGACCCGTTCAGGGCGAGGAGTTTTTTCGGCAGGCCTTCAGAGGTCCAGGTACTACCTCCATCAGTGGTGGCGACCACGACAGAGCCGGTGGCGCCCACGCCAACGGCCGAGCAGTCCGACGCTGTCGGGCACGAGACGCCGTTGAGCGATTCGATGCCGTCCGGAAGATTCTGGGTGTTCCACGTCGAGCCGCCGTCAGTGGTGGCGAGAACAGCGCCGCCCTCCAGGAATCCGTCGCTGCCTACCGCCCAACAGTCCGATGTGGTCGGGCATGAGATGTCGCTGAGGATCGGATTCCCGTCCGGAAGGCTCTGGGGGCTCCAGGTGCTTCCCCCGTCGGTGGTGGCGTACACGCCGCCGTTTCCGGCGCCCACCGCCCAGCAGTCCCACGTGGTCGGGCACGAGATACCCGAAAGGACGCCGGTGCCGCCCGGGAGACTTCCCAGGTTCCACGTCGTGCCGCCGTCGGTGGTGGAAGCCTCCTCACCGGAGAGAGAGCCGTCAAAACCGACAGTCACACAGTTCGTGTTGGTTGCACACGAGATGGCTTCGAGCAATGCCGTACCGGCCGGGAACGTCTCTGCATTCCAGGTACTTCCTCCGTCGCTGGTGGCGACAATGGCGCCGGCGAGGCTGCCGTCTTCACCCATGGCCCAGCAGTTCGAGGCGGTGGCACACGAGATGCTGTTGAGATCGAAGGTCCCGTCCGGAAGGCTCTGGGGGCTCCAGGAACTCCCCCCGTCGGTGGTGGCGATCACGGCGCCGGACGAGGCTTCCCCGCCACTGATGGCCCAGCAGTTCGTGGCCGTGGGACACGAGATGTCGCCGACGTCCTGGGTCCCGGCCGGAAGGGCCTCGTTGCTCCAGGCCGTTCCGCCGTCGGCGGTGGCGATCACAACACCGCTGGTGAAATCGCCTTCCGTGCCCGTAGCCCAGCAGTTCGTGGCCGTCGGACACGAGATGTATGCGAGCGAGTAGGAGCCGACCGGGAGACTCTCGCTGCTCCATGTGCTCCCTCCGTCGGTGGTGGCATACACCGAGGGACCGGTCAGGCTGGTACCCGCGGCCCAGCAATCAGAGTTGGTCGGGCACGAGATGCTGTTGAGATCGGATGCCCCGCTCGGGAGGGACTCGGCGGTCCAGGTGCTCCCCCCGTCGGTCGTGGCGAACACGTCGAAACCATCGACCTCGAAGCCCAGAGCCAAGCAGTCCGACGTGGTCGGACACGAGATGCTCGTGACGTCCTGCGCCGAGCTCGGGAGGGTGTCGGTACTCCAAGTACTACCCCCGTCGGTGGTGGCGACCACCTCGGCGTTGCCGACAGCGTTGAACCCCACCGCCCAGCAGTCTGAGCTGGTCGGGCACGACACCGAAGAGAGGGGACCCACGTCGGGCTGATACTGCTGTTGGATCGACCACGACGGCGCCGGCGGTTTGGCCGCGTTGGCGGGGCTCACCGTGACCACGCCGATACCAGCCACGATTCCCATGGCGAGCATGACTGTGGCAACCCGAAAGGACAACCGTTGAGATCGCCTGGCGCCGTCGCTGCAGAGACTTAGGCGGCCGCGGACCACCTCCTGATGCCGGACACCCCGCACGTCGTCACCTTCCCCCCCGAGAAGCTCCGAGTCGAATCCCCGACTCCGCGTCACCATACCGGCTCGCCGGTACAGGACCCTGAGCAACCCACAGTTTACCGGGTCGTCTTGGCTTGAGGACGTGATCGGTATCAAATCCCGACCAACGGAAATCGACTCCAACGAGCCTCGGGATCCGCCGGTACCGACACCGATCAGCGGCGCCGTGGAAGAGCGGGAGTACCCTTTCTGAAGGCCGCAACTGGCGTTGAGGTGGAGCACCACCGGGGAGTGGCTCGGCGACTTTCGTCGTCGTTCATGTGCCGTACGCCTGGGCGATTCCGACGACCCAAGGAGCGCGCATGCCGCAGACCGCCGGCGCCACACTCATGGATGGAACAGCCCTATCGCGGACGTTCATGACGGAGACCTCTGGACGAGCCCAACGCTTCCGATCCCAGGCCGGACGACCTCCATGCCTCGCCGCCGTGTTGGTGGGCGAGGACGCCGGCTCTGTGACATACGTGAAGATGAAACAGGCGCGATGCGCGACGGCAGGAATCGACTCCCGGCTGATCCAGCTTCCAACCCGGACGACAACGCCGGACGTCCTTGCGGCCGTGCGCAGCCTGTCGGAGGACCCGAAAGTCGACGGAATCCTTGTCCAGCATCCCGTCCCTGCCCAGGTCGATGAGCGCGCCGCGTTCGAAGCGATCACACCCGACAAGGACGTCGACGGAGTCACTATGCACTCCTTTGCAGCGATGGCCCTCGGAATCCCGACATTGGCGTCTTGCACCCCCGCCGGGATCATGCGGCTCCTGGACGAATACGACGTCGATCCGGCCGGAAGACACGCCGTAGTGATCGGGCGAAGCCCGATCCTCGGCCTACCCATCGGTATGCTCCTCCTGGCCCGGAACGCCACGGTCACCTACTGCCACTCACATACCCTCGACCTGGCGTCGGTTGTCCGCACAGCCGACATCATCGTCGCCGCCGTCGGAAAGCCGGAGTTCGTTCGGGGGAGCTGGCTCAAGCCCGGTGTCGTCGTCGTCGACGCCGGCTACAACGATGGCAACGTAGGCGATGTGGCCTTCGGTGAGGCCATCGCTATCGCCAGCCTGATTACTCCGGTACCCGGCGGCGTCGGGCCCATGACGATCGCCGTCCTTCTCCAACAGACGGTCGACGCCGCCGAGAGGATCAGGCTACGGACCAACTCTTAGAGGGCGTTCGTCTCTTCCAAGCGACGCTGAGTGCAGCCAACTGGAACTCAAGTCGATCGTTGCTATCGGCGGCCTGAATCGACTGAGAGTACAGTGAGGACGTGGCCGACACCTCGCAGACCAAAGCAACGTCACCTTCGGAGATGCTTCGTTACATCGACGACTCGCTCGAGAATGTGCTTCCCGACGACGGAGTACCAAAAGCTCACGTCCCATGATGCGGAGATGGCGAAGACGACGTCACGGGGTGATTTCCACCGGTGTTTTCGATGCGCCGAATGGGCCGTTGAACTCGCATCCCAGTCAGAGCACTCCCACCTTAAGCACCTTGTCACCGAACTAAAGGTGGTCGTTCACGAGATCCGCGACACAGACTGGGCTGTTGAGTTCGGGATCTTCACTCCTGGCCGAACCGTCACCGACGTCGAGCTCACTTGGGTCGATGATGCCGTCAAGGTCGCGCAAGCGGCGGCTCAGAAATCTGGATGGGGTTCGGTCCCGTGGGAGCGACTTCTCGAAGAACTCATTGCGATCGAGCCTTCGAAATCCTGATCGCCGCGCGCAAGATCGCCCGCACACGCCTGCCGGGATCCGTACACGACGATCCGCGGCTAACGATGGCTGTGACCAAAGCGCGGCGCCGGCCACCGGACGACGTGCCATCGACCAGGCAACGAACCTCCGATCAGGCGCGGCCTCGTCACGCTGGGCACCTGACCAGGGCCGTCGCACCAGTGCCGGCCTTTCCAGTTCCCGCTTCCCCGACCTTCACCACCTCCACCTGACCCTGTTCGCCACAACAGGGCCACGCCCCCGGTCTCGCGACGGGGTGCTGGCGACGCTCTTGCCGGACAAGTGGACCTCGAGAAATTCGTCCTTCACGAAGAAGAAAACGCCATCCCGTCGCGCCCAGATCGTGCCCCAGGCGCAGGCCGATCAACGGGCTAGCTCGGCTGATCAGCACTTTGGTGCCCCCGGCAGGAGTCGAACCCGCAACCTGGTGGGTAGAAACCACCTGCTCTATCCAGTTGAGCTACGGAGGCAGGCACATCCGCCGTCCCCAGACGGACCTCGTGTCCCGACACTGCCAGGTTAGTCCCGCCCTGGGCGGAGACCATGTGCTCCGTCTGTGTCATGCTGGACCGGCTCGGTGGCCGTAGCTCAGTTGGTTAGAGCGCCAGGTTGTGGCCCTGGAGGTCGGGGGTTCAAGTCCCCTCGGTCACCCCAACGATCGTGCGACCGTTCCACGGATCGGACGTCATCTTCTACACTCGCCGATGCGCCTCTAGCTCAACGGCAGAGCAACGGACTCTTAATCCGCAGGTTTCGGGTTCGAATCCCGAGGGGCGCACTCAGTTGACCTGGTCATTTCGCCCGGTCAGCCATCATCCACTGTGATGCTGCGACCCTTGGCTGCAAACGCCCTGCAAACACCCCGGTTATGAGCCCCGGCCAAGCCTTACGCCCCTGGCGCTGATGAACCGCCCAGCCTTCGCTCCATGGCGTCCACAACCGGCTCCTGCATCTCGTCGACCACTCCAAGGCCAGGCTGACAGCCACGTAGTGGCGCAGATCGTGGAGTCGGGTGGCCGTGGGCAGATTGGCCTTCGCCGTCCATCACCCCCCTCGCACACAAGATCATTGTCCTGCCACCCCTCCCCCAGCATCAGCCGTCGGCTGGCTTGGCCTGGGGGTTACGCAAGCCGGCAGGGACGGTCTGAAAGACTTCCCTGCCCACACCTGAATCAGGGCGTTATGCACTATTCGGTGAACGACTCAAATGGCGGTTCGCTCACAAGCCAGACCATCCCCATTGCCTTTGGCAGACCGGAGTCGTACATGGCGAACTCTGGCCCCTCCTCTGGCGCCTCAGCGACACCCGTCACGGCGTGAGTGATGAAGGCGCAGAGCGAGTCTCGATAGCCGGGTTGACGTCGTGATCCGATCTTTTCGCCAGCAGTCTCGACTGACGGCCAGACCCATAGTGTGAGAGCTGCGCGTTGAAGACCAACTGTCGCCACTTCTGAAAGCGACTCGCCGATGAGACGTTCAAAGAGCCGCTATTGACGGAGCCGGGGATGTCCCGGCACACGTCGACAATTTCGGCTGTGTCTACCAGGCTGCATGGCTCTCAGCGCAAACGCTCGGCAGGTCTGGCTCGAACATGAGCAGACTCGCGCACACCCAAGTCCCCGCCGCCACGATTCAGAAAACCCCGACATAGCCATGACCCGACTCAACGAGACAGGCGGCCTCCACGGGGCCGCCAACGCCAGGCACGCGGGCCCGGATCTCGATACCCTCGTGCCAGGTCTGCGGGCGCCCGGCGCATCGCGGATACCGGACACGGAGGTGGTCATGGACACGTGGCAGGCGGTGGACGAGGAGCGGTCGGCGCTGGCTGACGACCTGGCTGCGCTCGACGACAGCCAGTGGGACGCCCAATCGTTGTGCAGCGAGTGGAAGGTCCGGCACGTCATCGGCCACCTGGTCGGCGGGGCGGACGTGAAGATGGGCCCGTTCCTTGCGGGGATGCTCAAGAGCGGCATGAACTTCAACCGCTTCATCGCCCGTGAAGGCCTGGCGCTTGGAGCGGCGCCCACCGACGAGCTCCTGGGGCAGTTCAGGAAGACGATCGGGACGCGTCGCACGCCCCCGGGGGCGAAGCCCGAGATCATGCTCACCGACCTCGTGTGCCACAGCGGGGACATCCGCCGACCGACGGGCATGACCCGGAGCGTGCCGGAGGCCACGTTGTTGACGGTGGCTGACACGGTGAAGCGCATAGGTTTCCCGCTCCACGCCAAGAAGCGCATTGCCGGTCTACGGGTGTCCGCTACGGACTCCGACTGGTCGGCGGGGGACGGTCCTTCAGTCGAGGGCCCGCTGGCGTCGCTCATCTTCGTCATGGCGGGACGCAAAGCGCCGCTCGAGGACCTGTCGGGCGAAGGAAAGCAAGCCCTCCAGTCCCGCATGTAGGTGCGGCGCCGGCTCGGAGTGAGGCGATCGGCCCTAGGGCGACCCGCTCGGAATCGCCAACGCCGAGCAATACAGGCGGCCCTATCACCAACCGACCGGCGGGTAGTAGCGCATCACGGCACTTGCGCGTGTACACCCAGCTGTAAACGTCTCCGATGAACGCCCCAACGTCGCTGAGACCGCTTTGAGGGGCACCCGGAATTCACGGACCTAACAGTCGTTGACGACTGGTCGCTGTAGACGGCGATAGCTTGTCTCACCGACCCGGCCATCGGGGGTATCGGGCGACAAGTCCGTCTCCACCGGACCGGTCGACATTCGATGCTGGCTAAGAACTATGGTCCGAGTGGGCCAAGTCCAAGGCGGATTGGCCGAAGCATCGACATTGCGTTGAGTACGGCGGATTGGCCGAAGCACCGACATTGCGTTGAGTACGCAGAGAGGTTGTGCAGCGTGGCACTCGGAATCTATTTCGTGCACGAAGGATTCACGCCTGAGAAGTACGGCAGTGCGATCAAGCAGCTGGAGGCAGCCGGAGCGGGCAAGCCAAAGGGGCGCACCTACCACTGCGCATTGGAATCGAACGGAGAGATCCAGGTTTTCGATATTTGGGAATCACAGGAGGACTTTGACGCCTTCGGACCGACTCTTATGCCAATCCTCACCGAACTCGGCGTCGGCCTCAAGGAGCCGATGGTGGCGACTGTTCACAACGTGATCATGGGCTAAGTCGGGCGGGTCGTTGATCGACGGCAGGTTCTCTGCACGACTCGATACCGTTCCTTCTCGCGCTGGATCGGCGGCGACCCGCCCAATATCAGCTCCCCTCGGGCGATCCCGGGCGGTTTCGGCCTGACGGGGCTGCCTCCAGGCACCGTATGCCCGTCATTCGACCGACACGCGTGCGGGGAGAGGGCCGCCGTCATACAGTTCGGCGATCACCACCAGAGGAAGGCGTCCATCCCATGACGGTCCGCATCCACACCAATCTTCCCGGCGTCAACCAAGAGCAGTTCGACGCTATGCACAAGTTCATCACGGCTGGCGAGCCGCCGAAGGGTCTCTTGTTCCACTCGTCGGCGCCGGTCGAGGGTGGATGGCTGGTGATCGACTTCTGGGCATCTCGGGCGGACTACGATGCTGGCATGGGTAGGGTGCAAGAGGCAATAGGAGCAGCTGGCGTGACGCCTCAGGGACCCCCAGACATCGAGGAGTTCCCGGTCCACGAGACGTTTCAGCCTTAACCTCACATCCCACCCGCGAGGTGCCGAGGTCGAGCGATAGGGTCCGGCGCCGACCCGAGCAGTATCGACGGCCCCTTGGGCTCAAGTGGTGATCGCGACATCTCCCGACCTGGAGGTGTCAGATGGAAACCCGAGGACGGAAGCGCCGCTCTAGTCAGTCGGATCTCGTCGTGGCGGTCGATGCGGTGCTCGCCGGAGCGAGCTATAGGAGTGCCGAGGCGTTGACCGGGGTTCCTCAGTCGACGGTGAGGGATTACGTCTTGCGGTGGGGTTTTGTGCGACGGCGCGTTCCCCGGGGCGGCCCTAAGCGGGTTCTTCACGGGGTGGAGGTATCCACCTTCAGAACGGATCTGGGCGACGAGCGTGGGGCCATGACACGCGAACGCAAACGGCGCCCCGGCTCGCTGAGTGTGTCCGAGCGCGAGGAGATCAGGGTCGGCATCGAGGTCGGAGAGTCCGACGAAGCCATCGCCTCGCGCATCGGCTGGCACCGCTCGACGGTCTGGCGTGAGATCGCCGCCAACGGTGGGCGGGGGCGCTATCGGGCAGCGGCCGCCGAAGAGCGAGCGGCTCGAGTTGCCCGACGGCCCAAGAACCCCTGGACCGAGGAACGCCCCTGGCTGTGGAAGGAGGTCCAGGGACTGCTGCGCACCAAGAAGTGGTCGCCCGAGCAGATCGCCCACCGATTCCGCAAGGAGCACTCCGACCAGCCAGAGTGGTGGGTGTCTCACGAGGCCATCTACCAGGCGGTCTTCCTCCAGGCGAAGGGCGAGCTGCGAAAGGAGCTCACCGCGTGCTTGCGCTCGGGCCGGGCTCGGAGACGTCCTCGCTCGCGAGCCTCCTCTGGACGAAGCGCAGTCCTCGGGATGGTCAACATCTCCGAACGCCCCCCGGAGGTCGAAGACCGAGCCGTGCCGCGCCACTGGGAGGGAGACTTGATCATCGGGGAGAGCGGCGCCAGCGCCGTCGCCACGTTGGTGGAGCGCACCACCCGCATGGGCATGCTGATCAAGCTCGAGAATCGCACCGCCGAGCATGTGGCGTCGGCGGTGGCCGACAACATCGTGCGTCTACCCGACCACCTGGCCAAGTCCCTCACCTGGGATCAGGGGATAGAGATGGCATCGCACGCCGCGTTCAAGGTTGCCACTGGCGTCCCCGTCTACTTCTGCGATCCCCATTCGCCGTGGCAGCTGTTGAGTATCTAGAGATCGCTGACAGGTCTCTCGCGGGACATCGCTGACACTCGAGCTGTCGCCAGGTAGCCCATTGGCATGGCGCAAAGAGTGGTGACGATGGAAGCGAAGTTGTTGGCCGTGTTCTCGAGCGAGGTTCCGTTGAAGGTGACGGCGCTTTGTCGCGACTTGGAGATCTCCCGCCAAACCCTTTACAAGTACCGACGGCGATTCGAGGCCGAGGGACCGGCAGGCCTGGTGGAACGCTCTCGCCGTCCGCACTCCTCGCCGGGCCGCGTCTCCGATGAGACAGAGGAAGCGATAATCCGGCTTCGCAAGGACCTGCCGCTCGAGTGCGGCGCCCAGACGATCGCTTACCACCTGGCCCGTCAGGGCAAGAAACCACCGTCAGTTGCCACGATCCACCGGGTGCTGGTCCGCAGGGGGATGGTCACTCCCCAGCCGGAGAAGCGACCCAAGGTCGCCTGGAAGCGGTTTGTCTGGCCACGGCCCAACGACGCCTGGCAGATCGACGCCACTGCCTGGGCCCTGGCCGACGGACAGACCGTGTGGATCATGGACGTGCTCGATGACCACTCACGGGCGCTAGTTGCAGCCCGGGTCGATACTGGTCCGACCGCCAAAGCGGCATGGGACGCGTTCACGACGGCCGTAGTGACATGGGGACTGCCAGCTCGAGTGATGAATGACAACGGCAGCTGCTTCACCGGACGGCTCAGCCGCAGCGGTGAGGCCGACTTCGAACGAATGCTGCGCTCACTGGGGGTGGTCCAAATCTGCTCGAGTCCAAATCATCCCCAGACTTGCGGCAAGCTCGAACGGTCGCACCAAACGACCAAGGCCTGGCTGCGGATTCAGCCGGAGGCCAGATCCATCGGTGAACTGCAGGACCAGCTCGATCGATGGCGAGACCATTACAACCATGCCCGGCCCCACCGAGCGCTGCGGGGTGCAACGCCGGCCGAACAGTGGGCGGCCAGCGAGCGGGCTGAGTCAGGACCGGCCATTGACGGACCGATCAGGGCAAGCATCCACAAGGTGAACAAAGGAGGCCACATTGGTTGGAGCGACTTCGTCGTCGGCATCGACAGCCGCCTGGCCGGCCAGCACGTCCTTGTCACTGCACGAGACTTCACTCTTGCTATCTATGGCCAACAGGGAATCCTCCGTCGACTCACTATCGACACCACTCGCCGATACCAAGGCACGGGCCGACCTCCCGGTCGGCGCCGCGATTAGTGTCAGCGATGTACTGACTGAATTTGTCAGCGATGTCTCGCGACATCACAATTCGCCCTGGCAGCGCGGGAGCAACGAGAACTGGAACGGCCTCGTCCGTCAGTTCCTGCCCAAGGGCACCGACCTATCGGTCCACTCCCAAGAGGACCTCGACGCCATCGCCGCCCTGCTCAACGAGCGTCCACGCAAGACCCTCGCATGGGAGACTCCAGCGGAACGATTCAACAGACTTGTCGCGGCCACTGCTTGAATCTGCCCCCAGAGGATTTCCGGGCGGTTGGGTCCGCCAGGGCCTGGCCCGAACCCGAGCGACCCCCGGCATTTCCGACCTGTTGGGTCGTGAGTCAGGATGCCCAAGCTGATGTCGTTATCGATCGGCCGAGATCGGGCCCACTGATCGTCGCTCGGGACGCGCCTCCTACGATGCGTCAGATTCGTTGGTCAGTGTGCCGGAACCACCTCAAATCGCTGCCGTCCGCGAATCCGATAAATGTGAAAGTCCGAATCGAGTGAGAAGATCTTGCGCTGGCCTGTCTCCTCGGCGAGGGCAACAAGGGTGGCATCGGCGAGGTCCATAGGCGTGTCCGCGTACCTTTCCATCAGACGAGCGCTGCGGTTTACGGCAGACATTGAAAGGTCGGTGACGAAGCATGTCACGCCGGTTGCGACGCTCCCGCAGAAACCCGCCGAACGGGCGCCAGATCTTGGCAAAGAGGCTGTCGCCGAGGTCGAAGGACTCGGTGACGTCCGTGCCTCCATCGTCGGTGGTCGGTCGCGCATGATGACCGCGAACTCAAAGATCATTTGCGCCCGACCTGTCGCGCCGCCGCGGCTCTCGATCGCCAACTTGGTATTATGCGAAGGTTGCACCGCTTGGAGAGTCTGCCAACGGGCGAGGGAGAGGGACGAGGCGACTATGCAGGCGTCTGAGGTTCGGTGTGCGGTGGCTGCGGCCATGTCGACCGCCTCAGCGCTTGACCTGACAGTCGACGACGCGATCGTTCTTCACGACTCGAACAGGCTCGCTCTGCGCCTGCTGCCTTGTGACGTCCTTGCCCGGGTGGCGCATGTAGCTCGTCAGGTCGCACAGTTCGAAGTCGAGCTTGCTCAACGGCTCGCCGAAACCGAGAGCCCTGTGGCCGCTCTTGAGCCTCGAGTGGAGCCGCGCGTCTACGAGCGTGACGGCTTCGTAGTCACGCTGTGGACCTACTACGAACCTGTGACACCTCGAGAGGTCTCACCAGCCGACTACGCGAATGCGCTCGAGCGGCTGCATGCCGGCATGCGGAAGGTCTATGTCACGACGCCGCACTTCACGGATCGAGTCGCGGAGGCTCAACAACTCGTTGCGAGCCGCGACCACACTCCGGCGCTCGCCGACGCGGACCGGGAGCTTCTCAGTAACACGTTACGAAGCCTGAGACGAGCGATCGTCGACCGCGGCGCCGCCGAGCAGCTGCTGCACGGCGAGCCGCACCCAGGCAACGTGCTTAGCACGAAGAACGGGCTGCTGTTCATAGACCTCGAGACGTGTTGCCGTGGGCCTGTCGAGTTCGACCTCGCCCATGCGCCCGAAGAAGTCAGCGAGCACTATCCGGCTGCTAATCAAGACCTTCTTCGCGAGTGCCGGATCCTCATGCATGCGATGATCGCAACGTGGCGCTGGGATCGAGACGACCAACTCCCGAACGGGCGTCAACTGGGCACAGAGGGGCTCAGCCAGATCCGAGCAGCGCTCGATCGCTACGGACTGGATGCCCATCGCTGATCGCGGGACGGAGTCACGTTGGGCCGCAGGCTGCGACGGCGCAGGGCGTCGACTTCGAGGTCATGGCCGACTGGCCGTTGATGTCGAGTTCTGCCGTGATGCCGGCGCCCGCCGGTCGATGGGCGAGATCCAGTCGTACATATCGACGGTTCTTGAGTGACGACGGCCGGTGTCTCAGACGTGTGCAAATGCCTCGCGGATCGTCAGATCGAGCAGGGAAACGCCTGGCATTGGGAGTACCGGATACTGGGCGGCCTGATCTGTATATTCCTTGGTGTCGAAGACCAGGACCGACGTTCCAATGCCATCGATCGGCTCAGCCGGTAGCCACTCACGATGCCCGGGCGCGAGAAACAAGAGCTTCCCTGGCCTCCGGAAGGAGAAGCCGCGCCTCGTCAGGATTCTCAACCATGACGTTGGCCACGATTGCGTACATGAGTCCTTCTCCTCTGCCTATCTCCACCTCGAACAGTAGAGGTTGATGCCTCGATAACTGGGACGATATCAATCGTCGCATGTAGTCACTGGCCCGGGTGCCACGTCCCCTTCCGCTTGGTCCGGCGCCAAGAGGCAGCCAGTCGATAATCGCGGGTCGGAATGATAGCGCCTGCCATCGGTGCCCAGACCTCAAGCCCCACACTCACTACTCCCGGCATTTCGCTCGGTCGATCTTGGCCATCGTCATTTACACGACGGCGGTGATATCGGGCACAATACAAGACGGTCTTCGTCGGGCAGCCGAAGCCCGGTACTTCACGGTATCGGTGGAGTGCGCACGCCGTTGGCGCGGCGCTCAACTGGCATCGGAGAGCGCCTGCAGATCGCCAACTATGAAGGGAAGCGGCATGACTGCAGCCAGAACTCCGGCCTTGGCATCTCGTCGGGAGAGGGCAGCACCGGCGATGACGTCGAGCGAGTCACTTGTGAGCCCTGCGAGAAGCCACTGCCGAGCCTCATCGGTCGAAGCATATGTCGCACGAATGGTTCCAATGCCAAGGACAAGATCCCGTATGCCAACCGTCCGGATCAGCAAGGCAAAGCCGTCTGAGGAGTCTTCGGCCTGCAGTAACTTCATCGTGGCTTTCGGAGCGGCGATCAACGCTACGCCTACGGCAGCACGTAGGTAGCCCATCAGACGCGCTCGTTTCATAGGCTCACCCTAGACCGCAGGTGCCATTCGAATCGCGTGACATGAATGCCGCCCCAGCGCTGCGGTCACCACTTGAGCCCAAGGGGTTGAGCGATTCCGGTCAATTGCCGGTATGGTCGACCTGGGCGTGGGGTCGCGCAACCGGGCATTTCCGATGAGTCGGCATCAGGAGGATGTTCGCCTCATCCGCGCGAGAATGACGGGATGATCAGCCTGACGCGCATTGGTGCTTTCACATTGAGTTGGGGCGAGAGTCTGCGATGGGACGACCGTCGCCAACGGCTCTACTTCGTTGATTGCGCGACCCAGACTCTGCATTGGCTCGACAAGGCTGAACCTCCGCTGCACTCGATGAAGCTCCCAACTATGCCAGCCGGTCTGGTGCTCACCGACGGTGGAGCATTGGTGGCGTGCCTCGACGATGGGCTGCATGTCGTCGATCCGGACGCGGGCTCCTCGGAGTTGTTTTCAACCTACCCGGAAGGTATGCACGGACGTGCGAACGACGCAAATGCCGATGGCGCCGGCAACCTCATCACGGGGACACTCAACGTTGTGCCAGGTCCCGGGGCGGCATGGTGGTTCTCAGTGGCCGAGGGCTGGCGATTGCTTGATGACGATATCGGGAACGCCAACGGCCCGGTGGTAATCGAAATCGCGGGGCAATCGACGCTTGTGTTGGCCGACACTCCAGCACGGGTGGTCTACGCCTATCCCTATGACGGTAGAAACGGGACAATCGGCGAGCGCCGTGTCTTTGGCGACCACGCCGCGCTGGACGGCGCACCCGACGGCGCAACGGTCGACGCTGAGGGTGCAGTGTGGAGTTGCGTGCTAGGCAGTGGCAAGATTGCCCGTTACACCGCAGCCGGACTCGATTGTGTGGTGGAAACCTCGATGGCGAATCCCAGCGATGTGGCGTTTGGAGGGTCGGACCTTGACCGCCTGTTCGTCACCTCGATCGCTCTCAATTTGGGGGAGGACGCGCCACCGGCAACCGAGGCCGGATGGGTGCTTGCCGTGGATGGACTCGGCGTCACCGGCCGACCTGAGGCTCGTTTTCGCCTCGAGTAGCCGAGCGAAGGACGAACCGTGAGGGCGAGCCCGATGAGAGGAGGCTCTTCGGCAACCGTAGTCACCCGACTCGAACGTGCGTCACTCCATGGCCGATTTATCTTCGAGCATGACCGACCGAAAACTTCGGCCTTGCGTAATACAGCGTGGCCTCGCTCATCAACCGAGCGCCGAGACCGGGCCATCACCGGCAATCCCGCACGGGGGTCGTGGCGACATTGCGCCCGGTCACCGTCGCGATATCGGAGGCCTGAGGTCGCCTTAAACAGTCTGTCGGGGGGCGAGGAAGTGATCGTGTGTCACCCTTCGTTGCCGTTACCAACAGGGTGTTACCCCCTGGGGCGGCAGCCCAAAGGATCTGGCACCGAGGACACCCAGGATCCGAGATGTTCGACCCGGTCGAGTGAGTCCGAGCTATTCAGCCAGTTCGGGCTTTTAGTCTGGCCAGCTATGAGGCACATGTGCCGTAGCCACGGCTTTGCCCACGTGCCCCGCATCCGCTCCCAAACGAGGGCCCGTCTTTGTTCCCGTTAGTGGTGTCCGGACGTAAGTAAAAGATAGAGGTCCAGGAATGCGAAGGCACTCGTGGCCACGATCACGACTTGCACGATCCACGCTGACGCCCGATTGGGAGTGGTCGGGACGTCTCTGCCGTTCATGACGGCGCCATTGGCGGTCACCAACCTGACGGCGGCCGGCCCTCGCCCTTGCGCCGTCGCGCCATGCGGCTTCCCGGAGATCACTTGGTGCTGTGCCATCTCAGCGGCCCAACAGCACGGGGTCGGCGTCGGTTTCCGTCACCGGGACCGACTCGTCGTATCCCTCACCGCTATCACCAAGCCGCCTGAGTGCGGCTCGTTCCCACAGGTTGAGCACATGACGACCGAGGACGAGAAGGGTCAAGGCGAGCACCATGAGCCAATCGACGCCCCCCAATCGACGGCCGAGTAGAAGCTCGACCGAAGTCATGGCCAACACGGCGAGTACGGGAACGTACGGCGCCAACAGTGACAGAGTCGTCACCCGTAGTTCCGCCGCCTCGGTGGACGGCGCATAGACGGCCCGCAACGCTCCCAGACCGATCAGGAGATACCCGGCGACCCAGCCCGTGTCCAAAAATGATCCAATGCCGTAGTTGTTCACCTCGGTCAGGTACGAAAAGGCGCTGTCGGCGACGGCGAAGGCGACGATACCGGCCATGACCAGAACCAGGCTCGCCCGTCCCCGTTGCCCGGCCCGGGCGAAGAGGATGATGACGAGCGACACCATGACCACGTCGCTCGCCGGGTAGGCAAGGGACAGGATCTGTTTGAGCACGCCGCCGTGGTGGGCGTCGTACAAAGGACCGAGGACCGTCGCCCAGCTGGCGAAGAGAATCGACCCGGCGATGATGCAGCCGTCGAGGATGCCCAGGACGCGGTCGGCGGCCCGTTGAGGAGAACTGGGAAAGAGCAAGAGACCGGCCACGGCCAGGGGAACGGCGGAGAGGAACCCGACGTCGGCGAACGAAGGAAACGGCACCTGCACGCCCAGAATGAGGTCGTAATACGTCCACGCTGCTTCTCCCGCCGCCCACGCGAAGGCCGATGCACCGAGGAGCACCCAACAGGACCGGCCTGACGACACACGAACCGCCGCCACACAACAGGCGAAGACGGCGGCCAGGGCGGCGACAAGCTCACCGACATCGTCCACTCCGTCGGTGAGCCGTGGGCCACCGATCGCCACAATCATCCAGAGCAGAAACGCGACAGTTGCCAGCCCGGCAATCAGCGCCCAGGCGAGGAAGTGTCGAGTCTGCTTATCGAGCGGGGGCATTCAGGATACCGACGGCAGATGGGAATGCTCTTCGAGAGACTTGATCAACTTGTGTGACGACCCCCGAGATTGACGCCGATCCGGGAAGGTCATCGGGGAGGGTGATGGAAGGTACCGCCGTACGTTGGCACACCATGACCCGGACAGTGGATCGACACGGCGAACGCCAGAAGTATGATCAGTGCTGTCGTAATCGTCGCCCGGTGACGTTCGATGAAGCCGTGTGTCATGAGCCCAGCAGATTGAGTGAAAGTTGCGACGCCACGTGCCGGGGCGTCAAGTGCCGGATTCAATGGTTCCATAAGCTCAACATCGGCCTGACGCGGCAATAGCTGTAGGAGCTGGCTCCCATGGCCTCGTAGAGACGCCTACCGCCAGCATTCGACGCGCCCGAGCTGGATGTGCCCGGTACCGACTGGCCGGAGGGTCGGACTGGCGACGGGGTTAGGGCTCTGATTGGTATTCGGGGTTAGATGCGTGGCCCTGTTTTCCTCTGCGTCCTGCAGATTGCACTGGATTCGAGGGCCGGGCCACCGGGTGGACCCGCCCGGGATCACCGTCGCTGAGCAATACAGTACGGCCCCGATCATCAGCTGAGCGGCGGGAGATAGCGCATCACCGGCAATACCGCTAGGTCTGCGGCTGACGGTCTAAGCATGTGACGGCGTGATGTCGGGCGGTGGTTCGATGCGCTGGGGAATCGAACGGATGGAGCGAAGAGTCGGCCGACCGGGCTCCGTGACCTGAACCTCGGGCGCCGGCACGACGCTCTATGGCAGGCTGCCTCCGTGGGAACGAGCGCACCGTCGGGAACCGTGAGGTTCCTGTTCACCGATATCAAGGGGTCGACCCGACTCGGGATTCTTCCCCCGATGCGGTGCGAGTCCTTGTAACAATCATGGACAATGACGTGGTCATCCGCCGCCTCAGGTCCATACCGAGACGAGCAGTCGATCGGCGCTTCAAAGTCTGAGCTGAAGAGGACACGAGCCGCCGCCTGAGGTGCTGATCAGTTGCCCTCGCCGCCTAACGGCGAACCGCGAGGTCCGACGGCGCTACTGTGACCGGCCATGGTTCAACCGGTTTCTCACGCCGTCGATCCTCGAGACGAGGGGCGGCACCCCCCAGGAACGGAACAGCTGTGGAGTGAGTCGTACTACGCCGACTTCGTGTCCGAGGACGGTGAACTGGCGGGCTACCTCCGCCTCGGCCTTTACCCGAACCTGGGTGTGTCGTGGTGGACCGTGATGATCGTGACGCCGGGCCAACCCCTCGTGGCGTGGACCGACTACGAGCTTCCAGTGCCTGGTGAAGGGGCCCTACGGCTACGTGCGCGAGGTGTCGAGCTCGTATGCGACACGACCAAGCCTCTCGAAGAGTTGACGGTCCGGGGCAGCGGCATCGGAGCGGTGCACGGTCGACCCGAAGCCATCTACGAGGGTCGGACTGGTCAGCCCATAGCCCTGTCCATCGACCTTACGTGGCGGACGGACGGCTCGCCGTACCACTACGCGCTGACCACCCGATACGAAGTGCCGTGCATGGTCGCCGGTCAACTCCGGCTCGGCGACCAGGAGATCGCCGTCGCCGGCCCCGGCCAGCGTGATCATTCCTGGGGGGTACGCGACTGGTGGTCGCTCGGCTGGTGCTGGGCATCGGTTCGACTCGACGACGGAACGAGGATCCACATCACCGACGTTCGCTTCCCGAATCGACCCGCACTCGGCTATGTCCAATCAGCTGGAAGGGTTGAACCGGTGTCGACCCTCGTGGTCAGCGAGGAACTCGGTGAACACGGATTTCCTCGTTCGGCACGCATCGAACTGGAGCCCGGGGGGCTCGAACTCACCGTTTACCCGTTGGCCTTTGGGCCGCTGCTCTTGCAAGCCCCCGATCGGCGGGTCAGCCGGTTCCCGCGGGCCGTGGCTCGGTATGAGGCCGCTGATGGACGATCGGGGCTGGGGTGGATCGAGTGGAATCAACCGCCGCAGTCCGATTAGAGGGCGACCCAGGCAGCGCCGACCCGCTCGGATTACACAAGATATGCCGCGCCCTGGCTTCGCACCCAGGGAGATTCCGGGCATCCGGGATGTGTCCGGTAACCCAGCTCTAAGAGCCGACAGCGCAGTATTCGCGGCTCGGAGCGATTGCGCGAAGCTCCGTCCGAGCGGCCCCCCCCCACAGGTTTACGCAAGCCGGCAATATGCGCTGGCCGAGGCTTCGCGACTCTCCCAGTCAGCGCCTAGCCGCCAACGGCGCACTATCCGCTGCTTGAGACGCCGTCATCCTTCTCACCTCCGCGTCAGCGCCATCCAATCAGTCCGCATTGTCGTCTCCCAGATGCTTGGTAATTATGGTTCCCACTGCCGATATCGCCGACGTGTGGCCTGTAACCGCCTGGACGAACAACTCCTTGTGCAGCGTGTAGAGCGACGCGTCAGTGACCGCGGTCACCGTTGCCTGTCGGGGAACGTCACGGATTAGAGCTATCTCACCGAAGCCGTCACCTCGCGAGACCACCTGTAGGAGCTGACCATCGCGCGAAATAGCCAGTTCGCCCGCCGCAACGGCGTAGTAGCAATCGCCGCGCTCGCCCTCCTTGATCACGACCGTTCCTTGCGACACAGTGAGCGGCTCGAGGTCCCGCGCTACACCCTCAAGCGAAGGCGCCGGAAGAGCGGCAAAGATCGAGATCGAGCGCAACAGTTGGATCTCCACCTGAGGCACTGTCGCAGAAGAGTCGATCTTCTGGAGCTGGCGCCACAGTCCAGCAAGGAGGAAAAGGGCCACGACTGCAGGGGCGAAAAGTGCTGCCTTCAGACCACCGATTGCGATCGCGACACGAACCAGGACGGCACCCAGGGCGAGGCCGAAGTCCATGAGGGATTCCAGGATCGAGAAAAGCCCGGCGATCGCGTCAGAGGGAGCCGAACGTTGCAGGAGGGTCCGACCGGTGATATCGAATACGGCGCCCGTCAAACCCACAGTGCCGATGAGAAGGACGGCGGGTGCCGTCCTGGGGAACGCACCGATCAAAGCGAGCGCCACCACCGCCATCGAAAGGGTAACGGTGAGCGTATGTGCCAGATGGCGTCGACCCACGAGAAAGGCCGTGACGAACCCAGCGAGCAGCGCTCCTGCGCCCAGTGCGGAGTTCAGGAATCCCGGGCCGCCCGGCCCCATGTGTAGGTATTTCACGGCGAGGATGACGCAGAGCAGGTCGAGGGCGCCGATGAGCACGAAATAGAAGGTGTGCAGCGTAAGGAGAACCCTCATCTGCGGGTTGCGCATGGTCACCAACAGATTGGAACGTGCGCCCGTTCGGATGGAGGCCAGAGCTCGCCCGATCCCTGACATCAGACCGCCAGCAGAGCGGCCCCCTTCTCCGCCACTCTCCGCGTCCTCTGGGACGACTTCGGACGAAACGGCGGCAGCGGGTCCGGCCACGCGCGCCACCAGAAATGTAGAGATGGCCGTCATGCCCGCCAGTGCCGCTATCGCAAGCCCTGGCCCCCGCCACGTAAGGAGGATACCGACCACTGCAGGGCCGACCAGGGCGGCGGCTGCGTCTGTCCAGCCGGTCATCACGTTGGCTGCGGTCAGCTCATCAGGCGTTCGAACGATGGCGGGAAGGAGGGCGGCTTGTGGCGGTCGT
>Ga0182024_10002597_pt1 | contig 44507 bp, 48 predicted proteins | sample P32metaG_FD_120480 | JGI IMG/M metagenome (GOLD analysis project Ga0182024, IMG submission 120480) | Permafrost microbial communities from Stordalen Mire, Sweden - P3-2 metaG (Illumina Assembly) | ecosystem: Environmental > Terrestrial > Soil > Wetlands > Permafrost | place: Sweden: Stordalen... | reverse complement strand
GCCCGTTGTATTCCGACGCGTGCGTGGCGGCCAGGAACGGCTGACCGGTGCTGATCCAGGGCGGCACGAACCAGCCCACCGGCTGGGCGATCAGACCGAGCACGACCCAGACGCGCATCGACGGCTCGCGCCAGAAGAGCCATGCCCCGTACACCAATAGAAACGGCCAGACTTCAGGGCGCATCAGCCCCTCGCAACACAGCAGGAACCACGCCTGCCCGTGGCGCCGGGCCACGGCCCGGTCGACGGCCCACAGCGCGCAGGCGATCAGCACCGGCTCCGAGGCGCCCCGGAAGAAGTAGTAGGACCAGTCGATCGTCAGGAGGACCGCGGCGGCGGCGGCCGCGCCGGCCACCAGGCCCAGCCACCGGGGCAGGCCGATCCGCCGGCACAGCATGTCGGCCAGGCGCCAGGCCCCGACCAGCCCCGCGATCGCTGCCATCCGCTCGGTGACCACCCAGATGCCGGGCGCCGGCGAGCCGAGCAGCCCGTACACGGTCGTGAACAGGAGCGGGAGCGGCTTCCAGGATGGCCCGCCGCCGACGAAGAAGCTGATGTGGGGGTCGGAGACCTCGCGACCCCACACGACCCACGAGAACGGGTCATAAGAGGGGATCGTCGGCCACACCAGGCCGGTGATCACCGCCAGAACGAGTGACGCTGCCCACGAGCGCAGCAGCGGGGCCCCGACCAGGCCCGAGACCCAGGAGGGCGGCTCCGACGCAGCCCGCTCAGGGGCGGGCGTCACTGTCTCGGAGACTGCCACCGGCTCGACGATACGAGCTTGCCTCAATCCCTGCTCAGGCGGCAGGTGAGAGCCGGCAGCGCAGCAGGGTCGCCACTACCCGGAAGCCGTCCAGCGCGGTGAGCTTCTTGCCCTCTTCGTTGGAGCGGGCCCGGTAGTGGACGGGCACCTCGAAGATCCGCTCGCCCTTCTGCACCAGCCGGGCGGTGATCTCCGGCTCGATGGCAAACCCGGCGGATTGCAGCGACAGGCTGCGGAACACGTCGGTCCGGATCATCTTGTGGCAGGTCATGATGTCGTGCAGGTACACGTTGAACAGCACATTGCAGGCCAGCGTGACGCCCTTGTTGCCCAGCACGAACAGGAACGAGTGGCTGGTGTACCCGTCGAACGCGCGCACCCCGAAGCAGGCGTTAGCCCGGCCGTCGATCAGCGCCGGTATGAGCAGCGCCAGGTCGGAGGGGTCGTACTCGAGATCGGCGTCGAAGATCGCCGAGTACTCTCCCCGGGCCTCGCGCAGGCCGGTCTGGACCGCCGCGCCCTTGCCCTGGTTGACCTCGTGCTCGAACAGCCGCACGCGCTCGCTCCACTCGCGACCGCGCAGGATCTCCCGCGTACCGTCGGTGGAGCCGTCGTCGACGACGACCAGCTCGAAGTCGGTGGGCAGCTCGGTGGCCAGAACCTCCGCGATCGCCTGCTCGACAAGTTCGCGCTCGTTGTAGACCGGCATCAGGATGGACAGCATTTTTTCTGGGTGTGCGTTCGCCAGGGTCGTCTGGGGCGGGAACCAGCCATTGGATGCCCGCGAGGGTCGACGATGCTAGCGGAAGCGGGAGATTTGAGAGAGGATGCGGGCATGGACTTCGAGCAAGCCGGCCTGCTGGACGGGCTGACAGGCGCTGACCGTCAGGCCCGGCTGGAGCTGCTGGAGCGCCTCAGCGAGGACGGCGCCTCCGAGCAGGAGCTGACAGAGGCCGTTCGCGAGGACCGGCTGGCGCTGCTGCTCGTGGAGCGCCGGCTGGGCGGTCGTCACACGGCCCGGGAGCTGGAGAAGGTCACCGGGGTCCCGGCCGACATCCTCGTGCGCATGCGCCAGCAGCTCGGGCTGCCCACCCCCGGGCCGGACGATCGGGTGTTCTCCGACGAGGACATCCAGCAGGCCCACTCGACCAAGCTGTTCATCGACGCCGGGTTCAGCCTGGAGACGATGTCCGAGCTGTCGCGGGTGATGGGCGAGAGCATGTCCCGCCTGGCCGCCACCGTGGCCGCCGCCTCGGCGGAGACCTTCCTCAAGGCCGGCGACAGCGAGGCCGAGGTGGCCGAGCGCTTCGACCGCCTGGCCGAGCAGCTGACACCGGCGCTCACGCCGGTGATGGAGGCGGCCTTCAACGCCCACCTGCGCGAGAGCGTGCGCCGCGCCCGGCTTCTGCAGGAGGAGCGCGAGAGCGGGCGGCTGGCCGGCCAAATCGACCTGGTGGTGTGCTTCGCCGATCTGGTCGGCTTCACCCGGCTGGGCGGGGAGCTGGAGGTGCAGGAGCTGGGTACGGTGGCCGGGCGCCTGGGCGAGCTGACCACCGAGCTGGCCCGTCCCCCGGTCCGGATGATCAAGACGATCGGGGACGCGGTGATGCTGGTCAGCTCAGAGGCCGAGCCGCTCGTCCGGGTGGCCCTTGAGCTGGTCAAGGCCGGCGAGCGGGACGAGCTGCCCAGCCTGCGCGCCGGCATCGCCTGCGGGCCGACGGTGCAGCGGGCGGGGGACTACGTCGGGCACGCGGTCAACCTGGCCAGCCGCGTGACCGGCGTCGCCCGTCCGGACAGCGTGCTGGTCACCCGGGCGGTCCGCGACCAGGCGCCCGAGGCCTTTGACTGGTCCTCGGCTGGACGCTTCCGCCTCAAGGGCGTGGCCGACTCAGAACCCCTGTACCGGGCCCACTTCCCGGCCCCCGAGGGGGAGGTCAGCCCTTCGAAGAAAGCAGGTCGACGACGAACACGAGCGACGAGTTAGGCGGGATCGTCGAACCGCTGCCCGGCTTCCCGTAGGCCAGGCTGGGCGGGAGGATCAGCTCCCGCCGGCCACCCACGCGCATCCCCACGATGCCCTGGTCCCAGCCCTTGATGACCGCGCCCTCGCCCAGCGTGAACGGGCCGAAGGTCTGCCCGGCCGTGAAGGAGTTGTTGAACACCTTGTCGTTGGAGAACAGCTCGCCGACGTAGTTGACGACCACGGTCGAGCCCTTCGCGGCCACCGCGCCAGTGCCCTTGATCAGGTTCTTGGTGACCAGCGTCTTGGGCGGCTTGCCTTTCGGTTTGGGCATCACCGGCGCCTTGGAGAGCGGGCCGCTGGTCGGAGTCTTGACTGCGGTCGTCGTGGTGGTGGTGGTGGTGCTGGTGGTGGTGGGAGTCGAGCTCACGGCCTCGGCGGTCGCGCCGCCGGAGGGGGCCTGGACCACGCCGGGCGACTTCGCGGTGCCGCAGCCGGCCAGGCCGAAGCCGAGCGCGGCGGCAGCCACGGCCGCCAATCCCTGTCGCTTGGTTGCCATCGCGGCCGGAGGGTAGCGGGTGAGCTTAAGAAGGGCGCTTATCCTGCTGCGGCCGACTTTGAGTTCAGCCGCAGCGTCGCCGCGTTACCCGGCGATGCGCTCCAGGACGTCGGCCTCGACGTCGTAGTTGGCGTGGACCGCCGAGACGTCGTCATTGTCCTCGAGGGCGTCGATCAGCCTGAGCAGCTTGGTGGCGTCGGATTCGTCCAGCGGCACTCGGGACTTGGGGCGCTGGGTGAGCTCGACGCTGTCGAGCTCGACGCCCTCGTCCTCGAGAGCCTTGCGGACGGTGGTCAGGTCGCTGGGAGCGGTGATCACCTCGAGGACATCGTCGTCCTGGACGATGTCCTCGGCGCCGGCGTCGATCGCCGGGATCAGGTCGTCCTCGCTGTAGCGGCTCCCGTCCACCACGATCACGCCCTGCTTGTCGAACAGGTAGCCGACCGAGCCGGGCTCGCCGAGGCTGCCGCCGTGCTTGCCGAGCAGGTGGCGCATGTCAGCGCCCGTGCGGTTGCGGTTATCGGTCAGCGCCTCGATCAGCAGCGCGACGCCGCCGGGGCCGTAGCCCTCGTAGAGGACCGTCTCAAAGCTGTCGGCGTCAACGCCCTCGCCGGTGCCCTTCTGGATGGCGCGCTCGATGTTGTCCTTGGGCATCGAGGCGTCGCGGGCCTTCTGGATGGCCAGCGCCAGGGAGGGGTTGCCGATAGGGTCCCCTCCCCCCTCGCGGGCAGCGACCGTTATCGCCCGGGCCAGCTTGGTGAAGTGCTGGCCGCGGCGGGCGTCGACGATCGCCTTCTTGTGCTTGATCGAAGCCCATTTCGAATGTCCGGACATGGGGATGAGTTTAGTCCGCGGGTAGGATCCGGCCTGTCATGAGCGCGCTCAGCGAAGGGGTCTTCAAGGCCTACGACATCCGGGGCAAGTACGGCGAGGAGCTGGACGCCGAGGCGGCGTATCGGATCGGGCGGGCGTTCGCCCGGGTGATCGGGGATCTGGAGGGCAAGCCGGTTTCCGAGCTGCGGCTGGGGCTGGGGCGCGACATGCGCCTGACGGCCGAGGAGATGGCCGCGTCGTACGGGCGGGGGATGTCCGACGCGGGAGCCACCGTGCTGGACGCCGGCATGGTCGGCACCGAGATGCTGTATTTCCTGGTCGGCTCACGCGATCTGGACGGCGGCCTGATGTGCACCGCCTCGCACAACCCCAAGGCCTACACCGGCGCCAAGGTGGTCAGGCGGGGCGCGATCGCCCTGTCGGGGGACTCGGGGATCGCCGAGATCCGCGATCTGGTGCTGGGCGGCGCGGGCGAGGATCCCCGCGGCGGAGGCTCGGTGGAGTCGGTGGACGTCTACGAGGAGTTCCAGGCGGCGGCACTCCGGTTCATCGACCCGCGGGCGCTTCGGCCGCTGAAGGTGGTCGTGGACGGAGGCAACGGGATGGCCGGACCGATGGTCGGTCCGCTGCTCGATCGCCTCGGGCTCGATCTGGAGGAGGCCTACTGGACTCCCGATGGGGAGTTTCCCGACCACGGGCCCAATCCACTGCTGCCCGAGAACCGCGAATTCATCATGGGCGAGGTGGTGCGGCGGGGCGCGGATCTGGGGATCGCCTGGGACGGCGACGCCGACCGGTGCTTCTTCATCGACGACACCGGCGCGTTCGTGGACGGGGACTTCATGACCGCGCTGCTGTCCGAGTCGATGCTGGAGAAGAACCCGGGCGCGACGATTCTGTACGACGTGCGGGCCAGCCGGGCGGTGCCCGACACGGTGGAGCGGCTGGGCGGCCGCGCGCTGATCAACCGCGTCGGCCACGCGTTCTTCAAGACCCGGATGCGCGAGGAGGGCGGGGTGTTCGGCGGCGAGGTGTCCGGCCACTACTACTTCCGCGACTTCTACTGCGCGGACTCCGGCTCGCTCCCCGCCCTCTTGATCCTGGAGCAGCTCTCGAAGTCCGGAGCGCGGATCTCGGAGCTGCTGGAGCCGTTCCGCTCCAAGTACTTCATCTCCGGCGAGATCAACTCCGAGGTCAGCGATCCGCAGGCCAAGATCGAGGAGCTGGCCGAGCACTACTCCGACGCCCGGCAGAGCCGGCTGGACGGGATCTCCATCGACTACGACGACTGGCACTTCAACGTCCGGGCGTCGAACACCGAGCCGCTCCTGCGCCTGTGCCTGGAGTCGCTGGCCTCGCCCGCGGACATGGAGCGCCGCCGCGACGAGGTCCTGGCCCTCATCCGAGCGTGAACTTGCCGGATGCCGAGCAGCTGCTGGATGGCGCCGCTGCCGCCGGTATCCACCGCCTGGCCATCCCCACCCCGTTCCTGGTCGGACGCGTCAACTGCTACCTGATCAAGGATGACCCGCTGACGCTGGTCGACACGGGCCCCAACTCGGGCACCTCGCTGGACACGTTGGAGCAGGCGCTGGGTGAGCACGGGGTGCGGCTGGAGGACCTGGAGCGGGTCGTGCTGACCCACCAGCACATGGATCACGTGGGCCTGATGCACATCATCGGTCGCCGCTCGGGCGCCGAGGTGGCCGCGTATGCGCCGTTGCGGGAGTGGCTGGCCGACTACTCGGCACAGGCCACGGCCGATGACCAGTTCGCCCAGGCGGTGATGCGCCGCCACGGTGTCCCCGAGGACCTCTCGATCGTTCTGGGGGCGATGAGCGCGGCCTTCCGGGCCTACGGGTCACAGGCCGAGGTGACGCGAGCGCTCGAACCGGGCGACGTCCTGGAGTTCCGCGACCGGCGCCTGGAGGTGCTGCACCGGCCCGGCCACAGCCCGTCCGACACCGTGTTCTGGGATGCCGAGCGGGCGATGCTCCTGGCCGGCGACCACCTGCTCGGTCACATCTCCTCCAACCCGCTGATCGCGCGGCCGCTCGGCGGCGGCTCCCCAGATGACCGGCCGCGGCCGCTGCTCGACTACATCGCCTCCATGCAGGCCACCCGCGCGATGCCGATCGGCCTCACTCTGCCCGGACACGGCGACCCGGTGGGCGACCACGCCGGACTGATCGACGAGCGGATGCGCATGACCGAGCGGCGGGCGGCCAAGATCCTGAAGCTGCTGCAGGACGCCGGCGAGCCGCTCGGCGCGCATCAGCTGGCCGTGCAGATGTGGGGCAACGTGGCCGTCAGCCAGGCGTTCCTGACCCTCTCCGAGGTGCTGGGGCACCTGGACGTCCTCTCCACCCGCGGGGCCGTGGTGGAGGAGTACGACGGGGAGCGGTCCCGCTTCCGGGTCGCCTGAGCCTCGGTCAGGTCGAGCTCGCGCCGGTGCCCGCGACGACGGGCGACACGGTCGCCGTGCCGTTGCACACCGAGATTCCCACGGGCATCGTGGTCTTCATCGGTGTGGTGTCGTCCGGGGTGTAGATCTGCAGGCCCCTGGCGGTCTGACAGGCGCTCTGGCTAGAGGCCACATCGGAGGTGACCAGGCGGAAGCTGGCCTCCGATCCAGGGGGCACGGTGACCTCCACCTCGGAAAGATGGCCGGCGAAGTCCGTGGTCGTCCGGGTGGCGTTGGTGGTGATCGGCGCCCCCGACTTGGTCAGGAACTCGACGCCCGGGAACCCGTAGGTGTGGCAGGTGCTGGAGCCCGTGTTCTTGAGCACGAAGGCGATCACCACGTGGCCGGTGGCGCCGTTGGAGTTGAGGAAGGCCGGGGTCAGGTCGGCGGCGGTGCAGGCCAAGCCCGACAGCCCCGCTCCGCCCGAAGCCGCGGTGGTGCTGGTGGAGGTGGTGGCCGTAGAGGTCGTCGCGGCGGTGATCGGCGGGCTGCTCGTCGTGGTGGCGGGTGTGCTGGCGGTCTGCGCGGCGCCTGAGCCAGTGGAGGACTGCTTGTGCGAAGTGGTGGCGGCCGTGTTCGAGCCGCCGCAGCCGGACACCGCCAGGGCAAGCGCGGCGATTAGGACGGTGGAGGCGCTGAGGGTTCTGAACCTGGTCATGTCACGGATCAATTCGCTGTTTGGGGTGTCCGGTCCTTCCGCGATATACGGTAGAGGCCGTGGATGGTGTGGTTCCGAACGAAACGTCGCGCCGGATATGGCGAGATCCGGGGCCGCCATATCAGGTGGGACGTTTCGGTTGGGGCCACTAGAGCCCGACATCCAGCGGATCGGCCGTGAACTGGCCGCCGCCTTCCCCTCGGCCGCCCGCCACCCTCTGCGCTCCGTGGACGCCCGGGCGATGGAGCTGGCCTCTTCAGACGCCGAGCTCAAGGCCGCGCTCTTCCGGTTCGTGGACGTGGCGCCCGCTTGCCGGTCGCTGGATGACCTGGCCCGCCACCTGACCGGGTTCCTGGAGGAGCTGAACGGGACCCCGATGCCGCTGGCCGCGGCCATGCGGGTCGCCGAGACCCGGCCCGGCCGGGTCGCGCTCGGGGCCGCCGCGGCGCGTGGTGTGCGCCACATGGCCCACCGCTTCATCGTCGGCGAGTCGCTGCGGGACGCGGCGCCAACGATGCGGCGGCTGTGGGATCGCGGGATCGCGAGCTCGGTCGATCTGCTGGGCGAGGCCACCGTAACCCCCGAGGAGGCCGATCGGTATGCCGAGCGGTGCTCGGAGACGCTCCGCGAGCTGAGCGACGTCACGGCGCGCTGGCCGGAGCGAGACGTGCTGGAGCGGGACTCGAGTGGGCCTCTCCCCCGGGCCAACGTGTCGGTCAAGGTCTCGGCGCTGACCCCGCTGTTGCGGCCTGACGCCCCCGAGCTGGGCCGCGAGGACGCAGGGCGCCGCCTGCGACCGCTGCTCGGGCAGGCCCGGGAGCTGGGGGCGCACGTGCACATCGACATGGAGTCGCTCGACTCCCGGGAAGCGGTCCTCGGTCTGGTGCTGGAGATGCTGTCCGACGAGGAATTCTCAGACGGGCCGTCCGCCGGACTCGTCATCCAGGCCTATCTGCGCGACAGCGGCGAGCTCTTGGACACGGTGCTCGACATCGCCCGGGGCGGTGGACGCCGGTCGCCGCTGCAGATCCGGTTGGTCAAGGGCGCCTACTGGGATCACGAGCTGGTGGAAGCCCGGCAGCACGGCTGGGAGGCGCCGGTGTTCGAGTCAAAGGCCGACAGTGACCGCAACTTCGAGGCGCTGACCCGCCGTCTGCTCGACGCCCACCCCGATGTCCGGGTGGCCGTGGCCTCGCACAACCTTCGCTCGGTGGCCCACGCGATCGCCTACAACCGGGCGATGGGCGGCGCTGATGAGGACCTGGAGATCCAGATCCTGCGCGGGCTCGGAGATGAGCTGGCCGATGCGCTCGCCGCTTCCGGACTGCGGGTCCGCGCCTACTGCCCGATCGGCAACCTGGTGGGCGGGATGGCCTATCTGGTCCGCCGTCTGCTGGAGAACACGAGCAACGACTCCTTCCTGCATGCCCAGGCTCGCGGCGCGGATCTGGACGAACTGCTGGCCGCGCCCTGAGTAGGTTGGGTAGCGTGCCGGACCTGCCGCCGTTTCGGAACGAGCCGATCCTCGAGCTTCGCCGCGCGCCTGTGCGTGACGGGCTGGCCGGGGCGCTGAGCTCGCTGGACGCGAAGCTGCCGCTGTCTGTGCCGGTGCTGATCGGTGGGGATGCGAGGCGGGGCGCTCATGAGCTGGTTTCCAGTGACCCGGGTGAGCCGGAGCGGATGGTGGCGCGCTTTGCCGCGGCCTCGGAGGATGAGGTGAACGCGGCCATATCGGTGGCCTCCGGAGCCTTCCCGGCCTGGTCGGCGCGGCCGGCCGCGGAACGCGCGCAGGCACTGCTCGGCGCCGCCGCCTGGATGCGAGAGCGCCGGCTGGAACTGGCCGCGCTGGCCGTCCGCGAGTGCGCCAAGCCGTGGCCCGAGGCGGACGGCGACGTGTGCGAGGCGATCGACTTCCTGGAGTACTACGGGCGGGGCGCTGTGGATCTGGAGCGGCCGCGCCCGGTCCTACAGGTGGCCGGCGAGCACAACGAGATGCGCTACGTGGGCCGCGGCGTGTGCGCGGTGATCTCGCCCTGGAACTTCCCGCTGGCCATCGCCTGTGGGATGACCGCCGGGGCCCTGGCGGCCGGCAACGCGGTGGTCCTGAAGCCGGCCGAGCAGTCGCCGGGCTGCGCGCTGGCCGTCGTCCGGGCCCTGCACGCCGGCGGAGTCCCGCCCGAGGCACTGGCGCTGCTGCCCGGTGAAGGTGATGTGGGCGCCGCTCTGGTCCGCCACCCCGGGGTGGACACGATCGCCTTCACCGGCTCCCAGACGGTGGGCCTGGAGATCGTCCGAGCGGCCGCCGAGATGGCGCCCGGCCAGAAGCACATCAAGCGCGTGATCGCCGAGCTGGGAGGCAAGAACTGCATGATCGTGGCCGCCGACGCCGACCTCGACGAGGCGGTTCCGGCGATCATCGACTCCGCCTTTGCCTACGCCGGGCAGAAGTGCTCGGCGGCGGCGCGGGTGCTGGCCGCCCAGGAGATCGCCGAGCCGCTCACCGAGCGCCTGGCCGGCGCCGCTCGCGTGCTGGTGGTCGGTCAGGCCGATTCGCTGGACACGCAGGTGCCCCCGCTCATCGAACGGGACGCTCAGGACCGCCTGCGGAGCTATGGCGAGCAGGCGGAAAAGCAAGGCCGAGTGGTTGTGGGCGGTGGCTCCGTGCCCGACGCCGGGTGGTTTGCCCCGCCGGTCGTGGTCGCCGATCTGCCCCGGGATTCGGCACTGCTGCGGGAGGAGATCTTCGGTCCGCTGCTGTGCGTGGAGGCCGTGCGGGATGTGGAGGCGGCGTGTGACCTGGTGGACGAGCTGCCGTTCGCGCTGACCGGCGGGCTCTTCTCCCGGGACCCGGGCACTGTGCGTTACGTCAGAGGGCGAACCCCGGTGGGCAATCTGTACGTGAACCGCGGCATCACCGGCGCCATCGTCGGGCGCCATCCCTTCGGGGGCAATCGCCTGTCCGGGACCGGGTCAAAGGCAGGCGGTCCCGATTATCTGCTCCAGTTCGTGGAGCCTCGAGCCGTGTCTGAGAACACGATGCGGCACGGGCTGGCGCTCTGAAATTGAGTCCTTGTTAGGGCTTGATTTAGACCGTGAGTGAGCGATCATGCAGGGGCGTGTTCAGTGGGATGTCAATGGCCTGGAAGCTGGCGCTGACAGCGGGGCTGCTGGTGGCCATCCTGGGCAGCGTCTGCCTGCGCGCGCCGGGCCGATCGATCGAGCGATTGGAGCTGCGGCGCCTGGTGCTCGGAGCGCTGCTGCTGTACGGGATCGGAGCGGTGGCCTCGATCCTCCACCGCGGACAGCTGGCCGGTCTGCTGTACGCCTCGGGGATCGTCGTCTGCTCGGTGGCCGTGTGGCTCTCCCGAGGATCTGACCGCGGCGACGGTCCGGATGGTCCCGGCGGTGGCGAGTCTCCGCAGGACGAGCAACCCCCGCCCAGTCCGGATGGGCTGCCCACGTTCGATTGGGATGACTTCGACCGCGAGCGGGCGGCCTGGGAGCGGCGGGAGCCGGTGGGTCGCTGATCAGCCCGGGGTCCTCACGGACCCAGGCGATCGCTCGTCGATCAAGCGGAGCAGGAGCTCGTGGAGGCGCGTCTCGCCGGAGAGCTCGGGGTGAAACGAGATGGCGATCATGTTGTCCTGGCGAACGGCCACCGGGTGCCCGTCGACCTCGGCCAGGACCTTCAGCTTGGGGCCGTGCTCGGCCATCCACGGCGCCCGGATGAACACGGCGTGCACGGGCGGCCCGGGCACGCCCTCCAGGTCCAGGTCGGCCTCGAAGGAGCGGGTCTGGCGGCCGAAGGCGTTGCGCTCGGTGACGCCGTCGAGGAGGCCGAGGTGGTTGCGGTCGAGCATGATCATCCCGGCGCAGGTGCCCAGGACCGGCGTGCCCTGCTGGATGAGGTTGCGAAGCAGCTCGGCCAGGCCCTCGCGCTCGATCCCCAGCGTCATCACGGTGGACTCGCCGCCCGGGATGATCAGCGCGTCGAGGTTGTCGAGGTCCCGGGGGACGCGAACCTCTCGCGGCTCGGCGTCCAGCTGGGTGAGTATCTTGGCGTGGGCCTGGAACCCGCCCTGCAGGGCGAGGACCCCTACCGTGGGGCGGTGATTCACCAGCCGCGGGGCGAGAGCAGCTGCTCGGTCTCGAGCTTGGAGGTCTCGAGGCTCTCCATGGCCCGGCCCAGGCCGGTGGAGGCGGCGGCCACCCGGGCCGGGTCGGCGTAATGCGTGGTGGCCTCGACGATCGCGCGGGCCCGGCGCTCGGGATCCGAGGCCTTGAAGATGCCCGAGCCGACGAACACGCCCTCGGCGCCCAGCTGCATGACCAGGCTGGCGTCGGCGGGTGTGGCGATGCCCCCGGCGCAGAACAGGACCACGGGAAGGCGCCCTTCGGCGGCCACCTGGCGGACCAGGGGCAGAGGCGCCTGAAGCTCCTTGGCCGCGGTGGCCAGCTCCTGTTGGTCAAGCGTGGACAGGCGGCGGATCTCGCTGCGGATCTTGCGCAGGTGGGTGACCGCGTTGACGATGTCGCCGGTGCCCGCCTCGCCCTTGGAGCGGATCATCGCGGCGCCCTCGCCGATGCGCCTGAGGGCCTCGCCGAGGTTGGTGGCGCCACACACGAACGGGACTTTGAAGGCCCACTTGTCGATGTGGTTGGCCTCGTCGGCCGGCGTGAGAACCTCGGACTCGTCGATGTAGTCGACCTCCAGGGCCTCCAGCACCTGGGCCTCGGCGAAGTGCCCGATCCGGGCCTTGGCCATCACCGGGATGCTGACCTCGTTCTGGATGCCCTGGATCATCTCCGGATCGGACATCCGTGCCACGCCGCCGTCGCGCCGGATGTCGGCCGGAACGCGCTCCAGCGCCATCACCGCAGCGGCGCCGGCGTCTTCGGCGATCTTGGCCTGCTCGGCGGTGACCACGTCCATGATCACGCCGCCTTTGAGCATCTCGGCCAGGCCTGCCTTGACGGTGAAGGTGGCCTCGTCGCGGGGGGTTTCGCCGTTCGTGCTCACGGATTTGGAGTGTAGCCCCGTAGAAGCCACCCAGTAAGGTCCGCCGCCGTGGACGCGGTGTATGAACTGAGGGACGGGTCGGTGTACGCCACGGAGGTTTCCCGGGGTCCGTGGGACCCGGGGGCTCAGCACGGCGGGGGCCCGGCGGCGATGCTGATGCGGGAGTTCGAGCGGTGCGGGGACGCCTCTCTGGCGATCGGTCGAGTGACCTACGAGCTGCTGCGCCCGGTGCCGCTGGGCGAGCTGCGAGTGTGGGCGTCGGTGCTGCGGCCGGGTCGGCGAGTACAGCTGCTGGAGGGCTCGATGTGGAGTCCGGACGGGGTTGAGGTGGTGCGAGCGCGGGCGCTGCGGGTGGCCCGGGCGCCGGTGTCGGCTTCGGTGGGAAGGGTTCAGCGGATGTCACCAGGACCGGAGGCCGGGCGACTGGCCGAGTTCCCCCATCGCGTGGGGCCCCTGTTCCCGGTCGATGCCATGGAGATCCGCTTTGTGGCGGGGAGCTTCACGGAGGCAGGACCTTCGAGCGCCTGGTTCCGGCTGAAGGTGCCGCTGGTGGCCGGAGAGACGCCGAGCGGGTATCAGCGCCTGGCTGCCGCGGCCGACTTTCCCAACGGGATCGCCACCGAGCTCGACTGGAACCGCTGGCTGTTCATCAACCCGGACCTGAGCATCCACATCGAGCGTGAGCCGGTGGGCGAGTGGATCGGGCTGGACGCCTCGATGCGGGTGGCCGCGGATGGTTGCGGCCAGTCGGAGGCGGTCCTGCACGACCTGGACGGCCGTGTCGGACGGTCTCTGCAGACCCTCTACGTGGCTCCGCGCTCGTAGCTGGGGCGTGCGGGCTGGGCCTACTTCAGGCGGAAAGCTTTGATCCGGACGTCGTAGGACTGCGCGTCGCGGCTGTAGACGCCGTAGGCCAGGGCCTGGATGATCGACAGCAGGGCGGTGTGCGAGCGCACGAACGCCGGGGTGTTTGAGGAGTAGTAGAGCCGGATGCGGGCCAGCCGGGCCACTTCTGAGAGCGTGGCATCGGTGATCGCCATCGTCGTCGCCTTGCGGTGACGGGCCAGCTTCATGGTTCGCGTGATCAGCGGATGCGGACGGCCGGCCGACAGGCCGATGACCAGCGTCTGCTCGTCGATCCGGCTCAGCCGGCCGAGCGCCTCCTGCGAGGGGCTGGCCACGATCTCCGCCCGGACGTCAAGGAGCATCAGGAGGTGGCGCAGGTAGCTGGCGAAGAACGCCATCTGGTCGGTCCCCGCGATCAGAACCTTCTCGGAGGAGACGATCGCGTCGATCGCCGCCTCGACCTCGGAGCGGGAAAGCTTGTGAGCCGTGTCCTCCACGTTGACGTGGTCGGAGGCCAGAGCCGACTCGAACTCGGTGTGGTCAAGCGAGAACAGCGGTGCCGCGCCGCCGCCGGTGGCTTCCGCAGCGCCCGGCGGGCGGCGGCGGTACTCGTCCCGGGCGGCCTGCTGGAGCTCGGGGAAGCCCTCGAAGCCGAGCGCCTGTGAGAAGCGCACGACCGTGCTAGAGGATGTGCTGGCCCGGCGGGCCAGCTCCTCGGCGGTCTGGAACGCCGCCTCGTCGAGATGGTCCACGATGTACTGGGCCACGTCCTTCTGAGAGCGACTGAACTCGTCGAACCGGGCGCGGATGTAGGCGGAGAGGGCCTGGTGGCCGTGGGGCGCCTCGGGCGCCGCGGAGGGGCTGGATGCTTGCTTCATGGGCAGCCGTCTGTTTCGACGCCGCCCGTCGCCGTTCCTTCCCGACGATGCTGTTCGCCAACAAGGTGGGGCGATGCGGCTTCGATCCGGAGCGCCGGCCAGCCGCTCGGCTCGCCGGTCAGTGGCCGGTGGTCGCTACCCGAGCGTGCCGGGGCGCTCAGCCTGCGGGTTGCGCTGGCGCTCCTGGTTCTGCCGGCGCTCCACGATGACCTGAGCCACGATGTAGACGATCAGCCCGTTGACCAGGACGCCGATCCCGAGGAATGTGATCGCAAGGGCGAGCGTCTGCCCGAATGAGCTCGGCGATTCGCCCAGATCAAGGATGCCGGACCCGATGACCAGGTGCATGGCCTGGATCATATAGATCGAGTGCCCAGACCGATCCGGCCCCCCCACCCGTTAGGTTCTGTGCCCGCGGCCCGGTAGCTCAGTGGTCAGAGCAGCGGACTCATAATCCGTCGCGCGTGGGTTCGAGTCCCACCCGGGCCACCTACGAAGCCCCTGCTACCGCCGGGGTTTCGTCGTTCCGGTGACAGGTGCAGAACGGCCGGTGTCAGCGAATCGGGCCGAAGGTGTCAGCAGTGGGTCGGCAACTTCTCTGCGGCGCGTGATAGTCGCCCGCATGCAGACCGACTCGCCTACACGCCTTCGCCGCGCGAGGGAGGCACAAAACCTTCGACTCGAAGACGTCGCTGCCGCCTCGGGCCTTTCCATCAGGACCGTGTTCGACGCTGAGCGTGGGCGTCACGAGCCGCACCGAGTGAACAAGCGGGCGCTGGCCGAGGCGCTGGCACTGAAACCGACCGACTTATGGCCCCCGGATGAGGCCGCCTAATGAAGCGTTTTCTGACCCGGCAGGAGTGGCAGGCGTGGGAGCGCGCCGGCAGGCCGCCGATGAGCGGCAAGCAGCTCCGACTGGCGTGCCGGTCGGTTACGTTGGCTGTCGCTGTCGACGAGGGTCTGGTGGACGGCCTGGCGGGAGCTGCGTTCGAGGAATCGCTGAAGAGCGGCGACAAGTACGCCCGTAAGGTCCTCGGAGCTCGCAGTCGCGAAGCCGGCGTGGTGACGCTCGCCGTCGCGGCTGGCGAGGATGTTGACCGAGCTCGGATCATGGCGGCCGACGACGTCGACCCCAAGCTGCAAGCCCTCTGGCTCGCCCAGTTGAGCGGCTCCGAGCCCGAGGTGTCCGCGCCGACGTTGCTCGCCGGCGACCGTGATCCTAATGCGGTGCGGATCATGGCCACTGCCGATCCCGAGCTTCGGGCGATGTGGCTCTCTCAGGTGGCGAGCGCCGAGGCCACACCTTCCGCCGGCTCCGCGCCGCTCGGGATGGACAACGATCGCTATGCGCTGCACGTCCAGGCGAAGCAGCTCGCACAGACGAAGATCGCCCGCGATCCGCGGCTGTCTGATGCCGACGCCTACACGATGGCGACGCTCGAGATCGAAGACGCCAAGTTCCTAGGCCCGATCTGATGGCCGTCCTGACCAAGAAGCGCTACCGATTCGGTGGCACGCTCACGGCCAACGACGGCGACGGCCTGCCCGTCGAGTACCACGCCGGAGACCCGGTGCCGGACGAGTGGCTTCGCCGACGCAGTCCGGGCGAGGTGTCCGCGCTGCGCGGTAACGGGTTGCTGCGCGAGATCGGAGCGCCTCTCGCGCCGCAGCGTGCCCCGGAACCCCCGAGGCGGCCGACGGTGGAGGAGATTCTGCGCAACACCGGCTGGTCGGCTGCGGCCGTCGAGGACGGCCAAGTCGTCAACGGTCCGCGTGGCTACACGATCACTGTCCTCGAGCGAGCAGCTCGCGACGCTGACCTGAAGCGCGTCGCCGGCGCCCATCCTCCTTTCGAGATCCCCGTGGTCGTGCATCGCGTCGGCGACGAGCTGGTGGCGACGCTCCCGCTGGCGAGGCTGGCAGCGCGGCTGGGGATGGTGCCGGCCAGGTAAATCCTCATGTTCGACCGGCGCCTACCGATCCAAACCGTCGCGCCGACGACCATGTTCGTCGGCTCCAGCGCGGGCGGCGTGGCGATCGCGGCGACCAACCTATCCCGGGCCAACCTCAAGCTGCAACCGCTCACTGACGCGCTCAGGATCTCGCCCGTTGGCAGTGTGACCGGCAGCTCGATGCTCGTCGCGTCGCAAGCGATCTTCGAGTCGCCCGACGGCTTCACAGGGCCGCTGTACGCGCTGCCAAACGCCGGCGCGACCGCGGCGGTGGCTCTCTGGGAGTCGAGCTTCTGATGACCGGGACCTACGTCGTCTTGGGAGAAGCGACGAAAGCGACACTCAGCGCCAGCGCGCGCGTGCGCGCCCGTAAGCCGCGACGGGACTGGCGCCGGCGCTTCCTCGACGGCTTCAAGCGGACGGGCACAGTGACCGGGGGATGCGCTGACGCGGGCATCCACCGCTCGAGCGCCTACCGCGAGCGCCAGCGCTCGGAGAAGTTCGCGCTCGAGTGGGCGGACATCGAGGAACAGGTGACCGACAAGCTGGAGGCGACCGCCCTGCTGCTGGCGCTCAAGGGCGAGGTCCGACTGATCGAGTTCCTGCTCAAGGCTCGCAGGCCTGACGTCTACCGCGAGCACCATCTGCTTGAGCACACCGGCCCAGGCGGCGGCCCGGTCGAGGTCGAGGCGCTCGGGATCAACCTCGACAAGCTCAGCGATCGGGATCTGACCTCCCTACAACGGATCGTGACCCGTGCCGCTCAGCCCTAGCAACGTGTGGTGGGCACGCCTGCGCCGCGCCGCGGAGCGCCAAGGCAACGCGGGCTCGAAGGCGATGAGCGACTGGGTTCGCGACATCCTCCCGGTCGCCGCCGCGGAGGCGCTAAAGGTAGAGCTCGTCGGCCCCTTCGGACAACGTCGCTGGGTGCCGATTCCGCCGGAGCGGTTCACCGAGGAGTACATACAGCGCGAGACGCGGCGCCTGACCGACGAGCTGGGCCTGCGTCTCGGGGTGGGGCCAATGCCGCCCGGCTCGACCCTTGACTTTTCATCCCCGAGATCGGCTGATGACACCCGCTGACACTAGGGCGCGTTTTGCAGGACTTTCGCGTGTCGGCGCGGATGACGATTCCGCAGGTCTGTGATGAGCGCTGCACGACGCCGGCGCGGGAAGGGCAGTTTCTGAAATTGCCACTCGCCGCGGCGATCCTCGAACACTGCCCGCTGCCGGGCTGCGAGAACCCGCCTGGCACGGGCAAGACCGGGGCATGCTGCGGCGGCCACGCGAGCAAGATCGCGGGAGCGGCCCGGGCCCGCGTCGCGGCGGCCATGACCGAGCCGAAGCCCACGACGAAGAACCAACGGCTCGCCGAGGAGCAACGACGCAGCGACAGGCACGCGCGCCTTCGAGAAGGCCTGCAGGAGCGTGAGGCCCGTGTGTTCGCGGCGCTCCGGACTCGCCGAGAGCTGGCATAAGCAGCGCCGAACCCATCGGTTTGCGGGCACTTTCCGGGCTGCGCGTCACAATCAGAGGTCGTGGCGGCGATCGCCGAACGGTTCGAGGATCGCCTCGCCGAGGGACGGACCGAGCTCGGCCTGGCGCCGGCGGCGCTGGGCCTGCCACCGGGAAGCCTCCCCGTCGACGCCGTGCGAGGCGCGATCCGCGGCTACCAGGCCGGCGTCATCACCGGCGATCGTCTGATCGCGATCGTCGATCGCCACGGCGAGGCGCTCGAGCGCGAGATCGCGCGCAAAGCTGCCCAGCACCTGGCGGAGTTCCAACGCATGATCGACCGAGCCGACGTGCTCGCCGGCTACATCTCGCTGCGCCTCGCTCAGCTCGAGTGGCTCAAGCGGTTTCCCACTGGGCCCGACCAGGAGGCGGTGCCGCTGAGATGCCCAGTCGGAGGCGGGCGCGCTGCGGAGATCCCAGGGATGCTCGCCGCCATGCGCGAGGTGGAGTTGCCGCTGCGCGCGGTGAAGCTCGATCCTCACCTGCAGCGACTCGACGGCCGCCGCGGCGCCGCACTGTCGATGGCCGCACTCGCCGACGCGGGCGTCTCGGTTACCGACGTCGCCCTCGAGCTCGGCTGCGGCCGCCGCAAGGCGTGGAGCCTGCTCAACGGCCGCCAGCGCCGGCCACCGGAGCTGCAGCCGTGCCTTGAGCGCCTGCTCGGCGTCGACCAGGCGGCCGTCGTGCTCGAGGGGATTCCGCACCTGCCGCGCGCCCGGGCGCCGACCAGTGCCGCTGTCGAGGTGCTGCATGCCGCCGGCGCCACTGCCGGCGACGTCGCCGAGCTCGTGCCCGCGAGGCCTTCAACGGTCAGCCGGTGGCTGCGGGGCACGCTGCGTCCCTCCCCGAAGGCCGCCGCGGCGCTCGCGGGAGCACTCGAGCGGCTGCTCGGCGAGGCGACCGCAGTGCGCGTGCTCGAGCTGATCCCAAGCCGCAACGGACGCCGCGGAGGTTAGGGGGAGGTTAGGCGGCGGAATAGCAGCGCTTTTGTGGCCTCTGCTGGCCTGGTGCGGACCTAGCTGGACAGCCGATTCCGGTGCCGCTGGGCCTGACACGCCACTGACACCCTTCCCCGATCGCCCGCCGCCACTGGGCGCTCGGGCGTGAACGCGGAGTGTGACTCCGCCGCTCCTAAATGACGCCAGGACCGTCTCCGGCGACGGGCCAGCCAGCCCGCTTGGCGATCGCCCGCGCAAATTCCTCTCGCGGATCTGGCCGCTCGTCCCCGCGCTGCGCGTCGATGTACACCCTGCCGGTGATCTTCTGCCACTTGCCTCGCGAGGGCACCTTTACTTCGGCGACGTAGCGGAACGTCCAGCTCACCTCGCGGGTGATCTGAGTCTTGGTCTGGCAGACCACTTTGGACGCCATGCTCACGATGAGCTTGTCCGCGTCCAGGGGACGACTTTCCACCGATACAGACCCACCCTTGCTGACGCGGACCGTGAACATCGTGCCGTTGGGCGAGATTGCGAATACCCAAGGCACGCCCTCCGCGACTGCCGATGCATCGACATCAGGGAGCAGGCTCAACGCCCGCCGTAACTCTGCGTCTCCGTCGGGCAGCACTACACCGTGCTCTCTGAGCAACTCGGAGGTGATGGCGTCGATCGTCGCTGGGTTCATTGGGCGCGGGGCGCACCCTATCGCCCTTTCCGAAGTTGACGTGCATCGTCTTCCCGTCGCGTCCGGTCCGCGCGGGATGATGATCGAATGCGCAGCGAACTCGGCCAGCGGATCTCAGCCGGTAGGAAGGGCAAGGGACAGGCTCGTCGCGACCCGAACGAGGTCACCATGCAGGGCGCGGCACGGAAGACTGGTCTAAGCGCAAAGGTCCTTCGGGAGGGCACCGACAGGCAGTCGCGATATGAGGCCGGGGAGAGCGATCGCCCCGGTCTACGCCACCGACGGCTGCCGCACCTCAACGGTGGCGAGGTGATCCTCTTCGACTGCGATGAACTCGCCGAGGACCTGGCTCGGCTGCCGTGCGAGTGGTGCGAGGAGCCGGCGCCCGGCGACAGCGGCCGGTGTAAGCGTCACCAGGCCAAGAAGTACCCCACCGTCGAGCTCGTCTGCGACTGGGAGGACTGCCCGCGAGGCGGCGAGCCGTTCACCCGGTACGGATCGGTCCACCATGCCCGCAAGCAGCGCGGCGACGAGCACACCTTCTGCGGCGACCGCTGCGAGATGCTCTACCTGAAGGCCCACCATCCGCAGTTCGCCTCGCCGCACCCGCCATTCGACGCCGAGACCGCACGCGAGCGCTACGAGCGGCTCGAGTCGCACTTCGCCGAGGCGAAAGCCGAGCTGGACCTGCCGCTCGAGGTCCACCAGGTGGCCGCGGCGACCTACACCTCTCCGGCCGTGATCCGGACGCACTCCAGCGAGCTCGGCGGCCAGGTGGTTGTGATCGAGGGTGCGCAGCGGCTCCTACTTCCCGCAGACGCACCCGAGCGCTACCGGGCAGTCTGGGCCGGACGTCCGCAGGTCGACGATGAGCATTGGACGGCACACCGCGAGCGCTATCTCGACCCGGATTGGATGGTCAAGCGGGAGGAGGCGCTCGGGCGTCTTGAGCGACGCGAGGACGAGCGCGAGCTCAGGGAGCGGGTCGCGGCGCGACGCAAGGTCTTCACGCCCAAGCGGAAGGGCCGTCGTCCGCGGGGGTCGCCGGCGGCGAAGCACTTCCAATGGGAGCGGCGCTTCAGCGAGATCGAGAGTGACGCGGTCGCCCGTTACGAGGTCTACCACGTCGACGGCGACGCGCCGCCGTCACACCGCGAGATAGCGCGCCAGCTGGCCAACGAGTACGGCGTCACGGCTGACGCCGTGCGCAAGGCCGTCGAGCGTGTGCGCGCGTGGCACGTATCACAGAGCCTCGCCTGCCTGGGTCAGGAATAACCCCGCCTGGGACAGGAATAGCCCGACCGCAATTCGGGTCCAGGTTGCGGCTCGACGTGGCCGAAGCTGTGCCCCGTGGAACGCGATCACCCACGGGTCACCTGCACTGCAGACGCGCTGCAGCTGACGCCGCGGCCGCCGACACCGGCTGGCACTAGGGCCATATCTGCAGGGATTTCGTGCCTCGTCGCGGATCCACAATCCGCAGGCAAGGCCGGTCGATGAGCGAGATCGAGGCGAAGCTGCTGCCCTCGCACGCACGGGACGACGCCGTTAACTGCAGTAGTAGTAGAGGGGGGCTCCCCCCAACTACTGCCTTAACTGCCGGTCCTGCCGTAGACCAGCGCTTGCGCGCAGCGATCCGCGAGCTTGAGCAGCTCGGCCTCAAACGAGTCGACGAATGCGTTCGCCTCGGCGCGGCAGTGATGGTCGAGCGGTGCGTGGCGGAGTACCGCTCTCGAGGCGACGTCGGGCCCGGATGGCTCGCCGCGGCGATCCGGCAAGGCGGCAGCTGGTTCGCCGACCAGCCGACCCGGCCTGAGTCGGCGGCTGACCTGGTGTTCGGCATGTGGGGCGTGTCGTGAGCGATTGGCGCGACGTGGCAACCGCGGTGCTCGGCTCCTGGCCGGCGACGGTCAACAGTTGGAAGGCACAGACGCTCACCGCGTACGTCGGCCAGCTCGAAGCGCGCGGTCTGACCCCCGACGACGCATACGCCGCGATCCTGGCTTGGGACGGCGGCGACCAGATCGTGCCGCCGTCGGCGTCGCAGCTCGCCGCGCTTGCCCGCCGCGACCCGGATCGGCCGACGTCCGCCGAGGCCATCGCGTGGATCTTCGGCCCGGATGGTGTGCTGCGAGCACGGACCAAAGTCAGCAAGGCGCGGTGGGAGCCAGGCGAGCGCGACCAGCTGAACGACGCGGCCGCATGGGAGCTCGCCACCGCGCTGCATCCGCTGCTCTTCGCGTTCATCCGCACCCAGGGGCTCGACAGGCTGCGGTCACTTGACCTCGACGACCCCGAGTGGGGGGACCGCCGCCGCGAGCTGCTCGCGGACGACTGGGATGAGTTCGTCGAGGCAAACGAACACCGCGAGGCCCGCGCGCTCACCTCCGGCCGCCGCGGCGAGCTGGGACGGTTCGACCCGCTCCGCGCTCTGGGGCCTCAGCGGCTCGAGCTGGAGCGCGCTTCGTGATGGTCCTAGACCTCGACGCCCTGGTCGAGCAGGTGGCCGGCCGCGTCGCCGAGCTGCTCGCCGAGCGGCTGGCGACGCCGGCGGCCACCTCTCCGTGGCTGACCGCCGACGAGGCGGCCGAGTACCTGCGGTGCGGGCGAAGGCGGATCTATGACCTGGTGCGGGAGGAGAAGCTCGAGGCGCACGGCGACGGGGCCAGGCTGCTGTTCCGCCACGAGGAGCTCGACGAGTACGTGCTCAACCACCAACCGATAGGAGCGAACCACTGATGACCACCCACCCTGATGCGACCGAGATGGAGGCCGCCGTGGCCGACGTCCTCAAGATCTGGGACCACGAACGCAACGCCGAGGCGGTGACCTCAGCAGCAAGGCTGCTCTGGGATGCCTTGGCCGACCTCGGCATGGTCGACGACTTCGGCGGCCTCCAGTGCGAGCGTGTGTTGCCCGAGGCGCTGGCGTTCATCGGCTACGAGGCGAACCGGCAGCGACAGGGGCCGCCTTTCCCGGGCGCCGCTGGCGTCGCCGAGCTCTACGAGGCCTACGAGCGACAGCGGGCAGGATGAGGGCGGTTCAGCGCGGCTGGCGATCGGCTGACACCCGGCCGCGATCGTCCGCCGGCGCTGGCGATCACCGAGCGCGCGCGGACACCGAATCCGCTGCGGATACTGGCTTTTCGGGCCTTCGAGGAGTAGGATGGAGGGACACAAACACTGTGGGGCGGCGCCGCAAGAACGACCCGCCCCGTGGCACCGAGAGTGGTAGCTCCCGACGCGCACGCCAACCTACCGGACTAGACGGCGGTTGGCTTCCTCGCCAGATCTTCCCTTTCGGCGCTCCGACCGAAGGAGTCGTTATGGCTGTGGTTGCCTATCACACCCCCGAGTTCCGCAGGGAGCTCGACGCCGCGCTCGACCGGGTCGGGAACCGGAGCAAGCCGGTGTTCCGCCAGCAGCTGGCCGCCGCTTTCGAGCCGGTCAAGCAGCCGGTCGCGCCGCTCCGGCTGCGGCGCAGCGCCGACGAACTGATGTTCGCCCTCGACGAGCTACGGGGCGAGTGATGGCCGCCAAGCTCGAGAGGACCAGCGAGAAGGGCATCTACAAGCGCGGCAGCCGCTACGCGGTGATCTACCGCGACCCGGACGGCCAGCAGCGCCAGGAGTCCGCCCGGACGCTGAACGATGCGCGGCGGGTCAAGCGGCAGCGCAGCTCGTCGGTGGACGACGGCTCCTACCAGCCCCAGCAGCGCCAGAAGTTCGGCGTCTACGCCCGCGAGTGGATCGCCCGCTACCAGGGCAACGGCCGCCGCGGGTTCACCGAGGACACCCGGGATGAGTACCGGCGCGACCTGGAGCGCTACGCGATCCCGTTCCTGGGCCGCCATCGGCTGGAGCAGATCACCTCGCGCCACGTCGCCGAGTTCATTGCGTGGCTCATCGACGAGGAGGAGCAGGGACGCCGGCGCGCCGAGGAGCGCCGCGACGAGCAGGCCGCCCGTCGAGGCGTCCCGGCTCGCTCGCTGCCGCTGCGGGTCAAGCCGGTGCGGCTCGCTGACGGGAGCGTGAGGCGGATCCTTGCGCCGGTCCGCTCGTGCCTGGCCTCGGCCAAGCGCGAGGACATGATCCGCCACAACCCGACCGTCGGCGCGGCGCTGCCCTCACGCGACGAGCAGCACCGGATCGAGCACGACGAGGACGAACTCGACGAGCACGAGCAGGACGTAAAGGCGCTCACGACCGACCAGCTCGCGACGCTGCTCGCGCTGGCGCCGGCGCGCCATCAGCTGCTGTGGCAGGTGCTGGCGGCGACCGGGCTACGGATCGGCGAGGCGCTGGCGTTGCGCTGGGGCGATCTGGCGATCGACGTCGACCAGCTCGGCGACGCGGTCGTGTTCACCGAGCCGCCGGCGGTCAAGGTGCGCCGCTCGCTGCGCCACGGCCGCTTCAAGGCGCCCAAGAGTAAGTATGGCCGCCGGACGGTGCCGATCGGCTCCGAACTGGCGCTCGGGCTTCGGGCAGCGCACGCCGTCACCGAGTACCCCGGGGAACGCGATCTGGTGTTCTGTTCCGGCGACGGCAAGCCGCTTGACTACTCAAACCTGCTGCGGGCGTTCAAGCCCGCGGCACGGGAGGCCGGCGCGCCGTGGGCGGCATTTCACACGCTGCGCCACACGTGCGCGTCGCGGCTGTTCGCCGATGGGCGCAACGCCGTGCAGGTGCAGTGCTGGCTCGGACATCACTCGCCGGCGTTCACGCTGGCGCGCTATGTCCACCTGCTCGACGACGACATCGGCGTGGCGCTGACGCTGCCGTCGCTGACCATCGGTGCGCCAGCAAGGTGTCAGTCCGACCCCACCACACCAGCTAGTACCGACTCGCACTCGATCGCGGCCGAAGCCATGCAGGCTCGGACTGTGGGGAACTAGAACGCACCAGCGCGCAGCGCGGGCGCGTGCTCATAATCCGTCGCGCGTGGGTTCGAGTCCCACCCGGGCCATAGAGATAGACCTCGGGCCAGGACTCGGCAAAGGTCCTTGGGAAGGCGTGGACCAAGCGCAGCCGGCCGCCCGAGGGATAGCTGAGGCGCAGCCAGGCTGAGGAGGCGCTTCGCCAACTGCTCGTCGCGGAGGCCGGGCCGGTCAAAGCATCAGGCCGACCCAGGACTGGGCAACACCCAATAAAGAGAACTCAATCAGGCTTGACCTCGAACAACCGCCCTGCCAAGTACCCCACCAACTGTGGTACAGGACCCAACCGCAACCGCCATCGAGCGTTCTACGCTGTGAACTGCTCTGTCCCATGCTGGGCGTTACGCTGCCGACCGTATCGCTCCCTGAGCCCGGCCGAGCCACGGAGCGGCTCGGAGACCAGCGAACGTTTGAGCCGCCATCTCCAACCCCCCCGGCGCGTCAGGATGCTCTGGGCAGTGCTCGAACAGCTCGAGCCTCAGCGTCGCCGCGTCGAATGCCATACCCGCCTGGCTGACCGCCTCGATCGCGGTGGCCCAATGCGCGACCGCCGCTGCGACGTCCCCGGAGCGAAAGGCGATCAAGGCGTCGACTCGCGCCACCTGCGCCGAGACCACCGGAGAGGTCTTCGGCACCGTCTCCCTGCGCAGCGCGTCGGCTGCTCGTCGAAGCGGCTCGTCGTCCGGCAGCTTCGCGATCAAGTCAATGGCAGACGCCAACCACGTGGGCCATTCGGCGTAGTCGCCCGACTGGGCGCGATCGATCACGGCGTCGGCCTCCAGAGGAGCACGGTTGAGATTGGCCAGCGCCACCCCCCGCACGCTGCGGTAGTCACTCTCGAAGGCAGCGCCGCCATCGGCCTCTCGCCGGTCGAACTCCTCGATCATCGCCCGCGCCTGCTCCAGATCACCCCGGTGGACTGCTATGAGCAGCGGCGGGCCGAGCACCATCCCTCGGTTGGCCGGTGCGGTCTCCGGTGCCACCTCGTCGACTGTGGCAACCGCTTCGTCCCACCGACCCAGCGAGAACAGCGCACGGGCCAGGATCAGCGCTGCCATGTTGCGATGGACGTGGTTTGCCAGGCGCTGCCCCGCCAGCATCGCCTCCTGCCCGGTGTGCAACGCCTCCTCGAAACGGCCCAGCGCAGTGAACGTCACGGCGATGTTCGTCAACGTGGCCGAGACATCAGACGGGACGTAGCGCTCTCGAATCTCAAGCGCGGCTTGGAACACCGGGAGGGCCTCGACGGGTCGAGCCAACTCGATCAGTGCTGAGGCCCGACAGTTCAGTGCCAGCCCGAGTTCCTCATATGCTTGGAACCGCTCAGCGGCTTCAGCCGCTTCGGCGGCGATCCGTTCGGCCACTTCGGCCTCACCGTCGGCGTATAGGATCGAGGCGAGTATCTCTGCCGCGTCAGCGAAGGCAGCGTCTCGCTCGCCTCGGAGCGCTTCGTAGATCTCACGCAGAGGGTCGATCAGCTGCGAGGGCGGACGGCTCCATGTGTATGCGGCCAGCTCCCGCGCGTGCAGACGGAGTGCCTCACGGCTGCGCCCAGCCCGCTCGTGCAGTTCGCGGGCGGCGGCATAGTGACCGGCGGCCACGTCCTCCAAATTGCCGTAGCGCTCGGCACAGCGTGCGGCGAGATAGAGATGGTCCGCCCGCCGCGCTTCGTCCGGTTCGATCCGGGCCGCCTGAGTGAAGAGTGCAATCGCCTCGTTCAATGCACCGACGCCTTCGGCGCGGTGACCCGCTTCGAGCGTTAGCCCGAGCGCTCGCCGACGGATCTCGCCGGCATCCCCAGCCGTCGGCTGGGCGTCGAAGGCCGCCACTAGGTGGCCGGCGAGGATCGCTGCGCGGTCGGGATCGGCCGCCTGGGCGGAGAGATGCTCCACCGCAGCCAGGTGACGTGCCTTGCGGTCACGCTTGGACAATGTGTCGAGCACGACGCGCTGAACCTGGAGATGCACGAATGAGTACATCCCTCCCGCTTGGGACCGGGGATCGGTGTCGACGGACAGGAACTGCTTGGAAACCAGGCCGGCGAGAGCCGACTGCGACCCGGACGTATCGACGCCCGCGAGCGCCGTCGCGGCCGCCCCGCTGAACCGCTGCCCGAGGACCGCACCATCCCGGAGGATCTTGCGCTCGACGTCCCCGAGCCGGTCGAGGCGGGCGGCGACGAGCGCGTGGATGCTCGGCGGCACGTCCAGATCATTGACCTCACCGATCACCCGGTAGCGCTGCGATTGGTCCTCGGCGACCATCATGCCGCGATCCGCGAGCATCCGCAGGGACTCCACCGCAAACAGCGGCACCCCGGCAGCGTGCTCACGCACGCTGCGTACCAGGTTGGCGGGAGCATCTTCGACGGCGGAGGCGAGGAGCGTCTCGATCTCGGTCTCGCTGAGCGGGGCCAAATCGATCCGTGTCCCCCGCACCGCGAGCTTGTTCAGGCGCTCGTCGGGTCGGCTGAACACGAGCACGAGGATTCGCGACCGCGCCGCCCACTCGCACAGATGGGATATGAAATCGAACAGTCCCTGGTCGGCCCAGTGCAGATCTTCGAACAGCATGACCACTGGATCGCGCATCGCGAGCCGCTCGAAAAGCAGCCGCCACGACGAGAACAACTCGCCGGGCCCGAGTAGCTCTTGGCCATCGTCCAGACCGAGCAGACGGCTTAGCCCACGCATCGCAACGCCATGGTTCTCGGCATCCGCTGAGACAAAAACGTCGTCGAGGAGCGTTTCGAGCTTGACCCGCCGTAGGCTGGTGGTCTCGTCGACATTGATGCCCGCCCGTGTCCGCACCATTTCCGCCAGCGCCGCGAATCCGAGGCCCTGCCCGAAGCTCAATGCCTGGCCGTGGTGCCACAGCACCGCTGCCGCCAAGCCGTCCGCGTACTTCTTGAGCTCCCATGCGAGCCGGGACTTGCCTAGCCCAGGCTCGCCGACCACCGATACCAACTGCAGCCCGGAGTGGGACTCGATCAGTGCTTCCAGCGCACCCCTAATCACGCCCATCTCGCGGTCCCGGCCCACCAGGGGAAGCTCGAGCTCAGTGCGCCCGACGCCTCCGACCTCCGCGATCACGCGCAGCGCTCGCCACGTGTGCACCGGCTCGCGCTTGCCCTTGACGGAGTGACTGCCGCCATCCTCGTAGGCGATCGTCGCCGCGGTCACCGTTCGGGTGACGTCATCGACGAGGACCGATCCGGGCTCGGCGACCGATTGGATCCGGGAGGCAGTGTTGATCGCGTCGCCGATAACCATCCCCTCCGCGACCGCATCGAGCTCGACCGCGGCCCGCCCGGTCAAGACCCCCACCCGCAGGCGGAGACTGACCCCGAGCCGGTCACCGAGTTGGGTCACGGCAGCGACAAGATCCAGCGCTGCCCGCACGGCGCGTTCCGCATCGTCCTCGTGCGCGACTGGCGCACCCCATAGCGCCATCACGGCATCGCCGATGAACTTTTCGACCTGACCCCCATACGAGTCGATGATCCGGCGACTGATGTCGAAGTACTCCGACAGCATCTCGCGCACGTCCTCGGCGTCGCGCGATTCGCTGAATGATGTGAAACCGGTTAGGTCGGCAAACAGGACCGTCACCAGACGGCGCTCAACCGACCGCGGCGCAGCTCCCCGTCCCGAGATTGGGGTTGGGGGAGGTGCTACTGCCTCGGTCGTGTTCGGAAGCGCGGCTCCACACTCAAAGCAGAAGCGCTGCTCAGGCCGCGCCGCGGCGGTCCCGCACTTGCCGCAGCGTGGCAGGACCGAGGCGCCACACTCACCGCAGAACTTGGCGCCGTCAGGAACCGCGGCGGCGCAGTTTAAGCACAGCGCGGGCACAGCCCAAGGATCGCACGCTCAGTGTGTGACGCATCGGGCTGGCTGCGCCAACGATCCTTGCGCTCTCGCCGGCTTCGCCCCCCGAACCTGGAGGCCATCGCTCGACGTCGTCCCGACGGGGCAGCCCCCGCCGCTGCCGTTCAGTTGAGGCAGCGCGGCCTCGTACTGCTGGACGACGGGCGCCGAGCACACTGACTGGGGTCTGCCTCCGGTCGCCTCGCAGATCTCCGCCGTCAGCACCTCGGCCTCGCCGCCGATCGCCTGCCCCGAGGTGCTCGACGGATCCGCGATGGCCCCGGCCAGTTGCGTCCACGACTTACGCTGAATGAGCTGCGGCTGGACGATCGATGACGAACTGACGAACCGGCCCCCCATGTCTACAAAGGGAGTCGTGGTTTGGGAATCGAATCGCCGGAGCAGCGCCTTCTCGGACAGAGTCAGTGGCTGCAGGTGCGCAAACCCGAGTCCTTTGGGGACGTTGCTGATCGCCTCCACCGGCACGAACGAGATGTAGGCGCTGTGGTAGCGCGAGCCGAAAAAGGTAAGCGTCGTGACGTGCGGGGACTCCTCTGCAGATGACTGCATCAGGTGCAAATTTGAGAAGCGGCCGAATTGGGAGAGCGCCACGACCATGCCCCAGCGCTCCACGCCGCAGTACGGACAGGCCTCGGAACCGATGTACAACAGCTCAGGCTTGCCGGCACGCACGAGCCGCCGCGCGCCGGCCGGAAGGATCCTCGGCCCGGCTAGCCCGATCGTCGGGCTTCCAAGCGCATTCTCGGCCGATGCCGCCAATTCGGCCGACGGCAGGCTCGTAAGCCTCGCCGCCACGAGTCTGGCGAGGGCGACGAATGCATCACCCCAGGCCCTACGGTACGAGTGCACGGCAAGAACGGAGCGGCCGCCCGACGCGACCCGGTTACCCGTCGCGACAGCCCGACCGGCCGCCGCGAGCAGGGATTGGTTGCCGCCTTGGGCCTGGCTGATTGCTCCCTGGGCGAGCGTCCGTTGGGCGTCAATGATGAGTTTGATGGCCCTATTGACCTCGGCGAAATGCGCTCGCCCAAACTGCTGGAGGTCGGCGAGCGCCGCAAGCGAGTCGGTGATGACCCTCGTGCCGTAGGACGGCGCGTCTGCGTGGCCCGAGTCGATCCAGAGTGAGCGGTCGGTTGCGTTGCCCAGCTGCCGAGCGGCGTCCGCCGTCGCGCGCTGCAGCGAACTCGAGCTCGCCTCCGCGGCGAGTGTGCGAAGAGTCCGCTGCGCCCGCTGCAAGCCGGTTCTCGGCGCTGCTGCCGTAAAGGCGGCAAGGGCAGCGGGGGCGAACAGGCAAGCGCAGACAGCACCTACTACGGCGGCGTGAAGCAAGTACCGCCGCGGCGCAATCACGCAGCTCCTTCCGGCGATGGCGGCGGAGGCCCGGGCGCCGTGCGCAGGCGCGCGCCCGCGTCCAGGACCCCCTTCGAGCGGCACACGGCGGCCGGACGCCCCTTCGTAGCTCTGCACATGGCCGCCGTGAACAGATTGGCCAGGCCATCGACGTGCCGGGCGACCGCATTGTGCGGGTCAGCCAAGCTTCCGGCAATCTGGGACCACGACTTATGGGCCAGCGCTCCCGGATCGTATCCGGCGTTCAGGAAGGCAAAGGCGCCGCCGACGTCGAGGGCCGGAGCTTGATCGGCTCCTGGGTCGAACGGGTTGACCGCCCGGACATCGGCGTGACTGGGCTTTTGCAGGTCCTTCCCGTTGACGTCCTGGATCACGACCTCTCGGAGTCTCAGGTACGCGCTGTGAAAGCCGGTGTGGAAGAAGCTGAGCCCGTGCGTGAACGGATAGCAGGGGTAGGGCTTCAGCGAGCACGGATCGGCTGTGAGCTTGCAGTAGTAGGTCCCGGTGTTGAGCACCCTGAGGCCGGTGAGCGTTCCGAAGCGGCTGAGCGCCACGGCCATCGCCCAACTGTTGGCGGCGCAGTGCGGGCACCAGGCCAGGCTCAGCGACAGCACCTCCGGCTTGCCGTCTCTGACCAGGTGCGATCTGAGCTTGAACACGCCGAAGCTCGACTCGGGAAGCACGCTTCCGGCACCGACCGCGTTGAGCGTCCTTGCCGGCACGTGCGTGACCAACCGGACGATCGAGGCAGGGGCCGGTGCGGAGCCATCAGTGCGACCCGCAGCCTGAGCAGCAGCCACCGGCAGCACGAGGATCGTGAGCAGTAGCACGACTACGCGACAAACCACGCCACCAACCTACAGCCGGTCCTCCCGCAGTGCAACTCCAGCGCGATGGTTGCCCTGGCGGTTATCGTCGGCAGCGATTTCCGCGCGCGAAACCGGTTTGAGATGAGCCTGATCACATGAGACGTCAGGGTGTTGATGGAGGGTTTCGGGCAGCTTTCCCTGCCTGGTCCAACCGGCCGTGCGTTGTCTGATCCCCCGTCCGATGACCACGTCGCTCCCTGAACTCGGAACCCTGGGAAGCCGAGTGCTGTTCTCGGTTAGTGGTCACTACTACACCGTTGCGGATGTGGTCTTGGCTGCCGCAGAGCGGGGAGCCTGGGAGGCGGCGTGGCAGATGGCTGGGGTGGGGTCGGAGGGCACAGTCGACGACGGCGATCTCGAGAGCGCGGAGCTGAGCTTCCGTCGGGCACGTCGACTGGCGGCCGGCGACGAGCTGAGGGCATGGTTGGCGGGCTGGGAGCTGACCGCGTCCGAATGGCGAGGGTTCCTTCGCCGGGAGTTGCTTCGCGAGCGACACTCTTGCCTGGTCGGCCACGCCGCTGATGAGCGAACGGTTTTGGTCCACGTGGTCTGCTCGGGGAGCTGGGTCGGTGGGCGGCCAGCCTCGCTGAAAGGCTGGCGGTATGGCGAGCGGGGGGCCGCGAGCCGCCGTGTCTTCCGGGCGACGTGAGCATCCTTGACGAGCTCTTCGGAGACTTCGTTGGGCGGATTGGTAACGATCGACGGGCACGTGAGGCGGTGTACCCGTCACCACTCCAGATTCCAGGGCTCCCCAAAGGCTCCCCGAACTCAGCAATTCGGGGCGATCTGAGGAGCACTCAGCGGCACCAAGAGGCCCGTAAACACTGGAGATGCACGCAATTGCCGCGTCTCATAATCCGTCGCGCGTGGGTTCGAGTCCCACCCGGGCCATCGAGACCCCCACGCCGCAGGCGATTACGACCCGGGCCGCTGATGCAGCGGGACGGAATCGGGGCGGGCAGCGTTTGGGGCGTCACTTGTGGGCGGCTTGGTCGCCGAGAGTACGCAGGCTTCCGCAACCACCCGGTGTGTCTGAATCTCCACGAAGCCGGCCTGACGGGCGAGTGACACCCACTTCGCAACGGGCAACGGCTTCTCGCCCAGTCGCAATGAAAACCGCCAGATGTTCTTGGCCAGCCGCCACCATCCAGCGGGGCCTCGACGGATCATGCCGCGGACCTTTCTGGTGATGATCACGCGGTCTATCTGGTCAGCCCCGCGGCCGAACATCATGTCTCCGACCACCAAGCGGCCGCCGGGGCGCAACCAGCGGTAGCTGCGTCGCATGACCTCGGCCTTGTCCTTATCTCGCAGGTGATGCAACGCATAGTTGGAGACGATTAGGTCCACGCTGGCCGATGCCAGCTCCAGCGACTCGATCGGATGGACGACGGCTTGGATGTTCTCGATCGCATCGGCTGCGCTTTTCGCCTCCAACAGGGCAATCACCCGCGCGCTGACGTCCACAGCGAGCACGCGGCTGCAACTGGGAGCGAGGGGAATCGTCAGCTGCCCCGAGCCGCAGCCGAGATCGACAGCGATCCCGCCGGCGGAACGCTCACATTCCTTCAATACCGCGTCGACGATCTTGGTCAGCCCCGCCGAGCCCTCGGTGTCCCAGCTCTCCGCCCGACGATTCCAAAGCCATCGCTCCCGAGTGATTGCCAGCATCTGATGGAGCGAGAGACGTCGCGACGTACTGACAGTTAAATCGGGCTCATTTTTTGGGGTGGCAGCCATGAGAGCTTTGCCATCCTCCGTGTTTGGCGCCACCAGCTCATCACTCATCGGGATCGGGGAGAGAGTCGTAGCGTGGGGGGGCATTGTCAGTTACCTTTTGGAATGCAGCGGCGGCCGGCACCAGGAAAGGAGCAGCCTCCACTCCTGATCTCAACTCCGCTTTAGCTACTGATAAGACGGCGTTCATTAACCCCTTCGCTGCAACAGAGATTTGTAAGAAAGGCAGCCCGGAGGACAGACTGCGGTGAGACGCGACCCGAGAAGGCAGCGCCGGAGCGCCAGCCAGCGGGCTGAAGTCATTCGTCCTGCGGCAGGCCGACCGAACCGCCACGCGACCGTGCGGCGCCGACGGAGGATGCTCGGAGGGATTCTGGCCGCCGTGCTTGTGGCGGCGATCGTGGTCCGAACCGGAGCGCTCAGCTCTCACACCTCCTCGCACCCCGCGCTCGCCGGCCACACTCGTGCTACGCGCGCACCCACCAAGACCGCCGCAGTCCCGGAGGCCCCGACGTGGCGGATCGCGTGGGGCTCGGCGATGGCGTGGGCACAGCCCGGCGTCATCGCCGACGATGTCACCGTGCGGGAGCTCGCCAAGGTGGCGCTGGGGGGCACTCATGTGCGGGTTCGGATCTCAAACCAATTCGGAAACGCCCCCCTCGTGATCGGCGCGGCCACCGTCGCGCTTTCATCAGGTGGAACCAGCATCGTTCCGGAGACGCTGACAAAGCTCACGTTCCGCGGGGGAACGGGCACGACCATTCCGGCTGGCCAGGTGGCCTACAGCAATCCGGCCCGGCTACCGGTCGCGGGTGGTCAAACCGTAGCCGTGAGCCTTTACGTCACGACCCCCGATCTGGTCACGGTCCATCCATACGGAAACCTCGGCCTGGTGTCTTTCTCAACGACGAACGGATCAGGAGACCAGGTGGATTCGGTTACCGGTTCACCATTTGGCTACTCCAGCGAGTGGCCTCGGCTCGTTGATGCGGTCGACGTGCTCGAACGTCGCGGGCGCGGGTCGATCGTGGTGCTGGGCGACTCTATTACGGACGGCTACAACACCACCGTGCGTTGGACGGACCTGTTGCAGAAGCGGATTGACCAGCTACCGGTCGCCGAGCGCCGGGCTGTCATAAACGAAGGCATTACCGCAAATGCTTTGAACCCTCTGCCAGGGGACGATTCCAAGACAGGCGGGGGAACGGCTGGGCTCCTTCGATTGCGTAGCGCTGTTCTCGACCAGGCCGGGGTTTCCTATCTCGTCCTATTCCTGGGCACGAACGACCTGTTTTTCGGCGCCGACGCGGCTCAGGTCATCGCCGGGATGCGCACTGTAATCGCGCGAGCCCACCGCCGTGGGATCAAAGTAATCGGGGTCACGTTGCTCCCGCGTGACGGGAGCGAGCGCTGGGACCCGGCCCAGTTCCCAACCCACCAGCCGTACCTCGAGGCGCTCGACCGTTGGATCCGGACCTCCGGCGCGTTTGACGGGGTGCTGAACTTCGCTCGCGCGGTCGCTGACGTCGACGACGGCCACTGCAATACAGCGGCACTGTTCGGATCCTATGACTCAGGTGACCACCTGCACCCCAACGCGGCCGGTCAGCTCGCCATGGCTAACTCCGTCAACACCAGGGTGTTCGGCCTTCCCGACGCGCCCCGGCTACCGCCCGCGGTCGCTGTCACACCGACGCCGGGCTGTCTCGGCTAGCCAGACCGCCCGCCGCAAGCCCCGCCTGATGGGCTGGAGGCGGCCAGGCGGTGCTCATAACGCACGAAGTGCTCACCACTGGCGCTCCTCACCTCGCCTCGGCACGTCCAGCCGAGCCTCGTGTAGAACCGTTCGGCGCTCCAACCGGCCGGCGTGACCACGACCATGCGGTCCACACCGAAGAGTCGTGCGCGGCGGCAGGCCTCCTCCACCAGAGCCCGGCCAATTCCATGGCCCTGGAAGGGTTGATCCACCATCAAGTGGGTGATCTCCCCCACCCGGTAGGCATCGCGGGGACCCGCGTCAGCGCGGGCCGCTGACGGCTCCGTGGTGGTCGCGCGGCGGCGGACCGACAGCCTCAATATCCCCCGGAGATAGCGAAGTCCCCGGCTCCTGACAAGCCAATCCCCCCAGGCAGGATGACTGATCGCCCTGACGCCGAGCTGAACGCCCAGTCGAAGGCCGCTGTGTCGCACCATCGACCGGTAATGGGTAGCCGGATCGCCGGAACCAAGGAGTAAGCCAATCAGCTGTCCGGTCTCGGTCTCCCGCGCTGCCATTGCAATGGCCGTAGGGGTGTGCATCCACGCGCGGTAGTAGCCGCGCAGGAATCTTGACCCGCAGCCGGCGAGGAACTCCCCCGCCATGACGGTCTGGTGCAACTGAACCGCCGCGTCAATGTCCGCCAGCCAGAGTTCGTCCACCCGGAAGCCCAGGACCGATCCTGTCGAAGTAGAACCTGACGCTGGCATGGGCGATTCGGTCACTCGGGCTTGCAGCTCAATGGGTTAGGGGTCAACTCGCCAGACTCAAGAAGCCCGAGACGAGAGCGGGCGACCGTGTTAGGCCCAACAATACGTTCCTGTGACGCCACCCGATACCCGCGAACGCGCCGGCGCCCATCGATTCGGACAAGGGTCCCCCGCGCAGCGCCGCGCCCAGACCAGGCGGCGGCGAGCCGCCGCTGTGTTCCTGCTCATGCTGGCGGCGGTGCTTGTCGTTCTGGTGGCGCTCGACGCCGCAGGCGGCGGGCGCAACGAACGCCGCGCCGTAACCGCGGCGGGCGCTCGTCCTCACCCAACGCCCACTCGGCAGAGTCCGCCGCGCCGAGCGGTTGGCACACCGGGTGCTACGGCGGCCACCGTGACCGACCGAATCAGGAGGACCATACTCACGTTGCACGAGCCGGCGGACGCCTCGATTGCCACGGCGCATTCCCAAACGGGAGAGCCGATCCGCGTACTTTCGACCGTGGTCCGGTATCCGGAGACCTCGGGCGCCAACGCAGTGAACACCGGGAGCGTCGGCAACAGCCCGACCGGTCGGTTCCCCCTGGTCGTCTTCTCTCAGGGATATGACATAGCCGCCGAGGCGTATTCGGCGCTTCTCACGGCCTGGGCCCGCGCGGGCTACGTGGTTGCCGACCCGACCTACCCCCTGACGGATCCCTCGGCGCCCAGCGGCGTCAACGAGGCGGACATCCTCAACCATCCGGCGGACCTACGATTCGTGATCTCCTCGCTGCTGGCGGCGGGACGAAACCCGCATAGTCCGCTGTACGGCCTCCTGGACCCTCACGAGGTTGGGATCATTGGCCATTCCGATGGCGGTGATGTGAGTCTCGCGGTGGCGGCCAACTCGTGCTGCCGAGACCCGAGCATTAAGGCCGCGGTGATCCTTTCCGGTGCAGAGTTGAGCGCCTTCGGCGGCCGCTACTACGCATCCGGCAGCGTTCCGCTGCTTGTCGTCCAGGGCAGCGCCGACACCGTCAACATCCCTGGCTGCAGCGCCCAGCTTTATGACGAGGCTCCAGCGCCGAAGTACTACCTAGACATTCCAGGCGCCGAGCACGAGCCTCCGTATCTCGACCCGGCGCCGGCTAGGAGCGGGGTGGCGCGTGCGGTGATCCCCTTCCTCGATGCCTACCTCAAGGATCAGCCCGCGCGGCTCACGTCGCTCGTCCGAGCCGGGCGGATGCCGGCCGGTGAGACGATCACGTCAACCCCTGTGCGGGCCGGGGCCGGCACATACTGCCCCGGCGCTCCCTGACGTCCCCGCCGCGGCGAGGGCTACGCGGAGTACCTGGACGAGGTGCTCGAGCGGCTCGAGATCGCCACGGCGCATCTGGTACTGCACGATTTCCGGGGGCCGTGGGGGCTGGCCTGGGCGGCAGCTCATCCGGAGCGGTTTGTCAGCGCCACGCTGATCAACACCGGGGTGCTGCCCGACTACCGCTGGCATCACCTGGCGAGGATCTGGCGCACGCCGGTGCTGGGTGAGCTGTTCATGCTGGCGGCCAGCAAGCCGGCCGCCAGGCTGCTGCTGGGGCACGACAACCCGAGGCTTTCGCGCGAGGCGATCGACCGGATCTATCTAGCGGCGCGCACATGGCCGACCCAGCGGGCGATCCCCAAGCTCTACCGCGCCACGCCGGGTAGGGCGATGCGTGGGCCGATCGAGGTGCTGCGTGGGCTCGACCGACCGGCGCTCGTGCTGTGGGGGACCGCTGATGCCTTCTGCCCTGGCAGATGGCCGAGCGCCAGCGGCTGGCCTTCCCCACCGCGCACGTCGAGCTGCTCGACGGGTTCGGGCACTGGCCCATCACGAGGACCCCGAGTGGGTGGCCGGGCTCGTGCTGTCGTTCCTGCGAGCCCAGGTCGGTGGTCGGATCGCCTCGGTGTCGAAGGCGGAGTCCGTCAGTAATCGATTACGAGAGACCATCAAGCGCCTAGGGGGCACATGTGCGCGGTGGGCAGTCCCCGTGTCGCAAGTCCAAACGCCCGGGTCGTCGTGGCGCGCGCGATCCCTTCGGGGCCAAGCACTCGGTCGGCGCCGGCGATCGGCGCGAGTGAGGTATCCCGTGGCAATCCCTCGCACGACGGCGGCAGAAGAGCAAAGCGAATTGCGCCCGCGGCGATCTCCGCGACGGTGAGCGCCAGCAACGCCGCCATCGGCCGATCACCTTCAAGGTGTTCGGCCGCAGGCCTCAGCACCGTCTTCGTGCGCCTCTGGCGGCACCACCGTCGGCACCACGAGCGTGTCGGGCGACGGGACCCTATTACCACGCGACTGCCTTCACCCCGAGCCGGCCCGGTGCCGATCAGCTGGACGGAGGCTATGGGGCGAGGAGAAGGCAGGTCGGCTTCGACGCTCTGACCAGTCGCGAGGAGTCGGCGGCTTGAGAAGCTCGCCGGAGGGCTGTCTCACGGGCACCGGGCGCCGGGTCTGGGACCAGACGCGAGACGGGTTCCGGGGGTTGTGTGCTCGGCGCCGTCCCAGCCTACGAGATGGGCTTCGTAGCTATCGAGCTCCAGCACGCGGTGGAGCAGCTCGGGACCCGCGACCGCGAGCGCCGTGGCCAGAGCGTCGGCCAGTGCCAGATCGGGTCCGAGGACGGTCGCCGAGGCGAGCGCGGCGCGGCGGGCGCCAGTGCGAGGGTCGACCAGGTGCTCCCCGCGCTCGTAGGTACCGGAGGTGGCCACCGCGCCCCCGTCGCACTCGATGATCGCCGCCAGCGCATCGTCTCTCCAGGGATGACGGATGCCGATGCGCCATGGCCCTGCCCCCGGTGGGGAGCCGAAGCAGGCGATGTCGCCGCCGCCGTTTATCAGTGCGCAGCGCACGCCCCCCTCGCGCAGGATCCTGCCGGCCCGCTCCACGGCCCATCCCTTGACCAGGCCGCCGGGATCGACGCCACCGGGCATTGCCCAGGGATCAAACCAGCCTACGGTGATTTCCCTGGCCTCTCGGCAGCGGTCGAGAACCTCGGAGAGCTCCTGGGGGAGCTCGCCCTGACCGAGCTCCCCGCGCCGTAGCCGGCTGACTGCGCTCTCGGGCCTCCACGGGCTGAACAGCTCGTCGATGCGGTGCAGCTCGGCGCACGCGGCCTCGAGCGTCTCGCGCGATGACGGCGGACCGTCGATCACTGAGAAGGACACCACGGTGCCCATCACCGCCTCGTGATGTTCGAGCGGGACCGCGGTGCCCGGCATGCGGTGATCGGGGGGCTGGCTCGGTGAGGTGTCGCTCAACCGCTTAGGTGCTTCATTGCCCCCTGCAGCGAGGCGGCGAACGCCTCGCTGGTGTAGGTGGCGCCGGACACGCCGTTGATGCTGGCGCTCTGTGCCTGCATCACCTCTGAGCGCAGCATCGGCACGACCTGCTGGGCGAGCGACTGCGAGTACTGCTCGGCCGTGCGCAGCCGCACCACGTTGACCGAGGTGATCTTCCCGCCCGAGACGTTGACCTTAACGGCCAGCTCGCCGTACCCATAGGGTACGAGCGGGCCGGTGCTCTGGCGGGCCACCAGCGGCGTCGGGGCCGCCACACTCGGGGTCGAACTGCCGGGTGTCCCGGCCGAGCCGGACGCGGCGACGCCCGGCCCACCCGGGTGGGGCTGGGAGCGCTTCGGCGACGAGACCGAGCCTGCCGCGGCGGCAGGGAAGCCTCCGAACGACCTCGAATGGGCGTGATAGCTGATCACGCCGGCCAGGCCGGCGGCGGTCGCGGTCAGGACGAACGGGGTCCGGTGCATCGCAGCTGCCTCCTTGCTACCAGAGGGCGTAGGCCTCGTGGTGAATGGCCTGCTGGGGAACCTCTGCGTCGAGCAGGGCGGCGGTGATGTCGGCGACGAAATCGCGAGGGCCACAGACGTAGGCATCGCGGCTCTGCACGTCCGGTACGAGGCTCCGGAGTTTCGCGGCGTCGAGCGTGTGCTTGTGCCGCGAGCCGATCATCGTCAGGAGCCGGCCGTCCCGTTGCTCGGCCAATGCCTCGATCTCGTCAAGCAGCGCCAGCTCCCGCCGCTGCGTGGCTCGTAGGACCACCACGGGCCTGCTCGAGCGTGGCAGGTCCTCCAGCAGCGAGCGCACCGAGGTGACGCCGATGCCGGCGGCGATCAGCACCACCAAGGGGCGCTGGGCTCGCTCCGCGCGAAACGCCCCGTACGGGCCCTCGAAGGCGACCTTGGTGCCGGGGCGCAACCGCGCGAGCGCACTGGAGTGATCGCCCACCGCCTTGACGGTCAGTCGCAGCCGGGAGTCGTGTGGCAGCGCGGAAACGGAGTACGGGTGGGCCTGCCACCACATGTCTCGCGCCAGGAAGCGCCAGAAGCAGAACTGACCGCCCGCGACCGGGAGCCGGTCAAGGTCGCGTCCGGAGCAAATCACCGAGACGACGCCCGGCGCCTCGGGGCGAACCTCTACGACCTCGAGACGATGGCGGAGGCTGCGGGCCAGCGGCAGCACAACCCGATAGGCGATTGCGGTCCCTGCCGTCGCTAGCCAGATCACCACCCATACGAACTTGGTCACCGGGTGGTTGACAAACGAGGGACCGAGCGCGATCACGTGCGCGATCGACAGAGCCAGCGCGATGTACATGTACAGGTGCAGGACCCACCAGGTCTCGCGGCGCAGCCGCGAGCGGATCACCCGGATCGAGAAGATTCCGGCGAGCAGCATCAGGCCGAGCGCCACCGTCGCCGCCAGCACTCCGGCGTATCCGGAGACGAGCTGTCCGATCTCCCCCACGAATCCTGTCCTGGTCGCCTGGGCATAGCCGAGCGTCACGGCGACGGCATGGACGGTGAGAAGCGTGAGGGGCCAGATCGCCAGCCGTTGATGCCAGCGCAGGATCGTGTCTTGGCCGACGGAGCGCTCGAAGGGCCCGATCCGGCTGACCAGCACCAGCATCACCAGCGCGAGGTACCCGCCCACCATCCCGGTCAGGCTGCCGACGAAGGTCGCGGACCCCCCAGGCGCAGAGAGCTGTGACCAAGGCTGGTCGATGAGCGTCAACGCGACCACCGCGACGAGCCCCGCCGAGGCGATCGCCAGCACTACGCTCGGGACCCAGCGAAGCGGGGCGGGAGGCCGCCGCTGGACGAGGAACGGCGTCTGGGCAATCACTCGGGGCAGTGCGCTCACGTTGACGAAGAGGTCACAGCCAGCCTTCGAAAGGACAGCTGAAGGGCAACAGATACTGGGTTGTGTCTGAAAGAGCCATGTAAGGATCGCCTGGCAGGTTTCTCATCGTGAACGCAGAGATGTGCCTTCGGCGGACTATCTGCCGGAGATGGCCCAGCTGACCGGCGCAGCTTCCCGAGCCTCGAGACGCTGAAGCGGTGCCTTGGGACACCAGCGAGGTGGAGGTTCTCCAGATTCCAGGGCTCCCCAAAGGCTCCCCGAACTCAGCAAATCGAGGCGATCTGGGGAGCACTCAGCCACGTCAAAAGGCCCGTAAACACTGGAGATGCACGCGATTGCCGCGTCTCATAATCCGTCGCGCGTGGGTTCGAGTCCCACCCGGGCCACTCGAAAGACCTGGTATCGGACGGAGCGAGGGCAGGTCGCGTTCAGCTACTGAAACTCGGTAATCACCTGATCTAGCATCACCAGGGAGGGGCGCCACTCGACGCGAGCTCTGCTCTCGTCAAGGGCATCCATGTTGAGGATCCCGAGCTCAAGTGCGCGGCGGAACATCGCTCGCAGCTCGTCCAGCGTTGCGTCCTCCGCGCAGTCGATCAGCGTTCGCGCCACCGAAGTCATCGGTAGTCCGTCGACAATGACGACATCATCGGGATGGAGCTCTGGCACATAGTGCACGATCACGCCCGGTGGTGGCGGGACACGTGATCTTTGGATCGTCAGGGGATCGGGGAACGGTGATGTGGATCGGCTCGGTCATACAGGTTCAGAGTTCCCCGTCGCCCGCTCTTCACCCCTCGACTACGCAGCGAGAGACCCCTGTATATCCATCAGACCGCGCGGATATACTGCAGCGCATGGCTAAGCACCTGGTCGACATCGATGAGGACATCCTGCGCTCTGCCCGTGACGAGCTCGGAACAAAGACGATCAAGGAGACGGTGAACCTCGCGCTGCGGCGCGTCGGCGCCGAACATCGCACGCAGACCAAACGCCGCCTTGACGTGCTGGCGCGGGCCGACCTCGCGGCTCGTGAGCAGGCATGGCGCTGACCCATCTCGTCGATACGAGCGTTCTCACGCGCTTGGCTGATCCAGCGGTCCGGGAGGCCATCGAGGGCAGGGCAGCGCGAGGCGAGCTAGCTCGAGCAGGCATCAGCGACCTCGAGGTCGGATACTCCGCTCGAAGCGCCCAGGAGTGGGACCGGTTCGGGGAGGCGCTCGAACTGTTCACGCTGATCGAGACCACGGCCGAGCACGTCCGGCGGGCACGTCAGGTTCAACGACTGCTAGCCGCCAAGCACCAGCGCGGACGAAAGGTTCCCGACCTGCTGATCGCCGCAGCCGCGGAGACCTCCGGTGTAACCGTTCTTCACTACGACGCCGACTTCGACCGGATCGCGGCCGTCACCGGCCAACCCACAGAATGGGTCGTTGCGGCCGGCACGGTCAACTGACCCCCGAAGGCTCCGTTCCGATTACTACGGAGGTAACCGAGGACGGTGTCGGCCGCGTGGAGCAGTTAGGCGCGGTCGTCTTTCACACCTCGACAAGACACCGGGGAACGCCTCGTCCCGCACAGCGAGACAGGTAATCCTGAGCCTGTCCGACACGGCGCTCCACGTCCCGCGGATCGGACATGTCCGGAAGGCCGATGCGACAGCGGCCATCTTCCCCGGTCTGAATCACAAAGGTGTCCTCATCACCCTCGTCGGTACGCCGGTGGACGAACATCACGATCTCAACGGCCAGATCATGCAATACGAGGTCGATGAACCTCAGGCGGCGCAGAGCAGCCCCTCCGTCCATGACGCGATTATCCGGCAGGTGCCCCAAAGCACACATCTGCGGCTTTGGAAGTTCTGGTCTTTGTCGATTCCGGAACCGTCTGATCGGGGAGCCTCGAGGCTGGCGAGGTGTATCGCTCGTCTGCGCTCCCAGGATGTGTCAGGGCTGTCAGCCGAGGGTGCTGCCGACGCTGGGCGAGTGACTCGCCGCGCTAGTGGACTCAGCGACAAGCGTCACGCGGGTGACGCGATGAAACTGCCTAACGCGCCTCCGCCTGTCCCTGTTGTGGGCCAGCACGTCTGCGGCGCGCGCGACAGGTCGTCCGACCACCAAGAGTGCCCTGCTCATTGTCCCCTCTTTCCATCCGTGCCCAGAGTCCTCGACAGCGGACGCTACCCCCCTGACCTGAGGTCGGCACTAGCCGTTCGGCTAGTCCGGCTTCGCCGTTCGGCTAGCTGCGAAAACTTCGGAACATCCCGTCCGCTTGACCTCCTCTCGACAAGCTGCAGGCACGTAGTCGCTTCGCGCCTCATGCCTGCCGTGCGCGCAAAGCGAGGGTTCGGCTCTAGCAATCGGCACCGCCTAGTCGGACGGCTGTTCGGGCTAGCCCGCGGGGCGGTACCGGACGTCGGTGAACGGCCACTCGGTCGCGAGCCAGTTCGCCACAGCGTCGTGCAGCAGCAGATCCAGTTCCGCGCAGTTTGCGCTGACCCAGGACTGCACCTGCGCGACCCGCGCATCCGACCGCGACGGGTAGATGTACACGCATCCAATGACTCGCTCCCCACCATTGAGAACGGTGTACGTAAAACCCACACGTCGTTCAAAGTCGTCCGCGTGGCGCTGCAGGTCACGCAGGTTCTCGGCAAGTGACAGCCCACCGACGGGCGGCCATCGACCATCCGGAAAGCCTGGAGTGGCGCGGATGTGGTCAATGCTCGACATCCAGGCACTGTGATCGGCCTCGTTGTGCTGGGGCCCGAGCGGCTCCAAGCGGAAGCCTGGACCCACAAGGCCCTGCGGAACGACAAAGTCATCCGGGACGAACGCCCGAGCCATAAGGGCGAGGTTACGCCCGCTGCGCCGTGCGCGGATCTGCATCCTGCCCTCCCGGCGCAGGCGAAGTTCTGCGTCGCCGCCGCCGGAGGCATCTCGCGGATGGGCTCGAGAGTCCTCCTTGCAGACGGATGCGGACTACGAGCCGACCTGATCGACCAATGCCTGAATCCGTGGGCGCAGCGAGGGCAGGTCGCGCTCCACGACGTCCCAGACCAACTCGAGGTCGACGCCGAAGTACTCGTGGATGAGCTTGTCCCGCATGCCAGAGATCTGCCGCGACGGGATCTCTGGATCAAGCGCCCGGGTCTGCTCCGACACCCCTTTGATCGCTTGGCCGAGCACCTGGATGTTGCGGATGACGGCATCTTGGGTCTTGCGGTCGGCGAAGAAGGCGTCGCGACCGTCCTGGGTCTATTCGAGGATCGCGTCGAGCGCGTCAACCGCGTGAAGCAGTTAGGCCCGGTCGTCTTTCACAACTCGACAGCTTCGGAGAGGATCCGCTCCCGCATGTGAGGGCTGATCCCGCCCTCACTGACCAGGTCGACGCGCGAGTCGAGCAAATCCTCGAGCTCCTGCCACAGAGCCACGAAGTCGATCAAGCTTCGACCTGGCTCCATCTGGACCACCAGGTCGACGTCGCCGCCCGGCCGCGCATCACCGCGGGCCGCGGACCCGAACACGCGAACGTGATTGGCGCCGTGGTCCGCGGCGCGCTGCAGGATCTCACCCCGCCGGCCCTTCAGTTCCTCAAGGCCACTCACGATCATCCGACTGGACGTTACCGGCGCGCAGGGCGGCGTTCCTTACTACTCCAGATTCCAGGGGTGCGATCACGCGTATATCTGCGTAAATACCGACGGATGGCGGATCATCTATCCGGAGGCAGCGATTATCGGTGAGCAAGGCCGCGAGCACCGCCGATCTTCGACGTGTCCAGGGCGACGCTAGCCGCAGTTCTGGCGCGCCCAGGCCTCGAGGCGCTGCCCGGCCGCGCGGAGCTTGGGCTGACTGAATATCTTGGTGGCCGTCGTGAGGCTGGCTAACTGAGCAGGACTCGGGACCTTGCCCGGTACGTAGCCAGCCTTCGATAGCGCGGCTGCGAAGGAGGAGAACGCCTGCGCCATGAGCTGAACGTCGGGACGTATCTGCGCGGGCGCCGCACTGGCCAGAGCCTGGTAGGCGCTCACCGCGGTTTGGAGATCGAGCTTACCGCCGCGGGAGGCCGCCGCCATCGCCTGCGCGAATTTGGTCCCCACGCCGGCGAGCGCCAGACAGTGCGTGCCGCTGGCGAATGATGGCGCCGTAGTCGATGTCGTGTTCGCCGATGTCGTGCTCGGCGCCTTGGTGGCCGCCGATGTCGCCGTTTTGTTCGAGCCGCCGCAGCCTGCGACGACCGCGATCACGGCGACCAGCGCTATGGGCATGGCCCTGAATCTCATGGAGGCCCCCTTTCCCGCTCGCTTGCGTGAGCTATCGAGTCCGCGAGATCTTAGCCTGGATCACCAAATCCCGCGATCGTCTCGACGCCGGATCGCCGTCGCTATCCGCCACCGTGGTCAGCGGGCCTGAGAAGGGCCAGCATGGCGCCAGGGTTTTGCGGACCTTCCGCAACCGGGTGACGCCTTCGTTCAGCGCGAGCCCGGCGTCGATCTCGGGTGGGTCAATGCTCGTAATTGAGCGACTCGTAGAGCGTTCGATCACGCCGTTGGTTCGGTGCAAGCGATGTCGGGTGCAGACGTCGCTCAGCGCCCCTACTCGCGATGTCGCGCGCAGGGGAATCTCGAGCAGCACACCCGTCTTTGAGGACGCCGGCGTTGCGGATCACAGGTACCTGCGCGCGACGTGCGTTGGAGAAATGCGCAGCTCTTCGGTGCATCTCAGAGGGCTAACGCTCAGCGCGACGCGGCGAGCCGGGCCTCGGGGGATCGTTTTTCGCAATCAAGACGGGCCGCCGCTCCGGGCGGAGGTGGTGGCCGCACTAACCCGGAAACGGCCGTGTCGGGAGCGTCGATGGGAGCCTTAAGAGTGCCGGATGTTCGTGGAAGCGGAAGTGAGTGGTGGTGCGTTTCAGGCCCGGTGTCGCATCGGGCGAAATGCGTCGCGTAGGCTGCGGGCCAGCAGTTCAGGCTCGGCGACGGCGGGGAAGTGGCCGCCGGTGGGGTGT
>Ga0182024_10002596_pt1 | contig 44512 bp, 38 predicted proteins | sample P32metaG_FD_120480 | JGI IMG/M metagenome (GOLD analysis project Ga0182024, IMG submission 120480) | Permafrost microbial communities from Stordalen Mire, Sweden - P3-2 metaG (Illumina Assembly) | ecosystem: Environmental > Terrestrial > Soil > Wetlands > Permafrost | place: Sweden: Stordalen... | reverse complement strand
TAAATCGGATGAGTCGGATAAACCGGCCAAGTCGGCGCTATTTGACACCAATTTGACACCAAAATTCTTTGTTCCAGTTGGGCCGTGGGCTGAGTCGTGGCGGGTCAGCCCACAATCCTTCCTTTCTGTCGCTCCGACCTGGCATTTTTGCCAGGGATACTTTTGACGTGCGCGCTCACAGACGCCCAATTGTGCAGCAGGTTGTTGCACAATTGCAACCCGAACGCCACCCGCTTCGACGCCGAGGCCTCGGCCGGAGTCGGAGATTTTGGATCGCAGGCTGCCGATCCAGGGTTTGGACCTGGCGTCCGGCTCACTGACCGGGAAACCTAAAAGGCGTTTTGCTCCGAACCGCTCTGGAGCGCATAAGAAGGCTTATTGAGGGGCTAAAGTGGGGTCGTATCTCCCGATTTGGTTTGGCCGGGAGGCAGGGTTTTTACTACTGATAATGCTTCTTACCAGTAGTAAAGTGACTGCTGACACGAAATCAGCATTTTTCCGCATTCGGAGCCTTTGAAATGTCCCACGCTTCGCGCAGCGCCCACATAGGAGACCTGATCGACGACCTGTCCGACCTTTACCTGGCCCAGGTCGCCGATCTACGCGAGTTTGCCCAGGCCATCGAGGCCGGGGAAGGCACCATGCATCTCGAAGACGCCCTGCGCCACCGGGAAATCCGACGGGCCGATCTCTACCGGCAGTTCGAGCAGGCTGCCTTCTCCCCGCCCCCTATTCCGGTGGTTGCCCCAAACGAGCTCGATCTCCCCGAGGATAACTGATGTTCTCCTCCTGCCGGTGCGCCTCCGACAACTTCTCTGTCCCAGCCGAGCAAACGTATCTCCTATATAAGGAGGTGCCCGAGCTCCCTCGCCAACCTTGGCACCACCAGCCGGTCGACGGTCCGGAGCTCCTTCACCTTGGACTTGGCGGCACGATCCAAAACCTGCCGGCGGCCGAAAGTGGGGTCTTGTCGTGAATCCGACAGCCCTAATTCCAGTGAAGCAGCCTGGCGATCTGCGGGAGGACCGAGTCGCGCAGCTGGTCCAACGGGTCCTGGACGGCGTGACCTCGGACGAAACCCGTCGCGCGTACGGCCATGCGCTGGAGATGTTCCTCGCGTTTTGCGAGCGGGAAGGGAATCCGATGCTCTCGGCCGAGCTGGTCGCGAGCTACCGGGTCTCGCTGATCGGGGAAGGGAAGTCGTCCTCCACGGTGGGAGTTCACCTGGCGGCCATCAAAGCACTGACCCGGGCGGCGGTCCTGGCCGGGTTGATGCCGGCAGAAGTCGCCGCTGCCATCAACGATGTGAAAGGCGCGCCCCGCCGTGGGAACCGCATCGGCAACTGGCTCACCCGGGAGCAGGCGCAGGAACTGCTTTCGCTGCCGGACCGGGAGAGCCTCAAGGGCAAACGCGACTATGCCATCCTGGCTCTCCTCCTCGGCTGCGGGTTGCGCCGGACGGAACTCGTCTCCGAGGTGAAGGTCGGAGCCATCGCACAGCGGGAGAATCGCTGGGTGTTGGTCGACATCACGGGAAAAGGAAATCGGGTTCGCTCGGTTGCCGTCCCCGCCTGGGTCAAAGCAGCGATCGACGCCTGGACCATCGCGGCCGGCATTACCGAGGGGAAGATCTTTCGCGCGGTCCGAAAGGGCGGAAAAATCTGGGGTGAGGATCTCACGCCAGGTGCCGTGCTGCAGATCGTTCAGCAATACGCGCGCGCGATGGGTCTCGAAAAGCTGGCGCCGCATGACATGCGCCGCACCTGCGCCAAGCTCTGCCGCAAGCGGGGCGGCGATCTCGAGCAAATAAAATTCCTGCTGGGGCACGCTTCGATTCAGACCACGGAGCGGTATTTGGGAGCCGAGCAGGACTTCGTTTCCGCCGTGAATGACAACCTGGGGTTGGAAAGATAGATATGTTAGGTCGGTTTCGGTCGGTCTCGAAATCCGGCAAGTTGGGCGAGACTGCGCTCGGGGACTGGTCGGTGTGGTCGGTGGTCGAAAGCTGTGCTAAGGAAGTAGGGGTGAAAGATTTCGGGCCTCAAGACCTCCGCCGCACCTGCGCGAAGCTCTGCCGCAAATCGGGCGGAGACCTCGAGCAAATCAAGTTTCTGCTGGGGCATTCTTCGATTCAGACTACTGAACGGTATCTTGGTTCCGAGCAGGAGATCGCTGTCGCCGTCAATGACCGATGGAGTTTGTGATGGGACCCGTTCGCTGGGCGCCGCCAACCTTTTGCCGTGCTTGCAAGGTGGCAACTCGGCCGGACATCCGGTCAGCTGGGATGGAATATGATTCTACAGAGGGGCTGCATACGAGCCGGGTCTCCAATTGCCTTGTTTTTGTTGACCAGCGTATGCCATTCAGAATCTAATATGAGGAAGGGGATGAGATGGCACGTTCTGTAGAAATTACAACTCCGATTCCGACTCTTGATGAGATCGGGGACCGGCTGGGCATGAGCCAGGCGCGTCGTACCCGCGTGCTTAAGATCATTCGGAATTCGAGCGCCGGAGAGTTTACAAAATCCCACACCGGTACCACGTCTGCACGGGCTGGGAAAAAGGCTGCGGCTCGTAAGAAGAGCTAGTGCCGATTTCACCTGTTACAGAGGACGCGGTCTTCCTCAACATACCGTACGACAAAAAATTCGAGAGGCCTTATCTCGCCTATATAGTTGGCCTCGTCCAACTCGGTCTGGAGCCGCGAGTCACGCTGGGTGTCCCGGGAGGTGAGCGGCGGCTCGATCGAATACTTGAGCTCATTCAAAGCTGTCGATATTCGATCCATGACCTCTCCCGCGTCGAGGTCTCTCGAAGAACTCCACGCATCCCGAGATTCAACATGCCGTTTGAACTTGGCATGACTGTCACCTGGGCCAAACTCAATCCAACTCTTCACACATGGTTTGTCTGCGAAACCCAGCGGTATCGGGTCGACCGATCTCTCAGCGACCTCGGCGGAACGGATCCGAACATCCATGATGGAACTATCTCTGGCGTCATGCGTGAATTGTGCAACGCGTTTGTCCGGCGCAATGGTCCGCGGCCTACTGTCCCTCAAATGGTGAAGAGTTACCGAATCGTGGCACGGAGAAAAGAAGCGATCATGATCGATGCAGGGGCCGATAGCTTGTTTGAGGCGAGAGTCTTTGAAGACTTGGTTTATGCGGCGAAGGCACTCGTTGAACCATGATAGCCCGACCACCCGAGCAAGATGGACACTGGCAACTCCCCTTTAGGCAACAGGAGTGCCATATGCATCGCTTCCCGACGTTGAGGAGCCTGCGCGATGATCACAATGGGACGAGGTGCACTATGGCGAATAGATATGGGGAAGCAGCGCTCATGGCTGCGGGGCGGGATTTCTCAGCGAACTCGAATCCGATAGCGCGATGGGATAGCGCTATGGAGCGACTGTATCCTACGAGTCCAACCGCACGGAGAAAGACTTGCCCGCGTGGGGCATTCCTCGGTCTCTGCGAAGAAGGATTGGTAAAGGGCACCCCAGCTGGTCAATACGCAGCGTCGAAGGACAATAAGTCTTATGCAGTGAATGCCGCCGCATTATTGGCCGAAGGAAAGCAGATCTGGTCCGCGAGCGGGTTGTGGCGGGCGGTCGCCAATCCTGAAAAGGCGCACAACAGCCAGATGGATGTCGTGCTGGCGTTATGGAAGAACGGCTTCATTGTTCATAAGTTACGAGTGTAGCTTGAGGAGATACTTGTCGCAGATCCTGTGTTGCTATTGCCGTTTCTGGTCTGTACGAGGCCGCCCTGCCCTTGGTCAGCCCTTCACGGTGGGCCCGAACTCTAAATAGACAAGCATTTGTGTTACTTGAGCAAATGTGGTCGCAATGGGCGCCTCCTGACCCTACGTCAAATAATCCCAAAGATCTACAACAAGCAACTCCAAAAACTACAAAGGTAATGATGCGAAGAGCGTCCTGGTCTTAGCACCAAAAGTGGTGGAGGCGGCGGGAGTCGAACCGGACTTAGCTATTGAAAACAGGGAAGTTGTTGAAAACACGAAAACACTTTGCCATATTTACCAGCTCTGCCAGGATTCCCGGCGCTCCTTGTCCGAGATTGCCCGACGTCATCCGGCGTCTGGCTGCGGAGGGACGTAGAAATAATTTTCAGGCATTAGGTTTTTCGGGACGCGATAGCTTGGGCCTGGGACTGGCAGCAAGCTTCGGTTCGGAGTTCCCGGCTGGCCGTGCCCCCGAGGGCAATAAAGAAGCCAGGAGTCATTAGTCTGGCCAGAACCCGGCACAATTGTCAGGGGCATTTCGCGACCTTCGGAGACGCATATAGGGCAAAAGGGGCCATCCTCAGTGCCATCGGCGCGGTGTCTCCACATGACGGAGTGGTGGTGCTTGTATGATCGGAGTTTTTGTAATTCTCCCCGAAGCTGCTGGTTTTCTTGCTGGATGGCCAAAGTTTGCTGTTGTACGTCAATCAACTGTCCCTGGATATTGCCGATTTCGGCGCTGATTTTCATCGCGAGTTGGGCATCTTGGGCGTTCTTTGCAAGTTCCCAGATTGTCTTGAGGCCCCCGAGCGCAGCACCGATACTAGCGAGATCAGCCATAATGGCCGATTGTAAACCCCGGCCGCTGGGCCAAATGGAAGCCGCCGCGTCTTCTCCTTTTGTTCGCTATAATCCCGCCATGGGCGAGATGAAGCGGCGGGAAGCGTTTGAGTCGGACCAGATTAAATGTTCCCGGTATGTATCGACACTCGTGATTGCGTCTGCCATCATCGTGGCCGTCCGGCTTGCCCGGGAAGAAATTGGGCGACCCAGCCCAAGGATCACCGCGGCGATCTCGGAGAGCGTAACCATGGCCCGCTCGCTGCTTGAGGCCGTTCTGCGAAAGTATCCTTCGGGCCGATAGCTCGGTCGTCTCGCGAGTTCAGTTCGCGAGCGCCATCCCGCGAACCAAATTAGGATCTTATCTGAACCGTTTGCGAGTCCTCTAAGCGACTTTTAATGAGAAGCTTAGGTAGTTACGGCATGCGATTTTAGAGCGAACTCTTTCTAGATAGACGATACAGCCGTCCCGCAAAATAAAACTCGAATTGCTCATACGTGAACGCAATCGAGGGAAATGCGATGAATGAGGTCAATGAAGTGCTCCGTATCCTGGCCGCTATGCCCGTTTGGGCGCTTGCCGCCACGGTCGTGGTTACTGCTTTCGCGCTAGCCGCATATGCAATCTATGCGGTGGCTGCGATCTCGAAGGAGCGAAAATGATGCCGTGGGTGCGGCTGCCGACAAGGTGGATTACAAGCAAGGGCTTGCTGGAGTTTCAGTGGAGAGGTGAGGGCGGTGGGTCAAACAACGTCGCAGCACTGATGTGTTTGATTGCAATCGCACACGTCGCCTCGCAGCAGACTGGAACCGCACAGATCACATACAACGCCCTGGGAGACGTCACAGGATTATCACGGGAGAAGTTGTCTGGGGGACTGAGGATCCTCGAGGGTGGGGCGCTAGTCGAACGCAAAGCCGATGGGAGAAGTCACTACAAATTGTCGAATTTTGACCCTGCCCTTGGCTGGGGGAAATTGCCTGTCAAGAGTATGTATAGGTCAGGAAGAATAGTGGCTTTTGACGAATTCAAACTCCGTCAAAGGTCAGAATTGGATGCTTTGAAGATGTTCCTGCTTTTCATAGCCTTCCGAGACGATGGTCTAAATGCGGCTAATCTCAGCTACACAGGCATAGAAAAGTATTCCGGCATAGAACGTTCAAAGATCAAGGCCGGCATCAGCGTACTCGTGAATCAGCATCTGGTGTACATCGACCAGGTTCAACGAGCAGAAGAGACAGGAGTTCGACACACATATCGGATTGTTGGAATTGATCCCTACCGCCATATGGGGACATCTGGCCGCAAAGAAACCTGACGTCGCCGTAGAGCGAAGGCTCGCTATTCGTGTTCCTGAAATTCGGTTGAGGTAAATCCTTGGCTTTCAGGAGGTCCGGGTGAGGTCGTTCAGCCGTCGAAATAGCCGAATGGCAGATCCTCGAGACCGTCCTGCGCCGTATCAGCGGGTCTGGCATACAATTCGCCCCATGCTCATATTGCAAGTTCCGCCTGTTCCGCCGGTCCCTGCGCATCACTGGGGTGCTGCACAATGGGGAACCGTTGCCCAGTGGGTCGGCGCAGTGGTGACCGCTGTGGCCATCGGAGTGGCCCTATTCAAAGAATCGATCATCCGTTGGCTTAGGCACCCGGAACTGACGGCGAGGCTGGAAGCACGGCATCCGGACTGCGTGAAGACACCTCTTAAGCATGGAGAGTGGTGGGGTTCTAGATACTTCCTTCGGTTGTGGATACGGAATGAAGGTGACGTTCGAGCGGAGAAGGTTGAGGTTTTTCTTGCGAGAGCGTGGGTGGAACATAAGGTGGGTTCTTGGGAGGAGCTACCCCAATTTACGCCAATGAATTTGCGGTGGAGTAATGGCGATTGGAAGAATCCGACGATATACGTGGATGGGATTTCTCCTGGGATGAGTAGGTATTGCGATTTAGGAGCAATTTCTGACCCGGCGCATCCAGACCTGAAATCTCTTCCAGAAGCAGGAAAAACTCGCCTTGGTCTTCAGTTCGAGTTTCTTGGACCGGCTAGCGAATATCTTTTGCCAGGGAAATATAAATTCGAGATTTTGGTGGCGGCGAGCAACCGCGAGCCGGTCGCATACTTCGTTGAGATCCATCTGACGGGATTATGGTCCGAGGACGAGAAAGAGATGTTTAAGAACGGTTTCACTGTGACCGTTCGGAAGGGGTAGCGGATGGCCTGCAGATGCGGCAACCCATCCGAAGGAGAATTCTGCGAGGGGTGCCTCGGCCTTATTGGGGTAAACCCAACATTCGTGTTGCCAGCCGCAAAGTAGGCTATCCGGCTGTCGCGCTGCACTAAAAACTGAAAATGTCGGAAATCGCGTTGGTTTACTGCACTTAAATCGTATACGGGCGCAAGCTCCAAGCTCCATGTACTTAAATCTGATACCAGGATCGTGCGTGGGACATTTGGGGCAATGATTGCCTGAACTGAGCCGGAGCTATTCGGCGAGAGGTCGAATAACAGCCTCACGCTCCAAGGCGGTGCTCCAATCGGCCGAGGAAGCAATCTCCCACAATCGCCGTTTTGTACTTAAATCTGATACGAAACTAACCCACCATTTCGTATGCGATTTAAGTACATGAGTATCGCCTTTAACTACAATTACCGGTGTATAAAAAAGCGATAAATTGCTGAAAACAAGCCGCCAAAAGTTTCAGTTTTTAGTGCAGCGCGACATCAGCACGGACTGAGGATTGAAGCTGAACGTTGCGGGGCCGGTTGGCTGTGTGTTTTGGGAAGCAGCGACACCCGCAAACTGGATGCCGGTTGCTCCAGCGGTCTTGCCATCGACGTTGATTGTTACGCTATAGGTTGCATCAAGATGAACTTCTTCGAGAAAGACAATGTGCACTGCTGGCAGCGTTTCGGGTGGAGTGATCTTGCACTTCTGATTTATATCCACGTATGCCAATTTCACCCGATGCGGACTGCCAGCACCGATGGTATATTCCACGTCGTAATTATTGACACCTTTGCAGTCCCAACCACCGGCAATGGCATGAGCAAGGTGGTTCACCAATCTTAGGCCAACCGAGTCTTGGTCTATGCTGTCAAAACTCATGTCGATCGCTCCAACGAAACGGAACGATGGATAGACTGTCCCAGTCGCTGGTAGTGCCGTCAATTTGTAGTCCAATTGTGAAGGAGACGGAGGCCCGCCCGAACTCTCTGCGACGCCTGTAGTAGAAATGGAAAGAAGTGCCACACAGAGTATGAGGCGACACAGCTTGGCCATGATATCTGTGTGCTCGGAAATGGAATGTGTGGGCCGCACTAAGTTGTCGAAAGTGTTGTGATGAGATCGCTCAGGCTAGCGCGAGAAGGAGGGGTTACCTGTTGAGCGGCTGTCGCTAGCGCGCCCGCAGCCAAGACTTGATCAAGTTTGAGTTTGGCGATACCCGCCCTCAGTTTAGTCCAGCCGGGATCGGCAACGCCTAGTGGAAACGCGGTGCTCAAAGGAGTTGGCAGAATGAGGTTTGTGTTTGCGTCGATACACGCCGGAGGACAGAAGGCCTGAACGTAGAGCATTGCAGAGTAAAACAGTGTGTGCCACAACGGCAGCGCCATGAAGGTTACAAACGTGCGGGTGGTATCGATAGGCTGGGGTATCTTCCAATCGGTCAGACCGGCATTTGCGAATTGAACCTTGAGATATTTCCGGAAGTTTACAACATTTCCAGGGTTGGGCAGTTCAGAGGCAATCGTCGAATTTGCAAAGGCGTTCCAGGACAAATTAGGAATGTTGGCATTCACCTGTGCACAGGCAATATTGAGCGCCTTGAACCCCAACATCCAAGTCGTGAGGGTGTCAGTCAGTACGGCCACGATAAGCCCCTTAGAAGGATCATGACCCTGCGCTGTGGAGTGAAACTGCAGGTTTTGTATATTCGCACCTTAGTGTGCGTTCAAAGTAGCTTAAAGTCAACAAAAGAATCGCGAAGCCAAAGAACTTCGCGGGCAAACCCTCCTGCCGGTAATGATGAGAAGCCGAGTTGTGGGTAACCAATCAAGTATCGGTGAGCGCCTGGCGGTGACGCACGGATGTCTTCCTGGGCAGCGTCCGATGGTGTGCGTTAAGGCTCGATTTGCCCGACATAAGATCTTTTGCACCGCGTCCCTCGGCGGTCAAGGCGCGAAGCGCGGCGGCCAGGAAAAATAACACGCTTGCTGGTGTCAATTTGGCGTGGCTGAGTAAAGTTCTGTCAGCTGCGAAGGTGGTGAGCTCCAGGAAGATTGAACCGCGCACTCGCGCCATCTTCGCCGCTGTGGCCGGCGCTCAACTCATGGCAAGAAGTCGCTCGGATATCACTCTTATGACGTGGGGATTGACAGCTACCGCGCGGCTGGTCTTCTGCCGGCGTATCTTGTGTTGTCACACTGGAACCGTTGGGACTATCGCGGTTGCGTCTTGCGCGCGCACCGATTGCTTGAGCGTGGAGGGATCGACACTTCGACGTGTAGCCCAATCCGATAGGTTCTTGGGCCGGTATGTTTCATCAGTGCGCCAGCGGTCGAATACGGTTGCATCAATGGTTTCGTTGATGGTCGATGTCACCGCGTCACCGGTGTCCAGCGGCTCGGCTCCGATGGGTCTATAGTAATGTTTTCCAAAGGTCAATATTTCATAGATGCCGTGTGCCATCTCAGCCAAGGAGTCATGGATGGGACAAGTATTTTCATTGCCATCGACTACAACGCTATCCGTGAATTCGAGTCCATGCGCGATGGCTTTGCTCATCAACCATTCGAGAGGAATTTGAGCGAGCAAGTCGTCCTCATAGCCGCCACCGACATTAGCATGGGCTCCTACGAACCAGCGCTGCTCGACGTGGTCAAGATCGCGAGCAGGGTAAGTCTGACCCTGTTTCGGAGTGCTCTTCACCCAAAGTGTTGGGGCGAACGCCTCCCGGTGCTCGTCTATTGCTAGTGCATGGTACGCATGCGTATCGTTGATCCGCAAGTCCGTTTCCAGGAAAGCGAAATCTGAACGACTGACTTTCGGGACACAGGGAAGAGGAACCCCCAAAGTTCCAACTGTATCCCATACGCCCTGGAACCAAATAGGAATCGCCCGAGAGTATTCCTTGATCCATTTGTCTTCTAGGGACAAGCCGGCTTCGATGACTTTGCCTAGCGCTCGGACAGACTCCGCTGTGCCTTTGCGGTATCGCTCAAACAGCTGCTTCATCGAGACCGGAGATCCCGGCTTCAACAAACCGCACTTTGATATGAAGCCTGCCAGACTGCGAGCCGTGAACGCTCCTCGGCTGAAACCAAAGATAAATAGCTGCGCATCCTGTTCGTAGTTTTCGACCAACCATTCGTAGGCGCTGATTACCTCATCGTTGATACCGATACCGAACATTCCTCCTGAGAGATGCTCGCCAGACTGCGTTCCGACGCCCGCGCTGTAATAGACGAGCTGTTCGGGGGACTTGGCGCACAGGGATTTCAATCGCCAGACGTTGGTATTATCGCTAACGTTGTTCCACGTGCCATCTAAGAACAGCGCAATTCGCTTTTTATCGGCCATCGGGGACCTCCTATGGACTAACAGTTGCTAATGTTATTGCTCATCGTTCCTTCCAAATTGTGGCAATGACCTTGTCCAAGGAGGAGAGTGCGCCGTCGGCTGCATCGAGAATATCGAGAAGCGTTCTAGTCAGCACTCCATGCCTGGACCGGTGGACTTCATACTCGCCCTCGTCCTCGGCAGATGCCACCGGGAGATTCGCCCGTCCCTGCCAAGATGTTCAGTGGAGATGATGGGGCTATTGCTGCCGCTGGGTAAGTAGCTCTGAATTGATGTATGCAACAACCGCTGCCGTTTCAGTGGCGGTGCGCCGGGTTACGGTGGCTTGGGCCGCAGCACCCGCGGGAGCCCAGCCGAAGTTACGTACGTCCCACGTCCCGTTTGGCATGGCGGCATGATCGATCCCCGGAATATCCGTAGCATTCAAAAGCTCCATGGCGCGTCGAGTCTCGGTGTGGCAGCTAACGCAGTCCGTATTGAAAAAATGGCTCTTTGTGGGATCGGCGATTACATCGAGCAATGCCTTCGTCTGTGCAGCCGTCATTGCTGGAGTGTTGGCAAGATCGGCTGTAGAAACGCCGCTGCGTTTGACAATGGGTAGACTTGCCCCCGGTACAGCAGCGTTGACGCAGGTGATCGGGTTGAGATTGTTGGTGTGAGGCGCAGGTACGACGCGCGGAACCGTCCCGGCGGCCTGAAGCATCTGCGCCAATTGTCCCCCGTCCAGCGTGGGGCCGTTTACGGGAAAGAATTTACCGTTTACCTTAAGCATCGACAGGAATATCCATGGTGCGTGCGCTCCCGTAGGGAGTCCCGTGATAGCCATAGCGTTCAAATGCTCACTGGATATGTGCTTTTCAAGAAACGAAATAATTTCGTTACGGACATTGCTTGCTGTGGTTGCGTCGGCGAGCCCAGGGTGAATACCTAACGGAACGCCGGCGGTGATGACTTTGTCTGCGCCAAGCTGGCCATTGCTCAATTTCGTGCGAAATGTGGCGAGGTCTGAGGCAATCGCGTTGAAGGCGGCGAGATCGGGTACCTGCCGTGGAAAACAACCTGTATCGGGTTTGGCCTGTGGTGGAAGCGTGAAATCGAAGATGAGGTGTGCCGCGATATCGTCCACTTTGGGCGTGCCATCCGGGTTTCGGATCACCGGTTGGATGATAAGGCGAATCTCCGGCGACTGCCCGAATTGTTCACGAATATCGTTCGAGAGCCCCGGGGCTCCAGCATCGATGCGAATGCCCGCGATGAACCAACCATCGATCGTCTGCGCCTCGGCGGGCAAGCCTATACGCGCTTGTGTGCCGTCGACTTGTGCCGCAGGGCCAGCAGCGATCGCGAGAAATTGCTGAAACACGGCAACGGGCCAAACAAGATCGCGCTTCGTGGGATCTTGAGCGTTCGGCGTGGTGAGGTCGCGGACTGCGATGAGTTTCGCGAAATCCTCAGGTCGCGTGGGCGGTGGGAATAACAAAGACACATCGTCGGCTGATAGCGGCTCAATTGCTTGCGTCGGCGCAGACGCAGCGGCCAGCGCTCCAGTCTGCCGAAACGAGGCTACGCAGGCGCCGCCGCCAAGCACTAGCAGGATCACGACCAATCTTAGCCGTAAGTATTTGTAAGAACGCGTTCCAGAGCTACTCATGCAGTCCTCCTAAATTCAAACTTGCTTTTGACCGAGCCCATTGGGGGTTCATCCCAAACTCAAAATGTCTTGAGATACTCAATCAAAGCCCGCCTCTCGTCAGGGGTTAGCTGGCGGCCAATTACGCCGGCTTTGTTTGGGTTGTCAGTGAACTCGTGCCCGGCGTTGCTGTTACCTCTTATCGTCGTATCGAAAGCAAAGCCGCCGGGAAACTTGTCGACGAGATAGCCGACATTCACCGGATCATATTCACGATTGCCGAGGTAGAACTTCTTCGGGCGTTCCTCAACCGGTGACAGAAGCGCATAGAGATTCGGAACAGAGCCGTTGTGAAGATATGGGGGTGTTGCCCAGATGCCATTGAGGGGGTGCACCTTGTAGGAGCGGAGTGCACGGACGCCGCTTGGGCGGTTTCCGTTCATCTGCTCGCGCAGCGCTTCGGCGGTCGACGGTCGTTGGCTGTCGTACCAATGGTTGACGGTCATATCGACCACTTGGCCAAGCGCAACCCCAAATTGGTCGCTTGTGATTCCGAGGCTGGGCGGAGTCACAACTCGACGATTCTTCATGTCTTCAGCTTGGGCCGGATCGGTACCAATGTGCTCGATGTTGACCTGCTCGAGATTGAGGTACCGCTCACCGACGGAATTCGGGGGCATCCATCGAGCGGAGGTCCAAAACTCGGCATCCGTGACGGGAGCCATGTGGCAGCCCTGGCAGAGATTCTTGTACAAGTCCGCACCTTTGGCAGCGAGATCGGCATTGATTGGAGGCAGGATCGCAGGCCATTTTGGTGAAGCCAGGCCACGAAATCCTGATTGAGCATCCGGTGGATACGTTCCGGCGAGTAGTTGCTCGATGTCAAAGAGCGTTTTGACCTGCACGCTGGACGAAAACAGTTCACTCTTTCCGCCGGTCAGATTCACTTGAGCAAACACACCGAGAGCCTCTCCTGCGTTCCGCGTCATGGGCTGCTGAATCGAGCCGTTGTACTGGACCCATTCGAACCAGGAGGCATCCCAAATTCTAGGGAAATGGACAGGTGCGGATGTGCCAACGAAGTTGGCGGAGTTCTCAAGGTCAATGGCAAATACCGCATTTCCGATGCGATTCAGTGCGTCTAGCCGCGCATACCCCTCCTCGACATTCTCGCGTTTCACTTTTTTGGTGAGTTTTATGATGTTCCAGACCTGCGACACGACCGGATGCATTTGCCTCCTGAGATCGGATTTAGCTTCGTTGCCGGCTCCTGGGCCGAGAACACGGTCGGCAAATCGGTCAAACCGCCAGGGCAGATACCACGTGCTGAGCAGGGAGACTGCAACTCCCTCTTGAAACGCTTCAAGATTTAGGAGAGCTGGGCCACCATCAATTAGAACAGCGGTATTCTTATAGGTGAATCGACCGGTATGACATGCGGCACAGGTTAAGCCCACTGCGGTGGCATCTTTATTCGTCCGCGGATTCTTCCATGGCAAGCCCTTCGAGTCGAGGATTGGACCGCCATGCGCAAAGCCGATCGGCAATTCTGGTTCGCCTGGATTCTTGTTGGAGGGAATGAAACCATAGCGGTCGAGATACTCGGGGTCACTCAGGAGTCCGTGCGTCGTAAACGGGAGCGCAGGTTGCTCGAGAGCGATGAACCATTCGTATGGGATTCCGAAGGTTAAAGTGCCCTGGTCGGCGTGGTGGAACCAGTCCCGCTGCTCTGTTGTCCAATTCTGATTGAGCCAGACGACGTTGGCTACGGGCGAGTATTTGGGCAGTTCGACCATGAAATTGTTCCGCAGCCAGTAGCCGCCAAAACCGAGCAGGATGACTACGATCGCTCCAGCGGTCAACCCAATTTTCTTCTTCATATATCCACCCCCCGAACTTGAAGACTCCCGACCTGGGCCGATGTGGGACTCGGCTCACTCATTCTGAGATACGCACGGCAACCGGGTCTTCGCCATCCTCGACGAACAGGACTGCCTACTCGGCCGGGAAGCCGCTCTTGAGTCCAACCGCCGCGAGGATTGCGCGGGCAGCGCTTCCTCGTGGAAGACGAATGATCTCAATGTCGGCGAGACCTTAACCTTCCACCAGAATCTCGATTTCCTCTTCATTCTCCATAATCTCTCCTTCTCCGGCTCTGAGCCGGCAAACGTGATCAGACAGGAATACGAAGCAGATTTTTCTGTCAATGACTTATCCGTTCGAAGTTCAACAAAATTGCCGACCGTGTGAGGCAAAATCTCCAGAATTCTTTTTTTGGGTGTTTTGGCAATTTTTCCAGTGCTGCAGCGAATAATTAGTAAAGGATGTCCACCGACGACCGATTTCGGGGAGTTGATTGGGAACTCGTTCTCTACCAGGTGACCGTTCACGCCCGAAGACTATTTGCCGGCGCGAGGGCTAAGGGGTATGGGAACGCGCTGGCCCGCGCCTGTACCGAGCCGGACGATCTGGCGCGGGCGGTCATCACGGCAGTCTTGGAGAACGAGTCCGTCAAATTCAAGCCGAGCAAAGGTGCCAGCTTGACGACTTTTCTCTGTCGCGTGCTTGAGGACGATTTCAAAGACCTCTTGCGCAAGGGCAAGCGGCACAATTTGCGGCTGAAGACCCTCGATCCTACGTCCCCGCGCGATCCCGACCTTCCCGCTGAACGGGATGTGGTCCGCGATAGGGGAGATGAGGGCCTCAACGGCAAACTGATACACCTCCGGGCAGTTGCCTTTCACGTTGCTCAGGGAGACAAGGAGCTTGAGGACTACCTCACCGCGGCCTTCGATTGCAGTGCGTCCAAGCGCGCCGATCAAGCGGAATGGCTCCAGGTGCCCGTGAGCGAGATCACCAACCGCCGTAAGAAAATGCTGAGACTGCTTAAGCCGGCAGTCGGAGATACGGACGGAGATTTAGGGAGTGACGAATGAACAAGGATGATCTCGACAAGGATTTGAAGGCGTTGATTTCTGACACGCATACGCTGTTTGGAGACGTCGAGGAAATGGACAAAGAAGAGGCCGTTGCTCTTCTAAGCGATTCCGGTCCAGCGGCGACAGTTGTCCGCGAACAGATGTACGCGCAGATTGACTCCCTGGTCAAAGCGATGAGAATGCAAGGTCTATCTCCTTCGCAGCGTTGCCTCGACTTCTTAGATCAGCTACGCCCAGCCTCCCACATTCCACGTAACCCCAAGACCCTATTGCAGCACGCCAAAAGGTGTGTCGCTGGCTTGCTGCAGGGGCCCGAAGTTGGAGGGGACGCAGAGGTTCAATTCTCGTTTCATCGAAAAGGTGAACTCAGTTCTCAGGATGAAGAGATTTTGCGCGAAACCGAAGATCGATTGCGCCGAAAGATAGAGGGGCAAAAATGAGTACCGCGGCCACGACATTCGCGAACGAGTTGGTGTCGGCGCTCAGGCTTACTGCACCCATCGACCCCGCGGACGTCGCCCAGCAGCTGGGCCTGGAAGTGGAATACTGCCACTCCTCCGGATTCGAAGGCGCGCTCGTATGTTCAAAGGAGAAACGAGTTGGAACTATTCTGGTCAAGAAGTCGATACGCGAAGACGGTAGAAGAAGGTTCACCATTGCCCACGAAATTGCTCATTACGTCCTTCCGCATCACGGAACAACCGGCAGCATTTGTCGGCCGAAGGATCTAGAGAACTGGGATCGGTCTCTTCCGGACCAGGAATCTGAAGCAAATATCTTTGCCGGTGAGCTTCTGATTCCACGCGTCCTCGTTGAAGCAGTTGTTTCAAGAAGCCGGCCGACATTTCACTTGATCCGCGATCTTTCAAATACCTTCGAAACGTCCCTGACGGCCAGCGCCTATCGCACGATGGGCCTCACGTCATTTAGAGCTGCCATTGTATGGAGTACAGCTGGCGTTATCCGATGGTTCAAGGCCTCGGAAGAGTTTGGAGAATTTGTTGCAGTGAAAGATTCTGTCTCGGCAGGGACCTACGCCTACGATTGTTTTCAGGGGTTAGCGGTTCCCGACGGTTTAAGAACCGTAAAGTCGGATTTGTGGCTTGCGGACTCTCGCCGAGGTCTTCCGGATTTTCTCCAGGAACATTCCATCTGGCTACCGTCATACGATAGCGTGCTGACGCTCTTGTATATAGAAGAGTCGGCCCATTCTCTTGTCGATCAGGACGAAGAAGCTCTTGAGGAGCTACAGCCGGAGGACTTTACAATCAACCGTCGCAAATGGCCGCGGTGATTTTTCGGTTCTGAACATGCAATTCGTAAGGTAGTCTTTCTGTGTAGCTTTGATCGCTATGTGGCGTAGTGTTGGGGAGCTATTTGGCGTACCGCTGAGTCTGGACGACCGACGTCGAAAGACAAGCGTCCCTTCGCGAGAACCGAGAGGTAAATATTTGATTCTGCTTGTGAATAGCCGCCATATTCGTGGCGGCTAGTGTCTGGCTCGCGTTGCGGCGGAGCGCCGACACTACGCCAAATAGCTCTGAAACATTACGCCAAATAATTCTGAAAGCAACAGTCCAAGTGAACCGGCAAAACTCGTCCGACACAGGAAGGAACCAACGGGTCGGTATCGCTTCTTCACCCGGGATGAGTACGACCGGCTACACGCCGTCTTGCGAAGCGCTTCCCTGAACATCTGGCTGAGTTCGTGGTATCGGTATACACCGGGATGCGGCTATCCGAACAGTACGGCGTGAAGTGGCAACAGGTTCATCTCGACCGCAAGACCATCGAGCTTACCGACAGAGCTGGGGAGCATCGCTGGAAACTTCAGAACGGCAATAGATGCAGCTATTCATGATCGACAAGAGACTCCCACAAACTCTGAGCCTACACCCGAGGCAGTCGTTCCGTCGTTCCCGGCGTCCGTACCGATACGGATTCTGTTACAGCGTGCTGAGACTGTTAGAATGCCGCCTACCAAGAAAGCTGAGGATGACGTGATGGCAAAGGCACTTATCGTCGGTGAGCGCTATTACCACTACTGCAAGGGTTCTCTTGACAGTGTGGAAGGCTGGGGAGTCGTTTCCGAGGTAGGGGCACTCAGGAGCCAATTTGTCTTTGAGGACACCGAGAAAGAAAACAGTGTCGATAACCGCTGCTTGCACACGTCTGAAAAGGAAGCGCACGGCGAGTAGCCCGCGATGAGCCACATCTTCTTTGTGACACTCGGCTGGGCAATTCTGCTGATACTGTCAATTAACGGGTTGGTGATGACGCTCAACCCGCTGTGGTTGAGGTACCTGCCCGGCTGGTTGGTATGGACAGGCCCGCTCCACGGTAACCCGGGGCATTTCGCGTGGCACCCGATGCCGCTTTGGCCGTTGCGCCTAAAAGGAATGATCTACCTCGTGGTTGCCGCCGTCATGTGGTGGCACGTTTGGCAACGCTTCGCTCATTGAGCGTCTTTCACCCGGTCCCGTACCGAGACCGATTCTGTACGCTGTACTGAGCACGTACCGGCTCCTCTGAAGGAGACAGACACCAAACACCTGTACGCTGATACATCCTGTCTCCGGTATGCCGTAATGAGCTTTCTGTCTCTGGTCAGTAAGCGTGACTTGTTGGCCGCCTGGACGGTAGTTGGGTTTTGTGTGGGTGTAGGTTAGGGCGCTATGTGGCGTAAATGTTTGCTCACTATTTGGCGTAACAGCCCGAAAAAGTTGCGCCGTCCGAAAGGGAACTCCCGCGTCTGCCGCGACGATCGATGCTGCTCAAGGTGTGATTCAAGCAGCCGGAAAGCGTGATAACGCAATATCCCGAGTCTCTGCCGACAACTCCGCCAGCTCCTGCATGCCCAAGCTTTACGCCAAATAGCGAGCAAAGATTTACGCCAAATAATTCCCAAAACAACAGTCGATGGCCTCTGTGAGGCTGCGGAAGCCTGCCTTCGCCTCTCGAATCCGCTCCATGATCGTCAGAACATCCCGCAAGGAGCGGGACAGACGGTCCAGCTTCCAGACGACCATGACATCCCCTTTACGGAGATGATCGAGCAGTCGTTGCAGTTCAGGGCGGTTCCAGCGGCCCCCAGCGGCCTTCTCCCGGAAGATGCGCTCGCACCCCGCCATCTTGAGAGCAGAGGCCTGCGCCGTGGTGTCCTGTTCGTTAGTCGAAACTCGTGCGTAGCCGATGAGCATGGTTGCGGAAAGGTATTGCCAATGACTTTATCATTGCAATACCTTTTTGCAACTCGAATTGCTGGGCTTTGGACAGGTTTGAGAATCGTTGCGCAAACGATCGTTTCCGCAATAACGCCTCAGGAACCTTTCGCTGAGTGCATCGGCGATTTGCACTAGGGATTTAGCACTCATTGAGCCAAGGCGACCAGTCGTCCGCAGCGCGAAGATCACCTATTTCGGAATCACCATATTGCGAAAAATCCCGGGTCTTTTCGCTCCCATGCCGGAGGGAGTTCCCTAAAGCGCAGGACTGGAACCCGTCAAGGGCGCCTGCGGCGTCGGCGGCAGAACGCCGATTTCACCCTTGACCGAACCCAGCCCCACGCCAAAACCTTCCAGCTATTCCGGCAATGGGGGCGAAAAAGACCACAACCAGGCGGGCCGCAGTAAGATGACCGGAACCGAAGAAAGCAGAGAGGTGTTCATGGCATCGCCCCTAACTTACCGTTCCTTCCTGATACCTACCCTCTTCCTGGCCTCGATGCCTTCCTGGAGCCAGCAAACACCCGCGCAAGCGGAGCCGGCAGTGCAGTGTAAACCCATGTCGCAGCGAACCGGCGAACTCGGCTGCTGGACCCTCGCCGATCAGCCCATTGGCCCGCTTACGAAATCGCAGGTATTCTGGCACCTCGATACCTATCCCACTCCAGCAGCCGCCAATGCGGCGAAAGGACCTCGCGGGGTTGTCGCCAACTCGTTCGGCAAGAACTGGCTGCTGACCATCGAAGTCGACGCGTGGCAGGCTCCCGCAGGGGGAGAGCACGTCGCCACCATCGGCCCGCTGCCCATTCCCGCCGCCGACAGTTACACGGCCACTTACGTGGAAGCCATCTTTACCCCGGGAATGAAATCTGCCATCCACGATCATCCCGGCCCAGAAGCCTTCTTCACCCTGACTGGCGAGACCTGTCTCGAAACCTCTGAAGGTATGTCCGTCGAACGCCCCGGCGGGCCACCCGTGATCGTAGCTGCCGGATTGCCTATGCAGCTCACTGCCATCGGCAAAGACAAACGCCAGGGATTTGCGCTCGTCTTGCACGATCAGTCGCAACCGGGCGGTCATCCGGTCCATAATTGGACGCCGAAAGATCTCTGCAAGTATTGAGGTTGGCGTAAACACTGCGAGCCGGAAATTCCTTCTTCCGACGCAAAACATAATGGCAATCGCCTTCAACGGCCGTGGCTACAGTTTCCGGCTTAGTCTCTTTTGTCATCTGTTACACAACACCATCTAACCGGTTAGATGGAAAGAACGACATGCAAGAACTCCGCCTATCTCTGAAAATGGGGGAATCGATGCATAGAAAAGGCCGACAAATGAACAAGCTGTTCAGTTTGGCCTAGCGGTCACAGTCAGTATGGTGACCGGCGCCGATGCGCCGACCGTGGGTTAAGCTGTGAGTTCAGAACGGGCGTGCGCTGGAGCGCAGCGTTACCCGTTAGCGTACGATTTTTGACGTTTGGTGTAGTGACCCCTTCCAGCGCAAGAGTCAGAGGAACAAATGATCCAGATGTGTCTCCCATCTATTCGTAATCGCGCATCACTCGGTGGCTGCGAACGCCGCGAGGGACGATGAAGCGACGAACGATAGTCGTCGAGGGTCCACTTGCCTTCCGCACAAAGCGCGTAGACGCTGCGCAAAGAGCGGAATCCGGCTTACAAATCTCTACGTTACCGCTACTCGCTGCGCGTCTCACCGGCGGCTTCACCCGACCCGTCCGATCGCAAGATCTGGATCCTGCTATTCGCGCTGCACTAGATGATGGCGGTTTCGCCGAACTTGAGGGTGTGCGCCAACTCCCTGGTGCGGCGCGCTCGATCGCTTGGACGCTTGCGAAGGTCTGGCAGGTCGACCTTGCTCTTGAGCGTCTCACCAACCGCAGCGTGCGCCTCGCCGATCTCGCCGAAATCGAACGTCGCGTCCGCGCCAACCTGCCCGCCGGCGTACTGACGCCGCGCGACCTGCGCGATGCCGCACTCGGGCGCGTCGCGCACGCGCCCGCGACACTCGGGTCCGTCGAGATCGATCGTCTCACTGGCATTGCTCCGGTTTGGCGTCCGCTCCTTACTTCGCTGGCCAAGATCGTCCCACTCACATGGTGCAATCCCGGTGCGGCGGATACGAGCTGGTTTCCTGGGCAAGTCGTCGTCGGGGACCGCGAGCCGCCTGCCGCGGGATCGATAGTCTCGTGCGCTAACCCGCGCGCCGAAGTTGTTGAAGCACTGCGCTGGATGCGCGAGCTCATTGCCTCCGGCCGCGCGCGTCCCGAAGAGATTGCGATTTGCGCTACCGCCACCGAGGATTGGGATGAGCACTTCCTCGTACTGGTTGCGGACGCCAACCTGCCGCTGCATTTCTCGCATGGCGTCCCGATCCTTGCGTCACGTGAGGGGCAAGCGTGTGCGGCGCTAGCCGACACCCTGCTCAACGGCCTCAGCCAGGATCGCATCCGCCGGTTGTTCGGACATGCCGCGGGACGAAGTCGGGCGCTCGCAGCGCTGCCGACGAGCTGGTCGCTCGGCCTCCAGCCCGGTGCTGCGCTGTTCGAGCTTGATCAGTGGCGGCGAGCTCTCGATGAAGCGACCAGCCTTCGAACAGATGGCGTCGATCCGCGACCGATCGTCATGCCAGTACTCGAGCTGCTCGCGCGTGGTCCTAAAGCGGCCGAGCAAGTTGCCTCAATGCTGCTTGGCACTGCGGCACGGGCGCTCTGGACAGAGGCGCTTCGGCGGGTGCCCGCCGAAGCGCTCGAATTCTCGCTGCAGGATTTGCGCCGGCCCGATGGACGCGATCCGGGTTCATCGGCCGTTTGGTGTCCGGCGAGCCACCTCGCGGGTGCGCCCCGTCCTTGGGTGCGCCTACTCGGCATGACCTCGCGCTCTTGGCCGCGCCGCGCCGCGGAAGACCCTCTGATCCCAGCGCATATCCTGCCGCGCCGTATGCTCGATCCCGATCCTGTTACCGAGCAGGATCGGCGCGCCTTCACCCTGATCAGCAGCCATGCTACGCGCGGCTGTGTGCTCTCTCGAAGCCGGCGAAACGCCCAGGGCGGGCAGCTTGCCGCCAGCGCTCTGATCCCACGAGGCGCGCATCTTCAGGCGTTGAAGCGTGCCCGTATTCCGCAGCATGCGTTCAGCGAGGTTGATCGGCTTCTCGCACGTCCCCACGAGGCGGTGACATCGCCAGCGCTCGTTGCTGCCAATCTATGCTGGCGCAATTGGCGGTGCCCGACGGTTACCGCACACGATGGCCAAGTGCGCGCGGACCATCCACAGATTGCTCGAGCAATCGGCCAGATCCAGTCCGCTACCTCGTTAAGGCTGATGCTGCGTGATCCGCTCGCATTTGTCTGGCGGTACGCGCTGGGCTGGCGTGCCGTTCCCGAAGACGATCAGCCCCTCACGCTCGATGCGCGCACCTTTGGCGAGCTCGTTCATGAGCTGCTCAAGCGCACTGTCGATCGGCTCGAACCTATGCCGGGCTACGCGCGTGCGTCGCGCCAAGAAATCGAGTTTGAGCTCACTGCGTCGACCGAGACCGTGTACGTACAATGGCCGCTCAACCGTTCAGTGCCACCTGCGTTGCTTTGGCAACACACGCTCGCTGCGGCGTCGCGGCTCGCGCTGAAGGCCCTGACGTTCGATGAAAAATTTCAACCTGGCACACGCAGTTGGACTGAGCTTATTTTCGGCCATGCGGATCGCCGGACGGCGCACGACCTCCCTTGGAACCCTCAGACAGAGGTGACGATTCCTGACGCCGAGATGCGCATCCAAGGCAGCATCGATCGGATCGATCTCACCAGCGACGGTCGCTTCGCGCGCGTGTCCGACTATAAGACCGGCGTGAAGCCACTCCGTGCGGACGAGATTGTGCTCCGCGGTGGAGCTGAGCTTCAGCGTGTGATCTATGCGATCGCGGCGCGCCAGCTGCTTCCCGACAATCCGCGGGTGGTTGCGCGCCTCGTCTTTCTCGGCGACGAAAAGCCACAACCCTATCGGCTGCCCGACGTCGATCGGGCGATCGCCGAGATTGCGGCGCATGTAACTGCCGCCACCGCGCTCTTACGACAGGGGATTACTTTGCCCGGCCCAGACGCGCGCGAGGAGCACAACGAGTTCCGCATCGCACTGCCGGCGTCGCCCACAACTTATTTTCAGATCAAGAACACCGCGTTCATGCGCGCCTTCGGCGAGTTCGTGCGGATATGGGGTAGGCCATGACACGCCTTGCCGATAGCCCTGCGAGGCTGCGCATCCTCACCGATTTCGATGCCACCTTACTGGTCGAGGCCGCCGCCGGCACCGGCAAGACGGCCCTGATGGCTGGGCGCGTGGCCATGCTGCTCGCGCGCGGCGTCGAGCCCGGCGCGATCGCCGCGATCACCTTCACCGAGCTTGCCGCGAGCGCGCTTGAGGCGCGCGTGCATCGCTATGTCGAGGAGCTGCTCGCGGACCGTGTTCCTCAGCCGCTGTCTCTTGCTTTGCCCGAGGGACTTAATCCCGACCAACGACGCGCACTCTCGGCCGCCATGGCCAAGCTCGACGAGCTCACGACCACTACCATTCACGCCTTCTGCCAGAAAATCATCTCTAGCTACGCGGTCGAGGCCGACATCGACCCAGGCGCGCGCATTCTCGACGCCGTCCAGGCGACGGCCGCCTTTGACTCGGTCTTTGAACAGTGGCTCAGGCGTCGATTGAATGCGCTAGAGCGGCCCGGCGATCCCATCGCGACGCTCTCGCGCGACGATCCGCGCCACATCGTTGAGACCCTGCAGGAGCTCGCCCGCTTCCGCCTCCGATATCGCGGCGCCCATACGCTGCCCGCCGAACTTGGCGGGCGGCCTGATATCGATCTGGCCAATGCCGTCGTTGATTTCCGGCGTTGGATCTCGTCGCAGTCGGCCGAGCCCAAGACACTCGAGGTCGTAGGCGAGCTTGAGACGCTCGCCAATTTCTATTGCGGCTCCTTCGATTCTCCGCCCGATTTTGCGACGCTCTGGCACCTCGCCCACCCACCGCAGCTTAGGTGCATGCGTCGAAACAGCTTCGATCTTCTCACGCTGAGACGGAAATCGGCTTGGGAGCGGGTCGCGGGCAAGGAGCGCGGCGCGCAGCTCAACGAGGAGGCGACCTCGTCATTCGAACGGGTCGATCGCTGCTACCGGGTCCTGCTGGGTTGGATCGCAACCGCACTTGTTGCTCAACTCTCCGCCGAACTCGACGAAGTGCTTGACGATTATGTCGCCTTCAAGCGCGCCGCCGCGGTCCTGGACTTCGACGACTTGCTTGAAAAGGCACGTGCGCTGGTGCGCGAGCATGACGATGTGCGGTGCGCGCTCGGAGAACGCTACCGACACATCTTCATCGACGAATTTCAGGACACTGATCCGATCCAGTCGGAGATCCTCTTCCGGATCGCGGCGGACTATCGCGCCGAGCTTTGGCAGGACAGCGTGCTGCGCGCAGGAGCGCTATTCATGGTCGGCGACCCGAAGCAGGCGATCTACCGCTTTCGCGGCGCCGACATCGGCTCTTACGCGCAGGCGCGTGGCGCCATCGAACGGCAATGGCCGGACAATATCGTCCAGGTCACTGCCAATTTCCGCTCGCGCCCTGATATCCTCGCGCACATCAACCGCTGCTTCGCGCGCCCTTTGTCTGGCGACGGACAGCCTGGCTACGTGCCGCTCGCGCAGACGCTCGACGGCCCCGACCATGATCTGCCGTGCGTGGCGCGGATCACGGTAGATGTGCCACCCGACTCGCGGGCCGCCGAGATCCGTAACGCCGAGGCAGAAGCCGTCGCCGACCTCTGCACGCGGCTCATCGGCAATCTTCGCATTCGCGACGAAGACAGCGCGATCGTGCCGCTCACGGCCGGGGGCATCGCCCTGCTTGCGCCGACCGGTACGGAGCTCTGGCGCTATGAGCGCGCGCTCGAGCAGCGTGGACTGCCGATCGCCTCGCAGGCTGGTAAGAGCCTGTTCCGCCGGCAAGAGGTGCAGGACCTGCTCGCGCTGGGACGCGTGCTCGCCGATTCCGCCGACACGCTGGCCTTCGGCGCGCTGATGCGCGGCCCGCTTGTCGGGCTAACAGAGGAGGAGCTGCTCGACGTAACGGCGGCACTTCCCCCGAATCCCGATTACCCCGACGCGCCCCCGCGCTTTTCGGTACTGACCGATCTCGATCATGTGACCCATCCGGTCGCTCATCACACGCTTGCGACATTGCATGACCTCAGGCGTCGCGTGCGCGCGACCACGCCGGCACTGCTCCTGGCCGAGGCGGCCGAGTGCCTTGCGGTTCGTCCCATTCTGGCTGCGCGCGAAGGTGATCGCAGTGCACGCGCGGCGGCCAATGTCGAAGCGTTCCTGGAACGCGCGCGGCCTTATGGCGTACGGGGGCTGAAGAAGTTCGTACGTGATCTTACTCGGGAATGGCGCAAGGGCGCATCCCACCAAGAGGGACGCGTCGACGCGGAGGGCGATGCGATCGAGATCATCACCATTCACAGTGCCAAGGGCTTGGAATGGCCGGTAGTGATCCCGATCAACACTGGCACTTTGCTTCGCTCGCGTGAGGCGTTCGTCTATCGCGCCGCCGACGAAACGTTGCACTGGATAATCGGGGATGTCGTTCCGCCAGACCTCTTTCGTGCGCTCGAGTCCGAAGATCATAGCTTGGCGCGCGAACGGGAGCGCCTATGGTATGTCGCCTGTACCCGCGCCCGCGAGCTTCTGATCGTTCCCGAATTGCCGGAGGCCGAGCAGCGATCCTGGGCACGAATTATTGACCTTGCCCATGGGGACCTGCCACTGCTTGACGTGTCGCGCCTGACGTCCGTTGCTCGCGGGGCCGACACCGAGCTTTCAAATAATCAGACACGAGGGGTGTTCGAGAGTGAACGCGTCGCGATTGCCGATGCCTCGAGACCGTTGCAATGGCTGCGACCGAGCGACAACGATCCGGATCGGATACCGGTGGGCGAGGTGATAGCCATCGAACTCGGCGACTCGCCGGAGAGCGAGTCGCCGGTTGGAGCCGGACGAGTTCGAGGTCTTTTATTGCACAAGCTTATGGAGGAGGTACTCACCGGCGAACTGCCAGAGGACCCATCGGGCTTCGCCGCGCGAGCGCGCGTGTTGATGACGGAGCTCGTGATTGATGCCGAGAATGACGCACACCTTCCCGACCCACACGAGATCGCTGCAACCACTTTACGTACCCTCGCTCTTCCAGAGATAGCCGCGCTCAGGCCGAGTCTCATCCCCGAATGGCCGATCTACGTCATGCGCGCGAATCAACTCGAGCCGACCGCCCTGGCTGGTCGAATCGACGCAATCCAATTGGAAGGCGGTCAGCCTTCCGTCGTGCTTGACTGGAAAAGCGATACAGCGCCGAGCGAAGAAGATATACGCGAACATACGCGCCAGATCAGCGATTATCTCCAGGCCACCGGTGCCCCCCGTGGAGCGCTTGTGTACATGACTTCCGGATCTGTTCGATGGGTACTGGGACGATAATAGCCGCTGTCGCGCGGTACTCAAATCCCGGAATATGTTCTGCAGGGCTGTTTAGCGGCATTTAAATCCCGGAATCGACCGAGCTTGTTTGTACTCAAATCCCGGACCGAAACTGATTCACGGGAAGAGGATAGTGTCATCTTTGTACTTATATCCCGGACAAACTTCAGCAGGAACTTCGTCCGGGATTTTAGTGCAACATTCCGGGATTTCAGTGCAATGAATCTGCAGTTAAATCCCGGAAGCAGATTGATAACAAACAAGCGTTAGTTCGGGATTTGAGTACCGCGTGACAGACGGCCCATGACCATCTTCGCGCCGATGGTTTCGAAGAAGCCAGGCATTGCGCGCGCCCAGCCGGCGCTCGTATCTTCCTTGGCCGGGGGCTCGGGTCTGCCGGCGATCCGACTACCGTCGTTCCAGCTATCACCCGACATCGGCGCATAGAGGACAGGCGCAACCATGCGCACACCCGGAATCTGCCGCAGGCGATCGTCGATCTCGCGGAACTTCGGCTCCATTTGTTCGGGCTTGTAGTTGCCCAGCGAGGGGTTGATCGACACGAGATACCGGCTGTCGCGCTGCACTTAAATCCCGGCTTTTGAGTTGGAGGGGCACGTTATGCACTTAAATCCCGGACAAGGATCGAATAACTGCGCTTAAATCCCGGACAGAACGTGTTCCGCGGAAAGGGAAAGGTGTGCAGGGCTTTCGCGCTTCCAGCTGTCGGCCTGCACTTAAACCCCGGACAAACTTCAGGCGTAACTTCGTCCGGGGTTTAAGCACACAAATCCGGGAATTAAGTGCACCGACAGTGTAGTTAAATCCCGGGAAACCGTTGATAAATATAGAGCGCGAATCCGGGATTTGAGTGCAGCGCGACAGCGGCGTTCGCCCACGTCCCGCTGGACATCAGCGATTTTCCCACTCGGCACAACTACGGGCTCGCCATCTGGCAGAAGCACTTTGAACGCATCCTGGCCGGCTGGATCGAAGAGTTGGGCCATACCGATCGCGAGGTGACGGGCTTCGCGCAGGACGACACTGGGCTCGACGTCGCGTTGTCCGACAGCCAGTTGCTGCGGGCCAATTATCTCGTCGGGTGCGACGGTGGACGCAGCGTGGTCCGTAAAGCAGCCGGCATCGCATTCCCTGGGTGGGATCCGACGATCAGCCACCTAATTGCCGAGGTCGAGCTGGCCGAGGAGCCGGAGTGGGGAATGCGCAACGACGCCCTCGGTCCGCATTCCCTGAGTAAGCTTGATTACGGCGGCCTGGTGCGGCTCCTGGTGACCGAAAAGGAACTCGGCCGCACCGGCGAACCGACCCTCCGCGGTCTCAGCGAGGCGCTCATTTCGGTATATGGGACGGACTACGGGGTCCACAGTCCGATCTGGATCTCCCGGTTCAACGATGCGGCGCTCACCTAGCGCTCTTCTCGGCGCCTCGCGGAGGTACCCGGACTGACGACATGAACCAGCTTTATGCTAGAAATCGCATCCATTGAGCTTGGCATCCGTGGGACGGCGGGGCTTCCCAACCTCGCAGCGAGTCCTAGCGGGCTGAGTATACGCCGCTGAAGGCGTTTGTGCACGAGTCTGCGATGCACTTCTACGACAAGCCGATATTCGGCAACTTGCCGACGACACAGACGGCTCTGAATACCTCGATGAGGTCGCGTTTCTGTCGCCGCGCTATACCACACGGCTGGACGATTTGATGCGGGTCTACACCTAGCGCTCAATTAGCTTTAACGGCCGCAATCGTGGTCTTTGAGAGGTATGGAGCGAAAGCAAAGTCACGGGAAGCTAAGGCTCGTTTGCACGTTCACCGTTATGGTGTAGTGTGGTGAATTACCAAGGGTATGCATGAAGAAGAGTAGGGGAAGCGGGAAGAGCATGAAGATGCAAAGTACGCCGGCGGTTCGGGCGTCGATAAGTTTTCCGCCCGGCCTTTACGAGACTCTCGAAGATATCGCCAAGCAAAAAAAGGTGTCCCTGGCCTGGGTTGTGCGGGATGCGGCGGAGAAGTACATCGAAGACCGTGTTGCCGAAACGCGCAGACAGGGACTTAAATGAAGAAACAAGATCTTAAGGCAAAGCTCATCATCTCCGGGCCCATATTCCCTGAACCTGTCGAGGTCATGATGACTTACGACATGGGACACCTCGTTAAGGTGATAGGCAAGGGTTTGCGCACCGACAAGTTCTACGATCCCATCCTCGACTCTGACCAACTCAATAGCATCACAGCGTCTCCCGAGAAGGAGCCTTTCGACGGTGATCCGGTGCGCTTTCGGCTCGGCATAGAAGGAATGCGTCTCGGCCTTGCGTATGAATACGATCCTTACTTCGCGCTTTCGATCGCTCGCGTTGATCCGCTGCCCCACCAGCTTGAGGCTGTCTACGACTACTTCCTGAAACTGCCGCGTATCAGGTTTCTATTGGCAGACGATCCCGGCGCGGGCAAGACGATCATGGCGGGACTCCTCATCAAGGAGCTAAAAATTCGGGGTTTGGTGAAGCGCACCCTGATCGTCACCCCCGCGAATCTCTCATTCCAGTGGCAGCGCGAGCTCAAAGACAAGTTCCGGGAAAACTTTGAAGTTATCCGAAGCGACGTTCTCCGGGCGAACTATGGATCGAACCCGTGGCAGGAAAAAAACCAGGTTATTACCTCGGTTTCGTGGGTTTCCCGCGTAGATGATGCAAAGGAATCACTGCTACGCAGCCACTGGGACCTGATCATCGTAGATGAAGCCCACAAGATGTCGGCTTACAGCGCTGACAAGAAGACACTTGCTTACCAGTTAGGTGAGTCCCTTTCCGGGATGACCGATCACTATCTGCTGATGACGGCGACGCCGCACAAGGGGAACCCGGAAAACTTCTGCCTCTTCCTGTCGTTACTAGACAAGGATGTCTATGGCGATGTGAAGAGCCTCGACGAGGCAATGGCACGACAGGATGCCCCGTTCTATCTGAGGCGAGTTAAGGAAGCACTCGTTTCGTTTCCCGATCCCGAAACCGGGAAAGTGAAAGCGCTCTTCACGAAGCGCATCGTGAAAACGAGCGAGTTCGCCATCGATACCGATGAGTACGAACTCTATGACCAGCTCACTACCTATGTAGACAACCAGTCCATTCGTGCCGCCCGCGACGATAGCGCGCGGGGCCGGGCAGTAGGTTTCACGATGGCGATGCTCCAGCGTCGCTTCGCATCGAGTATCTACGCGGTTCGACGCAGTTTGGAACGGATGAAGGAAAAGCGTGAGCACATTCTGGAAGATCCGGAAAAGTACAGGCGGGCGCAAATTGCCCGTCGCCTTCCGGAGGATTTCGATGAGTTGCCAGAAGAAGAACAGCAGGAAATGATCGCGGAGCTGGAAGATGTGGTCGTTTCCCACAGCGCGGAAGTCCTGCGCGAAGACATCGGGGAGCTAAGCTCTCTCATCCGTCAGGCAAAAGTCCTCGAAGAAAAAGAGCAGGAGGTGAAAGTTCGCCGCCTGAAGGCGCTCCTGACCGAGTGCGGGGTCTTTGAAGACCCCAACATGAAGTTGCTCATTTTCACCGAGCACAAGGACACTTTGGATTTCCTCGTAGGGGACGGACGGGACGGCCGGCCGATGGGGAAATTGCGCGAGTGGAATCTGACGGTGACTCAAATACACGGCGGGATGAAGATCGGCGATCGGGACACGCACGGCACCCGGATTTACGCAGAACGCGAGTTCCGCGAAACCTGCCAAGTGCTCGTAGCAACCGAAGCGGCGGGCGAGGGTATCAATCTTCAGTTCTGCTGGTTGATGGTGAACTACGACATCCCATGGAACCCGGTGCGGCTTGAACAACGCATGGGGCGTATCCATCGATACGGCCAAGAGAAAGATTGCCTGATCTTCAATTTCGTGACGACGAACACCCGCGAAGGGCGAGTGCTGCAAAAGCTCTTCGAGCGCATTGGGCAGATTGAGGACGACCTCGACCCGAATAGAACGGGCAAGGTGTTCAACGTACTGGGCGACGTGTTTCCAGGAAATCAGCTCGAAAAGATGCTGCGCGATATGTACGCGCACAACAACATGACGGAAGAGTTGATCAAGCAACGGATCGTCGAGCAGGTGGATACGGAGCGATTTAAGGGCATTACCAATTCCACTTTGGAGGGGTTGGCTAAACGAGAACTGAACCTGTCGGCGATCCTGGGCAAATCGGCGGAAGCGCGCGAGCGGCGACTCGTACCTGAGGTGATCCAGGATTTCTTCCTTCAGTCCGCTCCCATTGCTGGAGTCACCCTGACTGAGCCGCGCCGCGGTCAAAATGTGTTCCGCATAGGTCGGGTACCGAGGAATCTGTGGCCCATCGGGGAACGCTTGGAACCTCGGTTTGGGCGACTCGGCCGGGAATACAAACAGGTCGTCTTCGATAAAGAGAATCTGAAAAAGGAGCCGATGGCTGAATGGGTGACGCCCGGACATCCGTTGTTTGAAGCCGTTCGTGAGGATGTCCTGGAGAGCGTTCGCGACGACCTGGCACGCGGCGCCGTATTTTTCGATCTGAATAGGGATAAGCCTGCGCGGATCAGCGTTTTCTCTGCGGCAGTCCGAGACGGCCGCGGAAACGAGCTGCACAAACGTCTGTTCATAGTTCAGCAGAACGCCGACGGCTCGATGGACTTGAAGCAGCCGACTTATCTGCTCGATCTAATGGCTGCACCTCCGGGGACGGCTGTTCCGGATAATGTGGTACTGGACGACGCGATCGCGGAACGATTCGTTGTCGGGGAAGCGCTTCAGCCGTTCCTCGCCGAAATCGTAAAGGAACGCACCAGGGAAATCGAAACAATCACACGCCACATGGAAATCAGCCTCAATGAGCTGATTAATCGCCAGCAGTTGCGAATGGGCGATCTGTATGAGCAACAGGGGAACACCGACAGCAATTCGCCTGTCGCGGCCAATATCAAACAGGTCGAGGACCGCCTTGACGAGCTGAACGGCCGATTGGAGCGCCGGAGGTTAGAGCTTGCTCAGGAGCGGCATTGCACGATCAGCGACATCCGCCGGGTCGGCGTCGCATGGGTATTGCCGCATCCTGAGCGGAAGTCACCCGGTGTCGCACCGTTTGTCCGCGACGATGAAATCGAGCGCATTGCCGTCGAAGCCGTGATTGCCCATGAGCGGGCGCGCGGTTGGGAAGTCACGAGCGTGGAGGCTGATAATCGCGGGTTCGACCTGATTTCTCGTCGCCCGCACCCAGAAGATCCGCAGACCGCTATTGAAGTCCGGTTCATCGAGGTGAAGGGCAGGGTGGCAATCGGGGAGGTGGCTCTCACGACGAACGAGTACCGGACTGCGCAGCGGCTGAGGAAGGACTACTGGCTCTATGTTGTCTTCAACTGTGGCACCAAACCAGAGGTCAATATCGTTCAGGACCCGTCAACGCTCGACTGGGAGCCGCTTGTCAAAATTGAGCACTATCACGTCAGTCCGAGAGCAATTATCGACGCGGCCTCGTAAGCAGGGAAAACGAACGAATGCACTCGTATCCAAAGCGCCTCATCGAAGTAGACCTGCCCATCAAGCAGATCTCGGCGCACGCGCGCAGAGAGAAATCCATTCGGCATGGCCACATCTCGACGCTGCATATCTGGTGGGCACGACGTCCGTTGGCAGCCTGTCGGGCAGTAATTTGTGCGGCGTTATGGCCTGACCCGGCGGACCCTCTGTGCCCGCCCAAGTTCCGGGAGGATGCTTGTCGCCTGATCAACGCTTTCGCGGCCAAAGCAGCTACAGATAAGACTCTCGCTGAGCACTGTTCTCACGATACCTGGAAGAAATGGCAAGCGTTGGTGAAATCTGACGGCGGACTTGACTTCCGCCGAGAGGCGCACTGGAACGTACTTCGTTTCGCTCTACTGGATTTCATTGCCGATTTCGCCAATTGGGACAATGCTACCGTCGCAGAATATCTGGAAACCAGTCGCGCGCTCACTCAAGCGGCACATGAATCGATGGGTGGAGCGCCGGGTACGCGTCCTTTAGTGGTGGACCCATTTTGCGGCGGCGGCTCCATTCCGCTCGAAGCCCTGCGCGTGGGCGCAGACGCCTTTGCCAGCGACCTCAATCCCTTGCCGGTGCTGCTCAACAAAGTTGTCCTAGAATACATCCCTCAATATGGTCAGCGCCTCGCCGAAGAAGTCCGCAAATGGGGCGAGTGGATCAAGCGCGAAGCCGAAACGGAACTGGCCGAGTTCTATCCAAAGGACGCGGACGGCGCGACGCCCATCGCCTATCTCTGGGCGCGGACGATTCAATGCGAAGGCCCCGGCTGCGGCGCGGAAGTGCCGCTCATCCGCTCCCTTTGGCTCGCCAACAAGCCCAATCGCTCAGTGGCCTTGCAACTCTTGCCGAACAAGACGGCCAAGCGCGTGGACTTCCAAATCATCGTCAAGCAACGCGACGGCTGGGAGGACCAGGCCAATCCCAAAACAAAAATCGAAACCCCGAAGTTTGTTGAAACTGTGAAACGCGGTTCAGCGACGTGTCCGTGTTGCGGTTACACGACTCCCGTAGAGCGTGTTCGTGAACAATTCAAACCCAGACATGGCGGCGCAAACGACGCTCGCCTTTTGTGCGTCGTGACAACGCGAGCGCACGAACAAGGCCGGTTCTACCGTTTACCTGGGAAGACCGACTTGCAAGCTGTGAGCGGCGCGAACGCGGAACTTGAGCGCAAGAAGCAAGCTCACCCTGGACCGTTTGCTCTCGTGCCCAACGAGCGTATTTCAATGACTGAGATTCGACGCATAAGTATCCCGATTTACGGCATGGGAACTTGGGGCGACGTTTTCAGCAACCGTCAGAATCTCGCTCTCCAAACGCTCGCCCGGCTCGGCGGTGCGGCGAGCGCCCAAGCGCAACCGGAGATGAGGCGAGTGCTAACCGGACTTTTTGCACTTGCGCTTGGACGCCAAGCCGACGCTTGTTCATCTCTCGCACGCTGGCACACGACGGGCGAAAAGAACACGGGCACGTTCGGGAGACAGGCTTTGGGCATGGTTTGGGACTTCTGTGAGGTGAATCCTTTCTCTGGTTCAACCGGTGGCTGGGATGGAGTAGTCGAATGGGTTGCAAAGGTCTGCGAGTCGCAAGCAGCCAATGATGGAGTGAGCGGCCAAGCGCAGCGTGCTTCCGCAACGAGCCATCCGCTTTCTAACCATATGGCCTCAGCCTGGATTACCGACCCACCCTACTACGACGCCGTTCCGTACGCCCATCTTTCGGACTATTTCTACGTCTGGTTACGACGAATGCTTCACGACATTGAGCCTGATCTTTTCGGTTTCGAGTGCGTCCCGAAAGAGGAAGAAGTTGTCGTGGATAGGCCGCACTACTTGAGCCAGTCGAAAAAGGACGTAGCCTTTTACGAACGTGAATTAACGAAGGCCTTTGCGGAAGGCCGCCGAGTTCTTCGGCCTGACGGCATCGGCACCATCGTCTTCGCGAGCAAGACGACGGCGAGTTGGGAAGCCATTTTGAAAGCAGTCGTGGACGCCGGTTGGATTATCACCGGCTCATGGCCCATTGACACGGAAATGGAAGCGCGCGTAGCAGCACAAGGTCAGGCGCGACTCGCTTCTTCCGTCCATCTAGTTTGCCGCCCGCGTGAGTATCCCGACGGCTCGGCGCGCATCGACGAAATCGGGGATTGGCGCGATGTGTTGCAGGAGTTACCACGTCGTATTCACGATTGGATGCCGCGTTTGGCTGCGGAAGGCGTCGTCGGCGCGGACGCTATTTTCGCCTGTCTCGGGCCGGCCCTGGAAGTCTTTTCCCGCTATTCACGCGTGGAGAAAGCCAGCGGTGATACCGTCACGCTCAAAGAATACCTGGAGCAGGTCTGGGCGGCTGTCGCCAAGGAAGCCCTCACAATGATTTTCACAGGTGCGGACACCACCGGCTTTGAAGAGGACGCGCGACTTACCGCCATGTGGCTCTGGACCTTGAATGCCGGCAAAACGGATGTCGCCAATGGCGAGAGTGCCGAAGAGGAGGAATCCGACGATGAATCCGAGGGTGGAGCAAAGAAAGGTAAAGCCACCGGATTCGTTCTCGAATACGACGCCGCGCGTAAGATCGCGCAGGGACTCGGCGCTCACCTGGAGGACTTGAGAAGTCTCGTTGAGGTCTCGGGCGAACAAGCCAGACTGCTGCCAGTCGGGGAGCGCGCCCGCTACCTGTTTGGCAAGGACGAAGGTAATGTGACGACAGCTAAGCAGCAGAAGAAGAAGAAAGTTCCACAGCTCGATTTGTTTAAGGTACTGGAAGAAGTTGATGGAGAAGAAACCATTTCAGGCGAGGCGATAGTCGAGCGCCACGGCAAGACCGTCCTCGACCGCATACACCAAAGTATGATTCTGTTTGCGGCCGGTCGCAGCGAGGCTTTGAAGAGGTTTCTCGTCGAGGAAGGTGTAGGCCGCGACCAACGCTTCTGGAGTTTGGCCCAGGCTCTTTCTGCCTTGTATCCGACACAGACCAGCGAAAAGCGGTGGATCGACGGCGTGCTGGCGAGAAAGAAAGGCCTCGGATTCTGATGTTGCGGATGTTAACAATAGCGAGAACAGAGTGAGATCCCGGAATGCCACTTAAGCCTTGGTACAAGACTGCAACGCCGCGGGAAGACCTGCGGGACGATAAGCCCCTCGATGCTTCTGAATTCGCGGTTCACCTAGACCAGGTTCGGGACAAGCGGGCTCCGGAGGTTTACCAAAACCCGGCGCGTTTCTTCGAGCGAACATTCCTAACCCAGAGTCTCTCAGGGCTCGCGGTGGAGGTCCTGCGACGTCTGTCTGGTGTCAAAACAGAGACCTCTGCGGTGTTCAATATGACTACGCAGTTTGGCGGCGGGAAAACCCACTCGCTCTTGCTGCTATACCACCTCGCGTCGAATGGTGATGCTGCTCGCGGGTGGCAGGGCGTGGGCAGGTTACGGGATTTGGCGGGCATCAAGGCGGTACCCCAGGCTAAGGTCGCTGTGTTTGTCGGTACCGAGTTTGATCCAATTAGTGGACGAGGGGGGGATGATGGTACTCCGCTCCGTAAAACACCGTGGGGAGAGATTGCCTACCAGCTAGGCGGCGACGAGGCCTTGGCAGTTCTAAATGAGCACGAGAAGCAGGGTATCGCGCCGGGGGGCGATGTCATTCGAAGGTTCCTCCCAACCGACAAGCCAGTCCTGATCCTGATGGACGAGCTGATGAACTTTGTCAGCCGAAGCCGCAAGAGTGGGATGGCGGCACAGCTCTACAGCTTTTTGCACAATCTGTCTGAAGAAGCCCGTGGACGAGACAACATGGTGCTCGCCGTGTCGATTCCCGCGTCCGAACTGGAAATGAGCGCGGAGGATTTCTCTGATTACGATCGATTGAAAAAATTGCTCGATCGCGTCGGCAAAGCAGTGATGATGTCGGCAGAATCGGAAACGTCGGAGATCATTCGCCGTCGTCTTTTTGAGTGGGACGAGAGTCAGTTGACGCCTGACGGTCGGAGCATGCTGACGAAGGACGCCATTGCAACATGCAATGCCTATGGCGCCTGGGTTCGGGAGCATCGGCAGCAGATACCGGATTGGTTCGACATCGATTCTGCTCAGGACGCGTTCGCGGCGACGTATCCCTTTCACCCTACAGTAATGTCGGTGTTCGAAAGGAAATGGCAGGCATTGCCGCGCTTCCAGCAGACGAGGGGGATATTGCGCTTGCTGGCGCTTTGGGTGGCCAAGACCTATCAGGCCGGGTTCAAGGGCGCTCATCGGGACGCTTTGATTGGCCTCGGCACAGCGCCGCTCGACGATCCGCAATTCCGCGCAGCGCTCTTCGAGCAGTTGGGCGAGCATCGGCTGGAAGCCGCGGTGACCACGGATATTTGTGGGAAAAAGGACAGCCACGCGGTCCGTCTTGACAACGAAGCAACCGGAGAAATTTCCAAGGGTCGTGTCCATCGCAAAGTGGCTACATCAATATTTTTCGAGTCAAACGGGGGAATCGCGAAAGCGGACGCCTCAGCCCCGGAGATTCGGCTCGATGTCGCGGAGCCTGATATGGATATCGGCAATATCGAGACAGCGCTGGAAGCACTGACCGATGGTTGTTACTACCTCACGGTAGAGCGCAACCGGTATCACTTCAGCTTCAGGGAGAACCTGAACAAACGGTACGCGGATCGCCGGGCTAACATCAAGCCTGAAACCATCGATGAGCGGGTTCGTGCAGAGGTCGCAAAAGTCTTCTCCGGGCAATCTCCCCTTGAGCGGGTTTTCTTTCCGGACCGTAGCAACCAGGTGCCGGATCGGGCGGTATTGTCCTTGATCGTATTGTCTCCAGAGAAGTCTTTGGAAGACGACAAAAAAACCAGGGCGCTGGTGGAAACCATCGTTCGCGAGAGCGGTAGCTCAGGCCGGACGTTCAAGAGTGCCCTTCTTTTTGTAGTACCACAGGGTCCCGCTCAAATCAGGGAAGATGCGCGCCGCTTGCTGGCGTGGGAGGAAATTCAGACCGAGCTGCCTGGGATAAGTGTTGATGATGCGCAGCGGAACCAACTCGTGGATAACCTCAAGAAGGCGCAACGTGACCTGAAAGAGGCTGTTTGGCGAACCTACAAGAACATCGTGTTGCTTGGTAAAGACAACCAGGTACACACCATCGATCTGGGATTGGCCCACAGCAGTGCTGCGGAATCCCTGGTCCAGTTCATCGTAAACCAGCTACGTCAGGCAGATGAAATCCAGACCAGTATCAGTCCGGGCTTCCTCGTACGGAACTGGTCGCCGGCGTTCAAGGAATGGAGCACCCGCTCGATCAGAGATGCGTTCTACGCCTCTCCGGTATTCCCGAGGCTTCTGAACGCAGAATCCATCAAGCAAACCGTAGCGCGCGGCGTCCAAGATGGTTTGCTGGGCTACGTGAGCAAAGGGGCGGATGGGAAATACATAACGTTCGCTTTTGAGCGCAGCCTCGAACCGCCGGACATTGAGATCTCTGACGAGACTTTCATTATCACGAGAGAGACCGCGCTTGCTTACCGGGAAGCGCAGACGAAGCCCACCGTGGCCGATCTTCCGATCACTGTCGGAGATTCTCCGTCCGGAGCCCCTGGAGTTCCGCAGCCGGATTCACCATCGGCCTCGCAGACAGAATCGTCGGCCAAATCCAAACCCGTTGCGGGCGGTCTCCGATCTCTGCGATGGAGCGGAGAAATCCCCTCGCAGAAATGGATGAACTTCTATACTAAGGTGCTTTCAAAGTTCGCCACGGGTAGTGGTCTTCGGGTCACCGTGAAAGTAGAAATTGCGCCCGAGGCCGGCATTTCCGAACAGAAGGTCGAAGAGACCCGGAGCGCTCTCAGAGAGTTGGGGCTTAACGATATGTTGGATAAAGATACTTAAGCAGTCTGAATAGTTGATTGGGGCGCATGAAGATGATGGGGATGAACACAACGTTGGTAATTTCACAGTGACGACGCCGAACCCATTTTCGGCTGCTGACAGCGCCCTCGGATACCTCTACCAGGTGCGTGTTGCACTCCTGTGGTCGCTTCGTCGATTGAAGATTGATCATGATTTCGTGATCTCGCTTTGAGACCAAAGGCGGCGAGGCGATAACAATATGATGGATCACCTTGAAGGGGCAAAACAGACCGGGCGATTCACCATCTCACCCGGCAAGGACCTTTACGGTGAACTCACGCTAGCGGGGGCGAAGACTTCGCTGTATCTCCACGACAAGGAATTCTTCCACACGCATGGCATGCCCAGCCCATGCGTGAAGGGCGTTCTGCACGACTTGACGAAGGTTTCGCTTATTCAGTGCGTCACGACATCGGGCACGGGGTCCAGCAGTCGTGGGGGTGAGCGCTATCATTTCAGCAACATCTTTCCGCACTTTGTCGTTTATGGCGATCACCATATTGACCCGGACGAGAAGACGATCACCGAGGTCCACTTCGTCGTGGATGACGCGACCACTCTGTTTTACGACTTCGATGCCTTCGGCATCGTGATTGATGCGAAACCGCTCATAGAGCAGATAGCCCACGCCAATGCTCTTCCCCGCGAGATCAAGACGGGGCCAGATCCACAAATCCTCTATTTCACCGGCAAGAGCGAGATTTTTGCGGCCGACACGGTGATGGGAAGAATCTCAGCCGTTCACAGCCCGAGCCACAATCTGGGGGGACCTAACGGCGTGCACCTGAAGAATACGATCTTTATTACGATCGCCTTCAAAAAAGCAGTTACATTTGACGACGCCACCTTCCACACGTCAACGTTGCTCAGATATCTGGGAATGTTGGCTGGCCGGCCGCAAAACCTTCTCAAGTTCGGCCTGCATGTTGGATCCGATCCGGGCAAACCCGTTTTTCTCAGCGTCTATTGGAGCATGCCGCCGAAACGTGATCCATCCCATGAAGAAAACAGGCCGCACCCCGCAGACGTCCTACTGGATGCCGCAAGACAGCCGGATCAGTTTGCGCGCGTCCTGGCAAGCTGGCTTGACCGGCAGCAGGCATGGCATGACGCCCGACTGCGGTTTTCCAATTCGTTTGCAGAGCAACAACGCTACGGCATCGACCGGCTGATCGGCTCTGCAAACATGTTTGACATACTTCCCAGCTCAGCCGTGCCGGGCGACGTGCCGCTCACGGATGAACTGGAAGCTGCCAAAGAGGCCGGCGGGAGGATTTTTGGTCCCTTGCCGGCGAGTCCTGAGCGCGACAGTGTTCTGGGTGCTCTGGGACGCATGGGAAAAAGCACCCTCAAACAGAAAATTCGCCACCGTGCTCAGCGGCTTATAGACGCCGTAGGCAACCACTTCCCGGAGCTCATTTTAGTTACCGATGAGGCCGTGAACTGCCGGAACTACTACGTTCATGGCCGCAAGCCTCGCTTCGACTACAGCGCAAATTTCAAGGCCGTAGGCTTTTTCATAGATACGCTGGAATTCGTGTTCGCCGGATCAGACCTGATCGAAGCCGGGTGGGATGTAAAGGCCTGGAGCGAGATTCCGACGAGCATGTCCCATCCTTTTGGCAGGTATCGGGTAAATTACTCTCTGAGCCTTCAGAATCTCAAAGCTCTTCTTGCGCCGCCAGCCATGTCGTCAGCACCTATCAGTTCTCCCATGCTGGATTGCAGTGTCCCATCGGAAAGGTCCAGTTAATGCCGAATCAACAACAATCCGCTGTCGCCCAGGCGTCGCCGGCGCTTCTGCCCCGGTGGGCAAACGACCAGGACGGATGGTCTCGCGCAATTGCGGGAGATGTTCTCAAGAACAGGGTCCAGCCGTCCGATCTCGACATTGATCACTATCTGAAGCTGCTGCTATCGGAGAAGAAGCTTTCACCAGAGCCTTTCGAGGCTGTTCCGAAAATTGAGGAAAAGGAGGTCACGGGGAACCCGCTCGACGCGGTCCGCTTGGAGTCGCTCAAGGTTGGCGACGGCGTCAATGCGCTCAAGCCGGGTGCGCAAATCGATTTTGCTCCGGGCGTGACAGTCATCTTCGGGGAGAATGGTTCCGGTAAGTCGGGTTTCGTCCGCGTTCTGAAACGTGCGGCCGGCCTTAGAACCGCCGAGGACATTCTTCACAATGTTCGCGCTGACAAGAAACCGACGCCGAGCGCGGGCTTCACGGTCACGGTCGGGACCACGGGCCAGACGATTCAATGGAAAAACGAATTTGGCATTACGCCGCTCAATCGTATGAGCATCTTCGACGCGAGGGGCGCGCGCCTTCATGTCGAGGACGATCTCACATACGTCTATACCCCTGGTGAGCTTACGTTCTTCCCACTGGTCCAGAACGGGATAGAGCGGGTGCGCACGGCTCTTGAGACGGCAATAACAGCCAGGACTCCAGGACTGAATACGATTCTGGTGTCGTTCGACCGCTCCTGTTCCATCTACGCAATTATCGAGACGCTCGGAGCGGCGACTGACCTGGACGAGATAAAGAAATACGCCATTCTGCCGGAGAACATCGACGCGACCATTGAATCCCTGACAATCGAGGTCGACGCCCTCAAGTCGGCGAACATACAGAACGAATTGAGACGTTCGCGCGACCGGGTGGCCGTTGTGAAGGCGCTCAAGTCAGCGATCGAGACAGCGAAGACATTTGATGTCACGACATACGCCTCTCGCGTGCAAGCGCGGGACCAAGCATCCCGGCGGCGTGATGAGGCAGGCAACAAGGCCTTCGAGGGGGTTGGAATCCCTGGCGTTCTGAGCGACGAGTGGCGACAGTTCATACAAGCGGGGGAGGAATATCTCAAGAAGAACACGGTCCCAACATATCCCGGCACCGACGACCCATGCGCCTACTGCCAGCAACCGCTGACCGCCAAGGCAGTGGAACTGGTCAAGAAGTATCGCGATTTCTCCAACAACGAAATTAAGGGGGTTCTCGACACTGCGGAACGTCAGCTTCGCGACTACATAGCGCGCGTCGTCGGTATCGAGGTGGACACGCTTCAGCAGCAGCTTGCCGCTGAAACGAACGGTGGACCGGATATCCTGGACCCGGTCATAACTGTTTTGGAGGAGATGAAGAAGCTCAAACTCAATGTTGCCGCTCGCTCAGCGATTGATTGGAAAGACAAAGACCCTTTACTCGCTGCGGCTGAAACCATCGTGTCCGGCGAGGATACCAGACTGGCCGCGCTTATTGCCGGCCTTCAGAGATCCGTTGACGAGCGGCAGACAGCCCTGAGGACAAAACAGACCGAATTGGCCGAGTTGGAGGGGAAGAAGACGGCGAATACTCTCCTGCCGCAAATCGAGAAGCGGGTGTTGGATGCCAAGTGGGTCGCCAAGGCGACGATTGTCAAAAACAACCTGACGGGTGTTCTCCGGTCCCTGACTGAAGCCGCCAAGGTTGCGAGCGAGGAACTTCTTAATAAGGATTTCGGGAAACGCTTTGAAGATGAGTGCAAGCGGCTGCGGGCGCCGAACGTGACATTGAACTTTCCCGGTCGTCAGGGGCAGGTGACGCGGCGGAAGCTGGTCGCTTCATACAAACCGAATGAAGTTCTCTCGGAAGGCGAACAGAAGGCTCTTGCGTTAGCTGATTTCTTGGCAGAGGTCACATCTGTGCCTGCGTCCTCGCCGGTGGTCTTTGATGACCCGATAACAAGCATGGATTATCGGCGCATCCATGAGGTTTGCGACCGCATCATCGCTCTCGCCGCAGACCATCAGATCATCGTCTTCACCCACAATATCTGGTTCGCAGCCGAGTTGCTCAGTAAAGCCGATAAGAAGAAGTTGAAATACTTCGACATCAGACTGGAAGGCGGCGATGCCGGTGTGGTGACGGCGGCGTCCCATCCGCGCGTGGACACCATCGCGCAGGTCAGCGCAAGAGTTAAGAAGATGATTGATGGCGCTGAGAAGCAGGAGGGCGAAATCAAAGCGGCCCTGGTCGAGAAAGGATACGAAGAACTCAGGGGACTTTCCGAAATAGTGGTCGAGCATGAAATGCTCAAGGGAGTTGTCCAAAGATACGCACCGAACGTGATGATGACGAAGCTGGACCAGATAAATGTCGGCAAGCTACAGGAGAGCATGGCCGCGATAGTGCCCGTTTTCGAAAAGTGCTGTCGCTATGTAGCGTCCCATTCTCAGCCGCTCGAAACCCAGGGCATTCGACCGACGCTCGACGAACTGAAGGCTGATTACGACAGAGTTCTCAAGGCTCGTGAGCCTCACAAGGGATAGCGGACATGTGGGTATTCGGCTACGGCTCGTTGATGTGGGACAGTTGGGAGAGCCGCTACGGCTGCTTGCGAAAATGTGTCGCGGTCCTCAACGGCCATCGCCGGACCTTTAACAAAGCGTCAACGAAGAACCGTGGAAGCAAGAAGGCTCCGTGTCCCACGCTGAATCTGGAGAAGGATGTTGCCGGGTCGTGCAAGGGAATGGCGTTCGAGTTCCCGGAAGTGCGCGCCGGCGATGTGCTGGCTTATCTTGCGAAGCGGGAGGGTGCGAATTTCCAGCTTGAGCTCCTGACCGCCTGCCTCGACAATGATACCGAAGTGCAGGCGTACATCCCGGTCTATCGTGGAAAGAATCTCATCACCATTGTCACGCTTAATGAAAAGGCATCCATGGTTCGCAATGCCAGAGGAACGGAGAGTTCCTGCGAAGATTACGTGAGGGAAATTGCGGAGCTGCTTGCCCAACTAAAGATTGACGATCCGGCAGTCACAGAGTTGTGGCAAGAAGTTCAACGTCAGAAGTCGGAAAACAAATGATCTGGGCATCTGTGACAACGTTCGAATGCTTGAGTAGCGAAAGCCGGTCGAGAAGAGCCGCGGAGGGGATGCTATCGAGGCCGGGAAGCATCACCCGATCACTCAGGACATCGATATCATAAAGCGGCGCCTCGATAGCCGTGAGCATTTTGCGAACTGTGGATTCGGTTCTATCCATCGACGTCACCCTTCAGATGTGTTTTACCGTAGGAAGGGTGCAGGGAGGAGCCCGCCGCCCATCTTGCGTGAGCGTAGTCCGAAGTACTGCAAGCCCAACCGCGTGAGGGTGTGCGCCCGCTTCGGGCGCCGCATTGTGGCGGTTCACCCTGAAGCGGGCGCCACTTGGTTATGCGTCCAGCATGAGGAGGACGGTGCGAACGCTTGTACCTGTGCTGATGAAAGTATCTGAAGGCAACTCTTCCCAGATACCGCCGCGCTCTTCAACGATGGGCCTAAGCTTGTCGTTCTGTCTCGGGCCGTTGGCACAGATGGCGACGAGTCGGCCTCCGGGCTTCAACATCTTCAAGGCGTGCATAATGTGCTTGATATCGTCTGCGTCCGCAAACGGAGGATTCATTACAATGCGATCGAATGTTCCTAGATCGCCGTTGCACTCCAAGAAATCGGCCTGCCGTGTGTCATCGACACAATCAACCGTGCGCAGCCGGTGAGCCATATTGCAATTCAGCTCAACCGCTGTGATCGCGTAGCCGTGAGCATTGCGGCGAATCGCATCAATGATTCGGCCGGTGCCTGCGGAGGGTTCTAAAACCTGTTGCCCTGGGCGAATATCCGCAAGCGCGACCATACGGTCTGCCAACTCCGGCGGGGTAGGGAAGAGTTGTGGAGCAACGACAACCTGAACCCCTGCGGCTGCTGCTTTGTCCATCTCGTGTAGTTGCTCATAGCTGGGGAGTCGGTCATCCTTCGGAACGGCCGCGTGGATCGCGCGGCTCATTTCCATAGAGGGACTAGCATCGGCGCCTTGGCGCGAATCCTTCTCACGCGCGAAAACCTCGGGACCGGCCAGGACGAGCGGCGCGGCGGGTGGGTCAACCCGCTTGGCGTCGGTGATAAAGATGTGACCGTATTTGTAACCCGTGGTCATTGCATGACGCACCCGATGTCGCGCATGGGTTGCGGTCGCATCGACGGCGCGAGTGGTCTTGTAATCCTTGTGCTTCTTGTCCCATTCGGCCTGTGTCATATGGGCGATTCCCTCGCCGGGGTAGTTGCAAAGCGGCGGGAGCTTCGTGGCGGCTTTGACCTTCTCGGTGTCGCCAGGTCCGGGTGCGCGGTAGTCCTTTACGCGCTCGATCTCCACTTTCGTGCTGCTACCGTGCCAGTGACGAAGCGGGGTTGTGCTTACACTGTTGAGCGTCCCACCTACCCTGTTTAGCTTCAACGCCACAACCCACTCATCAGCGACTAGGACGCGCCCGCCCACTTCGATAGTGAACTGCGCGGCTGCGATACCCCCGGCCTCTCCAAGCATGGCCTTTTCATAGGCTATGCGGTTTTCTAGGTGCTCGATCCATCGGCGGCTCTGCTGCTCGATGGCCGGTAAGCTACTCGACTTGGCCCAACGTCCGCCACGGCTCCCGTTGGTAATCCAAACGTGTTCTTCGCCGTCCCACATTTGGGGCTTGGTCTTCGGGTCGGGTGTGAAAGAGTTCTGATATCGGCGAAGATCGGCTTCCAGTCCCTTGATGCGGCGATGCTGCACACCGGGAAGCTCTTTGTACTTTGCGTGTCTGAGTGCGCCTTTGGCGCGGTCTTCCCAATACTTCGCGGTGTGCCACATCTTGACGGTCTTACGCATCCCGTTCTCGACCCGCTTGGTGTCCTTGCGGGCGTGGCGTTCGCTGTGGTGGCCGATAAGAATAGGTTGACCTAGCGGGATGTTGTCAGCGATGCGTGAAACGGCTTCATGTGTGCGTTCCGCGTCCCTGATACGCTTATCTTTGTAATCGACAAAGCGGTCTGCCCGCTCCGCTGCCCGCTCGACTAGGCTTTTGTCTTCGTCGTCAATCTCGCCGCACAATTCGATGAGGAAGTCTTCGCGTTCGGGTGTCCACATCGGCGCAACGAAAAGCTCTTGTTTTGGCGCATATATGAAACCTGCGCCCCTCACGCGGGCGTATAACTCGCGGTCTAGGCGCGTGGAGCTGTATAGCCTGAGTTTGTTGTCTTCCGGGGAGTATGTCGCGGTGTAAGTCATGGTGTGGTTCCGCCGTTTGTGAATGGCTGTGCTGTGTTTGCCCACAAACACGCCTTGGCCCTGGCCCACGCCAGCAGGGGCGGCAAGTGCAAGAGGAGGGGTTCCCCACCCTTGGAACGGAGCGATTAGCGGTAGTGGAGGGGGCGTAGCGCAGCGGAGGTCTGCACAAGCGAAGCGCGGAAGATTGGGGTGCCTCTTGTCACGCGCCAGGGACGGAGTCCCTCAGCAGGCTTGGTTCCCTTGCATCAGCGTGAAATGCAGAGATTGCTTCTTTTGGGTTCCGGCTTCTAGGGGTGGGCGTTGCCCGCCGGAAAAGGCCCGCAGAGATGTGTGGTGGAAGACGGCAAGGCCACGCACCCACTCTGTTCTCCAGCTACGACCAGCAAACGGGGTTCAAATTGCCCTTCGTGTCAGAGTTGTTGGGTTTGCCCCGAGATCTACGTTGTTCAGTCATAGTTTCTGTTGACGTGAC
>Ga0182024_10002595_pt1 | contig 44525 bp, 47 predicted proteins | sample P32metaG_FD_120480 | JGI IMG/M metagenome (GOLD analysis project Ga0182024, IMG submission 120480) | Permafrost microbial communities from Stordalen Mire, Sweden - P3-2 metaG (Illumina Assembly) | ecosystem: Environmental > Terrestrial > Soil > Wetlands > Permafrost | place: Sweden: Stordalen... | reverse complement strand
GGAAGAGAATCTCCGCTGGAACAATCGCGGCGCGGTGTCGGTTTCAAACGAACTGGTCGGCGTGCGGCCGGCTGGAAGCACGCCCCCTGATTCGGCGATTGTCGTTACGGCCATCGCGGTCTCACGGCTATTCGGATTCTCCGGCCAGCTCAGCGAGAGCTCGACCGATTCGAACATCCCCATGAATCGCGGCATCCCCGCCGTGACCATCGGCGGCGGCGGAATCGGCGCCGGCGCGCATTCTGCGAGTGAAACCTTCGACACCACCGATTCGTGGGCCGGAACCCAGCGCGCGCTGCTGCTCACCGTCGCGCTCGCCCGGTAGGATTCGTGTCCGTCATTCAGCCCGTCATTCAAATTGACCAGCTCGCCAAGCGGTACGGCCGGCCCGGTTCCGGACGGGGACCCGCTTCTGAGCGAGCCATTGACGCGCTGCGATCCGTGACGCTTCAAGTTGGGAAAGGCGAAATCTTCGGACTGCTCGGTCCCAACGGCGCCGGCAAGACCACGCTGATCCGGCTGCTCACCGGGTCCTCGCGACCGACCGCGGGTGCGGTCCGGGTGCTCGGCCTCGATCCGGTTCACGATTCAAAAGCCGTGCGCCGCGAGATCGGCTACATGCCGCAGGCCCCGGCGCTCTACGAGGATCTGTCGGCGCGCGACAATATCCGCTTCTTCGGCCGCGCGCACAATCTCTCGAATATCGATCAGCGAATCGACGAGCTGCTCGAATTGAGCAAGCTGCGCTCGCGCGAGCGCGATCCGGTATACACTTTTTCCGGTGGTATGAAGCAGCGTGTCTCGCTCGCCTGCGCGCTGGTGCATCGGCCGCGGCTGCTTCTGCTCGACGAGCCGACCGCGGGCGTCGATCCCCGCCTTCGAGCCGAGTTCTGGAAGCATTTTCGCGAGCTCGCCCGCTCGGGCGCGACCCTCCTGATCAGCACCCATCAAATGGACGAGGCGCTGTATTGCGATCGCCTCGCGATCCTTTGCGACGGGGGCCTGCTCGCCTGCGACACTCCGCGCAATCTGCTCGATCGAGGGCGAACCCGCATCCACGTTTGGCGAGGCACGGAGACCGTCACCGAGGCTCCTGAAAATTATTCCGAATCGTTGCCCTCACTTCTTCACCAGTACGGCCTCGATCCCGCCGTCACAAGAATCGAAATCGAGCGCGATACTCTCGAGCAGATCGTGCTGGGTCTCATCGGGAAAACGTCACAGAAAGTCGTGGAGAGTCCGGATGCCTAGGGCGCTGGCCGTCGCCGGGCGGGTGCTGCGCCAGCTCGCGCGCGACCGGCGGTTTCTGGTTCTGTCAATCGCAGCGCCGCTGCTGGTGATTTACGTCACCAAGGCCGCGCTCGATAGTTTCAACGTCCCGTTCGTCAATGTCAGCGAGTTCGTGGTGCCGATCGGCGCGTTTGTGGTTCACTTTGCGACCTATATTCTGTGCGCCATCGTGCTGGTGCGGGAGCGCACCGCGCAGACGCTCGCGCGAATGTTCGTCAACGGTTACGGTCGCGCCGCGATCATCGCCGGTTACGTGCTCGCCTACACTTGCGTCGCCACGCTGCAATGCTTTCTGGTTCTGGCTGAACTCGAGCTGCTGTTTCACTTGAGCTACCGCGCCCAAACGCTGCTTTCGATCTATCTGGTGATCTGGCTGCTCGCGGTGATCAGCATTTGTCTCGGCATTTTCGTTTCGAATTTCGCGCGAACCGAAGGTCAGGTGATGCCGTTCATTCCGCTGGTGACGATACCGGGAATTTTTCTCTCCGATGTGATCTTTTCAGTCGATCGATTCCCGCGGTGGATGCAATGGCTCAGCCACGCGACGCCGCTGTTTTATGCGAACAAAGTGATCCAGGGTTTGATTCGCGCCGATGGCACGCTCGCCGACAACTGGACTCGCGTGGTCGCGCTGCTGATCTACGGCGCCGTGGTGTTGGTGCTCGCGACGGAGACACTCCGGGAGAGAGATTGACAAGCTGCCCCGGTCTTAAAAGAAGCAACCTTGACGGACGGGCGCTGGGATCTCCCATTGATAAATCGTAACCGCAAGTTTCCTCAGTTGATCTGAGTGATGAACCCTTTACAGAGAAGGGCGTAAAGCGCGCCGTGCGGGTCTCACCCGCCCGAGAACCGTTCGAACGGCTCCTTGTACAACTGTGCCGCGCGAGTTTTTCGTTGCAGGAATTCAACGAGGTCAGCGTCCTGCTCAAGGAGCAACACGATTTCATGTAAATCACAGAGAAAGCAGAGCTTATGCGCTAGCGCGTCTCTTACTTGTCGAACGGCCGGGTCCGTGAAGCCAGAAGCGGAGATGAACATGCCCCGGGCATCAGGCCGGTTAAACAGCCGAACGAGATGCTGGGAGATCTCAGCCACACCGATAGGGCTTCCCCACCACTTCATCTCAACGAGGTACAAGTGCCCGCCGAACTCAATAACGCCGTCGATTTGCTCCAGCACGGCTCCGCCCTCGGAGCCTCGATACTCGAACGCCTCTTTGACGAGGATGTCGAATGTTCTGAATAAACCATTTAAGACCGGCTCAAGATCCTTCCCACGCTTCTGCGGGTTTGTTTCAGAGAACAGCTTGTACAGCGACTCCTTGATCGCGCGCCGTTCATCAGCAAGCCTTCTCTTAGCTTCGATCTGCGCGCTGTACTCGGCCTGTCGTTCCTTGCGCTCCTTCTCCCGCTCGATCGCCATGCGGGTGAAGGAGTCCTTTACTTCCACGATCTTCTGAATTTGGGAGACAAGCCCCATTGCTTTGAATCGGTCGCTTTCATAGCAGGTGGAGAAGTCCTCCCAGCTTGAAATTCGGCGAACGATTTCGCGACGAGGACCGAGCGCGGCGTCGCCCTCCTCGTTCAGGCGGCAGAGCACAGAACGAGCGATTTCGTGCTTTCGCACGCTATCGCGGTCCTCCCTCACCCGCTGCATCCAGTCCCCCAAATGTTTGGACGTCACACCGGCCCCGACAAACAGGTCGATGACGGCCTGCTTGCTCTTAACTAACGCCGGAATGGCATCCGTCAACAGTTCGAGAAGCTCGGGCGGATAGTGATACGAGGAATCGACGCGGATCCCGGGGCCGCTTGCGGACATCAGTTAGCGATCCTTTCGACTTCTTCGAGGCTCTCCTCGGGAGTACTGTCCTTCACGCTCCGACCGCTGGCCAAGAGCGACCCGCACGAGATTCCGAAACTCGCGCTCAATGTCGCGCAATTTCTCTGGACCCTCCGTCATTTGGAGCCTGCGAGGTTGAAGATTGTTCCGTCCTGGGTTCGCAGACGATAACCAATCAGTACGATTCTACCGCGCACCGTTTCACAACGATCGTCGCCTTCTCCGACGCTTTCCGCGTCGCCGGCTAAAATATAGAGTCAATGTCCGCCATTTTCATCGGCTATGGTGAATACCGGGGTTACCGGCTTACTGAAATACCGCAACAGTTACTCGACGAGCTGGCCCTGCGCTTTCCACTCCGAGTCAAAACCGGGTCGAGGGACGAGTTCACCGAGCTGCTGGTGACAGTAGCAATCCACGAAGAGGTCGGCCGCCGCGTGAGCGGCGGGAAGCAGGAACTGCGACTTCCCTCGCTGCGTGACTGCGCCAATGACATCCTCACTCGTGGATACCAACAGGCCAGCAAGATTCACCATCCGGATGGCAAGGGACATCACGGGGCACAGTTGCGGCTGAACCGCGCACGCGACGAACTACGAAAGGCCGTGGAAAACCTTCCCGACGATATCGATGAGCGTCATGACACCGTTATTCCGGCACCCGGTCAGCCGCTGCTCGGGCACCTCGATGGCATTGGGGACGATGATGTCCCTTTCTGAGGCTCTCTGAACGGCAGGTGGGTGTTCGTTGGAGGATTCGCGAACTTCGACGGGCGACACGCGCATCAGGAGCGCTCCATATCGAAGACCCGCGACCGTCGGCCGAACGAGGCCGCTCGCGCTTCATCCGATCTCACCAGAGACACGATTTATCGATGCTTTGAAGCGTCGGACGACCCATCAGCATCATCGCCATCTCGAATTCGTGGCGCAGAATCTCGACCACCCGCGTCACGCCTTCCGCGCCCGCCACGCCCAGGCCCCAGAGGTAAGGCCGCCCGATCTGCACCGCCGTCGCGCCGCGGGCGAGCGCCTTGATCACGTCCGTTCCGCGCCGGATTCCGCCGTCGACCAGCACCGGAACGCGCCCCTCGACGCGTTCGATCACCAGCGGCAATGCATCAATGGTGGCCGGGACGGTGTCGAGGTTGCGCGCGCCATGATTCGATACGATGATGCCCGCCACACCCGCTTTCACCGCGATCGCAGCGTCGTCAGGATTCAAGACGCCTTTGAGCATCACCGGCGTTTTAGCGAATCCGCGCAGCCAGTCGATGTCTTTCCAGGTGAGCGCGGGATCGAGGTAATCCTTGCCTTTGAGATTGGGCAGCTCGCGCGCCGGCAGTTCGTCCTTCGCCCGATCCTCGCGATTGCGCGCTCCGAACGTCGGCGAATCGACCGTTACGCACAGCGCGCGGCAACCCGAAGCTTCGGCGCGCTGGACCAGGTCCTTCGTGAACGCGCGGTCGCGCTGCACGTAGAGTTGAAACCACACGGGCCCGGTCGCTGCGCGCGCGATGTCTTCCACTTTCATCGACGCGCTGCTGCTGATGCAGAGCGTCGCCTTCGCGGCGGCCGCTCCGCGGGCCACGGCGAGCTCGCCCTCGGGGTGGACGAATCGCTGCGCGCCGGTCGGCGCAAGGATGATTGGAAACGGATGCTCCTCGCCGAACAGCGTCACCCGCGTGTCCAGCTTCGAGACGTCCTGAAGAATGCGCGGCTTGAGCCGGATGTGCTCGTAGGCTTCGTGATTCCATCGCATCGTGATCTCGTCGGCGGCTGCGCCCATGATGCGCTCCCAAGCCCCGTGCGAGATGTGTTTTTCGGCTTCAGCCTGGTAATCGAACAGCGAAAGCAGTTTGTCGAGATTGAGCTTCTGGCCCTGCGCTCGCAGCCGCGCGGCTGCCGCAAAGCTCAGCGCGGAAAACAGCAGTTCGCGACGTGAGGATGGGATCGCCAAACAACCGGATTATAGCGCGCCATGCCGGGCGCTGTAACAGGAAAAAGGGCCGAGGATCGCTCCCCGGCCCATTCTGCGCAGTTATGAGTTGTTATGAACTATGAAACCCCTAGGAGGCCCATGCATGCCGATCGCGAGAGAAACGACTTCGCAGAAAACCAGTGCGGCGCGCGTCCGAGAGAGCGCGCCGCAGTTTACGCTGTTACCGGAACCGTCCCCGGAATCCAAATCCACGGCCGTAGAATCCCGGTCCGCCTATGAACACACCGAAACCCGGTCCATAATACGGGTACCCGTAGCCATAACCGTATCCGTAGGGAGGATAGTAACCCGGTCCGTAGTAAGGCGGCGGAGGCGCGGCGTAACCGGCGGCGTAGCCCGGCCTACCATAACCCGGCGCTCCATAACCTGGCGCTCCATAACCCGGCCCGCCGGGTTGCATGCGAGGCGCACCAGCCTGCTGATAGTCTCTTTGATCCACGTAGCGAAACGCTTGCGGCGCATGCTCGGTTGAAATCGTCACCGGCTGCTCCACGCGGAACGTCATCACCGTCTCCGGATAAAGGATGGTGGGATGACCGCGCGTGAACAGCACGCCCACCGTGCTCACCAGCAGTCCCGCTCCTGCGCCGACCGCTGCGCCGCCTGCCCCGCCCACTCCCGCGCCGATCGCCGCGCCGGCTCCAGTGGTTATGCCGATGGCTGCCGCATCGCGGCCCACCGAGGTCTGACCGTTACGCGTGATGAACTGCGTGGTCACCGGCACCTGCTGACCATCCACCACCGGGAGATCGGTCAACTGAATGCCGAGCTTCGAGGTGCCCTCCACGCGACCCGCTTTCTTCGCTTCCGTCACGTGCCCGCCGAGCGTCTGGCCTTGAGCCGCGACCACTACGCCGTCGACCACGATGGGACGCACCAGCGTCGCCGCAAACGCGTCGCCCGCCTGATTACGATCCGACGACAGCGCCTGATTCAGCCGCACCGTAATGTAGGTGCCGGGCTGAATCGTCAGGTGCCCCGGCAGACTCGGTGGCGGCGGACCCGCCTGCGGATCGACGCGCGCGTTGTCGGGGTTCGCGTTCGGATCGGCAACCTGGCCGTCATTCCTGCTAGAGGTTGGGGTCGGGGCCGGCGTCGGATTTGGGTTGGTGTCGCCAACCCGGTGCCAGCCGCCATTGGACTGCGGTACGGGTACGGCCGTCGGATCCTGCGCCACGGCAAGACCGGAAGCCCCCAGTAACATCAATCCGAAACAAACGGTTGGAAAACGGTTCGGAATCTTCATAGTGCTCTCTCCATTAGTCCGGGGCGCACATTCGACGGGTGATCTACCCGCGACACGGGAACCGTGGCGATTCTCAGAGCCGTTGCTACTGCGTTTGGTCTTCGCCGGTGCTTCCATGCGTTGTGCGCTCTCCATCATTGCGACGAACGTTACAGTGCATGTGTTTCACCACTCTTTTTGCCCGCTAAATGCCTGATTTAGAAAGGCCAGTGGCGGGCGATCTCTGGTTGAAATCCACCGCGATGGTGGTTTTAAGCCAGCGCGGCCAGAATTGCGATTAGCTCTTGGCCTTTTGCTTGCGCTTCGCCGCCCAATACGCCTTCATGCGCTCGGAGGCCGCTTTGCGAGCCGCAGGGCTCAGGTTGCGGCGTTTGCGTGCCGGCGCGGCGGCTTTCGCGTGGGAGGCTTCGCTCGTATGGACAGCCTTCGCTACTTTCGATGTGCTTCCAGCCGGTCGCCCACGGCGTTTCGCCGGACCTTGCAGCGCGTCAATCGCCCGAGTCAGGCGGTCACGTTCAGCTACCAAAAGAGCAACAATGTGATCAGTGGCCATTTACATGTGATGCTAACACGCAACTAACTGAAACGCAATGGCGATTCGCCTAAGCCGCTCCCGCGGGCCGACCACTCTCCAAACGGCGTCCCCATTCGACCAGTCGAGCCAACTGCTTGCGTATCAGCTCCTTAGTAGCCGTGTCGACCAGATTTCCCTGCGCGTCGAATTTGTCGTGCGCCGCAGCAATCATCACCTCAGGCTGGTTGAGCGGATGCATGTCAAGAAATACAAACATTTGCCGTAAGTGATATTGCGATCGCGCCGTGCCCAAAGTGCCCATTGAGGCGCCCATCACTGCGACCGCCTTTCCGGCCCACGCGCTATCTCCATAGGGCCGCGAAGCCCAGTCGATCGCGTTCTTGAGTACCCCGGGAACCGAATAGTTGTATTCCGGCGTCACGATCAGAATCGCGTCCGCCGCACGAATCGCGGCTTTGAACCCGGTGACGGCGGCCGGAGGATTCGCCTCGTCATCCTGATTAAAGAGCGGAATCCCGCCGATTTCGAAAATCTTCAGCTCCGTGCCGTCCGGGACAAGCTGTTGCGCGGCGCGCAGGGCTGCGCGATTGTAGGACTGTTTTCGCAGGCTCCCTGCGATCCCGAGAATCGTGAATGGGGTCATGACCACTATGATGCCGCGCCTACGCGGATCGACGCAATCGCAAACCGCGTCGGGCTGTCTAAATCCGGCGCGCGACGACCACCGTGATATCGTCGGCGGCGGGCGCACCCTCCGTGAACCCTGCCACCGCCGCATGAATCGCGTCGACGATCGCCGCCGCCGGCTGATCGCGCATCGACCGCACCAGCTCCGCCAGGCGCGCTTCCCCGAACTCCTCGTCGGCCGGGTTGGCGGCTTCCGTGACTCCGTCGCTGTAGAGCACCAGCACGTCGCCGTGCTCCATGGTTACGCGCGATTCCTGGTAGCTCGCCATCGGCAGAATTCCCAAAATCACGCCGCCGCCCGCCAACGAATCGAATCCATTTCTTGACGCGGCGCGCACGATCAACGGCGGATTGTGGCCCGCATTGGTATACACCAGCTCGCCCGTGGCCGGATTGGCGATGGTCATGAAGAACGTGATGAACCGGTTGTCCGGACACTTCGCGCAGACGGCCTTGTTCAACCGTCCTACTTTGCTCCCCAGCTCGTCGGGCTCCTCAAACAGCACCTGCACCCGCGCCTGGAGGCTCGACATCAGCAGCGACGCCGGAAGGCCCTTCCCGGCCACGTCACCCACCAGCATGCCGATCCGGCCGTCCGCGAACGAAAGGAAATCGTAGTAATCCCCGCCGACCGTGCGGCATGCCTCGGTTCTTCCGGCGATATCGAGCCCGGCCGTCTCGGGCGCCTTGGCCGGCAGCAGCCCTTTCTGAATCTGCGCGGCCTGCTCCATTTCCTTGGCCATCGCGCGCTCGGTTTCTTCGATCTCGTTCAATCGCGCGTGCTCGATGCGGATGGCCGCGACGTTGGACATAACCGTCAACAGATTTAAGTCGTCGCGCGAAAACTCCCGGATCTGGTTCGGCGAGTCCAGGTAGATCAGTCCAATTACCCGATCGTTGGTTTGCAGCGGCACCGCGAGCACGCTGCGCACCTTCTGTTCGACGATGCTCATGTGCTCCCGCAGCGACTGATCCAGTTGCGCGTCGCGCACCAGCAGCGACGCTTTTTCCTGAAGCACGCGATCGCGCACCGCCTTGGAAATCTGGAACCCTTCGCCCCGATGTGCCCGTACATTGAGGTCGCCGCCTTCCACCGTCATCAACACGCCGCGTCCGGCGCACACCGCGTCCACCGACAAATCGAGAATCACCTGGAACAGCTCGCCCAACGGGCGATGCCCGGCCAGTTCGCGTCCGGCCCGGATCAGCGCGCGCATCTGCGGGCTGCCTTGCATCACCTGGGTCTTGTTCAGGTCGCTCGAAACCGCGATGTCCGGCCCGAGCAGGTTGTCGAGACTCTGCACCACGGTCGTCGACGAGCTCGAAAAATCCTCGCCGTGCTCGACGAAAACCACGGTCTTATCCATATCCGGACCGTGTTCGGCGAATTCCAGAATCAGGTGCCCGGCGGAAATGCGGTCGCCCGCGCCGAAGGGCATCTTCTGGTCGACGCGCCGGCCGTTGAGCAGCGTGCCGTTCTTGCTTCCCAGGTCCTCGACGAACCATCCGTCCCCGGAGCGGGTGATCGCAAGATGCTGCCGCGAAAGTCCGCTGTCATCCGGATAACACAGCTCGTTCGCGCTCGATCGGCCGAGCGAGATCCGATCGCGGTCGAGCGGCATCGTGGCCGTGCGGCCGTCGACACTGCGGATCAGCAGCTCGGTTGGTTCGGTCTGCGTGGAAGGACCCAAGGTGCCAGCGTATCACCCTCGCCCGCTATTGCGGATAGCCCGCGTCATCCCGCGTCGGCGGCTATCGCGCAATCGTCGCGATCGCCTGCGCTTCCGCCGATAACCCTTCGCCCACCGGCCCCACCCGCTCCGCCGTCTTGAACTTCACCGACACCCGCTCCACATCGAGCCCCAACGTTCGCGCCAGCGACTCTCGAATCGCAATTCGATAGTCTTTCAACTTAGGCCGCTCCAGAATCACTGTCGAATCGATGTTCACGATCCTGTATCCGGCGTTTCGCACCAGCGCCGCGGCGTGCGCCAGAAACTGCGCGCTATCTGCGCCCTTCCAGCGTGGATCGGTATCGGGGAAATGCATGCCGATATCGCCCAGCGCCGCTGCGCCCAGCAGCGCGTCCGTGATCGCGTGCGAAAGAATGTCGGCGTCGGAGTGGCCTTCGAGTCCGAAATCCCAGGCGATCGCGACTCCGCCCAGAATCAGCGGCCGTCCCGCTGCCAGCCGGTGCACGTCCCAGCCGAGACCCGTGCGAACCTCCGGCGCGCTCAAGCAGTAGTCCGCCCCTCGAGCTCTTCCGCCAGAAACAACCGCGCCAGATCCATGTCCGTGGGCTTGGTGATCTTGATGTTGCGATCGCTGCCCTGCACCACGCTCACGTCGATCTGTTCGAGGCGTTCGACGAGGCTCGCTTCATCGGTTCCGGTAAACCCGTCCTCGCGCGCCATCGCGAACGCGCGCTTCAGCAGCTCGAACCGGAACACCTGCGGCGTCTGCGCGAGCACCAGGTGTTCGCGCGGCAGCGTCGCCCGTACGAGGTTCTTGTGCACACGTTTTACCGTGTCCACCGGCACGATCCCGACAATCGCCGCCCCGGTGCGCGCGGCCTCCAGAATCACCTTCTCCACCAGTTCGGAATCGACGAACGGCCGCACCGCGTCGTGCACCGCCACCAGCTCCGTGTCCGGCGCAAGCGTGGCCAGCGCATTCTCCACCGATTCCTGACGGCTCTGGCCGCCCTCCACGAATCGCACCGGCCGCATCGGATATTGTTCGCTCGCGTGTTCGTGGTGAACCAGACCCCGCGCCCAATCGAAATCCTCCGCGCGCAGCGCGACCACGATCTCGCCCACCAGCGAACAACGGAGAAACTTCCGGATGGTGTGGATCAGAATCGGCGCGCCTTCGAGCGACATGAACTGCTTGCGGCTCACGCCCGATTTCTCGCGGCCCATCCGCGTTCCGAGACCCGCTGCCGGCAATATGACGGAGACTTTCATTTGACGAATTATGATTGTATCCTCAGCCGAAGGCTGATTGTAATGAGCCGACGGCTGCTTCTCCGGGCGCGCGCTCGTTCCCACCACCCCCGTCATCCCGAGCGCAGCGAGGGACCTGCTTTTCGGTAGTGGCCTTCTTCCGTCTATAATCTATAGAAGCTCGCATTCGGCCATGTCAGCCGTGCCGCCCTTGTCGGCTCGTCCGATTCTCGACCTATTTCCGGCATGGAAGATTCGAATGCTCATTCGTGCTCTCGTTAGCCTGGCTCTGGCGCTCAGCCTTCAAAATTATCTGTTCGCCGATAAGCCCGCGCCCAAGCCGGCCTTCACGGTCGGATGGTCGGTCTACGTCGGCTGGAATCCCTACTACTACATAGCGAAGTCGGGGATTTTGAAGAAATGGGCCGACAAGTACGGCGTCAGCATAAAGGTCCAGCGCTTCGACTATGCGCCTTCGCTCGACGCCTTCGTCGCGAAAAATATCGACGCGTGCGCGATGACCAACATGGAGGCGCTCGACATGCCCGCCGCCGCCGGCGTCGACACCACCGCGATCATCGTCGGCGATTATTCCAACGGCAACGACGCCGTGCTGGTGCGCCACAATCTGTCGCTCGCGCAGATTCCCGGAAAGAAAGTTCTTCTCGTCGAAAAAACCGTCTCGCAATATCTGTTCGAACGCGCCATGCAGATGAACGGCCTCGACAGCCAGATCAGGCGCGTGCAATACGTCAATACCTCGGATTCCGACATCGCGCCCGCGTTCGTCACCGACGCGAGCAAGGAAGTGGTGGTCACCTGGAAGCCGCTGGTTTCGCAGATTGCGAAATCGAAAGACGTGCGCATGATTTTCAACTCATCGCAGATTCCCGGCGAAATCCTCGATCTTCTGGTCGTGCGCACGGACGTGCTGAATCGCCCCGGCGGGCAGAACTTCGCCAAGGCGATGGCCGGCGCGTGGTACGAAACCATGGCCCTCATGTCCAAGCCGTCGCCCGAATCCGACAAAGTTCTGGCCGCGATCGCCGAAGGCTCCCAGGATTCGCTCGCTTCCTACAAGGAACAGCTTTCCACCACGCACATGTTCTATACCCCGCAATCGGGCGTAGAAATGGCCTCCTCGCCCGCGCTTTCAAAGACCATGGATCTGGTGCGCCAGTTCTGTTTTTCGCATAAACTGCTCGGCGAAAAAACCAAATCGGCCGACGACGTGGCCATTCAATTTCCCGGCAAGACCGTTTTAGGCAAACCCGATCGCGTGCGCTTCCGTTTTTCGATCGATTACATGCAGCTCGCCGCCCAAGGCAAATTGTGACGCGACGATGACCATACCCGTCCTGCGCATCAACGTCCTGCGCATCAATGCCTTACCCAGGCGCGCGACCGCCTGGCTGCTCTCCTGGGCCCTGTTCGCCGCCGGCATCAGCGCCTATTTCACGGTCGCGCGGGCGCGCCACATCGAAAATCCCGACGATCGCGTCACTCCGACGCTCGCGCAAATGGCGCAGGCCTTCGCCGATGCCGCGCTCAAAGCGCCCGATGAGGAAGCATCGAGCGATGCGCCGCAATCCCTCGCCGCGCGATTCGCGAACAGCATGTTGTGGAAGGACACCGAGGCCACCGGCCGCCGGTTTTTGATCAGCGTCGCGCTGCTTTTCCCGGCCGTGCTGCTCGGACTTCACATGGCGATGTTCCCGTATACCGGCGCGTTTTTTCTGCGATTCGTGCAGTTTTTCGATAAGATCGTCGCGCTTTCCCTCCTGCCGATTCTGTTCATCGCGTTCGGCATCGATGAGCTCGCGAAAATCATGCTGATCGTGATCGGCGTCACGCCGACCATCATTCTCGACGTCTTCAATCTCTCCAAAAGCGTCCCGCGGGAGCAGATCGTCAAGGGCTTCACACTCGGCGCGGGCGATCTGCGAATCACCTACGGCGTCGTGCTCAAACAGATCTGGCCGCGCGTGTTGAACAGCATTCGCTTGAACCTCAAGTCGGTCATGCTCTTTCTGTTCGCGGGTGAAATGATCGCGTCGACCGACGGCCTCGCCTACCGCATCGCCTTACTGCGCCGCCACATGGGCATGGACACGATCCTTCCCTATGTCTTGTGGGTCGCGCTCCTGCTGTTTCTGGTCGACGTAGGCATGAGCCGGATCAATCGCTGGCTGCATCCCTGGTTTGAGGAAGCATGACGGAACAAGCATGATTCGCATCCAAAACATCCACGTGGATTATGGCCCCGCATCGGAGCGAAAAAAAATCCTCAACGGCATCGACGCCGAAATCGAGGCCGGAGAATTTGTTTCCATCGTCGGACGAACCGGCTGCGGCAAATCGACCCTGCTCCGCTTGATTCTTGGCGCCGAAAAGCCGTCGACTGGCCGCGTCTTGATCGACTGCGTCGAGCGGTCCCAACCCGATCGCGAGTGCGGCTATGTCCCCCAGAAATATTCGCTGTTCCCCGACAAAACCGCGCTCGATAACGTCGCCTTCGGCCCGAAAGTCACCTCGTTTCGCGGACCATTCACTCGGCTCGCGCCGGGCCGTCGCGCGCGCATGCGCGAAATTCGCGCGGAGGCGCTCGAATATCTGAAGCACACCGGCTTGAACGAATCCGACGCGCGAAAATATCCGCACCAGCTTTCGGGCGGCATGCAGCAGCGCGTCGCCATTGCGCAGGCGCTCATCATGCGGCCTAAAATCTTATTGATGGATGAAGCCTTCAGCGCGCTCGACCCCTCGACGCGCGCGGACATGCAGCGCCTGATCAAGCAATTGTGGCGCGAAAGCGGAACCACCATCGTGTTTGTCACGCACCACACCCGCGAAGCCGTTTGCCTCGGCACGCGCGTCATCGGGCTCGCGCGGAATCCTGCGGGCGGATCTTCGATCGCGATCGACCTCTCGATGGCTCATATCGAGTTAGACTCGGGGGAACACGTGCTCGCGGACGCGGTGCGCCGCATCGACGCTGTGCATCGCAATGATGCCGTGCATGGCAGCGAGGACAGCCCGTCGCAAGCCGCCGAATATGCCGTTCTATAAACGCCACGCGCCGAATCACCGTGAGCATTCGCGCGCTCTTCCCGATTTTGCCGAGCTTGAAGGAATGCGCGCGCTGCGCGAAGAAAGCGCCATTCCATCCACCCAATGGCAGGCCGAAGTGCGCCGCGCCAAGGAATTCGGCCTCGAATGCGTCGACTCAATAGAAGACCGGACTGAAATCAGTTGCTTCCAGCGCGGCGAGCTGCCGCACTGGTCCGGCATCAACACGTTTTTGAAGATGCCGTATCTCGAAGACGTGCGCCGCGTCGGCGAATACGATGCCGCGTTTATGGGCGTTCCGTTCGATATCGGCACCACCTATCGCGCCGGCACGCGCTTCGGCCCCCAGGCGATCCGCCGCATTTCTTCGCTCTACACCACCTACAACTTCGAGCTCGGCGTCGATCTGCGCGAGTCTTTGAAGCTGTGCGACGTCGGCGACGTGTTCTGCCCCGCCAACATCACCAAGAGTCACGATCAGATCACTAAGGCCGTCGCGCACGTGTTGTCGCAAGGCGCCATGCCGATGATCATGGGCGGCGATCATTCCATCGGTTTTCCGTGCGCGCGCGGCGTCGCGCTGGCGATCGAGGGCAAGCTCGGCATCATTCATCTCGACCGCCACATCGACACCCAGGAAAAGGATATGGACGAGATCATGCACACTTGTCCCTGGTTCCATGCGACCAATATTCCCAACTGCCCGCCGACGAATCTGGTGCAGGTCGGTATCGGCGGATGGCAGGTTCCGCGTCCCGGCGTCAGGAAAGGCCGCGAGCGCGGCTCCACCGTTCTCACCATCGGCGACATCGAACGCATCGGCATCGACAAAACCATCGAGATCGCGCTCGAAGTCGCATGGAAAGGCGCTTCAGCGGTTTATCTTTCTTTCGATGTCGATTCGATTGACGCCGGTTTCGTTCCCGGCACCGGCTGGCCCGAGCCCGGCGGATTTCTTCCGCGCGAGGCGCTCGCAATTCTCAAAGGCGTCGCGAAAGAAGGCGTCGCGGCGATGGAGGCCGTCGAAGTTTCGCCGCCCTACGATATTTCGGACATCACCGCGCTGGTCGCAGTGCGCGCGATGGTCGATGTCCTCGCCACCATGGCGAAGCACGGCCGCATCGGCGGCAAACTTGCGTGACCGCGTTTGTCGTCCTCGCTTCGGCCGCGCCCGATTGGTACCCGAATGAACTCCGGCGCGAGCTCGGGCCCGTTCTCGGCTTCGAACCCGAGGTGCATTTCGTCGATCTTGAAACGAATCTTCCCGCGACACTTAGGTCGCTTGACGGCGGTGAGGCGTTCATCTTGCCCGCGGCGCTTGAATGGAATTTGTGGCAGCGCGAAAAGCTCGGCCAGATCGTCGCCGAAGCTCGGCGCGCGAATTCTTCGATCGCGATCCATCACGACGATCCTGATCCTTGCGATTCGTTGATCGTCGACGCGCTCGCCGAACGCGCCTTCGCGCTGATTCGCGATCCGCGCCGCGCTGCAATACTCCTCGCGCCCGACGGCTGCGGCGACCCGTCCAGCCGAGCGCAATCCTACCGGCTCATGCGGCTTCTCTGGGAGCGCCTGGGCGTCGCAGCCGGTGAAGTCGCGTTCGTGCGCCACGCGCATCCGTTCCTGTCGCAATCGCTCGATCGTATCGACGATCGATTCGAGTGGGTGTTGCTGCCTCCGGCGCTGTGGCCTTCGGAAACCGTCGAGTACGCGCGCGTCATTCTCGAAAATTCGAAGAAGCCTTTCGCCTTCGCAGAGCCGCCAATGAAACCCGCGCCTGGTAATTCGCGCGTCGTGGCGTGGCTCGCGGCGCGCGCCATTCGTCTGTGGCGCGAGAAACGATCCCGGGAGCAGCATCGCGTTCGATCGGTGAAAACGCAGGTCGTCGATAACGAAAAATTCAGCGCAGGCTCGGCGTTTATCGCCCGCGTGCCCGACCGCGACGCCATGCGCGCCGTTATCGATGCCATTCTCCCGCCCGGCCCTCACCACCGCGTCATCGTCAAAGTCACCTGGCACGGATACGCGACCGGCACCTACACTGATCCCGCCGCGCTTGACCTGCTTCTCTCCGCGCTCCCCGCCCGCGCCGTGATCGTCGAAGGCCACACCAGCAGCCGCAATCTGGGCGATTCCGCGTTCGACTGGGAAACCGAAGCGCAGTCGAATCGCGCCTGGATCAAACAGCAGGATTGCGAATTCCTGCGCCGCACCGGCCTTGGCAGCGTGATCGCACGTCATCACGCCCAGTACATAAATGTCACCGAATGTTTTTGGAATGACGAGTGTTGCGCGCCTGAGGCAATCCCCTCCGCGCTTCATCACGCCGAGCTCGCCGCTTTCGTTCCCCGAGCCCTTTTCGATCTGCGCGGCTCACCGATGATCAGCTTCGCCAAGATCAAAGGGCCGACGCGCCTCGCGATCTCGAACTTATTCGGCCTGATCCCGCACCCGCTGCGCGCGGCATGGCATGGCCCGAACATCACCCATTTCGCGCGCGTCTGCTGCGATCTCGCGAAACTCTACGGCTCACTCTTCGACCTCGTCGCCATCAATGAAGGCCTCTACTCCGCCGTCCGCTGGGATCGCCGCGGCCTTTACCGCAGCCGCTGGGGGAATTACGATCTCATCTCCGATGCCGGCCATCTGATCGCCAGCCGCAACATCGCGGCGGCGGATATTCTTGCCAGCCGTCTTCAAGGCCAGGAAGTATCGCGCAGCGCGTTCTTCGATGTTGTCCGCGCTGAGCTCGGCTGGGACGATGCCGCCGAACAGAGTATCGTGCCTGCCGCGTTCCATACCCTATTTGTCTGACCCTGACTTATCTGACCTGAGTACCGGGTCGGCCCAAAATCGCACCGTCGCGCCCGACGACGAAATCAACTTCTGCATCGCCTCCGGATTCAGCCGCACCTCCGTCACGATCGCTTCATCCCTTTCGACGACCACCGTCAGAACGTTCACGTCCTTCCCCTTCTCGTACATGTAGACCAGGACCGTCTCATCCTGCCCGTTTTTCATCTCATGATCCTGCACCAGCGGCTGCCTCCATCGGCCGACCGCCAAGCGCACCGATTCCGCCAGATTGCGTCCGCCACCCTTGCTCGCATCCAGGTCTTCGAAAATCGCGACATCCAATTGCTTCGTCCCCGCCGGATGGGCCACCTTCAGAAACCCATTCACCAGCCCGATCAGCGGAATGTGCATCGGCTTGGTTTGAAATTCCTCGCAGATGGCCGCCACCACGTCTTTGAATTCGCGATCGGCCGCCCGCGCGGGAATCGCGCTCGAGAGAGCCGCCAGTAAGAGGCACGCCGCTCCTCTCATCGATCGTCCTCTTTCGTCGATTTCGAGCTATTGTGAAGCGGGCTCTTCCCCAACTCGACCTTCGGAATTCCGAAATGTCCCGGCAGATCCCGCACTTCTTCGGGATCGATCGGTCCCACCACGTTGACGATGGTCAGCTCCTTCGGATCGGCCACCAGAATCGCCATACCGGTAACCTGATCGCCGTCGGTTTTCAAAAACACCTCCGCGTTTTCGCCATCCTTCTTGCTGCGCACGCCCACGATTCGCGACCAGCCCGGTCCCTTCCATTGCGCGCGAAGCTCATCCAGGTCGGCCTGCTCATACTCGCCGCGGCTGTCGAATTGGAAACTCTTCACCATGATGCTCTTGATGCCAGTCACCAGTTTCTTTACCTTCGCTTCATCCGGATCTTTGTCCGACAGGAAGCGGCTGGCGAGGCGCAGCATCGATGCGTCCAGGTTGACGTCGACTACGTCGCTGGCCTTCTCCGCCAGCTTCTCGATCCGCGGCGGCAGCTTCATCTCCTGCGCCGCCAGCGGCAGAATCGCGATCATTCCTAAAATTACTGTTCGCATTGGTTCCCTCAATCGTTCCTTTGTGCTTCGTCGACTTTCTGCTGGATCTCCGCCAGTTTCGTACTCGTAATTCTCATCGCGAGCAGCAGCTTCGCCTTCGCCGCCTGACCCGCCGCGCGCTGATCGGCATCCATGTGCGCTTGCTTGATGTGCTCCAGCGCGACATGATGCGCCCATTCGTTCCCCGCGGCGATCATGATCACCGCCGCCGCGGCTGCCGTTACCCACTGCCATCTTCTGTGGGGCAGGGCCATGCCCTGCCGCGACTTCAACGCTCCGCTCTGGTTCACCGCGTTCATCACCCGAGCCTCGAACCACGCCGGCGCTTCCTCGCGCGCGAGCGCGGCCTTCAGTTGTTTTTCAAACTCGTCCGTTCGCTCTTCGTCGCCCATCAACGTATGTCTCCCATGCTCCTGTCGATCTTTTCCCGCAGCATCGCGAGCGACCTTTGCAGATGACTCTTCACCGTGCGCACCGGCATCCCCAGCATCCGCGCGATTTCTTCCGGCATCACGTCCTCCTGATACCTCAGCACCATCACCATCCGAGGCTTCTCCGGCAGCGTCGCGATTAGCGACCGCAATCTTCCCTGCAACAGCAGATCCGGTTGCGCGCCCGCCGACCGCGGCTCCGGCGCATCTTCCAGCGAAATCGTCGCCCGCAGCTTGCGCTTACGCACGTAATCGATCGCGCGATTACTAGTCACCTTCCGCAGCCAGAAAATTACGCGCCCCGGATCGAGCCCGTCCAGGTTCCGGTGAAGCTGGAGAAACACGTCCTGCGCCACCTCTTCCGCCGCGCTGCGATCGCGCAAAAAATGCAGCGCGATGCTGAACACCATCGCCTGGTGCTCCCGCAACACTTGAGCGAAGCTCGCGCGGGCTTCCGGCTCCGCCACGCTTTCCTTTGCAGCCGCCGCCAGATCCACGTGGACTACAAACCCTCCCGCGCGAAATACCCTGTCTTTGCGCGAATCACGATCCCCGGCCGCTTCGCGCGAATCAGCAGCTTGTGAAACGTACCGTCCGAATTCGTGGCCAAATCCCGAAAATGATAGCCAAGTTCATACGACGACCGTAGCTCCTCGCCGATCTCGGCAAACGCTTTTTTCAGGTCGGTCTTCTCTGCGTCAAAATCCCGTCCGCCCGTCTCCCGCGTGATCCGATTCATCACGCTTATTCCGTATTTGTTCCGCGCGCTCAACCCATGTTTGTCGATTTCGGTGTAGCGCAGCCCGTAGATCACCACATCCGCGCTCTCGGCCGCCTCAATCGCGTCGAGCATGTGATGCGCGCTCGAATTATCCTCGCCGTCGCTGAACACGATCAGCGCGCGCCGCCCGCCCTCCAGCTTTTCCGTCGCCGCCAGCTTTTCTGTTACCGAAATATACAGCGCATCGTAAAACGCCGTACCCAGAATGCGCCGTTCCTTCGGCCCCAAATCCGGGTACGGGCCGCGCCGTTGCTTCCCGTCGAAATCCTCCAGGCTCTCCATCAGCGGCTCGCGTTTCGACGTAAAATCGCTCATCAGCCGCACATGATTTCCGAAGCAGACCAAAAATGCCTGATCCCGTTCCGTGAGCACGCGCTTCAGAAACGAATCCAGATCGTGACGATGCTTCTTAAGAAACGGCTCCTGGCTTCCGCTCACATCCGAAATCAAACCGAGCGCCAGAGGCAGATCCGCGCTGCGCGCAAAGAACGAAATCGTCTGCGGCACTCCATCGTCCAGCACCTCGATATCGTCCTTCGCCAGGTTATCGATAAGTCTGCCGCTCGCATCCCGCGCCGTGAATGCGATGTTCACCAACCCGACGTTCACGCGAATCGCCAGGCCATCTTGCGCTCCGAGCAGCGGTGCGATCAGCGCAAATAACCCAAACCGCGTCATCTGTCCGTTAATACGCCGCCCCCGGCTCCCCGGGACGCAAAATCAATGCCGCAAAATGAACCCCCGTCACCTGCCGCTCGCGCGCCGCCTGCATCAACTGTGCGATCCGCACCGCCGCGATCTCCGGCAGCAGTCCGTCCGCCCGAATATTCGACACGCAGTTCCGCTCCGCGTCCGTCCGTCCCACCTTTGGCGACCACGTCAGGTACGCGCCCAGGCTATCGGGCGAGCTTAGCCCGGGCCTTTCGCCGAGAATCACTAATGCGAGCGCTGCGCCCATCCTTTCGCCGATTTCGTCGGCCGTAGCCACACGCCCCTGTTCCACCACGCAGATCGGCGCGATGCGCCAGCCCTTCAGTTGCGGAATCAGCGCTTCGATCAGCGGCATCGCGTGCCGATCGACCGCCCTCGCCGACAATCCGTCCGCGATCACGATCACCGCGTCCCAATCGCCCCGTTCGATCCCGGCGGCCGGTTCCGCCGCGAGCCTTCGCCCTAAATCCGGCCTTCGCAAATACTCCGCCCGATCGCGCGCCGCGCTGTGCAGAAGCAGTACAGGGCCAGCCGCGACAACGCCGCGACATCCAGCGCGCACCACACCGCATCGCGAGCCTTCGCATGAGCGAGCTGAAACGCGAGCAGCTCCCGCGTCGGCAGACTATGCCCCGCGCGGCCGAGCGCAATCCGGGCCGCCGTCAGCTCACGCAACTGCGTCCATGAATCCTCAATCAGCATGGTTCGTCCGGCATCCATTATCCGCGATAGCGAATCCACTTCCCGACGCCGATATACAATAATTTCAGGTCATCCGAATGTCCGCAGTACATGGTTCGCTACTCGACCGCATTACGATTGATCCGGATGTGCGATTCGGAAAGCCGTGTATTCGCGGCCACCGCATTACCGTTCAGGAAATTCTCGAGTGGCTCTCTAGCGGAGTATCTCCGCAGCAAATTCTCGCGGACTATCCCCAGCTTGAACCCGACGACTTTCTGGCCGTGTACGCTTACGCGGCGGAATTAGCGGCCGGGCGTAAAGTCTCCCAAGGATGAAGCTTCTCTTCGACGAAAGCCTCTCCCCACGGCTCGTCGAATTGCTGAGCGATCTTTTTCCCGAATCCGAAAGTGCCCTTCGCAACGGGCTGGCGCGCGCCGGAGATCTCAAAATTCTTGAATTCGCCTCAGCGGGCGACTTCGTGCTTGTCTCGACAGACAGCGATTTCGCGCGCCTAATGAGCAGGTTCGGCAATGCAAAAGTCGTCATTCTCCGGTCCTGCGATTATCCGACCGAGGTCGCCTCCGATGTGCTTCGCCGCAACGCAATCCGTATCGCTGAGTTGCAAGCTTCTCGCGATCGTCTGATCGTCCTCGAGCGGTAGCCAACTTCGTAAACCCAAGCGCTTAGGAAAACAAGCTACAATGGAACGTGCCGACGGTTCTCAGATTTGCAGGACTGCGGGCTCTCGTCTATCCGAACGATCATCGGCCGGCGCATGTTCACGTGATCGGGCGGGGCTGCGAGGCAGTGTTTTTTCTGAACTGCTGGGCCGGACCGGCAGAACTGCGGGAGAACTACGGATTTTCAGGCAGGGAGATCGGGCCCATACTGCGAATCCTGACGGAGCACTTAGACGAATTGTGTCGAGCATGGGAGCAAATTCATGGCATTACTTGACGATTTCGAGCAGGCAAACCGGCGCGCTAAGAATCTTGAAGCGCGCTTTCCGAAGGCCGTTTCCGCGCACTACGATCCGAAGACCCGCCGCATCGTAGTCCATCTCAGCTCCAAGCTGATCGTGAGCTTCTCACCGCGCGATGTAGAAGGGCTCGAAGACGCCCGGCCCTCGCAGCTCAACGAAATCGAGATCAGTCCGTCAGGCTTTGGCGTTCACTTTCCTGCGCTGGACGCCGACGTTTACATACCCGGCCTCCTGGAGGGCCTTCTCGGGTCGAAGTCGTGGATGGCATCGAGGCTCGGTCAGCTTGGCGGCCAATCCAGGAGCAGAGCGAAGAAGATCGCCTCAAGAGCGAATGGAAAGCTCGGCGGCCGACCGGCGAAAGTGGTTCGCTGATCCTTCCATGAACGAAAGAACAACCAACCTTGGCCTGGAGAAGTGAATCGCGGCTCGAAACTCTCCAGCGAGCCTTACCCGCTTGCCAGCACTCTCTCAAACGCCGGCGGCAACGCCCTCGCCGCGCGCAACTTCACGCCGCCCTCTAAAATCCCCATCCGCTCCAGCCAATCCTCGAACTCCGGCGCCGGCCGCAATTTCAGCAGCGATCGCAAATACAGCGCATCATGAAACGACGTGCTCTGATAACTCAGCATGATATCGTCCGCGCCGGGAACGCCCATGATGTAGTTGCACCCCGCCGCGCCCAGCAGCGTCAGCAGCGTGTCCATATCGTCCTGATCGGCCTCCGCGTGATTGGTGTAGCACACGTCGCATCCCATCGGCAGGCCCAGCAGTTTCCCGCAAAAATGATCCTCCAAACCCGCGCGAATGATCTGTTTTCCGTCGTACAAATATTCCGGCCCGATGAACCCGACCACCGTGTTCACCAGCAGCGGATCGTACCTTCGTGCAACCGCGTAAGCCCGCGCCTCGCACGTCTGTTGATCGATTCCATGATGCGCGTCGCCCGACAACGCGCTGCCTTGTCCCGTCTCGAAATACATCACGTTCGCGCCCGGATGTTTTTCTTTCGCCGCCTCCCACGCTTCGTCGAGCAGCGCCAGATTCACGCCAAACCCGCGATTCGCCGCCTCGGTCCCCGCGATCGATTGAAACACCAGGTCGACCGGTGCGCCTCGCGCCATCGCCTGCATCTGCGTCGTCACATGCGCCAGCACGCAAATCTGCGTCGGAATTTCGAGCGTCTCCCGCACCCGGTCGAGCATGCGCAGCAGCGTCTCGACCGTTTGAACATCCTCCGACGCGGGATTCACGCCGATCACCGCATCGCCGTTCGCGTACAGCAATCCGTCGATCACACTCGCCGCGATCCCCCGTGGATCATCCGTCGGATGATTGGGCTGAAGCCTCGTCGAAAGCCGTCCGGCGAGTCCGATGGTCGACCGAAACTTGGTCACCACGCGAATCTTCGCGGCGACAGTAATCAAATCCTGCACCCGCATGATCTTTGAAACCGCGGCCGCCATTTCCGGCGTGATCCCCCGCGCAGCCGCCGCGAGTGTATCACCCGTGGTCTCTTCCGCGAGCAGCCATTCGCGAAACTCACCCACGCTCAGATTCGCAATCGCCGCGAACGCCGCCGCGTCATGCGAATCCCCATGTGAGTCGCCATGTGAATCAATGATCAGCCGCGTGACTTCATCGCTTTCATACGGAATCAGCGGTTCATCCAGAAATCGCTGGAGCGGAGTATCGGCGAGTTCCATCTGCGCCCTCACTCGCTCCTCCGCGGATTCCGCCGCGATCCCCGCCAACTGATCTCCGGACCGCAGCGGGCTCGCCTTCGCCAGCAGCGTCTTCAGATTCATCGCGCCTGCTTCCTCGCGAACTCCTCCTCCGGAGAGAGCACCAGTCGATCTCGGGCGTAAAGCGCGAAGTAAGCAATTCCGAGCAGAAACCAGGCGGCTGCTCCAAAGACGCCCTTGCGATAATCGGGATTCAAAAACAGCGCCACCAGCGTGACCGCCGCGATCATCGTCGCAACCCACGCCCCCGCGATTCCTAACGGACTCACGTACGGCCTCTCGATCTCCGGCAAATTCCTCCGCAGGATCACGAACGACGCCATCTGCAAAATATACGCGATTACGGCCCCGAAAACCGCCATATTCAACAGAATCGCGCCCACCTGGCTGGTCTGCCCGAACCGGTAAATCGCGAGCGCCGCTGCCATCCCGAGCACCGATCCGGCCATCAGCGCCCTCACCGGCGTCTCGTACCGCGCACTCGTCACCGAAAGCCATCGCGGAAAATATCCCGCGCGCGACAACGAATAAATCTGCCTGCCGTAGGCGTACAGAATCGTGTGAAAGCTCGCGATCAATCCGATGCTCGCCACCACCGCGAACAACTTCGTCCATTCCGATCCCGCAATCGTCTGAAAGCTCAACACCAGCGGCTCTTGCGACGCGCCCAGTTTAGCCGCACCCGGCGCGATCCCGGCGCTCAGGATCACGGTCAGAAATGAGCACGCGATCAGCGTCAGCAGTCCCGAAAGAATCCCTTTCGGCATGTCGCGGCGCGGATCGTGCGATTCCTCGGCGGCGAGCGGCAACTGCTCGATGCCCAGGTACAGCCACAACGCGAACGGCAACGCTGCCAGCGATCCTTGCAATGTCCCTCTCCAACCTTTGGAAGGACTGTCGAAAGCCCAGCGCGCGAAATCGAGGTGCGGAATCGCGCCGATCCACAACACCGACAGCACCGCGAGCGCGGCCATCGCGATAAACACCGAAAACCGGAACGACAGCGCCACCCCGAAAACATTCAGCGCGACAAACACCGCGTAGCACGCGACCCACCACGCCGGTTCCCACGATTTCGCCGTTCCGAAAATCGCGCCCAGATACCCGCCGATTCCGACCACGATGGTCGCCGGCGTCAGAATGTACTCCATGTTTTCGGCGAGGCCCGTGATGTATCCGCCCCACGGCCCCATCGCCGTTCGCGCGAATGAATACGCCCCGCCCGTGTGCGGCAACGCCGGCGACATCTCGGCGATCGAAAAACACAACCCCAGGTACATCGCCGTCATGATCGCGGTCGCGATCAGCATTCCGCTGAATCCGCCCGCTGTCAACCCGAAATTCCAGCCGAAGAAATCGCCGGAGATCACCGCCGCCACGCCCAGCGCCCACAGATGCACCACGCGCGCGTGCCTGCGCAGCGTGCGCTTTTCGAAATAGCCCGCGTCAGTGCGCTGGTACATCATCCGAAGCTATCATGATGGTTCGTGTCGTAAGACCATGTCGTGATCCATGAAACTGGACGTCTTCAACCACATCCTCCCTGAGCCGTTTTTCGCCGAGTTCCTGAGAATCGCAGGCGGCCTGAAAGATATGGGGAAGCGATCCCGGAACCTGCCCGCAATCTGGGATCTCGATGCTCGATTTCGCATGATGGACCAGATCATGAAAGAGTCCGGCGATTATCGCCAGATCATTTCGCTCGCCTCGCCGCCGATCGAATCCTTCGCGGATCGCGAAATCTCGCCGGTTCTCGCGCGCATGGCCAACGATGGAATGGCGGAACTGGTCGCGCGTCATCACGATCGTTTTCCGGGATTCGTCGCCGCTCTTCCCATGAACCATCCCGATGCGGCCGCCATTGAGCTCGACCGCGCGCTTGATCACCTCGGCGCGTTGGGCGTGCAGCTGTATTCGAACGCCGCGGGAAAGCCCCTCGATGCGCCGGAATTCGCTCCGCTGTTTGAGGAGCTGGCTCGCCGCGATCGCGCCGTCTGGCTGCATCCCGCGCGCGCCGGAGATTTCGCCGACTACCAGAGCGAGCAGCGCTCCAAATACGAAATCTGGTGGACCTTCGGATGGCCCTATGAGACCAGCGTGGCGATGGCGCGCCTGGTTTTCTCCGGGCTGTTCGATCGCCATCCGGATATCAAGATCATCACCCACCACATGGGCGCGATGATTCCGTATTTTGAAGGCCGCGTCGGCTACGGCTGGGATCAGCTGGGCCTGCGCACTTCGGATGAGGATTATGAGTCTCTGCTCAAATCGCTGAAGCATCGCCCGCTCGATTATTTCAAGATGTTCTATGCCGATACGGCGCTGTTCGGAGCCGAGGCCGCCACGCGCTGCGGCCTCGATTTTTTTGGGCCGGATCGCGTGTTGTTTGCGTCCGATACGCCTTTTGAGCCCACGCCGGGCTTGTACATCCGCGAAACCATTCGCGTGATCGAGGCTCTGGATCTTAGCGCCGCGGACAGGCATCGAATCTATCAAGGCAACGCCGAACGCATTCTTCACCTCACATAAATCACCATGGCTCTTTTCGGGAAAAAACCACAGGAAACCGCGGCCGTCACCTATATATCGAACGCGGGAGAAACCCGCAGGATCGATGTTCCCATCGAGGATTCGGTGATGGAAGGAGCCATCAAGAACGGCGTCGAAGGCATCGTCGCCGAATGCGGCGGCGCGTGCATGTGCGCCACCTGTCATGTTTATGTCGATCCGGCGTGGCTTGCGAAACTCAAGCCGATCGAGGACGACGAGAACGCGATGCTCGATTCGACTGCGTCGGAGCGCAAGCCCAACAGCCGCCTCGGCTGCCAGCTTCGCGTGACCAAAGAGCTGGACGGCTTGATCGTCCGGACGCCGCCCACCCAACAATAAATGGCCTGATCTTATATGGAGGATCGCGTTGTCATTGTCGGCGCGGGGCAGGGAGGGTTCCAGGCCGCGGCTTCGCTGCGCGCCGAAGGTTACGCCGGGCCCATCACGCTGATCGGCGAGGAGCCGCATCTTCCCTATCAGAGGCCGCCGCTCTCGAAAGAATATCTGCTCGGCAAACAGCCCATCGAAAAAGCGGATTTGCGGCCTCGCGCTTTCTTTGAAGCGCAATCTATCGATCTCCTCACTGGCGAGCGCGTAATCGAAATCGATCGCGCCGACCACATCGTGCGGCTCGCTTCCGGCGGGTCGATCCCCTACTCGAATCTGGTTCTGGCAACCGGCGCGCGCGTGCGCAAATTACCGGCCGATATATTATCCACGCAGGGCGTCCTCTACCTGCGCAACCGCGATGACGCGATCGAAATCAAGCAGCGGCTCAATACTGCGCGAAGCGTCACCATCATCGGCGGGGGTTTTATCGGCCTTGAAATCGCGGCCGCGGCGCGCGCGCTTGGGCTTCGTGTGACCGTCGTCGAAGCGCAGCCGCGTCTGATGCCGCGCGTGGTCGCGCCCCTCATCTCGGACTTCTACCGCGAACTCCATTCCGCTCACGGCGTCGAGCTGCTCTTCGGCAGTCCTCCGATTCCGCCCGCTGATCTCGTCGTCGCCGGAATCGGCGTGATTCCCAACGACGATCTTGCGCGGGCCGCCGGCCTCGATTTGGCCCTTTCGATATGCGGCGGCATCACGGTCGATCAGTATCTCCGAACCACCGACGAAAATATCTACGCCATCGGCGATTGCGCCGAGCACGCCAACCCCTACGCCGCCGATCGCATTCGCCTCGAATCCGTGCAGAATGCAGTCGATCAGGCCAAGTGCGCCGCCGCGAATATCGCGGGGCGAATCGAGCCCTACCACGCCGTGCCGTGGTTTTGGACCCACCAGTTCGACATCATGCTTCAGATGGCCGGCTTATCGGCGGGCGCCGGGCAGGCCGTCGCGCGCGGAGATCCGCAAAGCGGCAAGTTCTCGGTGTATTACTTCAAGCAAACCAAACTCATCGCGGTCGATTCCATCAATCGCCCCGCCGATCATATCCTCGCGCGAAAGCTGTTGGCGGCGAACGCCAACCTCACCCCCGCGCAGGCCGCCGATGTGAATTTCGATTTGAAAGGGACCCTCGCTTAGACCGTGGCGACCACGCGATTGCGGCCCTGATGCTTCGCCGCGTACAGCGCATCGTCGGCGACGCGGATCAGCGCGTCCGGAGACGCTTCATCGCCCGGACGCCACGTCGTTGCGCCGAAGCTGCACGTGACCAGCCGCTGTTCGTCGTTGATGAGCATCGGCTCGGCGTCGAGCGCCGCGCGCATCCGCTCCGCTTTGTCGAGCGTGGCGCTTTTGTCGCATCCCGGCAGGATCACCAGGAACTCCTCCCCGCCGTAACGCCCGATCGCGTCGTAGGCGCGGATCGAGATCTGCATCCGCCGCGCGAACTCGCGCAGAACCGCGTCCCCGGCAAAGTGCCCGTACGTGTCGTTGACCGATTTGAAGTGATCCAGATCCGCCAGCACCACCCCCACCGGCCGCTTCTCCCGGCCGCCTCGCATCAGCTCCCGGTGAAGAATGTCGAGGATCGAAGAGCGATTCCAGATCCGCGTCAGGAAATCCTTGGTGGCCTGTTCGCGCAGCTCGTCCTTGGCCGCCACCAGCTCGCGCTGCAAATCGATGATGCGCGTCCCCGCGCGCAGCCGCACCTTGAGCTCGTGCTGATCGAAGGGCTTGGTCACGTAATCGTCCGCGCCGGCTTCCATCCCTTCGATCAGATCCTCTTTGAGGCTCTTCGAGGTCAGCAGCAGGATGTAGGTGTAGGTGTCCTTTTCCTTCAAGCGCTCGCGCACCCGGCGGCATACTTCCGGTCCCGTAAGGCCCGGCATCACCCAGTCCAGAATCGCAAGCTTGGGTGCGTCCTCGCCTTCAAGGACGTTCCAGGCCTCGACGCCGTCACAGGCGACGACTACCTCGTAACCCCACTTTCGCAAAGTGGCGTCCAGCACATGCCGCGATACGATGCTGTCATCGGCAATCAGGATCCGCATGCTTCCTTAGGAGCTTTCACCCAATATATCGGCCGTAACGGGCGTTAGATTAAGCTTACAGTTGTTAGATTAAGCTTACAACGGAAGCATCCCAGGCGTGGCTAACCCTCCACGACCCGGCGTCATCCCGAGCGCAGCAAGGGGAGCCGCGCCCGAAGGGGAGCGGTTTACAATCGGAACACCCGCGCGAAGCCCGCACCAGCCTTCTGACTTCTGAATTCTGGCTTCTGACTTCTTCCGCGCCCCGCGTCATCCCGAACGCAACGAGGAATCTGCTTTTCCGTAGAGGGGTCAATTTTCGGCGCAGCGCCGGACCCCGGCGCTTTACTTATTTGTTTGGTTTGGGTGAGGTTAACCTGAGCGCCATCCGTAGGTTACGGTCTGCGTCCTTCAGGCAGGTCTGCATGCCTTCGAGATCGGGGATCTTGTCATCCTCGAAGTCTTCAAGCGAGGTGCGGGCGGATTGAATCTTCAAAACCGTATCGGTTATTTTTTCGCGTTCAACTCGGGTTAGTCCCATCATCTTGCGAGCAACCATGCGCCTCTAAGTGGTGTAAATATGCATACTTCGCCGCCAGCTTCCGTTCATTCGCCATGTGGATCAGAACATCGAAGCGGCTGCAATCCGGGTCCCCGTCGACGATTGCCAAAAATTGCAATTCATGAAGCTGAACCAGCTCCTGAACCGCCTGGCCGACAGCGTCCAACAGCCGACGCGCTTCTTCGCAATACGCCGACGCTCCCGACGCCTCCAGGTTACCGTTATGTTTCGTTCGCACGCGCGGTACGCTCATCCTCCTGCCCGATTCTAGGCAATTGCGGGACCAATTTTATGCCGATCCCCTGCCGCCATTAGTCTAACTGGAACTTCCTGAAAAAGCTTGAAAACCTTGCCTCTCCGCACCCATCCCTCGAAGATCTTGACTTATTTGCGGATGCATTTCCGACGGCCGGCGTTTCCTGCGCCTGCCACAATTGTTCGCCATGGATCGAAACCCGGCAACAACTTCGCGGTCCTGATTCCGTCCCCGCCCTCTAACCCTGTATTCTGGAGTTGAATGCTCTATTCGCGCTCCGCAGAATATGCCATCCGTGCGTTCGTCTACCTGGCCGCCCTTCCCTCGGGCGAGTTCGCCATGGTGAAGAACATCGCTCGCGACTCCGGCATTCCCGAGCATTTTCTTGCGAAAATTTTGCAGGATCTGGCGCGCGATGGATTCCTGCATTCAAGCAAGGGGCCTCACGGAGGCTTTCGCCTGAACCTGCCCGCCGCCGGGATTCCGATGTTGAAAATCGTGCACGCCGTCGATGGCGCCGCCCGCTTCGATCGATGCATCGGTGGGAGTCCCCACTGTAACGACCGCGCCGCCTGCGGCATGCACGATTCCTGGATCGTCCTGCGGTCGCGTATTATAGAGTACTTAGAGGGGACTTCGATCGCCGATCTGGCGAACGCGCTCGGAGAGAAGCGCCGCCTGCTGGCCCGGCCCAAAGCGCGCGTGGCAACTCCGCGACGCGCCGGCTGATCCGCCGGAGAGTTAGTTTGAAGGAGAGCATTTTTATGCAGAATTCCGTCCTGGTGCCGATGGTGGTCGAGCAGACCTCGCGCGGCGAACGCGCCTTCGACATCTATTCGCGCCTGCTCAAGGAAAACATCATCTTCCTCGGCACGCCGATTGACGATAACGTCGCCAATCTCGTCATCGCTCAGATGCTTTTCCTGGCCGCCGAAGACCCGGAAAAGGACATCTCTCTCTACATCAACTCGCCCGGCGGATCGATTACCGCCGGCCTCGCGATCTTAGACACCATGCGCCTCGTCGAACCCGATATCGTGACCACCTGCGTCGGGCAGGCCGCCTCCATGGCCGCCGTTCTGCTCGCCTGCGGCACCAAGGGCAAGCGCTACTCGCTGCCCCACTCGCGCATTCTCATCCATCAGCCCTCCATGAGCGGTCTCGCCGGCCAGGCCACCGATATCGACATCTATGCCAAGGAAATCCTGCGCATGCGCGAAACGCTCAACCAGATTCTCGCCGATGCCACCGGTCAGCCGGTGGACAAAATCTCGCGCGATGTCGATCGCGATTATATTCTCGAGCCGCCCCAGGCGCTCGATTACGGCATCGTCGATCGGATCATCGAGCAGCGTGCGCTCGCGCCTTTATCGAAATGATCCGCGTCCGCGCCGGTCGAATCGCCGCGCTGGCGCTCGCAAGCGCGCTCGTCCAATTAAGCAACTTAAGCGAGGCTCAGCCTCCGAAACTGCCCGACGACTACGTCCGCCGTGAACCCGTCACCGCTCGCGGCCTCGCGCCCGGAACCCGCGTCACCGAGTTCGCGAGCTCCAGCCGGACCTTTGAAGTCACCATGCGCAAGGGCGACGAGGTCGCCTCCGGCCTCACCGAATTCGCCGAGAAGTATCATCTCACCGGCAGCTATCTCACCGGCGTCGGCGCGCTCGATCACGTGGTCCTCGGCTGGTACGATCCCGAAAAGCGGGCCTACAAGAAGAACGTCATCGATGAAGAAGTCGAGCTCGTGTCGCTCACCGGCAACGTGGTCCTTGAAAACGGCAAGCCCTTCGTCCATGCGCACGTGGTCGTCGCGCTCAAGGACGGAACCACGCGCGGCGGCCACTTGCTCGAAGCGCGCGTCGCGGTGGAGCTTCAGGTGTTCGCCGTCGACCACGATCCCGCGCCCGCCAAATGACCGCTCAGAGACTTGATTCCCCGGGGACTGTCCCCAGGATTTGATCGGCTACTTGCGCCCGATGTGAGTGATCAGCTCGACAAAGAACGTGCGCCCCGGTTGGGGCATCGAATCGACCATCGGGTTGAGTGCGACCGGATCGGAATACTTCAGGTTAAACGCATTGCGCAAGCCGACTCGAAAGTCCAGGTTCGGCAGCAGGTGCTTGGAGGTAAGCGTGAAGTCGCCGAGGTAAACCGGTTTCAAGCTAAGCCCCGCGAGCGCGAGGCGCGTCGATTCATACTGCATGCTGCTGCTGAGGTCGAATCTTCGCCCCAGTGGCACCGCGAAGCGCAGCTTGGCCACATAGTCCGGCGAGTCTTCGAGGATTCCGTCGGCGTCGTAATCGCGCGTCCGCTGCGCGGCGAAGCTGGCTGTCGTTTCCAGCCAGTTGGTCGGACGGCCGTTGATTTCAAACTCGACGCCCTCGGCTTGGATTCTGGGAGTGTTCTGATATTGGATCAGTCCGTCCGGTAGGTACACGCTCAGCAGATAATCATGCAGCTTGTAGCCGTATGCGGACGCCAACAGGTTCATGCGCTTCCCCAGCTTCCGCTCGACATCCACCTCCACCGTATCGGCCCATTCCGGGCGCGCGTTGGGATTGGCCACGGCGGAAAGTCCATCGCCATAGAACAACTGAAACGCACTGGGGTCGCGGAAACTGCGGCCGTACAGAAACTTGACCGTCCAATCCGAACGCTGGTAGATCAGGGCCGCCCGGGGCGAAACGAATTTGTCATGGTACGCGGATGTGTCGAAGCGGAGTCCCAGATCCAGCTTCCAGCGATCCGACAGCTTCTTCTCGTCTTGAAAGATCAAGGCGAAGGACCGGTCGGGGTTGCTGGTGCTCACATACTGGATCGGCACAGGGGACACGTCGGCATCCGTTTGGAGGTTTCGCATATCAACTTTGCCCTCCATACCTACCGTGAGGTCCCCGGCAGGGGAAGGGCGAAAACGGTACGTGAGTTGGCTTCCGACCCAATCGCCTACGGCGCCCTCGCGATTGTCTTCGATGCCGCCGTCGCTGAGCGGATACTCGAAGCGGCCTACGTACGAGTATGAGTCGTAATAGGTGCGCCACCGCAGCGTGCCGCCGGCGATCAGACGCTCATAGGCCGCGTCGACGAAGTTGAGCTTGTCGTAGTTCTGCGTTCCCCGGTCATTGAAGATGGTGGCGCCCCAGGACACTGGCTGAATCTGATCGTGGCCGGCGAAGGCGGCCGTGACGGTCCAGTTCCGCCAGTCGAGCGTCGCGAAGAAGCGATAACCCTTCTCGCCATTCATATCGATCGCGTTTCCATTGTTGGTTTGCGGAGTGTTGTACTGCGGAATGAAAAGCGGACTCTCGCCCGTATTGTTGTATACCGTCCCGGAGAACAAAATCTCGGCGCTGCCGAGAGATCCAGCCGTCGTGATCTGCCCCTTCTTTTCACCGAAACTCCCGGTATCCGCGGTCACGGTGAGCGGTCCCGCTTCGTCCGGCGATTTTGTGATGACGTTGATGGTGGCGAAAACGGCATTGCTGCCATAGAGAGCGGAGGCTGGTCCGCGGATAATCTCGATCTGCTTGATCAGGTTCATCTCAATCGGAAAATCGTTGCCGAAGAAGTTCTGGCCGAAAATGTTGTCGGCCATATTGTGGCCGTTGACCATCACCAGCAGGTGGCTGCCGTAATCGCCCAGCAAGTTAAAGCCTCGCACGCCCAGGGTTTCGTAGGTCCGGTCATTGGTGACAAAGAATCCGCGCACCGATGCCAGCGCCTCGCCGAGCGTTCGATACCCGTACTTACGAATGTCTTCCGCCGTGATGATGGTCACGCTCGCGGGCGCGTCTTCGAGGCTCTGGGGATGCAGCGCGGCGCCCTGGACCTGGATATTCATCAGTTGCTCGAGCGACAATGCGCCGAGATCCTGCGCGGCCTGCGGCGGCCCAGCGGGTGGATCGTCGCCCGCCCAGCACGGCATCGTCATCAGCAGCGCCGCTCCCAACGCGGCCGTCAGTCGATTCATGCGTCTCTTATCGCCTAAACTGCGGGAATCGAGACCCGCGACGAGGTAACACTTGAGCCAGGCGGGTCGATTAGATCCCTTGAGGGCACTGGGACGCGGAAGCGCCGTGGACTTGTATAATCTTGCCTCGGAAAATGATCTTCGGGCTAAGTTTCGCCACTTGCGTCTTGCTTGCCGCGGACGCGCGGGGCCAGGCGACCGAGGAGTACCGCGTCAAGGCCGCGTTTCTCTACAACCTGACGAAATTCGTGGGATGGCCTGCCCAGGTTATTAAAGGTTCACGAGCCCCGATCGAGATTTGCATCCTGGGCAAAGATCCGTTCGGCAGCGCCCTCGCCGAAGCCGTGAATGACAAGGCGATCGAAGGCAGGCCCTTCTCGATCCGCCAGATCGCGGACGTGCAGCAAGCCGCGAGCTGTCAGATCCTGTTTGTCAGCGCATCGGAGCGGAAGCGCTTGCGCCCGATTCTGGACGTGGTTCGCGACGGGCCCGTTCTTACGGTCGGAGATACCGACGGGTTTGCCTCCGAAGGCGGAATTGTCAACTTCAAGATCGAAGCCGGCCGCGTTCGGCTCCAAATCAACATGGTCGCGGCGGAGCGGGCCAGGATTGGCATCAGCTCAAAGCTCCTGAGCCTCGCGGAAATCGTAAAGAAGTAGGTACCCCGCGTCATCCCGAGCGCAGCATCCCGAGCGCAGCCCCGTCATCCCGAGCGCAGCGAGGATCTCTTCCTCGTGGCTCTAGCGCCTGCCATCCCGGCGCAGACCCGGCTGCGCGAGTTTACGCGGGCGCGCGCCGATCTCATGCGCGGCGCGGCGCTCACGCCCAAGAATATGGCGGCCTGGTATCACCTTGGTCTCGCGCATTATTTTCTGGGCGAGTTCGCCGAATCCGCTGACGCCTTCCGGCACTCCGTCGAAACCGCGCCCGATAACGATGAGCGCATCAATTCGACCAACTGGCTGTATGCCGCGCTGCGCCGCGCCGGGCGCGCCGCCGACGCCGCCAGGGCGCTCGAAGCCATCCCTCCGGAAATGACCAACCAGGCGCCGCATACCCGGCACTATCTCAACCTGATCCGCTTCTTTCAAGGCAAAATGAGCGAATCCGGCGCCCCCAAGGCGCAGGAATATTTTCGCCGCATCCTGAAGGGGCGCGTGTGGATCACCTGGGGCTTCGTGGGCGCGGAAACGGAGCTTCTGCGCAAACCCAAATGAGCGATTAGCGGTCCGCGAAAACTTCCACCGGCGGACACGAACACATCAGGTTCCGGTCGCCATACGGATTGTCGATCCGGCCCACGGCCGGCCAGAACTTTCGCGCGCGGACGAAGGGCAGCGGAAACGCGGCCTGCTCGCGCGAATAGGCGTGCGTCCAGGCGTCGCTCGCCACCGCCGCCGCTGTATGCGGCGCGTTCTTGAGCGGATTGTCGCGCGCATCGGCCTTCTGATCGATCACCGCTTGAATCTCGTGACGAATCGCGATCATCGCGTCGCAAAAACGATCCAGTTCTTCTTTGGGCTCGCTCTCGGTCGGCTCGACCATCAGCGTTCCCGCGACCGGAAAGGAAACCGTGGGCGCGTGGAATCCAAAATCCATCAGACGCTTGGCGACGTCGGTTTCATCAATACCGCTCGCTGCCTTGAGCGGCCGCAGATCGAAAATCAGTTCATGCGCCACGCGCCCGTTCTCGCGCGTATACAGCACCGGATAGTGTGGATCGAGGCGCGACTTGATGTAGTTCGCGTTGAGAATGGCGTAGCGCGTCGCGTCGGTCATGCCGTCGCCGCCGAGCATTTTGATGTACCCGTAGGAAATCAGCAGAATGCTCGCGCTCGACCACGGCGCCGCCGCGATCGCGGGAATCGCCTGCGCGCCCCCCGTCTTGATCACCGGATGCCCCGGCAAAAACGGCGCGAGATGTCGCGCGACCGCGATCGGCCCCATCCCCGGCCCACCGCCTCCGTGCGGAATGCTGAAGGTCTTGTGCAGATTCAAATGGCACACGTCCGCGCCGATCGCCGCCGGACTGGTCAGGCCCACCTGCGCGTTCATGTTCGCGCCGTCCATGTAAACCTGGCCGCCATTCGAATGCACCATTGCGCACACGTCCTGAATGCTTTCCTCAAACACGCCGTGCGTCGAGGGGTAAGTCACCATCAGCGCCGCCAGCGCATCGCGATGCTCCTGGGCTTTCGCCTTGAGATCCGCAACATCGATGTTGCCTTCGACCGTGCTCGCAACCACCACCACGCGCATTCCGGCCATCACCGCGCTGGCCGGGTTGGTGCCGTGCGCCGAGGCTGGAATCAACACCACGTCGCGATGCGTATCACCCTTGCTTTGGTGGTACTTGCGGATCACCATCAGGCCCGCGAATTCGCCCTGCGAACCGGCGTTCGGCTGCAAGGAAACCGCCGCGAAGCCGGTGATTTCGGCGAGCGCGGATTCTAACTCTCGAAAAACCTGCGCGTAGCCCGCCGCTTGCTCAACCGGCACAAACGGATGGAGTAAAGAAAACTCAGGCCACGTGATCGGCAACATTTCCGACGCGGCATTCAGCTTCATGGTGCACGATCCGAGCGGGATCATCGAAGTGTCGAGTCCCACGTCCTTGCGTTCAAGCGAACGGAGGTAGCGCATCATCTGCGTTTCGGAATGATGCGAGTTGAATACAAAATGCGTCAAAAACACGGATGTTCTTGCTAGTTTTTGCGGATAATTGACGACTAGGTTGTCGGGCGACTTATCGACCTTGACACGCGCCCCCGTGCCTGCCGCAAACACGCTCACAATCCGTTCGATATCAGCCATGTGCGTGGTTTCATCGAGCGCGACGTTGACGGTTCCGTCCTCGCGATAACGGAAGTTGAGCCGCGCCTCGCCCGCAGCCCTGCGAATTCGGTCGAGCGAGCCCGCGGGCGGCTCCAGGCGCAGCGTGTCGAAGAAGAATTCGTTGCGCTGGGCGACGCCGGCTTTGGCAAGCTCGCGCTCGAGCAGTTTCGCGTAACCGTGGACGCGGCGCGCAATCGCCGTCAACCCCTTCGGACCATGCCAGACCGCGTAAAATCCCGCGATGTTGGCGAGCAGCGCCTGCGCGGTGCAGATATTCGACGTCGCCTTCTCGCGGCGGATGTGCTGCTCCCGGGTTTGCAGCGCCATGCGATAGGCGGTGGAGCCGTGCGCGTCGACCGACACGCCGATGATGCGTCCGGGGACCTGGCGCACGTGCTTTTCCGCGGTCGCGAAAAATGCCGCGTGCGGTCCGCCATATCCGAGAGGCACTCCAAACCGCTGCGAATTGCCGAACACGACATCCGCGCCCATTTCACCAGGCGGCGTGAGCAGCACGAGGCTCAACAGATCGGACGCAACGGCGACCATCACGCCCTTGCGTTTCGCCGCGTCGATAAAATCGCGCAGATCGTGAACCGCGCCAGCTTCATCCGGGGTCTGGACCATCGCGCCGAAAAACTCTTTACTCAATTCGATGGTTTTCCAATCGCCGACGACCAGCTGGATGCCGAGCGGCTCGGCGCGAGCGCGGAGCACATCAATCGTCTGCGGAAAGCATGAGGACGCGACGAAGAATCGCGAGGCGTCGGTCCTGGCGACGCGATGCAGCATGGTCATGGCCTCGGCGGCAGCGGTGGCCTCATCGAGCAGCGAAGCGTTGGCGACCTGCATACCGGTCAGGTCGCACACCATGGTCTGAAAGTTCAAGAGTCCTTCGAGACGCCCCTGCGCAATTTCGGCCTGGTAGGGCGTGTAGGGCGTGTACCAGCCGGGATTTTCGAGCACGTTGCGCAGGATCACGCTGGGCGTGACGCAATCCGAGTAGCCGAGACCGATGAAGGATTTCCAAAGCTGGTTACGCGCCGCGATTTCGCGCAGGCCGGTGAGATATTCGTGCTCGCTTTGGCCGGCGGGAAGATTTAAAGCGCGCGGCAGGCGGATGCGCGCGGGGATGGTCTGATCGATCAGCTGGTCGAGCGAGCGGGCGCCGATCGCCTCGAGCATCTCATCGCGTTCGGTGGTATCGGGACCAATATGGCGGGACGAAAAAGCTTCAGGATCAAATATCATTGGCGTATAGTCGGCGGCGTAGGATCGGCGCCGTATGACCGGCGCAAGACTTCAGTTTACGTGAAACAAAATGTCCGCGCCGTCGCCCTAGGGGTCAATCTTTTGATAGTTCCGGATGACTTTGTCGACGTAGTTCAGGGTTTCAGAATACGGCGGCAGCCCCTGATAGCGGTCGACGGCGCCTTCGCCGGCATTGTAGGCCGCGAGCGCCTTGGGCGCGTCGTTATCGTACTTGATCAGCAGCTCGCGAAGCAGGCGTGTGCCGGCCTCGATGTTCTGAGCCGTATCGGCCGGATCCGCGTCGAGGGCGCGCGCGGTGGCGGGCATCAGTTGCATGACCCCCATCGCGCCCTTGGGCGAGATCGCGCCGGGCTTCATCGCCGACTCAACCCTGGCGACGCTTTCGACGAACTTCGGCGGCAGACCGTAGCGGACGGCGGCGTCGTGCACCAGAGTTCTTGGATCGGAGGTTTTCGCGACCGGGGCCGGCGGTTGCGCGACCGGATTGGCGGGCGCAGGCGCGGGCGGAGGCGGGATGTAATCCTCCTGCTCGAAGGCGACTACGGCCGATGTGGCCATTTCCGAAAAGCCGTCCTTCGTGGTGAACAAACGAACGGTTGCGCCATCCACTTCATGCCGGTCAACATGGAGACGAAGGCCGCTTGAAAAAATGGCGTATTCGCCGGCGAAGGCGGGCAGGGCCAGGAGGAAGATAGAAAGAATACGGGAAAACACGAAGATACCTATAGTGTAGACGACGGTCGGCGTCCGGGCGTGCAGGCCTTTGTGTCTAAAGGTGTTCTCGAAAAGACCTGAATCGTGTCGATAAGTCGATCGTGGACCCCAGAAATCCTCGCGTCGATGCCGATCGGGACGAGCCTACCATCGGCGAGCAGGATCTTCTTCGCGGGGCCGACCGGGACCTGATCGCGCGATTGATGCGCGGGATTTTTCCCTATCCGCTGCTGCTGATCATCCTGGCGACGACCACCAGTTATCGAACCGATCACGGATGGTTGTTCTGGGGCTACGCGGCTGCGTGCACTATCGCGATCGGCGGCCGCATCGCCTTAGTGATGATGCGCGAACGGGTTCATAAGCTGGGACGGGCGTGGTTGAACGCAATCTTCGCCGTCGCCGTGGGATTGCCGACCTGCGTTCTGGGGTTGCTTTACGCAAACGCGCTCTGGTCCTACGGATTTGCAACCTGGACTTTTACGATCACCATGCTCTGGGTGGTGGGGCAAGCCTCCGGCGCCACGATTTCCCTGACGCCGAGGTTCGGGCTGCTCCAGCTGTACGTCTGTTCCGCGCTGGGGCCGGCGGTGTGCACCGGTGTGTGGCTGGGCGGAAAGCAAGGATATACGTTTGCATTCGCCACCGCCGTGTTGCTCGCGTTCCTGCTGGTGCAGGGTCGCGGAGTCAACGTCGCGTATTGGCTCCAGTTGCGGGAAAGGCGAGAGCTCGAATCGGCCAAGGCGGCGGCGGAGGCGGCCAGCGTGGCGAAGGGCCAATTCCTCGCGAACATGAGTCACGAAATCAGGACGCCCATGCATGGCGTACTCGGCATGGCGGAACTGGCGCTCGCCGCGAGGACGCTCGAGGAGTCCAAACATCACGTGCGGATGCTTTCCGGTTCCGCGGGAGCTCTCCTGCATGTGATTAACGACATCCTCGACTTCTCGAAAGTGGAGGCCGGCAAGCTGGTGCTGGAGCAGACTTCCTTCTCCCTGCGAGAGCTGACCGAGGGGGTAAGGAGCGTCGTCGCTCCGCAAGCCGGCGCGAAAGGTTTGACGCTCGCCTGCCGCATTTCCGACGACATCCCGGCGGTCTTGGTGGGAGATCAGGCGCGCTTACGTCAGGTGCTGGTGAATCTCATGGGGAATGCGATCAAGTTCACCGCGACGGGTTCGGTATCGCTCGAAGTGAGCGGAATCAACCCGGACCCGCCCGCCACGAGCGCCGGCTTGCATTTCCAGGTGCGCGACACCGGGATCGGAATTCCTCACGACAAGCTGGGAACCATCTTTGAAGCGTTCGGGCAAGCCGACAGCAGCGTGACGCGGCGGTTTGGAGGCACGGGCCTCGGCCTGAGCATTTGCTCCCAACTGGTGAAGTTAATGGGGGGGCGAATTTGGGTGGAAAGCGCGCCGGGGATGGGCAGCACGTTCCATTTTAGCTGCACGGTGCGCATCGGCGATACCAGGGACCTGGCGAAATCCCAAGTGGTTGCGGACGACGTCGAACCGCCGATGCGTATCATGTTGGCCGAAGACAACGCGGTGAACCAGCAGATAGCCATGGCGATCCTCGGCAAGCGCGGCCATCGGATCAAGGTGGTCTCGACGGGCGTCGAGGCATTGGAAGCGTGGGAGGCGGAGGAGTTCGACGTCATCCTGATGGACAATCACATGCCCGAGATGGACGGGTTGGAGGCGGTGCGGCGGTTGCGGGAGCGCGAGGCGGCGAACCATCGCGCGAGAACGCCGGTGATTGCACTGAGCGCGAGCGCGATGACGGGGGACCGGGAGCGTTTTTTGGCGGCGGGAATGGATGCGTATCTGGCGAAGCCCTTTCTTGCAACGGAGTTGTGTGCGCTGCTGCGGAAGGTGCGGGGGAGTGATGCGAGCTCGCGAGGAGGGTTGTGAGCTTGCAGGAAACGCACTTCCACCGCGCGCGCCTCCTTGTGTTCTTCAGATCTGCCTCACCAACAGATTCGGGATGGTCTTGAAGTGGCGGAGGTTGTTCGTGACGACTTCAAAGCCAAGGTTGTAGGGCGGTTGCTCCGATCAGCAGATCGCCCAAAGCGACGCGCATGCCTCTGGCGGCAAGCTCGCCGTCGAGCTTGCCAGCCCGAAGTGCGATAGGCACAGTGACGGGCTCGACTGCGATCTCTTGCAGCAACTCGTCAAGGAAAAGCTGACGCGCGGTCCGGCGTTCGACGGAGTTCGCCCGCTCGATTGCGTGCGACAGCTCGATCACCGTAATCACCGATAAAGTTGCTTCAGTGTCGCCCAAGCTGGCGGCCAGATCCTCGACTACTCTCCGGGGATTTTTCCCGGCTCGTTCCGCAGCGATCACCACCGTGGAGTCCAGAACGACGCCCACGCCCCGCTAGTCCCACTTCGGAGCGTTCAGCGGCTCGCGATGGCTGTCGATGAACTCCTGAACGTCGGCGGCGAAATCCGGATCAATCGTCGCAGCGGAGTGCTCCGGGAGCGAAGCCGCGATCTCCGATAGTTTGCGCCGGCGCGATTCAGCGGGTCGCATCACGGCTACGGGACAACTATTGCGTTCGATCACAACCTCGTCGCCGCGCCGCACTTTTTCGAGCACGGCGTGGAGATCGCGCGCCAGTTCAGACTCGGTGATATGCAGCACCGCCATATCTTCGATCATACTTCCTTCCGTGGTCTTGCGTTCCAGTTTCGCTGGTGCGTCGCGCAGGGACGACACGGGAGAACGCGGGATACCAATCAAGCCGTTCGTCGCGAGGGAGCTGTGTGTGCTGCTGCGGCAGGTGCGAGGAGTGATGCGAGCTCGCGGGGAGGATGAGCGGCGAGCAGGCGGAAGACGGGTTCGAGTTCGCCGACGGCCCGAATTCGTCTCCCCCTGCTTCGCCGCGAGTTGCGCGGTACCATTCTTGGTTGAGCACATGGATACGCTGACGCCACCTGAGCGAAGCGAGCGTATGAGCCGCGTCCGCGGAAGGGATACACAGCCGGAATTGTGCGTTCGTCGTCTTGTTCACCGGCTTGGTTTCCGATACCGTCTCCACGTCGCCTCGCTTGCGGGGAAGCCAGATCTTGTGTTTTCATGCAGCAGGAGAGTAATCTTCGTGCACGGCTGCTTCTGGCACCGGCACGGAGGTCGGTGCGCCCTGTCCCGGCTGCCAAAATCGCGGCTTTCGTTCTGGAGGCCCAAGTTAGATGGAAACCGGGAGAGAGACTCACGGAATAAGCGAAAACTTAGGCGGGATGGCTGGAGGATCTTGGTAATCTGGGAGTGCCAATTGAGTGACGAAAAGAAACTAATGCGCCGGCTACTAGCGTTTCTCGGATCCGTCCAATGATGACATCTGTCGAACTTTTCGCCGGCGTGGGGGGGCTGGCCCTCGGCGTTTCGAGGGCGGGCTTCAAGCACTTGGCGGTTATCGAGCGCGACAAAGACGCATGCGAGACGATTCGCGAAAACCAACGCCTAGGCCTGGAGCCGGTAGCTGGATGGCCGTTGCGCCAGGTGGACGTTCGTTCCTTCGATTTTGGCGGACTTGGCGAGGATATCGATCTCCTGGCGGCCGGCGTCCCATGTCAGCCTTGGTCGATTGGCGGAAAGCATCGCGGCTACGACGATGAGCGGAATCTTTTTCCCGAGACTGTGGCCGCAATTCGCGCCCTGAGGCCGAAGGCGATCCTGATGGAGAACGTCAAGGGGCTGCTGCGTGAATCGTTCGCCAAGTATTTCGAGTACATAACGCTGATGGTCGCCCATCCGGAGGTAACGCGAAAGGGCGCTGAGACATGGGGGGATCACCGCACGCGGTTGGAGCGGCACCACACTGCCGGGCGTGAGCGGGGGCTTGAATACAACGTGGTGTTCGATCTGCTGAACGCCGCAGACTATGGCGTGGCCCAGCGCCGCGAGAGGGTTTTCCTTGTTGCCTTCCGTTCGGATCTTCGAATCGCATGGTCCTTCCCGCGCCCTACTCATACCCACGATGCTCTACTCGTCGACCAGTGGGTAACGCATGAATACTGGCAACGTCATGGCGTCCCGGCGAATCGACGCCCGAAGGCTCCCGCGAGGATTCAACGCCGGATCGAGCGCGCGAGCTCTCTGCTGCCGCTGGACCGTCCCTGGAGAACCGTTCGGGATTCAATAGCGGATCTTCCCGACCCCGAACGCCCCGATCGCATCGTTTCCAATCATGAGTTCAATCGCGGCGCGAGGCCATACCCTGGACACACGGGAAGCCCCCTTGACGAACCGGCCAAGACCCTTAAGGCCGGCGATCACGGCGTACCTGGAGGAGAAAATATGCTCCGGCTTCCTGGCGGGAGGGTGCGTTATTTCACAGTTCGCGAGTCCGCACGCCTTCAGTCGTTCCCTGATGCGTTTCTGTTCCACGGATCGTGGACGGAGACTATGCGCCAACTAGGCAACGCCGTTCCAGTACAATTAGCGGAAGTGATCGCGTCCGACATCAAGCTGCACCTGCTGCCGGACCGGTCCCGTTTGCATGCGGGACGAAACACCCTACAATCCGCTCGATAAGCGAAACCTTGGCGTCAGCGTAGCCGATGCGCTCCTGGCCCGACCGCTTGAGGGTCTTCCACCATCCGAATCCTTCATGGGTGCCGGAGTTTACGCCATTTATTATTCCGGTTCGTTCCTCGCCTACAAATCCATTTCACTGCGCGCGAAGCGCGAGCGCGAGACGCCAATATACGTCGGCAAGGCCGTTCCAGCTGGTGCGCGGAAAGGCGCCTACGGCCTTGACGTCAGGGCAGGCGCGGTTTTGTACGGGCGGCTGAGCGAGCACGCCGAGTCCATTCGGCAGGCGGAGAACCTCGATATCGGGCATTTTTCGTGCCGCTACCTTGTCGTGGATGATATTTGGATTCCCCTCGGCGAATCACTTCTGATCCAAACTTTCTCGCCCATCTGGAATCGCGTCATCGACGGTTTTGGCAACCACGATCCCGGTAAAGGCAGACATCAAGGCCAAATGCCGCAGTGGGACGTGATCCATCCGGGCAGACGGTGGGCAGCCAGACTGCGGCCGAACAAGAGATCGGGGGCGGATCTGCTCGCCGCCATTGAGCGATTCGTGGGTTCCTCCGGGGGGTAGGCTGAGTCGCACTACGACGGATGCTACTTCGCGTACAGCGGGGCGATGGAGATCAGCCCCAGCCCGACCAGGAACAGGACGATCATCGCCCCGAGCAGCGCCTTCACGCGCGCGTTGGCGCCCTTGAATTCGTGCCACACGAGCAGACCCCACAGCGCGCTGACCATGGTCGCGCCCTGGCCGAGCGCATAGCTCGCCGCGGGGCCCAACTGGACCGAAACGGGGGCGCTCGCGGCCGCGAAGTTGCAGAGTCCGCCGACCATCCAGATGATTCCGCCGGCCAGGCCGAGCAAATGCTGGCCGCGCGTTCCCTTGAAGTAATCGCTCGCCGGAATGGGCGGGCCGTCCACCGGAAAGTTCAGGAAAAAGGGAGCGTAGAGCAGGGTCGACAGCAACACACCCGCGCCAAACAGCATGCCGATCCCGTAGGGGGCGACGCCGGAGTCGCCGGCCTTCCCCATCTCCACCAGCGGATAGAACAGCCCCATGAGGATTCCGCTGAGGACGCTCAGCAGGATTCCCCGCGATGCGCCGGGCGCGCGCTTGCGGACTTTGGCGCGCGGATCGGGCGTCAACGCCTCCTGCGCCTCCAACTGTTTGGCGTCGAGATAGGAGCCGTAGGCGAAGGCGTCCACGACGATCGCGACCACCACCAGCGCCGCGCCGCTGAACAGCAGGATCGGATTGCCCTGCGGATTCAGCATGAAATTTCCGACCACGCCGATGACCAGCGCGAGACCGATCGCAATCGGAAACGCGACCGCCATTCCGGACACGGCGATGGCGGCCACCAGCAGCATGTTGGCCAGGTTGAACACGGCCCCGGCCGCTACGCCATAGGCCATCTGGCGCCGCGATGCGATCAGCAGGTTATCGGAAAAAGTGAGCTCCTGCGGCAGCCAGGATCCAAACGTGAACGCGGCGATTACGGCGCAAATCAGAACCCCCAGCGAGTAATCGTAATAGAACAGCTCGAAACGCCATTTCCCGGCGAGTTTTTGCGTGTTGGCCCAGGACCCCCAGCAAATCATCGACGCAATGGAGAGCAATAGAGCGCCCAGGTAGGTGGTTGGCAGGATCATATCTAGTCCGTGTTACGGTGAACACACTAAAGGTTCTCGCCGCCGCATCCGAAGGAAAGAATAAGTTATAGTACACCAATCCTAAGAAGGGAGGAAACCGTGCGCAAGCCTGACTGTTGGCTATCACTGCTGTTGGTGCTCACCGCGGGCGGTGTCGAGGCGCAGCGCGCCAGACCCGTCTTCGATCCGGAAACCAAGGATGGCCTGCTCATCCAGCACATCCAGCAGGAGACCGATCCGTCCGAGCGCCTTCGATACATGGAGCAGTTCGTGGCGCAATATCCTTCGCATCCGGCGGCCGCGTGGGTTTACGATCAGCTCCAGCCGATTTATTATTCGCTCAAGGAGTGGGACCAGGCGATCCACATCGGCACGCTGCGACTGGCGATCGAGCCGGAAAACCTGGAGGCCGGAAAGATCGCGCTCCGGTCGGCTGAAGCCAGGCAGGATCCGGAGCTGATCGCAAAGTGGGCCGATCGCGTGTGGCGGGTGGCCGCGGGCCTTGCCGCCCATAGCGGTCCCGCCGCGGCCGACGCGCGCGAAACGGCGGGCTACGCCGAGTTCTGCCTGTTTTCAGCCGCCGAACACACCGCGGACCTTCACACGCGGGTCGAGCTGCTGCAAAGCCTGGAAACGCGCGATCCCGAGGGTCCCTACGCGCGCAAGCTTCCGGTCGAATACTTCGAAATCTATCGCCAGCTCGGCCCGGAAACCAAGGCTGTCGAGATGGCGGAGAAGGTTCTTCAAACCGACGGCTCGAACATCGACGCGATCATGTTCCTCGCTCAGTATCACTTTCACAAAGACGGCGCGAAGGAACGCGAAAAGGTGATCGCGCTCGCCGCCAAAGCCATCGATATTCTGGAAAACAAGCCGCGGCCGGAATCGGAGGCGGCAGCCGCCTGGGACAAAAAG
>Ga0182024_10002594_pt1 | contig 44546 bp, 44 predicted proteins | sample P32metaG_FD_120480 | JGI IMG/M metagenome (GOLD analysis project Ga0182024, IMG submission 120480) | Permafrost microbial communities from Stordalen Mire, Sweden - P3-2 metaG (Illumina Assembly) | ecosystem: Environmental > Terrestrial > Soil > Wetlands > Permafrost | place: Sweden: Stordalen... | reverse complement strand
CTCCTCCATCGTCGGGGAGAGCGCCTCCATGTAGACCTTGGTCGCCATCCGGTGCCGCCGTTACGAGTCGAGGTACATGACGCGCTTCACCGCCGCGATGGTCTTGGCCGCATCGGGCTTGGCTGCGCGCTCGAGATTCTTGGCATACGCCATGGGTGCCTCCGCCTGGTGGACGCGCAGGACCGGCGCGTCCAGATCATCGAAGCACTCGCGCTGGACGATGTCCACGATGTGGGCGCCGATCCCTGCCGCACCCCATCCTTCCTCGAGCACCACCGCACGGTTGGTTTTTCGCACGGTCGTCACGATCGCGGCCTCGTCCATCGGGCGGACCGTCCGCAGATCGAGCACGTCCACGCGGACGCCATCCTTGGCCAACTGATCGGCTGCCTGCAGCGCCACGAGCACCATCTTCCCGTTGGTGATAATGGAGCAGTGCTCGCCCGACCGCTTGAGATCCGCGACGCCGAGCGGGACGAGGTGCTCGCCGTCCGGTACGTCGCCCTTCGTGTTGTACAGCATCTCGCCCTCGAGCACGAGCACCGGGTTGTCGTCGCGGATCGCGCTCTTGAGCAGTCCCTTGGCGTCGGCAGGCGTCCCCGGGGTCACGACTTTGAGCCCTGGGACGTGCATGAGCCAGGATTCCCACGCCTGCGAATGCTGTGCGCCGAGCTGCAGCGCTGCGCCGTTCGGTCCGCGGAAGACCATCGGCACGTTGAACTGTCCGCCTGACATGTACAGCATCTTCGCGGCGCTGTTGACGACCTGGTCGAGGGCCAAGAGCGCGAAGTTCCAGGTCATGAACTCGATCACCGGCCGGAGCCCGGTCACGGCCGCGCCGACGCCCACGCCCGCGAATCCCAGCTCCGTGATCGGTGTGTCCACGACGCGGAGCTCGCCGAATTCCTGCAGCAGGCCTTTCGACACCTTGTACGCGCCCTGATACACCGCCACTTCCTCGCCCATGAGGAAGACGCGGTCATCGCGCTGCATCTCTTCACGCAGCGCTTGGTTGAGCGCGTCGCGGTAGGTGATGAGGGCCACTGGAGCGCCGGTACCGGTTGGCGGTCGGTCGATCAGGACGTGGAACCGGACGGCGGCGATGCGCCACCCGGTTGACTGCCGTTCCCCGTCGCGTGGCGACCGTCGTCCGCAGTGCCGTCTATGGTCACGTCCCGCAGCAGCGCGTCGAGCGCCGGCTCGGGACTCGCGTCGGCGAACTGCCACGCGTCCTCGCACTGGGCACGGACCTCGGCGTCGAGCTGCGCGACTTCGGCCTCCGTGATCTCGTCGCGCTCGTGCATGTACGCGCGGAGCAGCGCGATCGGGTCGCGCTTCAACTGCTCGTCGAGCTCCGCCCGGGACCGATACGTCCCCGCGACCGCGTCGGACATGGAGTGGCCCATGAACCGATAGGTGCGCGACTCGATCAGAGTGGGCAGGTGGTCGGTCCGTGCGCGCTGCACGGCCTCTCCCACGACGCGGCGCACGGCCAGCACGTCCTGTCCGTCCACGACCGCGCGCGGCATATCGTAGGCGCGGGCCCGTTCGGCGATGTCGTTTACCGCCGAGGCTCGCTCGAGTGCCGTGCCCATCCCGTATCGGTTGTTCTCGATGACGTAGATGACGGGGAGCTTCCAGAGACCGGCCATGTTCAGCGCTTCATGGAACGCGCCGTTGTTGACCGCCGCCTCGCCGAAGAAGCACAGGCACACCTGGTCGCCGCCGCGATACTTGATGCCGAACGCGACACCGGTCGCGATCGGGATGTTGGCGCCCACGATGCCGTGACCACCGAGGAAGTTGTGCTCCCGGCTGAACAGGTGCATCGACCCGCCCTTGCCGTGCGAGCACCCCGCGGCCTTGCCGAACAACTCGGCCATCACCGCGCGCGGCGCAATCCCCCGCGCGATCGCCTGCGCGTGGTCCCGATAGGTGGTGATCACGTAGTCGTCGGGTCGGAGGACCGAGATGGCGCCCGTCCCCGTCCCCTCCTGCCCGATGTACAGATGGCAGAAGCCGCCGATCTTGCCCAGCGCGTACGCCTCGGCGCACCGCTCCTCGAAGCGGCGCTGCAGCAACATGGTCCGCAGCAGCTCACGGTGGAGAGTCCGGGAGGCGCCGTCGGACACGCCGCCGGCCGGCAACGGCGCGGCAGTCGCAGTCGCGACGACCGATGGCGTCGGCGCCGCCGGTGCCGCGACACTCCCCGATGGCGGCGTCGAGGACGCGATAGGTCGCGTCTTGGTCATCCGCCGTGCGCCGCCGCTTTCGTGACCTGCTCCCACGCGTGGTAGCTCGAGCGGACGAGTGGACCGCTCTCCACGTGTCGGAACCCCATCGCCATGCCGACCTCGTAGAGATGCCGGAACTCCTCGGGCGTGTAGTAGCGGTCGAGCGCGATATGGGCGTCGGACGGACGCAGATACTGGCCCAGCGTCAGGATGTCCACGTCCACCGTCCGCAACTCCTGCATCACGGCCACGACTTCCTCGGTGGTCTCGCCCATCCCGAGGATGATGCCAGTCTTCGTCGGGATGTCCGGCGCGATCCGCTTCGCGAGGCGGAAGATCTCGAGCACGCGCGCGTAGCGGCCGCCGGGGCGCGCGCGCTTGTAGAGGCGGGGCACCGTCTCGGTGTTGTGATTGTAGATCTGGGGCCGAGACTCCAACACCGCGCGGACCGATGCCTCGCTGCCTTGGAAGTCCGGGACGAGCACTTCGACCGAGCACTCCGGCAGTCGATCGTGGATCTGTCGGACAGTCTCGGCGAAGATCGAGGCCCCGAAGTCCGGGAGATCGTCACGGTCCACCGAGGTGATCACGGCATGACGCAACCCGAGCTGCGCGACGGCGGCGGCCACCCGGCCGGGCTCGGCGACATCGTACGTCGGCGGCCGTCCGTGCGCCACCGCGCAATACGCGCAATTGCGGGTGCAGACATCGCCCAGGATCATGAACGTCGCGGTGCCGTGCTCCCAGCACTCGCCGACGTTGGGACAATGCGCCTCTTCGCACACCGAGTGGAGGTCGAGCTCGCGCAACAGCGACTTCAACCGCAGGAAATTCGGGCCGCCTGGCGCCCGAACCTTCAGCCACGAGGGCTTCCGCTCCGGCACCGCGGCCACGCGGTGCCGCCCCATTATCTGATATAGCGAATCTGCCATCACGATGACCAGCGTGAGTTACATGCGCCCGTCACGGAATATATCGGTCGCCAGGGCTGCTCAGAAGACGACCGAGCCTCGGGCGCGTACTATACCGGGCGGGCAAATCGCTCCACGCCGAACGCGCGGAGATCGGCCGGCGGCGCAGCGCCGGTGACCAGCGCGGCTACGCAGTCGCCGGTGAGCGGCGCCATGAGAATGCCGGTCCGCGAGTGGCCACATGCGTAGATCAGCGCCGGGTGGTCGGGGTCGCGTCCCAGGATCGGCAACAGGTCGGGCGTGACCGGTCGCAGCCCGGCCCACGCGGTCGTGGTGGCCGCCGTGCCGGCGATGGGCCAGAACGCCGCAGCCGCCGATCGAATCGAGGCGAGCCCGTCATCGGTCGTCGCCGCATCGAATCCGGCGCGCTCCATCGTGGCACCCACCAGCACCCGGTCGCCGCGCGGCACGAGGTACGCGTCGGGGCCGTACACGACGTGGTCGAGAGCGGCCGGGCCCGTCGCGGCCACCGAGAACATCTGCCCGCGATACGGCTCGATCGGCAGCGGACGCGGGAGGCCCCCGATGCCGGTCGCCCACGCACCCGCCGCGAGTACGAGATGCGACGACCGGATGGTCGTGCCCCCGTCGGATGTCGAGCACGTGACGCTCGTGCCGTTGAGTGCGATGGCCAGGACATCGCTCCGGATCCGTCGGATCCGGGATGACCGTCCGATCGCGGTATCGAGTGCGTGGAGCAGCGCGAGATTATCGACCGCGCCGTCGGTGGGATAGAACATCGCGCCCGCCACAGTCGTGAGAGCTGGCTCGATCGCGCGCACGGCCGGCGCATCCATCCACAGCGCGTTGGGCGCGCACCGCGCGCGCAGTCCGTCCGCGTCAGATTCTCGGAGCACCACGCGCAGGATCCCGCGCCGGTTGAGCGGGACGGCGACCCCGGACCGGTCGGCCAGCGACTCCAGATATTCGGGATACCGAGCGAGCGATGCGACGGCGAACTGGTGCGCGGGATCCGCCGAGCTCCCGGAGCTGGTGTCCTCGATCGAGGGGGCCAGCATGCCGGCCCCGGCTGGCGAGGACTCACCGACTCTGGATTGCCCGACCAGCAGCACCTCGAGTCCCTGGTCGGCGAGCGCCAGCGCGGCCGCCAGCCCGATCAGCCCCGTCCCCACGACCGCGACGTCGGCGGTGGAGGGGGCGGATAGTATGGTCACCCGCTACCGGCCGGCCCTGGGGCCACTCCCGGGTGGGTGAAACCTCCCCCGGGAATCCTTCGTATGGCTCTTAGACCCTGTAACCGAGTTCAGCCCCATGCTACGTACCGTATTCGTCATTGGCGCCTTTGCCGTGCTCGGCATCTTCGTGCTGGGTTCGGTGTTCAGCATCTTCGGGTTCGTCATCGGCCTCGCGGCCATCTTACTCGGGTTCGCGTTGAAGGCGGTGATCCTCGGGGCCGTGATCTACTTCGTGATCCGTATCGTGAGCCCCGAGACGGCGCGTCGGCTACGGAATCGCTTCTCGGGCTCCGCGTTCTAGCGCATCCACGATCGCCCACGCGAGTAGCGGCAGCATGATCTCGTGGTGCCCGGTGATTTCGTAGCCGACCCCGCCGTTCTGGGTCGGCCGCTCGACGACGTTGACCCGCGGGCGGTACTGGCGCTGCATATCGAGATCGCACGTTTGGAATCCGGTGGGGCGCCCCGCGTGCAGGTTGCGGGCGACCGTGAGCGCCTTGAGGAACACCTCCGGCATGATGACTGCGCTGCCGACATTGACCACGACGCCGCCGCCGTCGAGTCCGTCCAGCGACGCGGAGAGCCGACGAAAGTCGCGATGACTCGTCTCACCGATCGCCGCGCCGCTCGCGGCCGGATGCTGGTGGATGATCTCCGCGCCGATCGCGGCGTGGACGGTGATCGGGATGCCGAGCCGCCGACCGGCGATCAGCAGCGACAGCTCGGGATGCGCCAGCGCCGATTCGCGCTCGAGCGCGCGGCCGAGCGCCTCGCCCATGCCGTAGCCGTTCGCGTGACCGGCAGTAATGGCGTCGTTCATGCCGCGCCCCGTCTCCTCCGCCATGCCGAAGGTCCCGTCACGGAGCCCGGCCGCCACGTCCTCCGAGGTCGCACCAAACCGCGCCATCTCGTAGTCGTGAATGGCGGTCGATCCGTTGACCGCGACGTGCGTGATCACGTGCCGCTCCATGAGATCGATCAGGAGTGGCGTGAGCCCGGTCTTCACCACGTGCCCGCCGAGCATGAACACGACCGATCGGTGGGCATGATGCGCGGCGACGATCGCCGCCACGATGCGGCGAAAATCGCGCGCGACCAGGATGTCCGGCAGGGAGTCGAGGAACGCGGCGAACGATCGCCCACCGCTCATCGCCGCGGCATCGCCGGCCACCGGCGGACGCGCGAACTCCTCCGCCCGCACCTTGTTCGGACGACGTCCAATGGGCACGGTTCGGACCGCGGAGAGATCGGCTTCCCGCGGCGAATTCGTGGCGGGCGTCCGGTCCGCGCTCAGCGGCGGCTCGGTGGCAGCGCGGCGGACGGTTCGGCGACCGTGTCCGCCGTGACGCCGGCGCCCGGGGGCGGGGCCGCGGGCGAGCCGGCCGGTACGCTGGCGGCCGCGCCGCGTCCCGGGTGGTACGCCTTGAGATAGAGGTTGAGCGACCCGAAGCTCAGCTTCGATTTCATTTGCAGCACGATGCGCGCGGAGTCGTCGGAAAACCAGATCTGGGCTTCTCCCTTGTCGGAGAAGATGCCGCCCGTCTTGATGATCGGCTGTACCACGATCGCTTGGAACTTGCCTGCCGGAACGGTGATCTGCTCCCGACGCAGTACCCGGATGACCACGGGGTTGCTCTTGGGATTGAAATACCGATCAAACGTGTACGTCTCGCCCACCGTCAGTGGCAGCGTGCGCACGAAGTACAGAAACGAGCCGTCGTCGAGCGGGGCCGCCACCGATGGCTGCTCGGGCTTGTCGTTGAGCTGAAAGACCGACCGCTCCGGATAGATCTCGTAGTTGCGGTTCCGGACCTTGCCGCCTTCTTCGAGGTGCTGGGCGAACCGCAGCGATGCCATCGTGTCCTGGTCGAACCAGCTCTCGGTGACGTCGTTGACGTGATAGAAGAGGTTTCCGCCCTTGACGCGGAAGATCGTGTGCCAGACATCGCGACCGCGCAGCGACTCGACGTCCGACACTTCCATCGACCCACCGCCGACGTGGAGGATGCCGAACTTGACGTCATAGTCGAGACGCTCGCCAACCGAGAAGGGGATCGGCACGTCCGAGCGCGCGGACGGGGGGGCGCCAGTCGGGGGCTTGGACGCCGCCGGCGCGCGGGTCGCGCTCAGGTCGGCCGCGGCCGGCGGCCATGCATGCAGGGAGCTGGAGGCGGCCGTGCCCTGCGCGTGGATCACGGAGGCTGCGGCGAGTCCCACCATCGCCCGCCGCGCCCCACGGGCGAGCGCCACCTTCATCCGCTGCGCGCCGCCTGGAGCGCGCGCGCCGCGCGGCCGAACCGATACAGTCGGAGCGCGTCAGCGAATGGCCGCACGCGACTCGCGCGCTGTCGGAGGTCGTACCGGGGCGCCAGTTGCACCGTCTCGATCCGTCGGGCCAGTGGCGCCGTGCGCAGCAGCAGCTCGACATTGGCGGCCCACCCGTCCCGGCTCACGAGGGTGCCGTCGGGCCCGACGGCCTTGATCGCTTCTCGAAGGACGGAGATGCGGTAGAGGCGGAACGCGCCGAACGGGTCTCCGATGCCCGGTACCCGGACGAAGGCTTTGACCAGCCACGGCGCGATGCGGCGGAGGCGGCGCACGGCGGCGGGGGCCGGGGAAGAGGGGGCGGGTGCCTGCTCCACGACCACGAGATCGGCGCCGCCTTCGAAGCGCTTCACCAATTCCGGGAGATGCTCGGGTTGGTCCGTGAAATCACCCTGCATCGTCACCAGGGCGTCGCGGCGCGCATACCGCGTCCGCTGTGCGGCCGCACGGCAGAGTGCGTTCAGCGCTCCGCCGTAGCCGACGTGCTGCTCGCCGCGCAGGACCGTGAGGGGCAGCACCTCCGCGTACGGACGCAGCACCTCCGCGGTCTCGTCGGTGCTGGCGTCGTCGTAGACGAAGAGCTCGTACTCACGCGGGAACTGTTGGAAGACCTTTCGGATCCGCCACAACAGCACGCCAATCGTCTGGGCCTCGTTGTGGGCCGGAATGCCGATATAAATCATCTACGCTGAAGTTTGCCGTTGCCACGGGCGAATCGCTACCCTGTCGGCTCATACCCCGTAGCGTGGCCGACGGTTGGGTCCGACTCCGCGCGCCGCCACGGTCACCGGGTCGGGTTGCCCAGGGGCCGGGTCGTCCGTCGGTTGCGTGATGCGGACTGTCACGAGGGTGGCCATCGGACTTATCGGCGTCGTCGCGGGCTGCGCGCGGCCAGCGGAGACGCTGATCGCGGCTCCAGGGGCACCGGCCCTTGCGATCCCACCGACAGCTGCCGAGCTCCGCCGCGACTTGATGGTGTTCGCGTCCGATTCCTTTCGGGGGCGCGAGACCGGCACTCCAGATGAGCGTCGGGCGGCCGCGTTTCTCGTCGGCCGTCTCGCCCGAATCGGACTCGACCCGGCGGGTGACAGCGGCTATCTGCAGCGCGTGCCGCTCGTGCGGATGCGGCTCGGCGCTGGTACTCGGTTCGCGGTGCAGGCACGCGGTGTCGCCGCACCCGGCCGGCTCGTCACTGGGCTCGTGCCGCTGATCGCGTTAGGCGACCGCGCATCATCCCCCCGCCCGCACGTGGAGGGCGAGCTGGTATTCGCCGGGTATGGCGTGACGCGTGCCGGCGGCGGCGACGACAATCCTGCTGCTCGGTGTGCCACAGCGGGTTCGTCATTGCTGCCGCGACGGTGGCCGCGTGACGACCATCCGCAACTGCTCGCGGGGGCCCGATTCTCCGCCATGATCGACGTCGACCGCACGCCGGTGGAGTCGTACAACGTGATCGCCGCGCTTCCCGGTCGCGACCCCGATCTCCAGCGGAGCTGGGTGGCGTTCGGCGCGCACTACGACCACCTCGGCATCCTGCCCGCGGTGCGCGGCGATTCGGTTGCCCACGGCGCCGACGACGATGGATCGGGCAGCGTCGCGTTGCTTGCGATCGCGCGCGCGATGCGGCAGGCCCCGCGGCCGCGTCGATCCGTGCTGTTCGTGTGGCACACGGGTGAGGAGGAAGGGTTACTCGGCTCCGCGTATTTCGCGAGCCATCCTGTCGTGCCACTCGATTCGATCGTGGCGTTGATCAACGTCGATATGGTCGGCCGCAACGCACCCGAATCGCTCTACGTCGTGGGGCTCGGCGTTGCGCCGCACGGGACCAGTCGCGCGCTCGGTGGCGTCGTCGATTCCGTGAACGCGTCGCTCGCCGCGCCGTTCGCGTTCGATCGCGCGTGGGATACTCCCACCAATCCGCAACGCATCTATTCCCGCGGGGACGCGTTCCCGTATGCCGAGCGCGGCGTGCCGATCGCGTTCTTCACGAGCGGCCTCCACGCCGACTATCAACAGGCAAGCGATGAGCCATCGCGCATCGACTATTCCAAGCTCGCCCACGTGAGCCAGTTGCTGTATCAGGTTGGCGAAGCGCTCGCCAACCGCGACGCCCGTCCGCGGTAGCCGCACCGACGCCTGTCAGCACTCGCACCCGGCGAGTGCCACGCACGCCGTATCTCGTCGGTGCTGCAATCGTCGCATTATGAGGAGCGCGCGGACGCGCAGCACCGATGATGAATACGGCGAGTCTAGGCATCGAGTCAGCATTCCACCGACTTCGACGCGGGGGCATCGATGATCACGGCCAATGTGCGACGACAATTGCGACGCGACGACGCCCAACTCGTGCTCCGCCTCATCGCGCGCGGGTCACCCACCGAGTACGAGTGCGCGGAAGCGACGCTGCGTGATGACGGATTGGACGAGCTCTTGGACGATCCCCGACTGCTCCCCGCGCTCGTGGAGGCACGACAGGGTGCGTGTGCGTCGTACGCGCTGTTCTCGTACGTCGTCGTTCGCCACGCGCTGCGCGACGTCGGCGAGCAGGACCGGATGCTCGCGGACTACGTGGCGAGTATCCTGCTCCACTTCGGGTTGCGGGATCGGGCGCAGCGCGTGGCGCGCGCGGATGACGAGTGGTACACGACGCTCGCGGAACTCTCGGGCGCGGCCGAAGGGCCCGACCCGCGGCGGACGTTTCTCGTGCGCGCGCACCTCGGGAACTACGCACTCTGGCTGAGCGGAGTGTTTCCGGAATACATCGCGAACCGTCACTGGAAACGTGGCGCGCCGGACTTGGACTACTACGAAGCGATGGGTCGTCGGGGCTTCGCCCTGGCGGCCGAGCATCAGCTCGCGGGCGAGCACGGCGTGCGCTCGCTCTACGCGACCGCCGCGGACCGCTTCGCCGTCCTGCGTCTGGCGCTCAATCGCGTGAGCGACGCGTATCTCTTCCCGGGTCACCAGTCCGCCGACCGGCTGATGCGCGAAGTCACCGACGCCGCCCGGTGGAAGTTGGTGAGTTGAGGGCAGCGGTGAGTGGGGAGCGAACGGCGAACACGTCGAGGCCGGCCACGGTTCACCGTAGCCGGCCTCGATGTATTCGTCCATCGCCAATCGCCAATCGCTGGCCGTTACTCGCGGTCCCTCACGGCTTCGGCATCTGAATCATTGGTATCGCGCTTCCCGATACTTGCGGCATCTGGCCGTTCCACTTCTTTGCCATCTCGTAGGTCACGAGGGTCGGGGTGATGCTCTCGGACAGGAGGTGGTTCGCTTTGGCTTGGGCCTGGGCCTCGGCGAGAATCGCCTTGGCGTGACCCGCGGCCTTGATCGAATCGCCCTGTGACTGGAACTCGTTCTTCTGCAGCTCGTTCTGCGACGTGAGTGCCGCCTGCTGCATGACGTTCTTCGCGTTGATGGCGTCGATCACCGTTTGCGGTGCCCGGATCTCGTTGATCGTGAACTGTTTCACCAGAAACCCGTACGGTGACAGGCGCTTGTCGAGCAGCGACTGCGTCCGGTTGACCACTTCCGCCTTCCTGGGGCCCAGGATGTCGGCGATCGCTTCACCGCCGATCACTTCCTGCAGCGCCTGACGGATCGTCTGCTTGACGTAGTTGTGCTGGATGAAGTCGATGTTGTTGCGGAAGGTCGAGTACAACTCCGGCACCTTCATCGCGTCGAGCTCGAACGACATCGCCACATCGAGGGAGATGGGCTGCCCCTCGACGCTGTTGACGTTGATCTCCTCGTTGTCGGGCGTCCCCTCGTTCGGCGCCTTGGCGAGCACCAACGTCTGCATGTAGATGGGGTACTCCTCGATGCCGGTCGTGAGCGGATTGCGGGTATGCAGACCGGCGTCGAGCGGGATCCGCTCCACGCCTCCGCCCGTGCGGCTGATGACGATGCCGACGTGGCCTGGATGGATGTACGTCACCGTCGTCGGCAAGAGTAGCAGTAGCACGCCCACGCCCACGACGACGGCGACGAGCCGCCCGACCGTCAATCCCAACGGTCCGCCACCACCGGTCGCGCGCATCTGCGCCAACCGGTCACCTACGACACTAACCATTGACAGCCTCCTGGAAACACTCGGGGCAGATCCGCTCGCCATTGGCGAGTAGGACCATGTCGGTTGCCGCGTGTGCGCCGTGGATGGGACACTCGCGGTTGGCCGCCGACTCGATCAGACGGCGGTTCCGCGCCTGACGAATCCGGAGCCCGAGCGGAGTGAATTGCATGAGGACGAAAACGAGTAGGGCGACCGCCGTCGCGACCAGCACGACGAAGAGCGCCCCCTCGACGACGATTTCAGTCATACCTCAACAATACGGTGGTGCCACCCCAGGGGTTTCGGGGCCTGTACGGCATGCCACCGGAAACGCCAACCGGCTGCCGTGGGGCCCGTCTAGGCGACGTCTAGGCGACGTCTAGGCGGGGGGCTGCCCGACCCCCGTCAGCGCGGCCGCGAACGCCGCAATGAGGCCGTGGTCGGGGGCGTCCGCGTCGGTGACGAACTCTTCCGGATGCCACTGGACGCCCACCACCCACCACGGGTCGCGGCGACCGGTCTCCACGCCTTCCACCACGCCATCCGCGGCCGTGGCCGTCACCACCAGGCTGTCGGCCACGCGATCGATCGCTTGGTGATGGATCGAGTTGATGTCGAGCACCGCCACGCCCATCGCCCGCGCGAGTCGCGAGTCCGCGACCAGCTGCACCGCGTGCGTTCGTGAGTCGCGGGGGCGATCCGGATCGTGCGCGATCGCGCTCGGCCGCTCACTTGGAAGGTCCTGGATCAAGGTGCCGCCAAGGGCGACGTTGAGGACCTGGATGCCACGACAGATGGCGAGCGTTGGGAGCCGTAGATCGCGCGCGGCCCGGACGGCGGCCAACTCCGTCCGGTCCCGCTCCGGGTTGACGCGACCGAGATGGGGACTCGACGTCGCGCCGTATGCCGCGGGTGCGACATCTTCGCCTCCCGACAAGACGAGACCCGCGGCCGAGTCGAGGATGCGATCGATCGCCGCCGCCACATCCGCGTCGGTGCCCGTGAGCGGTGCGACCACCACGGGCGTCAGCCCCGCACGCTGGAGAATCGCGAGATACGAGGCTGCCAACCGCACGCGAGGGACGCCGTCATCAACACGCACCGTCGCGCTCACCGCGACGAGGGGACCGCCTGCAGGTGCAGCGAGGGGGTGGCGAGCCATTGTGCGAGGAATATATCGTAACCGCCCATGACCAGACACAGTCGGGGAGGGGCGTAGCCCATCGCGGACCTCGCGATGGGCCTGACGGTAGCGTGTTTCCTCTTGCTCCCACTGGTGCCGACCCACGCGGCCGCGCAGGACACGGCGCAGGTCGTGAGCCCCTGCAACGGCCGCCTGGTGAGCGCGATCGAGATCCGGCCCCAGGTCCCCTACTACGCCGGGTACACCGGTCAGTGGAAGCCCCTGGCCCGGGCCGCCGCGTCAGTGCATTCCACGACGCGCCCCAATGTCATCCGAAGCTTTCTCGCGCTCCACATCGGCGACCTCTGTTCGGAGGAGCGCCGCGCGGAATCCGAGCGCATCCTTCGCGCGCAGCCCTTCCTATCCGAAGCGCGGGTCACCACGTACGACGACCATCTGGGCGGCGTTCGCGTCGATGTCTTCACGGCCGACGAGATCTCCTTGGTGGGCGCCCTGGCGGCTCGCAGTCAGGCACCCCATTTCCTCGGCGTTCGGCTCGGCGACGGTAATCTGGGTGGCGAAGGTGTGCGCGTAGTCGGAGAATGGGCCGACGGCCTCAACCTGCGCGATCATTGGGGCGGCCGGATCACCGACTACGCGGTCGCGAATCATCCCTATCAGTTGACCATTCAGGGCAACCGCGACCAGCTTGGCGGCGATTGGTCGGCCAATCTCGTACACCCATTCCTGACCGACCTGCAACGCTACGCGTGGATCGTCGAAGCCGGCGAGCTGCGGTCGTATGTCAGTTTTCTGACCCCTGTCAGCATGGAGTCGCCGACGCTCGACTTCTCGCGGCACTATGCGCAAGTGGGCGGGTTGGCGCGGGTCGGCAATCCCGAGCACCCCTCGCTGCTCGGGTTCTCCGTGTCCGATGAGACGTGACGTCCGGCACCCATCCCTTGCTCGTGGGCGATTCCGTCGTGCCGATTTCCAATCCCGGACTGGTGAGCCGCTACTCCGGATTCCGCGCAGCGCGACTCAATCTCCTCTACGGGGTGCGTGATGTGTCGTTCCGCCGCGTCCGTGGATTCGATGCCCTCAACGGCGAGCAGGACGTGTTGGAGGGCGTGCAATTCGGCACGTTGGTCGGTCACAGCGTCGAGGCGCTGGGCGCGACCACACAGGATGTCCTCGTGGCGTCCACGCTACCCCAACGTCGGCCATTACGAGGTCCGGTTCTCGACGAGTGACGCCTCCGGGCGATTCTACATCGAGCCGCACGACCTGGCGCGCGCCCGCGAGCGGACGGTGCCGACGAGCATTTTTCAATACCCGCCGCAGTAAGACCGCCGTTGTTCGTGGTGAGTCGCGGCGTTACATGGCGACGGTTGCGGTCAATCGCTTGAGTAGGGGGACACACGCGAGCAGCAGCACCGTGGCTGTGCCCGCGATGGCGAGCGGAATCAGGAAGAACGCGACCTGCGTCGGCATTCGTGGCGCGAGCGACGCAACGAATCCGGCGAGCTTGAGACCGCTGGAATTGGTGAGGAACCATGCGCCCATGAGGAACGCCACGAAGCGGACGGGCGCCACTTTGGTCACGTACGAGAGGCCGACTGGCGAGACACAGAGTTCGCCGAAGACACTGAAGAGATAGAACAGCGTCAGCCACGCGGGACTTGCGACCGCGCAGGCTGTCGCGGCCTTCGCGCCGAGGCAGGCATCGACCGCGCGTCCGCCACCCAGAAGGAAGAGGCATGCAACGGTGAGCAGCGCGAGCCCGAGAACCATTTTGATGGGTGTCGATGGCTCGCGACCCGCCTTTCGCAGCCGACTCCACAAATAGGCGAAGAGTGGAGCGAGCAGGATGACGAACAACGGCTGGGCGGACTGGAAGTAGCTCGAGGGCATCGCCCATCCGCCGATGTGCAGATCGGTGTACCGGTCGGCGAAGAGGTTGAGCGAGCTGCCGCCCTGCTCGTACACGAGCCAGAAGAACGCCACGAACGCGAACATGATCAGGAGCGCCCCCACCCGACGGCGCTCGTCCGGCGAGAGTGTGGCGGCCGGCGCAGTGCTGCCGGATGCGCCCGGGGGCGCGGCGGTGACCGGCGCCGCCTGTGCACTACGGACCCCGATCCCCGGGAGATACCGGTCGCGCAGCCACAGGTAGAGCGAGAGTCCACACAGCATGCCGACGCCCGCCGCGCCGAAGCCCCAGCTCCAGCTTCGGGCCGGATCCATCCCCGCGCGCCTCAGCAGCGTCTGGAACCCCTCGCCCTGCGCCAGGTATCCGGTGATGAGGGGCGCGATGAAGGCGCCGAGGTTGATGCCCATGTAGAAGATCGTGAATCCCGCATCGCGTCGTTGGTCGCCGGGCCGATAGAGCTGGCCAACCATTGTCGAGACGTTGGGCTTGAAAAATCCGGTCCCGAGGACAACGAGCCCCAATCCCACGTAGAAGCTGACCATCGAGTCGAGCGCGAGCACGAAGTGCCCCGCAGAAATGATGATGCCGCCGATGACGAGCGATCGCCGCGTCCCGATCCACTTATCGGCCAGGTACCCGCCGAAGAGCGGGGTGAGAAACGTCAGCCCGGTGTACGAGCCGTAGAGGTTGTCTGCGCGCGCGTCGGTCCATTTGAGGACGTGGACCATGTACAGCACGAGGAGCGCCCGCATGCCGTAGTAGGAGAATCGCTCCCACATCTCGGCCAGAAAGAGCAGGCTCAATCCACGGGGGTGGCCCAAGAAGGCGCGGTCTTCGATCGCGGCCGTGCGGTCGGGTGTTGCACCACCGTGGTGCGCGTCGGCGGAGGTCGTGGCAGTCATGGCTGGGGGTCGGGGGACGGGTGAGACGGGATGCGCGCCAGGCGCACCGGCTCCTTGATGCAGGCAGCGAACCGCCCTGGTGCTTTCTCCTCGAGTGGCGGCACGACGGTCGTGCACGCCGCGTCTTTGCGTGGATCGGGACAGCGCGGATAAAACGCGCACCCGGGTGGCGGCGCGGTCGGCGACGGGCTCTCGCCCGCGAGTACCGTGTGCGCGCGGCGTGCCATGGGGTCGGGCACGAGGACGGACGCGAGCAGCGCGCGGGTGTAGGGCATGAGCGGATCGTGAAACAGGGCGGCGGCCGGGGCAAGCTCGACGATGCGGCCGAAGTACATCACCGCGACGCGAGTCGCGACCTGCGCCACGACCGCGAGATCGTGCGCGATGTACAGATACGTGAGATGATGATCCCGCTGCAGATCCTGGAGGAGGTTGATGATCTGCGCCTGCACCGAGACGTCGAGGGCCGACACGGGCTCGTCGCAGACGAGGAACTCCGGCTCGACGACGAGCGCGCGCGCGATCCCCACTCGCTGGCGCTGCCCCCCCGACAGCTCGTACGGATACCGATGCGCGAAATCCGGCCGGAGGCCGACTTCCTCCAGGGCGTTCCGCACCCGGTCGTCGGCCGCGCTCCCATCGGCGAGGCGATGCACGAGGAGCCCTTCGCGGACGGCCTCGCCCACCGTGCGTCGGGGGTTGAGGGACGAATAGGGATCCTGAAAAACGAGCTGCATGCGGCGGCGCAGGCGGCGCAGCGGTGCCGCACGCAGCGCCCGTACATCGACCCCGTCGAACGACACGTCGCCCGACGTGGCCGGGATGAGTCGCAGGAGCGCGCGGGCCGTGGTTGTCTTGCCGCTGCCGGACTCGCCCACCAGCGCCAGCGTCTCGCCGCGGGACACCGTGAACGATACACCGTCCACGGCCCGCACCCAGCCGAGCGGCGAGCCGAACACGCCGTGCGTGATTGGGAAGTGGACGCTGAGGTCCCGCGCGGCGACCAGCGGCGCGGTGGGTGAGGCGATCATGACCGCGGCTCCGTGTGCGCCATCTCGCCCGCGCGCGGTGCCGTCCGACGCGCCGGCTCGGCGGCCAGATGGCATCGCGACGCGTGCGTCGCCGAGAGCGCGTAGAGCGGCGGCATCTCGTCGCGGCAGCGGTCCCACGCGAAGGGGCACCGATCGTGGAACCGACACCCCGAGGGCCACGCCGTAGCCGGCGGGACGGTCCCCGGGATGACAGCCAGTCGTCCGGCCCGGCCGCTCTCCGGGTCGGGGCGGGGAATCGCGCGGAGTAGTCCCTCGGTGTACGGGTGGTGCGCGGCCGCGAACAGCTCCTCGACGGGCGCCTCCTCGACGGCCTGGCCACCGTACATCACGATCACGCGCGACGCGACGGTGGCCACGATCGCCAAATCGTGCGTGATGAGCAGCACCGCCATTCCCATCTCCTGCTGCAGGTCTGCGAGCAGGGCGAGGATCTGCGCTTGTACCGTCACGTCGAGCGCGGTCGTCGGCTCGTCGGCGATCAACAGCCCCGGACGGAGTACGAGCGCCATCGCCAGCATCACGCGCTGCCGCGTGCCGCCGGAGAGCTCGTGGGGGTACTGCCGCGCGCGGTCGGCCGCGGCGGGGACGCCGACGGCACGCAGCATCGCCACCGCGCGGGCCCATGCGGCCGCGTTGGTCGTCGGCTCGTGCACCCGGATCACCTCCGCGATTTGGTCGCCCACCGTAAACACGGGGTTCAGCGCCGTCATCGGCTCTTGGAACACCATGCCGATGCGGCGTCCGCGGATCGCGCGGAGGCTTGTGACGTCGCAGCTCACGAGGTCGAGCCCATCGAACGTGACCGAGCTCCCCGGTTCGATGCGTCCGGGTGGCCGGATGAGCCGGAGGATCGACAACGCCATCACCGACTTCCCGCTCCCGGACTCGCCCACGATGCCCACGGTCTCCCCGGGGTACACGGCGAGCGTGACGCCATCGACCGCGCGAGCGGGTCCCGCGGCGGTCGCGAAGACGATGCGCAGGTCGCGGATGGACAGGAGCGGCGGGGTTGCACCGGTCATGCGGCGCTACTGCCTCGGATCGGCGGCTTCGCGCAGCCCGTCGCCGACGGCGTTGATGGCGATCACCGCGCTCACGATGGCGAGTCCGGGAAAGACCGATAACCACCACAGCGCCCGGACCTCATCGGCGCCGTCCTGCATGATATTGCCCCAGCTCGCGAACGGAGGCTGCACGCCGACGCCGAGGTACGAGAGCCCGGCTTCGAGCAGCACGACGTTGCCGATGCCGAGCGCCGTGGCGACGATGACGGGCGAGGCGATGTTCGGCAGCAAGTGTCGGAAGAGCACGTGTGCATCCGAGGCGCCCAGTGCGCGCGCGGCCACGACCCACTCTCGCGTCCGGAGCGCCATGATTTCGGCGCGGACCAAGCGGCTCACTCCGAACCAGCTGGTGAGTCCCAGAACGAGCACAAGCGCGCCCAGCGAGGGACGGCCCCAGAGCGCGCAGATCGTCAGGAGCAGCAGGATCCGCGGGATCGACAGGCAGGCGTCGGTCACGCGCATCAGCACGTCATCGAGCACGCCGCCCACGTATCCCGAGATTGCGCCATACATCGTGCCCACGGTCGCCGCGGTGAGCATGGCGAGGACCGCGATGGCCAGCGACACGCGGCCGCCGAACAGCACGCGGCTCAATACGTCGCGGCTCGCCGGATCGGTGCCAAACGGGTGGGCGAGCGACGGGGCTTGGCTCTTGAGCGCGACCATGTCCAGGATCGCGTTCGGGGAATACGGCGCGACCAACGGTGCACCGATCGAGACGGCGGCGATGGCGATGATCACCACGAGCCCGGCCATCGCCCCCCGATTGCGCCGGAATCGCCGCCAGATCGCGCGCCAGGGTCCCGCGTCCAGCGACCATCCGATCATCGCGAGCTCACCGGATTGCCGGATGCGATCGGGCGGCGCACCGAGTCCAGGCGCGGGTGACATCGTCGGCGACGTCATGATCCCGTCATGATCCCGTCATGGTGTCGTCACGGAGGCGCCGCGCCGCTCGCGCGGCGGAGGCGCGGATCGGCCACGGCATACAGGACATCGGCGAGGAAGCTGCCGCCTGCCACCAGCATGCTGCCCACCACGGCGCACGCGATGACGACGGGGTAGTCGCGGGCCGCGACCGCGTCGACGGCCAACGATCCCATGCCAGGCCACGAGAACACCTTCTCAATGAAGACCGTTCCGCCGAGAAAGCCGGGCAGCGCAAGTCCGAACAGCGTGATCACGGGGAGCGCGGCGTTCCGCAGCGCGTGCCGCATGAGCACGGACCGCTCTGGGACACCTTTGGCGCGCGCGGTCCGCAGGTAGTCGTCCGCCGCGACGTCGAGCAGCGCGGCGCGCTGGAAGCGCGCGATCCCGGCCGCCGCGAGCGCGGCCAGCGTGAGCGCCGGGAGCACCAGATGGTGCAGCCGGTCCCAGAGGGCGGCCATCGGCCCCATGTAGGGATGCATCACCGGGTCCACCATCCCGCCGGCCGGGAAGAGTGGCACCACATAGGCGAAGGTGAGGAGTGCGACCTGCGCCAGCCAGAAGTCCGGCAGCGAATACACGGCCAGTGACGCCGCGCCGATGACGCGGTCGGTGGCGGTCCCATGACGTGCGACCTGCACGAGGGCCATCGCGATGCCCGCCGCGAAGCTCAGCATCAGGGCGGTGCCGGCCAGCAGGAGCGTGCGGGGAAGCGTGCGCGCGAGGATGCCGCCGACAGATTCGTTGTACGCGAAGGAGTACCCGAACTGACCGTGCGCCGCGTTCGCCAGGTACCGGACAAACTGCACGGGCAGCGGCTGGTCCAACCCGTACGCGGCGCGCCAATGCGCGCGGACCGCCTCCGAGATTCGTGGATCGTCGAGCCCGCCGCCCAGCGGGTCGCCGGGTGCGAGATGTACGAGGACGAACGTCGCCGTCGTCACCACGGCGATGACTACCAGTGCTTGCCAGGCGCGGCGAAGTACGAAGGCGCGCAGAGGCGAATCGACGCCGACCGTCAGCCGGTGGCCGGCATCACGGCGCGGCAGCCGCCAGGCCGATGCGGTCGCGCGGGATGCGGTCCTTGACCGGCACGTACCAATCGGCGAGGTGCACCCACCAGGCGTCCGGGCGCATGTAGCCGGCGTGTACGCGTCGCGCAATACCGGCCACCTGGATTGGCAGATACAGCCACACCGCGGGCGCATCGCCGTTGATCGTCGTATACGCGCGGTGGAAGTCCGTGTGGACTCGAGCGAGATCACTGGTTGCGAGCGCGCTGTCGACGTCCGCGTCGAATGCCGGGTTCTCATACGATCCCCAGTTTGCGCCGAAGCGTTCGGCCGGGATCGTCCACGTCTGCCGAAGATCGCTCATGCCGGGATCCGGCTTCCAGACCCACATCGTGGCGTCGAAATCACCCTTCTGCAACCGCGTCACGAGCGTCCGCAGCTCGACAGGATCGAGGGTGACGCGCACGCCGACTCGCGCCAGCTGGTCTTGGACGAGCACCGCCATCTGGGTCCGCGGCTTACTCGACGTGGGGACCGTGATGGCGAACGCCAGTGGCTGGCCGTTCTTGTGTCTGATTCCATCGGCGCCCCGATGCCATCCGAGTGAATCCAGTGTGCGGTCCGTGGCGGCGGTGTCGTACGGCAGCGCCGCCACCGTGGTATCCGCTACTTGGCTCGAATTGGCGAATGGACCGTGGGGAACCATGGCCAACGTGTCGAACACGTTGCGCGCCATGCTCGCGCGGTCGAGGGCCATGGAGAGGGCGCGCCGCATGGGGCGGCTCCCGAAGATCGGATGCGGCCGGCCGTGATTCGGCGTGCGCAGATTGAACCAGAGGAAACCATACGACGGATCCGTGTAGGGGCGCATGGTGAGTCTGGGATCAGCGCGAATGGCCGCCATGTCGTCGGGGTGCAGGAGCTCGATGAAGTCGGCGTCGCCCGAAAAAAGCTTGGCGATCGCGCCGGCTGGGGTCGGCGAGATGGACACGATGACACGATCGAGCAGGGCCCGACCCCGATAGTTCGCCGTGTCGGCGACCAATGTGACCGCGACGCCCGGGGACCAGGAGCCGAATCGAAAACGGCCGTCTCCGACCGGATTGTGGCCAAACGCAGAGGTCCGGAGGTCCGCGAGCTTGATTTTCCCCAACAGATGCTCGGGACAGATCAGCATCTGAAACGTGGCGTCGAAGAACTGTTCGGGGTACCGATGCTTGAACCAGAACGTGGCACTCAGCGAATCCGGAGTCGTGACCGAGTCGATCTGGGCGAGCTGCGTCGTCGCGTCAATCCCTGCCGCGGTGTCGGCGTAGATCCCGAAGGTGTACCGCACGTCGTTCGATCGCACGGGCACGCCGTCGTGCCAGCGCGCCCGCGGGTCCAGATGGAACGTGATGGCCAACGAATCCGGGCTCCAATCCCACCGCTGCGCCAGCCGCGGCACGAATCCGCGGTCGCCGATGGTGTTCAGCGAATCGCCAAGGTCCGCGAGCCGGTCGAACAATTGGTCGACGATCAGCCTCGTCTGCGCCTGGTTCGCATAGAATGGAATCAACGGCTCGGCATCGACCGGAATTGAAATCACGAACGTCCCGCCAGGTGTGCTAGCGCCCGCGGCCGCGGCGTCTTCGGGGCGGTTGCTGGTGCGATCCCCGCTGCGACAGGCCATGCAACAGAGTGCGATGGCGAGCGGCGCCAGGCGGCAGTTCGATATCGCGATGCGGTGGGGCACGGGTCGTGGCGAGAGCAAGGTGGCGGCCGAGCTGCGTTCGTCGACAGAACGCGCGCGCCACCAGTCACACGGCGATCTCGCCGAATCCCGCTGGCGCGGCGTGCTCCAACTATGGGGCGGAGCGTGCGTCAAGAGCAAGCGCTGGCCGGTGCGCGCGCCGGACTCACCGTCGCCAGGTCCAGCCGTCGTCCTCGTATCGGCCGCGCAGCGCGACGGCCATGGCCTCGGTGTCCGGGTCGATCGACAGGACGCGCGTGCGCGGCGCGCCCGCTGCGGCCAGCGCATCGTCGAGTGCGCCCGTGAGTGCGGTTGCCACTTCGGCCGGACTGGGCGCGCGGCCCAGCAGCTCACGCAGTGTCGCCGCCGGCGCGGCGGGCGCGATCGGGGACGCAACCGGAGGCGCGAGCGTGGGCGCGAGCGCGGCGAGCCGCGCACGGTGGTCGGCAATCAGCATCGAGCCGTGCTGCAACACCGCCCCGTCTTCGCGCCACTGGGCGCTCCCCACGAGCTTGCGGCCACCCACCACCACCTCCCCGTCGCTCGCCGTGTCGAAGCATGGTCCCGCCACGGCCGCGGGGCGGATCGCGCCACGCGATACCAGCGCGCCGGCCACGCCGAGTCGGCGCAGTCCGTCCAACAGGACGTGATTGATCGCGGTGTACAGCGCGCGGGCGCGCGCACGCCGCGCCCCACCGGGTGCGAGGCCAGGGTCGCCGTCCGGGACGAGCGGCGCGGTCACGCCGTAGGTGATTTCATCGTCGTGCAGCACGGCTCGGCCACCCGTCGGCCGGCGTACGACGGCGAGCCCCGCCGCCTGGATGGCCTCACGGCTGTACACGCCAGCGGCGATCTCGTGTCGCCCAAACGAGAGCGTGGGCACCTGCCAACTGTAGATCCGGAGTACGCCTTCGCCGGTTCGGGCGGCGCGACGCATGAGGGCGTGGTCGATCGCCATGTTGTGCACCCCCGACAGCGGAGGGGTCAGCAGGACGGCCCAGCGTGACGTGGCCACGACGAGCGCGCCGGACGGGCGCTCGATCGTCGGAGCCTCACTGCGCGCCGGAGATCCGACAGGATCCGCGCGGCGCGCGAGGGTCTCAGGCACCGATCTGCTTGGCGTACTCCGCGGGAGAAATCAGTCCGTCACGCGCCGCGGGGTTCGCCGCCCGCACCCGGAGCATCCACCCCTCGCCGTAGGGATCCGTGTTGACGAGCGCGGGCTCCTTGTCGAGGCGCTCGTTGATCGCCACGACCTCGCCGGCGATCGGGCAGAACAACTCGGACACCGCCTTGACCGCTTCGACGGTCCCGAACACGTCGCGGGCGGCGAACTTCGTGCCGACCCGTGGGAGCTCGACGTAGACGATGTCGCCGAGCTCACCCTGCGCGAAGTCGGTGATGCCGATCTGGGCCACGCCATCCGGTGACAGCCGGATGTACTCGTGGTCCGCGGTATAGGAGAGATCTTCTGGTATCGTGGCCATGACGGAGGCGGGGAGACCCCGCCGATCGCTCAGACGGTGAGGGAGGTCGTCAATGCGGCCGCCTCACGCGACAGCTCCGCCCACACATCCGCCACGCGGACGTCGAGCTCGGCCAAACTGCCCGAGTTGTCAATGACGAAATCGGCGCGTGCGCGCTTGAGTTCAGCCGGCATTTGGGCCGTGATCATATCCAACGCCTCGGTCTCGTGCAACCCACGGTCGCGTACCAAGCGCTCGAGTCGTACGGGGCGTGAGGCATCGACGAGCACGATCCGATCGAATTCGTCCACGAGTCGTCGCTCGAACAGGAGCGGGATATCGCAAATGACCACGCGGTCGCCGCGTGCGTGCGCGGCCGCGATCTGGTCCGTGCGCAATTGCGTCACCGCAGGGTGTACGATGCGGTTGAGTTCCTCGAGCTCTGTCTGATCGTGAAAGACGCGCCGCCGCAGCGCCGCTCGATCCAGCAGGCCGTCGGGGGCCAGCACTGCCGAGCCCCACCGCTCGGCGATCCGCTTGAGCGCCGGGGTACCCGCTTCGACGGCCTGCCGGGACAGGAGATCGGCATCGATGACCGTCGCCCCCAACGCCGCGAGACGACGCGCGACGGTGGACTTTCCGCTCCCGATATTGCCTGTGAGACCGACGACGAAAGTCATGGCGACAAATGTACAACGACTTGCCCGCTCCAACCGTTGAAAACCTCACCGGCGTCGAGCGTACGGCATGGAGCGTACGGCATGGAGCGTACGGCGACGGCCTGTGGCACCTCGATGGCGCGCGGCCGAGGCCGCCGGCCGGCACCCGTGTCGAGCCGCTAGCCCGTGCCGCCGGGCTGGGAGGTTCGAGGGCGCCGCACGAGCACCGCTCCGGCGGTCGCCGATCCCGGGTCTCCGACCTGGCCATTCGGGGCGGTCGCCGGGCCCTGAGCCCCACCGCTCGGAGACTGCGTAGCCAGGGGCGCGGGTGCCGGCGGCGGGGTTGCCGGCGCCGGAGTCGGGGACGCCAATCCGGCGGGACTTCCGACCGCCGTCCCGTGGTCGCTGGTGCCAGCGTCCTGTGCCGCTGGTGTCGTGGCTCGACTGCGGGCCTCGCGCATGAAGACGGCGATCACGTGTGCCGCACCGCCATTGTCGCGGACCTGCTGCGGGGTGGAGTGGAGGTAGCGCTGGCAGGTGTTGCGAAAGGCGCTTCCGGACGGGAAGTCGAGCACCTGCGCGACGCTGTCCGCGCTGCGATTGGCGTCCTCGAGCATGTGCGCCGCCACGATCAGGCGACCCCAGGTGAGCAACCGGTGTGGTGCCGGGAATCCGGCTTCCGTGAGCCTGCGGGTCAGCAAACGCCTCGGTACCGCGAGGAGTCGGGCGAATGCTTCAGGCGTCAACCGCTCGTGAGCGCGCGTGACCGACGCCAGCACGGCGTCGCGCACCGTGGCCTTGAGGCCCGCGATCACGGGGCGAACCACACTGGCGACGCTCCGGGCCTCGGCCTTTTCGATGTGCATGAGCAACACGGCGGGGGCGTCATCGAGGTCCGCGACCACCAGCCCGTCCAGTCCGCAACGGCCGGCGTCGAACATATCGCGCGCCCGCTCGAGGGTGATCGAGACATAGGCGATCAGCGCGACCCGCGGGAAGCGGAGCTTTAGGACCCGGACGCGCTCGAAGTTGGCCGGCCCGTCGGCATAGAGGTCCAGGACCGCGAGATGGACCGGCTCGGTCTCGCAGATCCGGGTGACGCCGCCCCAATCGTCACACGTGATGATGGAATGGCGGTCCCGGATCGCGGCGCGGAGACGCTGGAGCCGGCCGGGTTGAGGCAGAAGGGTGACGATCACGCCCATGCCCACTGGACGCCATGCAAGGCGCGGCCGTCACGGTAGGCACGCGCGATTCGCAGATGGTGACAGCACCGTGCCTTCGCGTGACAGTCGCTGGCGCGGTATTCCCTACATTCGCCTTCGCGCACCTGTCGGCATCGACCACGGATCGCCGACCGGTCCATCCTCAATCGTACGGATCGGGCCCCGCAATGCCTGACGGCACGCGAGACCGGTCCGCACTGGCCCCTATCGCGGACTCCGTGGTAGGGGTCTCGTGTCTGGACGAGTAGGGCGGCGGTCGCCCCCCCCGCTTTGGCCCCGACCGCCGCCCTCGCCTCCAGGCCGTCTCCCGCCCTCGCGTGGGGCGCCCTGACTGCCGCGGCCGGGTGGGCCGCTGCCGCGTCCACCCCGACCCTCTTCTCCTCGAGCGCCCGACCGACGCGCGCCTCCGCTCCCCCCAAAGCTGCCCCGTGACCCTCCGGAACCGCCGCCGCGCGCCGGTGGGGGTCCGTGCCCGCCGCCACTCGGCGGCCCGAAGGATCGCTCGGATGTGGCCGACGCGCGCGAGTCCGTGGCTGGCCGCGTTGCCGGCCGGTCAGCGGGGGTTGCCGCGGAGGCGGCCGCGCCCGGCTGTCGGTGGCGCTCCAACAGCCGGAGCGCCGCGGCGGCGAGCGCGATGCCATCAAACTCCGCGAGCAGGGGCTCGAGCGACAACACCTCGCGCGCGAGCGAGCCGGCCGCAACCTCTCGTCTGAGCTCAGCGCGCACCGCTTCCTCGCGCCCCCGCGCGGCCTCCGCCGGCCCCGCGAATACGAACGGCCGGACCGGGCCGTCCGTCAGCGCGTTGAGATGTCCGAGCTGACGCGGCAATAGAAAAGCGACCGTCCGGCCGGGGACGCCAGCCGTCGCGTGTGTCAGTTCCTCGACGTCGTACGGGAGGTCGAACAGCACCAGCAACGCAGTATGAGCGGCGACCGGGCCACGCACTACGCGCAGCGCGGCGTCGTCGCCGTGGTAGCCGAGCACGATCAGCGCTTGTCGCACCGCGCGTTCGCTGTCATCGCTCCGCACGTAGATCGCGGCCGATGGGGGATCGATCTCGTCGAGCAGCCGGCGGAGGACGTTGGCGCGCGCCGGGGGCGTGACCAACACGTACCCGAGCGGGATCGATACTGGCGGCGGTCCCCCGTCGAGTGCGGGGGGGCGATGACCTGGGCCGTCTTGTGACGGACTCGTCGATCCGGTGCCGGGGGCCGGCGCCGTCGTCGGTACTCCGAACCGCGGCGCGCGCCGGGCGTATCGCTCGATGAAATCTTCGACCGCGGGGCTCAGTGCGGCCGTGAGGATCGTCCGCGGCACGTCTTTCGGGACCTCCGCCATAATCGCTTCCAGGTCCGCGCCGCCACCGGCCGCCAGAATTTCCTCGACCCACGCCACGGCCACACCGCGGACCTGCTCGAGCTTGAGCACGGACGCCCGCGCGAGTGCCACAATCTGGGCGGGTGCGCCGACGACGACCGGCGCCGCGCCGGCGCGCAACACCCGGCCTATCCGTGCCGCTCCTGTGGCGGCCACCACTCGTGGGGGCACGCCGCCTCGGGCTCGGACGAGCGCCTCCACCACGCCCACTGCCGCGTCGGCGTCCGCGACGAGCACGACGGCTTGTACGGCGTCGGACTCAGCGGCAGCGCGGTCGAGCAGGAGCGCCAGGGCGGCTGGTGCAATGGCCCAATCCCCTGGCACGACGTGAACGGCGTTTTGGCTGCGCGAGACGGCGGCCGTTTCCGGCGGTTGTTGTTCCACCTGACCCCTGTGATGTGATATGATTGCGTTGGCTGCCAAGTTACCCGTACGCCACCCACCCTCCAACACTCATTCTGCCCTCCGTGACAACCGCGACCGCGTCTGCGCTGCCATTCACCCCGTCGCCCAACATCGCCCAGCTCAAAGAGTCGGCGACAATCGCCGTCTCCGCCCGCGCCCGTGCGCTCAAGGCCGCCGGGCGGCAGGTGATCGATCTGGGGGCGGGCGAGCCCGATTTCGATACCCCGACGTTCATCCGGCGCGCGGCCCAACGCGCCATCGATGCGGGCGCGACCCGGTATACCGCCACCGAGGGCATTTTGCCGCTGCGCGAAGCGATCGCGGCCCATGCGAATGCGGTGTATCGGGGGAGTGACCCGGCGCGGCCGTCCGACATTGTGGTCTCGTCGGGCTCAAAGCAGTCGTTGTTCAACGCGTGCTTCGTCCTGTTCGGGGCGGGCGATGAAGTACTCGTTCCGACGCCGAGTTGGACGAGCTACTACGAAATGGTGGCCCTGGCCAAGGCCGTACCGGTTCCTGTATTCGGTGCCCGGTCGCGCGGACTCAAAGTGACCGCCGCGGAACTTGCGGACGCCGCGACGTCGCGTACGCGCGGCGTGATGCTCAACTCGCCGTGCAATCCGACCGGTGCGGTGTACAGCGCGGAGGAGCTCCGGGAGATCCTGGCCCTCGCCGCGGACCGCGGGTGGTGGGTGATCAGCGACGAGATTTACCTCCACATCGCGTATGACGTGCCGGCGACGTCCGTGCTCTCGCTCGTCCAGGATCGGGAGCGGTTGATCGTGATCAATGGCGTGGCCAAGTCGTACGCCATGACCGGCTGGCGCATCGGGTGGGCGATCGCGCCCCACGCGGTGGCCGCGGCCATGACGGCGCTCCAATCGCACACCACGTCGAACCCTGCCGCAGTGTCACAGCACGCGGCGGTGGCGGCGCTGACCGACACCGAAGCGGCGCAGGCGGCGATCACCGAGATGGTGCGACATTTCCGGATGCGGCGGGACGCCGCGATGGCCGTGCTCGACGAGGCTGGCGTCCAGTACGTGAGGCCGGACGGCGCGTTCTACCTGTACATCAACGTCGGTGGGGACAGCGGCGCATTCGCGACGCGGCTACTCGATTCTGGTGGCATCGCGGTGGTCCCGGGCTCCGCGTTTCTGACGCCGGAATGGGTCCGCGTGTCCTACGCCGCGCCGATCGAGCACGTGGTCGAAGGCGTCCGTCGGCTCGTCGCCGCGCTCTAGACCGTCTCGGCGACCGGCGGTAGAGGCCCGGGCAATGCGGCGTTGACCGGCGACGTCGGCGACGTCGCTGGCCGCGTCCGGCCTACGGCTCGACGGGCGCGCCGCTCCGCGGATCGAGGCACCAGCTCGTGGCGCCGCGGAAGACCTCCAGCCAGCGGCCGGCCTTATACCGCATGACTGCCAGGTACGTATCGCCGCCGTTCTGCCAGCCCTCGAGCACGATCTCGTCCACGCCGTCCCCGTCGAGGTCCAGGTGGTCCACGAATCGGCGGTACTCTGCATGGGTGCCCGACCCGTTGATGACTCGCGTGTAACTGGGCGAATAGGCGCCGCCCGCCTTGTCGGCGATGGCGAACACATACGACGTCTCGTCCCCGTGCGCGGCTGCCTCCTCACCGTTCGGATCGACGTACGAGACCACGAGCGTCGCGTTGGGCGTCGCGCCGGTCGTCATGGCTTGCGCGTGAAAGTCGAGCGAGTCGAGCCGCGCCCGCGGGATGTGCGCGGATTCGGCGACCCGCACGCCGATCTCGCGCGCCAGCGAGGCCACCGCGCTCGGCGTCAGCGGAGCGGCCGCCGGCGGTTGCGTGAGGGCGGCACTCGTGGCCAGAAACTCCACCGTGATGCCCACTTTCGTTCTGCTCGCGATGCTGACCGCGGCCAGCGGTATCAGCGATTGACAGTTGGGCAGGGTGTAGATCGGCGCATCGGGCTTGGACCACATGCCTTGCTTGACGGTCGCCGTCCCCGCCGCGTGGCCGTCCTGGTAAAGCGTATACGTCGCGCCAGGATGGTTGTAGATGCGGTCAAAGCTCCGCCATCCGGTGGACGAGAGATTGATCGCATGGAGCTTCCCGGCTTCCAGGACCCCGATCGGCACCATCTGCGGATTCGCGCGCTCGCCGAACACCTCGAACAGGATCGTGGGGTGTTTCGACAAATCGAGCTCGTCGTGGCTGGCGGGTGCTATCGCGGACGAGTGCTGGTCCGATGAGAGCGCTTTTATCTTGTCGCACCCAGCGGTCGCCGTTACCGTTACCCACACGGCGCCCGCCGTCGCGATGCGGACCATCGATCGCAGACCGACCAGTGGCGTGGCGATGCTGGGGGCGGTGTGTCGTGTCATCACGCGTCGAGTAGGGTTAATGGACGCAAGCCTCCGGGGTGCGCAGCGCTTGCTCGGTGAGTGGATCCCGCATCCCCGAGCCGCGGACGGTCCGGGTCCCACGCTGGAGACGCTTCCGGCCGCCCTCGAGTCACCACGACTGGTGACCCCCCGTGCCGTCGAGGGTCCGTCGCTCCGCGCGCGTCGGGTCCCAGGCGACCCGCGGAGCACATTTGGCGGCTTTCTCGACGGGACTCAAGCGAGCCGAATCGTCACCTACCACGACGGGGTCCCGATCGTGTTCGCCACCGTCGCCGCGGTGATCCGCGTCCGGCGCGACCGGCGTCTGGCGACCTACGGCCAACTCCCCGAGATCGAACGCTGCCTGTACGTGCCCCGGGCACTGGTCCCGGCCCGGCTGTGGGAGGCGGCGACCACCGGCGACTATCGCGTGGTCGATACGGGCGGCGAGCGCGGCGAGGGCGGCGTGGAGGAGGCGGCCGACAGTCGCCACCCGTCCGCGCTGATCGAGCGCGCGCTACAGCTCGTCCGGGGCTGCCGGGAGCGATTGGAGCACACGCTTGCCGAACGGTGGTGTGCAACCGAGCGCGCCCCCCTGTACATCGATGGCGGCCTCACGGGCAGCCCTCGGGTCGCGACCGCAGCGTGCAGCGTCGGCGTGGTGAAACGACATCGGACCCTCTACGTGGCGGCGGATCTGATGCCGGTGTTGACGGGGCTGCGTCCCGGAGAGCGCACGACCGCCTTTCGCATCGCGCCCGCGCGCCGGACCGCGGTGACGAGTTGGTATCTTCGGCTGCGGGACGCACGCGGGCGCGACCCCACATGGGGTCTCGTTCGAATCGAAGTGGCGGAATCGGCGCCGCACGACGTCACCGAGCGTGCCGACGACGTCTCGCGCTGGGTATTGGCCGAGACCGCGCCGCTCGCGCTGCCTGATCCACGATGGGATACGATGGCCTACGGAATCCGCGACTGCGAGGAGTTTTTACGAGCGATCACATGAACGGACGCGACGGCGTGGTGGTGAGTCCGATAGGGCGCGTCGTAGCCACTGAGCGACGCCCGAACACGCCGCACGAGTTTCATTTCTGGACCGCGCTCGACGCGACGGTCGGCATCGGCACGATCGTGCGTGTCGTCGGTGCGCACCCGGTCGGCGGGCAGCTGCCTACCGTATACGGCGTGGTGGTGGAGGGGTATAGCTACACCGATCTGCAATCGCCTCTGCACGACGTCCTGGGCCACGATGGCTCGCCGGCGCGCGCCGCGTTCGCGGCGACCGAGCGCACGGAGATCCGCCTCTACACGGCGGCCGTGCTGCGCCATGTGCCGGAGGAACCGCTTCAGCCGGTGCCGATGGGCGAGGTCTTCCTCGCCGATGACGCCGATGTCGCGTGCGCGCTGCGTATGGACGCGTATCTCCGAGACGGGAGCAACACCGGGATCCCCGTCGGTGTGTACCATGCCGGCGGTACGGACGCCCCCATTTACGTTGACGCGGACTTTCTGCTCGGACCGGAAGCCGCGCACGTGACCGTGACCGGGGTGTCGGGACTCGCGACGAAGACGAGTGCGGTGGAGTGGCTCCTGGCATCCATTTTCACGCACTTCCCGGCATCGAAGGGCACGGTCGCCGCCGTGTGCTTCAACGTCAAAGGGCCCGACCTCTGTTTCTTGGATCAGCCCGCCACGGAGCTCAGCGAGAGCGATCTCGCGCTCTACGCACAGCTCGGGGTGCCCCCGCGACCCTTCGCCCGGGTCCAGTATTTCGCGCCGTACACCGCGCGCGGGTTCGCGCTCAACACCCTGCGCACCCACGAGGCGTTGGCCCACAACACGATGCCGCTCGTGTGGGGACTCCAGGACGTGATGGAGTTTGCCGACGTGTTGCTCACCCGTGAGGACATCGACGCGAAAGCCGACGCGCTGATCGACTTCATCCGGGAAGACGTCGTCGGCCACCGATTCACGGACGACCGTCTGCCGCGGACGTACGAAGTGCAGTCGTTCTCCGATCTCAATGCGTGGTTCGCCGATGTGCTGCGGACGATGGAGCAGAGCAACGTCGAGAGTTGGCGGACCCACCACATCGCGACGATCCGAAAGATCCGAAACCGACTGAGCAACATCGCGCAACGGTGTGCGGGGCTGGTGACCAACGACGGCATCTCCCGCGATCTGCCATGGGGGAGCTTCGCCGACCGAACGGTGTATGTCATCGATGTCGCCAATCTCGAAGAGGACGCGCAGGACCTGATATTCGCGCGCGTCGTCTCCACGCTCCGGAAGCGCCTCGAACAGCGCGACCTGGGTGTCGATCACGTGATCGTGTTCGTTGACGAGTTGAACAAGTACGCACCCGGGGACGGCCCCGATACGTACGTCCGCAAGATGCTGCTCGACGTCGCGGAGCGCGGCCGCTACTTGGGTCTGGTGCTGTTCGGCGCGCAGCAATTCCGGTCGCAGGTGCATCGGCGCCTCATCGGCAATGCGGGCACGTCGTTGTTTGGCCGCATGGACGGCGACGAGCTCGCCACGCCGGGATACGCGGTGCTCAGTCCGGCGATCAAGACCAAGCTCGCGACATTGGAGAAGGGGCAACTGATGGTGCGTCATCCGCATTTCACGCAACCCGTATTCGTCCGCTTTCCGCGCCCGGCCGTGCTCTCCGGCCGCGAGGGCGCGGAGCGCTTCCCCCGATCGGCCGAGCCGTCGCTGGAGGTGGCTGTCACACGGAGTCTCCGGGTGCTCGACCCGTCGATTACGCTGGAATGGGTCAAGCAGGTAACCGGCATCTACGAGCCGCACGAGATTCTGCGTGCGCGGACGCAGACCGAGCTCGCCCGGCCGAACGATGTACGGGCATTCTTCAAGTCGCAGTTCCGCGCCGTTGTGCCCGGGCGAACCGTCACCCGGCCCCCCGTGCCCCCGGCGTTGCGCTCCGCACCGGTTGACGACCCGTACGGGACTTGATGGTGGTCGCGGGCAGTCGGTCGGCGCGGGCTGTCGTGCTTGCCGTCGCGGCCGTGCTGGGACTCGCGGCCAGTCGCCCCGCCGACGCGCAGCATGTCCTGCTGCAGTTGCGGCCCCATGTCGGCGACACGCTGCACATCCGCGTCGATCAAGAGGTGGACATCGCGGGTCGCACCGCGCGGCCAACTGGGGACTCCATCACGTCGGTGACCACCACGCTCTTCGCCCTGGCGCGGATGATCGTGGCGGAGAGCGACACGGGAGGCAGTGATCTCGTGGTGGTGGTCGATTCCACGGCGCAGTCCACGATCGGTGGCCATCCGGCGAGGGCCGCCGATCGTGCGCCATCGGATGTCATCGGACAGCCAGTGCATGTGCGCATGGCACCAGACGGCGTGCCCGAGATCGCCGACGCTGGGGGGTCCGCGGGCGCCGACCTGCAGGGGCTCCTCGCTGGTGTGCCGGCCACCCTTCCGCGCCAACCTGTCACAGTCGGCCAGGCGTGGGAGCGCACGATGGCTGCGGCGCCGGTCGGCGCATCGCCGTCACGGGGAACGATCACGCTCCGATTCCGCCTCGATTCCGTCTCACGCCGCGGGGATTCCGCCTACGTCTCGGTCCGGGGCGACCTCGGGCGAGGCCGATTCGGGCCGAGCGCCAGTGGGGCGACCGTGACGACCTGGGGGACGGTAGTCGGCACCATGCTGATCGACCGACGGCGTGGGTGGATGACCGATTTTCACGCCGTCATCTCCGTGCATTCGGTGCTCACGCCGTCGGCGGGGGTTGAGGGGACCCCAGGACGCCTGCGAATGACCATTACGGAGTGGTTTCGGACCGTCGATCGGGCCTAGATTGCGCTATGCGCTTGGTGCACCTGTCGGACCTGCATCTCGGCTATCGTCAGTACCAGCGACTGACGCCGGGCGGCATCAATCAGCGCGAAGCCGACGTGGCGGTGGCGTTTCGACGCGCGGTGGACGCGACCATCGCGCTCGCGCCAAACATCGTCGTGGTCGCCGGCGATGTGTTTCACACCGTGCGGCCGACCAACCCCGCGATCCTGCACGCATTCCAACAGTTCGCGCGCCTGCGGACGGAACTGCCCGACGCGGTCGTCGTCGTGGTCGCCGGCAACCACGACATCCCGCGCTCCGCGGAGACGGGGTGCATTCTGCGGCTCTTCACGCCCATGGGCGTGCATGTCGTCGATGCCGCAGCGGAGCGGCTCGCGTTTCCGGAGCTCGACCTGTCGATCTTGGCGGTCCCCGACGTGGTGGGCCCGCGGCCCGCGCTCACGCCCGATCCCGCGGCGCGGTACAACGTACTCCTGCTGCATGGCGAGATCGCGGGCATTCTGCCGCCCGCGCTCGCCGACGCCGACCGCGCCACGCGAGAGATCACCCGCGAGGAGCTTGGGGCCGAGCGGTGGACGTATGTCGCGCTCGGGCACTATCACGTGCACCGCGCCGTCGCTCCCAACGCGTATTACTCTGGATCGCTGGACTACACGAGCCCAAATCCATGGGGTGAGCTGGTCGAAGAGCGCGCGGCGAGGCTCCCCGGCAAGGGGTTCATCGAATACGACCTGGAGACGGGGACGCATCGATTCCATCCCGTGACGCTCGCGCGCGCACTCGTGGATCTGCCGAGTTTCAGCGCGCGCGGCCTCATGGCGACCGAAGTGGACGCCCGCATTCAGCACGCGGTCGAGCGGTGCGGCGGCGGGATCGACGGCAAGATCGTGCGCATTGTCGTGCGGGACATCCCGCGGCACATCGTTCGGGAACTCGATCACCGCGTCCTGCGCGACTACAAGCGCCGGGCTCTGCATTTTCAGCTCGACACGCGACGCCCCGATGTGATCCGGCTCCACGGCCAGGGCGCGCCAGGGCGGCGCCCGTCGCTCGCCGATATCGTGCGCGACAAGCTGCAGGGCCGACTGCTGGAGGGCGACATCGATCGCTCGGCGCTCGTGGACCTCGGGCTGCACTACCTCGGGGAAGCGGAAGCGATGAGTGCGGCGTCGCTGGCCTCGCCGGACGGGGTGGGAGCGGACGAGTGAGGCTCAACAGTCTGCACCTCGTGAATTTCCGCCAGCACGCGGACAGCCGTATCACCTTCGATACCGGGCTGACGGGGATCATCGGACCGAACGGCTCTGGCAAGACGACGATCCTGGAAGGGATCGCGTGGGCGCTCTACGGCAATAGCGCGGCCCGTGGAACGCGAGAGTCTCTTCGGTTCAGTCGCGCGCCATCGCGGGCCGCGGTCCGGGTGGAGTTGGATTTCGAATTGGCCGGCCATCGCTATCGCGTGGTGCGCGGCCTCACGAATGCGGAGCTGTATCTCGACGGTGCGGTGGCCCCGATCGCGAATTCGATCACGGCCGTCACGGACTTGCTCCACCGTCGGCTCGGGATGACGCGAACCGAGTTCTTCAACACCTACTTCACCGGCCAGAAAGAGCTGAACGTCATGGCGGCGATGGGGCCGTCGGAGCGCGCCAAATTCCTCTCCCGCGTGCTCGGCTACGAGAAGCTGCGCACCGCGCAGGAACTCGTGCGAGACCGGCGGCGGCTCATCACGGCCGAAACGGCCGGCCTCCGGAGTGGCATGCCGGATCGCGAGACCGTCGAGCGAATCCTGGCCGAGGCGTCCGCGCGGTTGGCGGCGGCGGAGCGCCGGCTCGCGGTCACGGAGCGAAGCGAGCGTGAATCGACCGCCGCGTTGGCGGCCGCGACGCCGGCGTGGGAGCATGTGCAACGCGAGCGCGATCGGTTACAGGAGCTGCTGACCGATCTCAAATTGGCCGAACGCGACGAGGAATCGTTGGCTCGCGACGGCGAGCGCATCGCGCGCGAGCTCGCGGACGTTGCGGCTGCGCGGGGCGAGTTGGAAGCGCTGCGGCAGGAGTTGGCCGCATTTCCGGCGGTGGTGGCCGAACTGCAGCGGGCCGACGACCGCTATCGCGAGGAGGGCCGGCGCCAGACGCTGATCGAGACCGAGCGGGCGTTAGGCGAGGAGCTCGACCGGCTGCGGGAACGCCGCGACTCACTGAGCAACGCGCCCGCGCTCGAGGAAGAGGTCACGATCGCACTGGAGACGCGCCGTCGCGAACTCGAAGAGGCGCAGGGACTCCTGGAGGCGAGGCGAACGGAATGGGTCCGCGATCGGCAGGAGGCGGAAACCAAGCTCCAGACACTGCGGACCCAATACACCGACCTGCAACAGCAGCGGGACCGACTCGTGGCAGCCGGCGAGGAGGGGCAATGTCCGACGTGCGCGCGACCCCTGGGCGGCCACTATCGGACGGTCCTGGAGCTGCTGACGGAGCAGGCCGACACGGTGCTCGTGGACGGGAAGTATTTCAAGTCGCGACTCGAGCAGCTCGAGCAGATGCCACCCGAAGTGCGCGCCCTCGACGAGCGGCGGCGCATGATGACGCAAGACGTCGGCGCGCTGGAGCGTCGGCTCGCCAAGGTGCAGCTCGCGGTGCAGGAGGTGCAGCAGGTCGCGCGCGACATGACGAGCAAGGAGCAACGGCGCGCGGTGCTGCAGCGAGATATCGGCGCGATCCCGGGCGGGTACGACGCGGCGCGGCACGCGCATCTGAAGAGTGAGGCCGAGCGATTGACTCCGCTCGATGCGCGCGCGGCGCGGCTGGGGGCGCTCGTGGAGCGCGAGCCGCAATTGGCGCGCGAGCGGGTGCGGGTCGAAAACGCAGCGGCGGGCGTGTTCGGCCGTCTCAAGGAAATGCGTGCGCGCCGGGATGGGATCGACTTCTCGGATGCGACGTACCAATCGGTGCGCGACCAGTACGAGCGCACGGCGGCGCAGGCGCGGGGTGGCGAGATCGCGGCGGTGACGGCGCGCGCCGAGTCGACGGCCGCGCGGGCCGCGGTGGAGGGGGCGGAGATCGGCCGACGCGAGCTGGACAAATTGCAGACCAAGCTGGATCTCCTGCACGGCGAGAAGCGGATGCACGACGAGTTGGATCGTGCGTTCTCCGATTTGCGCACGGACCTCAACTTCGCGCTCCGGCCGGAGGTCTCCGAGCTCGCGAGCGGCTTCCTGGCCGACCTCACGGATGGCCGCTACGGCGAGCTCGAGCTCGATGACCAGTACAACATCATCGTCCTCGAGGACGGCGTGCAGAAGTCGGTGATTTCCGGCGGTGAGGAGGATCTGGCCAACTTGGTGCTCCGGCTCGCGATCTCGCAGATGATCGCGGAGCGCGCGGGGCAGGCGTTCTCGTTGCTCATTCTCGACGAAGTGTTCGGCTCGTTGGACGAGTCGCGACGCCACAACGTGGTCGAGCTGCTGCGCCGGTTGCACGACCGCTTCGAGCAGGTGATCCTGATCACGCACATCGAGTCAGTGCGCGAGGGGATGGACCGGGTGATCACGGTGCGCTACGATGACGAACGCGGATGCGCCGTGACCGAGCAGGTGGATCGAGTCGGCATCCCGGACACCGGTCCCCCGGACGACCTCCCGTTGGGCGGGCCCGTGTCGGCGGTCGCCGAGAGCGCGGCATGAGCCGGATGACGGCCGACGAGGCGGCCAGCGCGTGATGGCCGTCGCGCGGAACTGGAGACAGCTCCACCAGGCGGACGGCCCCCATCTGGCGCGGCGGGAGGATATCCCCGCGCTGAACCGCGTATTCAGCGACGCGTTCACGGATCGGTATCGTCGCGACGGGATGGTTGGCGTGCGCGTCCCGTTCCTCAACCCGGCGATCTGGCGGTATGCGCTGGAGGACGCTGGCGCGGGGGCGATGCTCTGGCGTGGTGAGCGAGGCGAGGTGGCCGCGTTCAACGTGGCGCATCGCTCGGGCGTGGAAGGGTGGATGGGGCCGCTCGCGGTGCGCCCGGAATCGCAGGGCGCGGGGATCGGCAAGGCAGTCGTGCGGGCCGGCATCGAGTGGCTGCGCCGCGGCGGCGCGACCGTCCTCGGGCTGGAGACTATGCCGCGGACGATGGACAACATTGGGTTCTATTCGTCGCTCGGGCTGGTCCCGGGGCGTCTGACACTGACGCTCACCCTGGATGCCGCACCGACGGACCGTGCGGCGCCGTTGCTCGGGCGGCTGCCGTTACGTGTGCGCGACGATGTGGTCGCCGAGTGTCGCGCGGTCGTCGATGCACAGATGCCGGGCTACGACTTCACGCGCGAGATCCTGCTCACCGATCATCTGGCGGTGGGCGACACGGTGCTCCTCCATCGGGGCAGCGCGATCGTCGGGTACGCGCTGTGTCACACCGCGCCGCTGGTGGAGGGTCGCGTGCGCGAGGAGCTCCGAGTGCTCAAGCTCGTGCTGTCCGACGAGGCGGATCTCGACGCCATGCTGCAGCTGCTGGCCGACTACGCGCGCCGCACGGGAGTCCGGCGCGTCGCGTTGCGGGTGCAGGGTGGGTATGTGCGGGCGTACGAACGCCTGATCGCGTGTGGTGCCCGCGTCCGCTGGACCGATCTCCGCATGACGGTCAGTGGGGCCGCGGAGCCCACCGCACGCGGCGGGATCGTGTGGTCGAACTGGGAAGTGTGAGACATTAGGTAAAACGTTGTGGCGTGGCCGGTTGCGATTCACCTGTGTCCGATGTGTGTCCCGCCGGGGCGTTTTCGACCACACTAAGCACGGTCTGAGCGTCGGCGAGTTGGTAGGACTGCCGCATCACGCCGATGGTCCGCCACCCTCCCGCCCGGGCCACATCGACATCAGACCGATGCTTCCGCTCCGAGGCCCACAGCCGCCGGTAGGGATGCCACGACCCCCGGTCCAGCTTCGCGAGTCGTGCCCGGCGTTCCGCGCGCAACAGGTAGTAGCTCGCCATGTTCTTGTGCATCGGCACGCCCGGTGCGCGGCCACTCGGGAACAGCGGCGCACCGCCGACAATCGCGGCCTGCCGGAGATAGGCATCGAGCGCGACACGCGCGGGCGCTGCCAGCGGGGTCAATTCCTCCTACCCGAGTTTGTCGTGCTCCGACTGCCAGAGGATCGCCCCGTGCGGCATGTAGGCACTCTCCCGGACATCGCGCCCCGTCGCGGCTAAGGGTCGCAGTTCGGCGCCGGCCGCGGAATAGCCAGCGGTATCGCGAGTCACGCCAGATCCGATCGGCCACGCTGCACGGTGAAACTGGAGCGTCATCAGCACGTCATCCCGGCGCCAACGCGGCACGAACAGGCTCGCCGGTCTGCGGCTCGATCGGGCCGAGCACATTTTTCAGACGCAGGAAGTGCTTTTCAAATAGATGGTAGCTCAGGTACGCTGCGACAAAGACAATGGGCAGCATGGTTACCGTAAAGCTCCGTCCGGCGCCGACATTCGCGTCCGGCAGGCGGAACGTCCCCCGTGCAACCATCATGATGGGTTGGTGGAGGACGTAAAGGCCGTAACTGTATTTGCCGAGCGTGCGGAGTGGGGCGAGCTCGAGGACGGTTGACCGGCGAACCACGGCGTAGAGTACGACGCCCCCGAAGGCGAGCGCGATCGCCGGGTACCCAATCATGATCATCCATGGGTCGTCGTGGCTCGCCGTGCCCCGCCAGATCACGACGACGGCTAGCGCGCCGCCGCCGGCGACTGCAGCCGGACGCAGCCAGCGAACCAGAGCCGCAGCGCCGCCGGGTCCCCGCAACACGAGCGCCACGAGCGCGCCGACAGCCAGTCCATCGATTCGCGTCGGCAGAAATAGATACTCGAAGGCGACAACCAACGAGGGGTTGAGCACGAGCGGCACATGCGTGACAAGGAAGATGCGGAGGATCGACGCACCGACCACGAGCACTCCGCAAAGCCGCACGGCCGCCTGTCGCGACAAGGCCCAGATCACCAGAGGCCAGACCCAGTAGAACTGCTCCTCGATCGACAGCGTCCAAAAATGACCGAGGATAGTCACGATCGGCGGATGGCTGAAGGCCATGGGCCAGTCACAGAGGTACGTCCAGTACCAGATTTGCTCAGGAACGAGCGCGCGATACGACGGCCAGTGGATCGAGAGGATCGTGGGCGCGACGACGAACACCGCGACCAGGACCGCGTAGTAGAGCGGGAAAATACGGAGCGCGCGGCGGACATAGAATGATCGCGCCCGGTGCGATGCCTCGCGCGTATCGATCAGGATGCTGGTGATCAGGTACCCCGACAGCACAAAGAACAAGTCAACACCGACCCAGCCGATAGGGCCGACGAACCGCGGCCACCCACTGTGGTGCAGCAGCACCAACGCGATCGCGATCCCACGGACTCCGTCCAGTGCAGGGACGTGCGAGGCGGACGGGCGTGGTGCGTCGCTCATGGAATCCGGTTCTATCGGGTGATGCGAAAGATCGCTGTGACCGAGTCGGCGGTCACCGTCGCCAGCGCCGGATCGGCGGCGAGCGCCTCGATCGTCGTCCGCCACTGCGCTTCGCGCGTTGGCGGATCGACACGGCAGAGAACGGCGTAGTCGGCAGGGAGCGACTGAAGAAACGCGCCTGGCCGGTGTTCATCGACGGCGCGCCAGAAGTCGGTCCATCGCCCATCGTGGAAATCGTCGCCGATCGCGCGGTATCCTCGGCGTTGGAGGTCAAACTTGAGCGGCGACAAATTGACCAAATAGAGCCGCGTCGGGTGGTCGACTCCGCCCGCGAGACCGCGCATAACCTCGAACTCGCAAGGCCCGCGGCCCTCACTCTGACCGCGGCTCGGAATGGGTTGCGCCCAGTCGTTCTTGATGTAGCGCGCGGCGGCTGGTGTGGGTCCGATCAGCAGCACAATACTGGCGAGCGCGGCGCCCCAGCGAGGCACCGTGTGCACGAGTGTGTCGAGCGTCACGGCGGCAACGATCACAGCGAGTGGAAGGAATATTGCGTATCGCACATGATACGTCGTCGCGATCCAGACGGTCGCGGCGTACCACGCTCCTGCTAGCGGCTCGATCGACACCTGTCGCCAGAGCCGGCGCGCGAGCAGCGCCGAGAGTGGGAAGACTAGCACGTAGCCAAGAAGCGGCCAGCCGCGGAGTTGGCCGTTATCGGTCGAGCGGAGCGTCTGGAAAGGGAGTGCGGCCAGCGCGGCCGGAGTCCAGCGCAATCCAGCGTGCAAGTCGGCCGCCTGCGCATCACGATCCCAGTTGCTCCAATAGAGCGACGGGGTGTTCAGCGCACGGCCCATCACCGGCGGCACGGGGTCGCCGCTCAACACGGCGTTCCGAACATACCACGGCGCGGCCGTCGCCAAGAGCGCGACGAGGTAGGCCAGACGTGCGGGGCGTCGCAGTCGATAGTGCGCGAGCGCGACAAAGAGTGGAAGGAATAACACGCCGGTGATCTTCATTCCCGTGAACATCCCGGCGCAGAGCGCGGCGCCGAGCCCCCGGCGCATTCGCGGTGAATCCGTCCCGCGCAACCGGAACAGCGCATACACAGCGACGGTCAGCCAGAACATCAGCGGCACGTCGATCAGGCCCGTCGTCAGGAGCTCCTGGACAAGCGGCGTGACGAAGAACGCGATCGCCGCCGGATACGCGACGGCGTCGCGCACGCCGATCTGGCGCAGCATGAGCAGTACAACGAGCGCGGACAGACAACCGGTCAGCCACGTGAGCAGATGGACGAGCGTGGTCGAGCCGAGCATCAGCGCGACGCCCTGCACGAGCTGCCAGTTACAGGGGTTGAGCGGGTACCGGAGATACGGATCGACCGTCAGCCCGCCGGCTCGAACCCACTGATCGGCCTGCGCCAGATGATAGGCTGTCTCATCCCACCGATACGGCGGGAGCAGCGCCGAGAGTGAGCACAGTGCGAACACGACCCAGAGCCACCTCTCCTCGCGGAGCGCGGCGCCGATCCGACGCCACGGCGTCGCGAGTTCGGCGATCGAGCGTCGCCAGATAGCCGGCGCCGCAATCGCGACGGCCGCGAGCGTCGCGATCACCGTCGGCCGGTAGGCGTGGAGCGCGGCCGTCACAAACAGCACCGGCGTCCAGACGGCGATACCGACGGCGATGCCCATCACGAGCGTGTCAGTCGCCGATGCTGGCGGCTCGTTGCCGTCGAACAGACGGCCGGTCGACATCACGACGCAGACCACGACCGCGAGCAGCATCATCGCCGCGGCCCATTCTAGATAGACGTCTGCACGGACGAAGTTCGTCCAGACGATGAAATGGATAGAGCGTGCGAGTGCATCGCGCATGAGAGTGACGCCCGCATGCTGCGTCTGTTACCTGCGTCGGCGCCAGTAGCGCGTTGTCCGCCGCCTGCGAGGGTTACATAGCGTACCTCGCGGTTACATGGTGCGACGGACTTGGGTGCCGTACCCCTTACGCCAGAACCTCGGGGCCGACGAGGTCAGACGGGCGGCATCCCCGATGCACGGCGTACCGACGTCGCGTCCGCGTAAGCATCGTATCTGCCACCGCGCGGTGCGCGGGCCTTGGTGGGAAGATCCTGTCGGCGAACTCGGGGCGCACCATGTCGGCCCGCGTTCGGGACCGTGCCCGCCGCGACGAGATGCCGCAGATGATCGGCCGACAGCCCACTTTCCCGCGCGGCCTCGGTGAGCGTCAGTGCCGTGTCGGCTTCCGCGCGGAGCGACATCTCGAGTTCGCCGGCCACCGTCTCTAACGTGGCCGCCGCTTCCATCGCGCCGTGTTGCCTGAGCAACGCCCCACGGATTCGCCACGCGGCCGCCAGCGCGCCGGTCGGTGCAATCCCCTCGGGCACCGCGGCGCGTGTCACAGCCGGCCAGCGCCGCGCCGCTGGCACCAGTAGCATGTGACCCCCGCTTGCTGGAACCACGGGAGCCCACAGTCCACGCAGCGATGCGGCCGGAGTTCGTCGAGCAACGCATCCCGGACCGCGTGCAGTCGCTCGCGGAGATCCGGTTAGACGCGCGAGCGGTCACCGACCAGCTTGACCACGCCACCGATGACGGTGAGCTCCGCACCCACGGCGTGGACCTCATCGATGAGCGCGGTAAGCGGACTCATATTTCGTCGGCGGTGTCGAAAATGGGTGTCGGCACGGTCCCGGCGTTAACCCCGTTTCTACCATTTCCGCCAATGTCCGCCATACTTGCAAACGTGGCGGAGATTGGCTGAGATGGAGGACTTGGCTGAGATGGAGGCGTTCCCGGAAGCGACCACATCGTGCCCCGCTCGGTCCCGAACCCGCCGCCGGTCCGCTGCACACCGATGAGCGTCGCGACCCGATCGACGGACCGTTCGGAGAATCCTTGGCCACGCGCCTGGCTGATGACTTCCTTCCGGGTCATCGGCCGCACGCCGAGCCATGCCCGGAGACACCCCTCGATTTCACCCCGGAGACCGCCCGTTGCGCCCGCCGCATCGTCCCCACGCGCGGCGGCCAGGTCGTCCGCGGTGACCGACGACACTCCATGCCACTCGATACCCGGTGCCCCGCTCGCGGTCTCGGCAATCGAGAAGGCGCGCGACGGGGCCATGAGCGCCACGTTGCATTTCACCACCGCGAGGATACGGCGCGTGGGGTCGTCCTCCGCCTGCGCGACCATGAGCACGACCCGGGCTGCGCCCGCGATGCCGATGGACCCACCGCCCGAGACAATCGCCCGCCGGCCCCCGCCCTTCGTCAAATGCCGCACAGCATGGACGGCCGCCCCGGTCTCCTCGGCCATCTTCGCAATCGGTGCGAGCGCCCGGCGGATGTCCTGGTCCTTGTAGGAATCGACCGCGCTACTGAGCGACGCGGACAAGGGGTCAATCACCACGAGTGCCGCGTGCGTCGCCATGACCATCGCCTGGAGCTCGGCGACGTCGCCGGGGAGCGAGAACATCCCTTCGCGGCCGTCCCGTTCGCCGATGATGCCTTTGACGACGCGGATGCGGCTACAGTTCGCGCCCGCTGCATCGAGTCGGGGCCGCACCGTATCCCCTAAGCCGTCCTCGAAGGTCACAAACACGACATCGGCCGGCGGTCGCGATTCCCAGCCGGGCAGGGTGTTACTCCGGCCCGTCGAGACTGCCGCCGCGAGCTGGATGGTGAGGAGGCTTTTCCCGAGTCCCGGATCACCCTTTAACACCGACAGCTTGCCCAACGGCACATAGCCGGGCCAGAGCCAGCGGATGTCCTCCGGCTCGATGTCCGACATGCGTGCGGTGACGAGCCGCGTCGGGGCCACGACCGGCGGGAGTGGGGTAATCTCACCCGTGGCGATCCGCCCGGGGGACTCTAAGCCGATGGCGGCCCTCGATCACGATATCTACATGCTCCGCCTAATTCGGCGTCTCCGAGGTGCAAGCGACAGCACGCGTGGGTCTGCGCGATATTGGATTCTGTCATTTGACCGTCGGCTAACTAGCTTCTCTGCCTTCTACGCGACTGAGGCACAGGTGCCTTCCGTGCTACTCAGTGACGATTGGTTACAGATTGCTCGGCCGTTTCTCCCGCGCACCGACAACTACGCGAAGTCGTTCACGACAATGTTGGGCTCCCCTATGCTGTACGAGGGTAGCGCCACTGTTCCCTTCGCTCACATGGCAGACGCGCTCTCTCGCCTTGAGCGGTTTAAGGAGCTCCCTGAAGAGGTCGTCGGAGCAATGGTGGCAGACGCAGAGTTCGTCCGTCGGTTGCGCGCGGCCGAGAATGATGACGACGCGCGATCGGCAATCGAACTGAAAGCAGGTGGGATCGCCGCGGATGCGATGCAACGAAGTAAGCGGTTGGAGGAGCAGCTTGAAAGCAACCAACACGAGATCGCCGCTCTGAGAGAGAGCGTTAGCACGCTAAGTAAAGCGCGTGACGAGGTGTCCCGCGATCGGGAGACGGTCAATGCTGCCCTGGCTGACGTGGAGCGTGAGGCGACGGCACGTATTGCTGCAGTTGAGCGCGAGGCAGGGGAACGGCTAGAGGGTGAGAGGGCTGCAGCCAACGCCGACAAGGAGAAGGTTCGCAAACGGGGCGAGCAGCGCCAGAGGTGGACGGCGTATCTATGCCTCGCTGGTTTGGTCACGGCGTTTACTATCATCATCTTAGTCATTCAATGGTCCAACCTGACAGGAATGCGACGCGGCATTCTTTTGGGGTGGATTCCGCTAATTTGGACCGCTCTCCTAGTTATTCCTAAGGGAGCGGATGCGGCCATTGCGGCCACTTGCAGCGCAATAACGATCGCCGTGTGGATCATCTCGACATATCAGTCCTGGACGCAGCCGGCCAGAGAGGCTGCTCCAATCTCGGCGAATCAGCCGTCGCAAAAGTCGTCGGTCGAGCCACACGTCAGGCCAGAGTCTGCGGGTCACTCCAAAGCCAGTGGAGCGAAGCTCCATTGAAACCGACTCTTGCACCGGACGCGCACACGATCGGGTCGTTTGGAGGGCGTTACCCGTTTCATTACCCGTTTCTTGCAGCGCGGTCCGACATTTTCGAAGAGAACTGCGGCGCCGATGCCCGGTTCTCCCTATGAGAGCCATCAAGTTGTTGGAGTTTGCTTCCCCCGGCCCGGGAATGGGGTTCAGGGGGTCTGTTCCTGTACCCCGTTCCGGCGAAACACCGACGGCTAACCCCACCAACATCAGGAGCCTTTAGGCGCTCTTGTACGGAAACCGCTCTTGTTAATCTTCAGCGCACGAGTCTTCGACTCGAGCGTCGACCGCGGTATCCCAAGTCGCGCCGCCGCTCCTAGGGGCCCGAACACGCGGCCGCCGCTGGCGCGCAGGGCATCCTCGACGATCGCTTTCTCGTGCGCGGCCAACGTGCCGGACAGGCCGAACCGGCTTTCGACCGCGGGCGTCGTGGACAACCAGCTTTCGTCGACTGTGAATTCTTCGGTGTCGGATACGATCACGGACCGCTCGATCACGGTGCGCGAGATTCTTGACGAGCACCTTGCTACGAAACTGGCCTAACCCAAACGGTACCGGCGCCCCAAGAATGACGATCTCTTTTCGAGATAACGCTTCCCTACGGCTCCGATGATGCACTCGGTGGGTTGCTTTTCGGCGCCGGCGAGCGTGCAGAATCCGGCGGAGCAGACGGCGATGCGAGAGTCGATGTCGGCGGCTCCGATGCCGAGTGCGGGGGCGTAGGTCCGTAGGATGGACCCCACCCGCTTGGCGAATAACTCATTGGCCGATCTAATAGCGCCCGGCGTTCCGGCGAGCGCTTTTTGATAGTGACCTTGCCCATTGAGATACCCCCTACCCGAAAGCTAGCCAGAACGTTGGGCCGCGTCTGATTCAAATTGACCCAACGCCGCAAGCGCGGGGTTCTACGACCTTGATCGCAGCGACAAACTGGTCGACATTTTCCCGGAACTGATGCGCGAGGTCATATAGACAGGTACCCACGTCATCCCATTGAGGGTGAACTGCCTTTTGATGTCGGTACTTTGTGAACCGGTTGAAGACGAAACCCAGAACTTGACTCCAGCGCTTCTGGGGCACACTCGGGTGGGCCTGGTCCCCCGAATCTCCTCCAGATGGAGCCGCTAGTTGAGCGCCCGCACGGATCGAGGTTCGAAGATGCCGGCACGTCGATAGACGGCCGGTGGTTGTAGCCCCAACGTCGTGTGGGG
>Ga0182024_10002593_pt1 | contig 44547 bp, 37 predicted proteins | sample P32metaG_FD_120480 | JGI IMG/M metagenome (GOLD analysis project Ga0182024, IMG submission 120480) | Permafrost microbial communities from Stordalen Mire, Sweden - P3-2 metaG (Illumina Assembly) | ecosystem: Environmental > Terrestrial > Soil > Wetlands > Permafrost | place: Sweden: Stordalen... | reverse complement strand
CAAAGAAGGCTTTTCACAAGCCAAGATAGCCAACCAGGAAGTCCAGGTCGGCGAGTCTCTCACGGTGAATGTGAGCCTGAAGGTCGGCTCGGCATCCACCACGATTGAAGTGACGGCATCGGCTGGCGCGGAATTGCAATCCATGAACGCGACGGTCGGCGACACGATTTCGGGCGATACGATTCTGGACATGCCGAACGTGACGCGTGAAACGACGGCGCTGGCAATGCTGGAGCCGGCGACGGGTCCAGGCGGCAATGTGGCGGGCGCGATCACCGATCAAAATTCGTACCAATTGGATGGCGCCAACAACACCAACGATATGGATGGTCAGGGTTCCGTCTACAACCAGGGCTTTGTCAGCAACTCGGTTAACGGAATTCCGAACGGCACGGTGCCCACTCCTGCAGAGAGCATCGAGCAGTTCAAGGTCGCCACAAACAACATGACCGCTGACTTTAATGGGTCCTCGGGCAGCCAGGTTTCCATGGTGACCAAGCGCGGCACGAACCAGATTCACGGCTCGCTTTACGAGTACTACCTGAGCAGCACGCTCGGTGGAGCGAATAGTTTTGATAATAACCGCTTCAGTGAGCCAATCACGTCAGACCACTACAGCCGCTTTGGAGCCAGCGCGGGCGGTCCAATCATTCCGTTTAAGTTCTTGGGAGGCAAGACCTACATCTTCGGCAACTTCGAAGGTTTCCGGTTCCCACAGAGCGAAGAGTACACACGGCTCGTGCCGACAGCGACGTTGCGCGCCGGAGTGGTTGCGGTTAAAGATGCGAACGGCACCGCGCAGTATTACAACCTGAATCCCACTGCCGTCACGGTGAACGGCACAACCTATCAGCCGGCGCTTTGCGGTGGTGCACCGTGCGATCCGCGCGGGATCGGTTTGAACGCGGACGTTAGCACGCTTTGGTCCAAGTATATGCCGCTGACGAACGTGGCGGCCGGCGATCAACTGAATACCAACGGCTACCGCGCTGACCTGGCTCTTCCTCAATCTTCGAACTTCGGCGTGGCGCGTATTGACCACGACTTCGGCGATAAGTGGCACTTCAACGGCACTTACCACTACTACAAGAACGTTCCTGTGACGGCAAGCCAAGTGGATATCGGCGGCGCGTTGCCGGGCGATACGTTCGGTGTGCCAAAGGCCACGGCCCTCCGCCCAGTGGTGCCTTCGCTCATGTCGGCCGGAATGACGACGAACATCAGCTCGAATACCACCAACGACTTCCACTTCAACTTCCTGCGCAACTTCTGGCAGTGGACCGATCAGACGCCCATCCCGCAGCTTCCGGGCATGACGGGAGCACTCGAGATCGGCGGCGAATCCTCGAACGCGTTGATTCCCTTCAACGTGGACTCGCAGGACACGCGGCAGCGCTTCTGGGATGGTCATGACCAGACTTGGCGGGATGACATGTCCGTCCTCCACGGCAACCACCTGCTCCAGTTCGGTGGGTTGTACCAGCGCAACTTCGATTACCACGAGCGCAATGACAACGGCGGCGGCATCCTGGACCAGCCCGTTAACATTAGCTCTAACGGTAGTGGAATCAACTATTCAAACGTCGCGGCCAATAACTACCTGCCAGCCCCGACGTGCACTGCCTCGGTTCTGGCGAATTGCATACCGTCCAGCTCGATAACTGGCTACGAAAAGCTTTACAATGAGGCGCTGGGCATTATCTCCCAGCCGCAGGACCTGTACACACGCAGCGGCCCGAACCTGACCTTAAACCCTGCGGGGACGCCGATGTTCGATCAGAGCATCATCCCGACCTACAACGAGTATTTCAGCGATACCTGGCACATGAAGCCGAGCTTCACGCTGACCATGGGCTTGGGCTATCAGATCGAAATGCCGCCCTACGAGCTCAATGGCAAGCAGGTCGAGCTGGTGGATCAGGCAGGGAATCTGGTGACTGCGCAGAACTACCTCTCCCAGACTTACAATGCAGGGGTCAAGGGCCAGATATACAATCCGGTGCTGGGGTTCGCGACGGTTGCGAACGTCGGCAGCGGCCAGAAGTATCCCTACAACCCCTTCTACGACGGGTTCAGCCCACGCCTCTCCATGGCGTGGAACCCGAGCTTTGATGAAGGGATCATGGGTCACATCGTCGGCCACAACAAGACGGTGGTTCGCGCAGGCTATAGCCGGATCTTCGGCCGTCTGAACGGCGTGGACCTGGTTCTTGTTCCGCTACTGGGCACGGGCCTTGGCCAGCCGGTATCCTGCGTCGGCGCGGTGAACGCGGCCAATGCAGTCGCCGGGAACCAATGCCTCGGTTCGGCTGGTGCCACTCCAACGTCCGCCTTCCGCATCGGGACGGATGGAAACACCGCTCCATTGCCAGCCGTCACGACCACGCTTCCGCAACCCTACTATCCTGGCGTGAACGGCAACGCAGCCGCGGGCGCCGGCGAAGTGCTCGATCCGAACTTCCGTCCTTCCCGGTCGGATGAAATTGACCTCACGATCCAGCGCGAACTGCCTGGGAAATCCATTCTTGAGGTTGGTTACATCTTCCGGAGGATTCGGAACGAATATCAGCCTCTCGACCTCACGGCTGTGCCATTCATGTTGAGCCAAGGCGGACAGCAATTCCAGAACGCCTGGGCCGGCATGTATCAGCAGCTTGCGGGCGGCACTGCATCCACCGCGGTCACGGCTCAGCCGTTCTTTGAGACTGCTCTCGGTGGGACTAGCTCCGCATTCTGCAGCGGATACACGTCGTGCACGGCGGCAGTGGCAACAAAGGAATCAAGCGATATCCTCAGCAACGTTGCGGTCTATGACCTGTGGGCGGCTCTCTCGCCAAGTTTCAAGTTTGGCCGCAGCCTACCGAGCAGCCCGAACTGCGCGAATACGCTGGTGCCGTCTATTAACCCGACGACTCCCGTTTCGGTTTGCAACCAGATGACGGGTATCGCCGACAATACGTCACTTGGCTATGGCAACTACAACGGCGTTTTCGTTTCCTTCACCACAGCCGGTTGGCATGGGCTGACGGCCCGCACGAACCTCACCTGGAGCCGGTCGCTCGGCACACAAGGTGTCGTGCAGGCGTCGAGCGAATTCACCGAACCCAACCCGTGGAACCTGGGCAATAGTTACGGGCCACAGCCGTTCGATATTCCGTTCGTCTACAACCTGGCCATGCTCTACCAGCCGCCGTTCTATAAGGGCCAACACGGCTTTATGGGTCGCGTGCTGGGCGGCTGGGCATTCGCTCCGATCTTCACTGCTAGCAGCGGTTCGCCGGAGGGGGTCAATATCGGCCAAGGCGGCAACAACGACTGCGAGCAGTTCGGAGAGGCGGATTGCAGCGCGTTCAGCACGGACTCGAACGCGATCTTCATATCGTCTGCAGCCATCGCGACGGCACGCGGAGCGGGCAATTCGCTACAGGCCATCGCACCCGTTTCCGGCAATATCGGCTCGAATGGCAATCCGGCGAACGGCGGCGCAGGCCTGAACCAGTTTGCCGATCCAGCGGCGGTGTATGCTGCTTTCCGTGCACCAATCCTGGGCATAGACACCGGCACAGCGGCCAGCGGCGGCGCCGGTATACTCCGCGGACTGCCCACCTGGAACCTGGATCTGCAAGTTGTTAAAGACATCGCCATCAACGAGCGGTTCGGGCTGCAGTTATTCTTCACCGGCCTGAACGTCCTGAACCATATGCAGATGAGTAATCCATATCTCGACATCAACGATCAGGCCGATTTCGGCGTACTCGACGGTGCGGGCGGCGGCCAGGTAAATGGTCCCCGTCAGCTCGAATTCGGATTGCGCTTCCACTTCTAACCCGGAGAGATCCGGAACAAAGAAAGGGCCGGAGCGCGATCAGCGCCCCGGCCCTTTCGCTTTGTTCGGGCGAAGCGCTTTTCTCTAGAACTACGTAACAACCGGGATTTGGCCATCTAGGAAGTTTCACAACGCGATGGTAAGATAGCCCTAATCCGCTATGCGGGCCTGTAGCTCAGGTGGCTAGAGCGCGCCCCTGATAAGGGCGAGGTCGGTAGTTCAAGTCTACCCAGGCCCACCAGTTCGTTCGTGATGCCGTTCTTTACGTATATGCTTCGGAGTTAGCCCACAGGACATATTGCGTCGGTTCACACTGAGAGACGGCAGAAGCGTAACTTCGAACACAACGGTCGAACGCACTCCATCAAGAACCGCGGTCCTTGGGAGCTGCTCTATTCGGAGCAATTCGAAACGAGGGCGAAGCAGCCCGCCGAGGGCGCAAATCAAGAGCATGAAGAGCCGCCTTTGCATCGAGATACTGGTTCGAGCATCCCGATGAAATCGGGAAGGTCGGTAGGTCGAGTCCAGCCAGGTTCAGCCCATCCATTTCTCTCCGTTTCTTTGGGAATGTCTCACTCGCCAAATCTTGCGTGGCATCTCCTATTGGCAGGCGTCTATGCAGACTGGCGTTGCTAAGTCTAGGTCGTGATGGCGCCCTCCGAGCGGGCTTTCTCTCGGCTCTTGGCAAGTTGGTTTCTAGTCTGCTCCGGTAAGAAGCCACTCGAGCGACTTTCCAAACTCCCTACTGATTGCCAGCAATACCTCTGCCCCTGCCTCTACGTGCCCGTGTTCAACCGTAGAAAGATAGCTCTGACTGATACCGATCCGCTGTGCAAATTCATCCTGCGTCATATCAAATCCGCGCAGTTCCCGAATCCGTCGTCCTACCGTCTTCCAGTCAATTGAGCCACTTTTTACCCTCGATATTTTCCTTGACATGTGTATGTGTATATAAATAAAATATGTGCATAACGATGTAAGACAACGACGACCTTAGGACAAACACTTTCCAGTCAGGCTTTTTACATCCTTACGCGGGCGAGCGCAATGAAAGAGATGAAAGAGGGAAGCCATCATATGGATAGCAGGAGTATCGAGACTGCATTTCGGTCGAACGCCAAGTTAGCCCGGGTTCTTTGGGGTAAACCGTCCAAGATTGCATTGTTCGGTCTTATTCTAGAAACGGAACACTAGTGATCAGGTCCTAGAAGCAAGAACCCATCGCGGCTAAGGCTCCCTTTATTCATACGCGCCCGTAGTACCAACAGGTGGCTAGCCTTCACACTCGATTCCATCGCACACTGGGCCCGCTCTATGGCGGAATCCACACAACTCCAGGAACCACCGCAAGCTCTGCAGGAGGCTGCTGCGCCGGTCCGGACGGCCGCCGAGGCCATCCCCACGCCACAACTGATCGCGGCCATGCTGCGCGGCTCGAAGCACGTCAGCGACCTGATCTTTTCACCGGGCCGGGCTCCCCAGGTGGAATCCAGCGGCCAATTGGTGCAGATCGGCGTTTTCGGGATCAAGGCCCTCACGGCGGAAGATACGGCACGAATCGCCGCCGATCTGATCGGATCGAACAAAGCGGCAATAGACAAGCTCCGAGAGCAAGGATCGTGCGACATTTCCTACAGCGTGGCGGGCACATCGCGCTTTCGCGTGAATATTTTTACGCAGCGCGGGAGTTGCGCGATCGTGATGCGCGTGATTCCGAGCAAAGTGCCGGACTTTGCGTCATTGAGCCTGCCACCGCAGCTTATGGACCTCGTTCACCTGCGAAACGGCGTCGTTCTGGTTACCGGACCGACGGGTTCGGGCAAGTCCTCGACGCTCGCGGCGATTCTGGACCAGATCAACATGGAGAAGGCGTATCACATCATCACCATCGAGGACCCCATCGAGTTTCTGCACCCGCACAAGCGCTCCACGATTCACCAGCGCGAGCTCTATAGCGACACGCCGTCTTTTGCGCTCGCCCTGCGAGCCGCGCTGCGGCAGGCGCCCAAGGTGATCCTGGTGGGCGAAATGCGCGACCGCGAAACGATTGAAATTGCCCTCGAAGCGGCGGAAACCGGGCACCTCGTCTTTTCTACGTTACATACGATTGATGCCGCCAAGACGGTGGAGCGGATTGTGGGAGCTTTTTCCCTGCCGGACCAGCAGGTGATTCGCGCGCGCTTTGCCAAGGTATTTCGTTATATCGTTTCGCAGCGGTTGTTGCCCCGAAAAGATGGTAATGGCCGCATAGCCGCGATCGAGATCCTGAAATCCACAATGCGAACGCGCGAATATATCGAGCGCGGCGAACACGAAGGTAAAACCCTGCTTGACGCAATGCGGGATGGCTCGCAGGACGGAATGCGCGACTTCGATGGCGAGATCGAGCAACTGATCCGCAACCGCACGATTGAAATGGAAATAGGCTTGGCTTCCGCCACCAATCAGGGCAACCTGCGGCTTCAGCTTGCGGATTTCTCGGAAGCTGGCTCGTAGACGGCTCTAGCTTAATCGCGAAGCCGGCCGTGCGCACCTGAGCGAATCAGGCGAGCGCCACAACTTCGATTTCAACGCGAACATCCTTAGGTAATCGTGATACCTGCACCGTGGCGCGCGCCGGCGGCGCAGTCGCAAAATATCGGCCGTACACATCGTTCATTGCTGCGAAATCGTTCATATCCGCCAGGAATACCGTCGTCTTGACGACACCGCCTAGCGACGAGCCTGCCGCTTCCACAATACCCTTCAGATTTTCCATCACACGCTCCGTCTGGCGCGCGATGTCGCCTTCCACGATCTGCTGCGTCGCCGGGTCGAGCGCGATCTGCCCGGAGACAAACAGAAAGCCATTGGCCTTCACGGCCTGCGAGTAAGGTCCAATGGCCTTGGGGCCACGGTCGGTCGCAATGATTTCTCTCACACTGCCTCCTGAATTGAATCCAGATTGGTCTTCTGAAACGGCGAGCCAGACCCGCAGTATATGTCATTCACCAGGGATGATTCTCACGCGCCGGCACAGCACCGTCGCCGCTGTAACACTTCAGGAAGTCCCCAGATCTTCGGTGGCGCGCTTCCTTCCGTGAAGAAGCCCGGCGGAGGCTAAAGCACCGGGCACCATCCGTAGCTCCAGAAAAATCGCCGGAGACCCACCAGGCGTGAGCGCCGCCTGCTCACCGCCGGAAATTCTATCGAGTGGAGGCTTGCAGGTCAAAACTGCGAGGGGCCGCGCGTCAAACAATTGCCAGTGCTTTGCCGCGAGAAGCAGGAGGGTCGGAGAATCGCTTACTGGTGATGTTTGCTGCTGGCTTTGCGGACGAATCCGCGAGGCATTTCCGCGTGTTGGTGCTCGGCGATCATCTGCCCTGCCTGTTCATCGGAAAGACCACGATCAATTTGAGCCAGGACCTGTTGTTCGCTGACGCCCGTATTTTTCAGTTCAACCAACGAGGTGCCTGAGACCGTAGCCAGCCCCGCGGCGCGGCGCCGCGCAACCGCCATCACCACTTGGTCCGAGTAGCCGGCCAGGCGTATGCCTTGCAAGTCGGCCGCCCAGGGGCCGAGTTGATCGAGCCGCCCAAGGGCGAGCACATTTGGCTCCGAAACTCCCACGTGAAGTAATCCGGCAATCGCATCGCCGTCATTGAACGTTTTCTTCCGGCCGCGCGCCAGGCGCACGACCTCGACGCAATCGTCGTCCGAAAAGCCCGCCTGATGTGCTTTGAGGATCTCAGTAATCTCCGTGTCGCTGACATCCAGACTGTGGAGTTTTTGGATCGTGTCCGACCACATGCCCGCCTGGTAAAGAGGATCTTCATCCGGCTTCTGCGTTTTTCTGCAGCCGGCGAGAAGAAGGGTCGCCATCACAAGCGACCCGAGAAAAAGGGCAAAGTTGTGCTGAAATCGTCGCCTACACTGCATGTTAGTATTTTAGTCTTGCGTGGGACCGGGCGGTGCGGCTCATCTGGGTGTGTGCTGCGACGGTAAACCCACTGGCCGAGCGTGCAGCGGAAAAGCTACGTGTGGTACACGCGGTCAACGCCAAAGACGCCTGAGATCTTCTTGATGTTGGCGATGATTTGCTCGAGTTGTTTGCGGTTACTGATTTCCAGGGAGACCTCGACTCGCGCTCGCAGATTGTCCGGGCGGCTTGCGAACGTCCGAATGTTCGAACCCGATTCACTGATGATGGACGTGATGTCCGCCAGCATGCCGGGGCGGTCCTGCGTGCGTACGATCAAGCTCACGGTGAACTGTGAATCGGTTGAGCCGCCCCAATCCACCGAAATGCGCCGCTCTGTTTGATAGAGCAGGTTCTGCACGTTGGGACATGAAGTGTTGTGCACGGCCACGCCCCGGCCGCGCGTGACGTATCCCACGATATCGTCGCCGGGGATCGGGTTGCAGCACTTCGCCAAGTACACCATTAAGTCGCCCTGCCCGCGGACCAGAATCGCTCCACGATTGATCCCCAGCATGCGCTTGACGGTGGAAACGATGTGAGCCGGAGAGCCAGGTGTCGTTGGCTTTGGCTCGGGCTCGCCAAGAGTCTGGTGCAACGCATTGCTCAAGATTTGTCGCGCGGAGTATTTCCCGAAGCCTAGGTCGGCGTACAAGTCATCTGCCCGCGCACAGCCATATTCGGCGGCCACGCGGAGCAACTCGCTTTCCGGTATGCGTTTCAGGCTGTAGCCGAACTGGCGAGCTTCGCGTTCGATCAAGCGGCGGCCCACTTCCATGGCTTCCAACCGCTCGTTCAAATTGATCCAGTGGCGAATCTTGCTGCGGGCGCGGGAGGTGCGCGTGAAGCTCAGCCAGTCGCGGCTCGGTGCGTGGCCTTTCTGCGTCAGGACCTCGACGACGTCGCCGTTTGCGAGCGCATGGCGAAGTGGCACAATCTGCCCGTTGACCTTTGCGCCGGTGCATTGGTTGCCGATCTCCGTATGAACCGCGTACGCGAAATCCACAGCCGTCGCACCGCGCGGCAGCGCGATCACGCGGCCCTTCGGCGTGAATGCATAGACTTCATCCGGATAGAGATCCACCTTGAGAGTGGCGAGAAATTCGCTTGGCTCCTGCATCTCGCGCGCCCACTCGATCAGTTGGCGCATCCAGACGATGCGCTGGTCGTCGGCGCTCGAAGCCTCACGGCCATCTTTATATTTCCAGTGAGCGGCGACGCCTTGTTCGGAGATGCGGTGCATCTCCTGCGTGCGGATTTGCACCTCGAACGGCTGGCCTTCGTGCAGGACTGTTGTGTGAAGCGATTGATACAGGTTCGGCCGCGGCATCGCGATGTAGTCTTTGAACCGTCCCGGTACGGGCCTCCACATCTGGTGGATCACGCCAAGCGCCTGGTAGCAATGGTGGCTCGCATCGGTGACCACGCGAATCGCCAGCAGATCGTAGATCTGATCAAGCGTGCGCTGTTGGCGCTGAATTTTCTGGTGAATCGAGTAGAGCCGCTTCACTCGCCCTTCGACCTCCGCGGGGACGCCATTGGCCACCAGTTTTTCGCGAATTGCGCTTTGCACTTCCTGGAGGAACTTTTCCGCCGCTTTGCTGCGTGAGGTCACCGCTTTTTGCAATTCGAGGAAGTCGGCAGGTTCGAGGTACCGAAATGCCAGATCCTCGAGTTCGCCGCGGATCAAGCCCATTCCGAGCCGGTGCGCGATCGGCGCATACACGTCAATCGTTTCGCGCGCGATCCGTTGTTGCTTCTCTGGGGCGAGGAACTCGAGCGTCCGCATGTTGTGCAGGCGATCGGCGAGCTTGATCACGACGACGCGGACGTCGTTGACCATGGCCAGCAGCATCTTGCGCAGGCTCTCAGCCTGGCGCGCCTCCGGGGCTAGAAGGTCGAGCCGGCTGATTTTCGTCACGCCCTCGACGAGCCGCGACGTAACCGGTCCAAACAGCTCGGCGATCCGCGAGAGCGGGATTTGCGTGTCTTCTACAACGTCATGGAGCAGCGCGGCGGCTACGGTCGCGACGTCCAGCTTCATGTCCGCCAGCACGTGGGCGACTTCCAGGGGGTGGGAAAGGTAGGGCTCGCCCGATTCGCGTTTTTGGGAGCGATGCTGTTCCGCGGCGAAATCATAGGCGCGGCGGAGCAACTCGACGTCGTCGGCGGGGCGATTCTGGCGCAGTTTCTCGGTCAGCTCGGTGAACCGCGCCTCCAGAGAACGCGCGGTCCGGTCAAAGCGCAGCAAAGGTTTGCCGCTGGGCGCCATGTTCTATTGTACTTCACGGCCGGAAGGTTACGCTCGCTGAGTTTTTCGTCGGCTGCCCTTACGAGCATTCCCCCGGCAGAAGTCTCGCGTCCTCGGCGGACACACCACGCCACCCGAAGGTGAGGCGTGGTATCAAAATGTAGGGAAGAAAGAAGGACCGCCTAGTCGCCCTGCGTCTGGCCTTTGCGCTGCTTGATCTGCTTCACTTGGTCAATCAGGTCGTCCGCCTGCTTGATCAGCGCTGCGCGCTCGTCGGGGCTGGAGACCATGTCGGCCTTTTGGCGGTAAACGAGGTTCAGGTAAGCCATAGCGTCGTCGTAGTCCGGTTTGCGGTCCATGGCCTTCTTCAAATAGGAAATCGCTTCATCCACGTCCTGGCCATATTTCGAAGCAAATTCATCTCGCAGATTTGCAGGCAACGGCTCGTCATCCTTGATCTGCTTCTTAACATTGGCCCTGTTGTAGGCTGCGCGCATCTCCCGGTTGGCTTGCCATGACAGAGTCCAGTCAATCACGCCTACCCAATAGTAGGGCTCCGGATCGTCCGACTTAATCTGGATATGCTTTTCGTGATACGTCTTGGACTCTTCGATTTTCGCGGAATCATAGGGTGCGGTCCCCATCGCAAACAGCAGGGAGCCCGCGCCATCAATCGCCGTGAGGTTGTTCGGGTCAATCTTCAGCACATCCTGATATTCCTGTAGCGCTTGGTCGCCATTGCGCTTGTTCTCTTCGGAAGGTGCGCCGGGAATGTACTGTCCCTGGTACGCGGTGGCCAAATAAAGGCGGGCCATCAGCAGGGTTGGATCAAGATCTTTGGACTGTTTGAAGTCTTCGATCGCCTGGTCCGGTTGCCCGTTCTTGTAGGCCGTTACGCCCTGATTCAATTTGTCGCGGGCCTTCAGCTTATTGCAGCCCGCGGCGCCAAGGGACGCTACTGCTAACAGCGCCAAGCCCAGCACTGCTCCTGGCTTTTTCGAGTCAAAGAGGGATACGTTCATGGCTCGCTTTCTATCCTGCTCCCGCCCGCTTCGTCAACGGGAGATAATTTTCTCGCTCGTTTTGCGCTGCGCGTTTGCCGCCGGTCTCGAACATCTGCGGCTGGCGCTTCTTACTGCCCCTTCTCCATTTGCGGCGTAAGGAAGCCAACACTGTCAATTCCGGCCTGTCGCATTAAACTGATGGCGCGCGCGACCTGCGCAAACATCACGTCATTATCGCCTTTCACGAACGCCACTTTATCCGGGCGGTCCTTGAAGATCGTTTCGAGCCGCGGTTCAAGGCCTGTCCACGAAGAGTCTTCGTCGTTGATCTTGAGTTTGTCGTTGGCCATGATTTGCACCACGACTGTTCTGTTTTGTATGTCCTGTTCCTGCTTCTGATTCGGCGGCGCCGGTTGCGGCACCAGCGCGTTCAAGCCCATCGGATTGCGCGGATTGATCACCATGAAGATGATCAACAGCACCAGAAGAATATCAATCAAGGGCACGATGTTCATGTCGGCCATCGCGCCGCCCTTACTGCCTACCTGCATTCCCATGGCGTAACTCCATTCCAATTAAGCTGCGATTACGTATTTTGCATCCGTGACCCCGCCGCCATCATCCGAAGAGCAGGGCAGCCGAGCCCTCCGCACCAAGTTCCGAACTACTGCGAGGCCGGAGCCAAGGCCGTAGCAGTATCAGTCAGACGATGGTGGCGGAGGCGGCGGAGCATTGCTCCGTTCGATCCGCTCTGTCTCCAGGCCAACCTTATCTACGCCCGCGTTGCGGACCTCATCCACGACGGTCGCCACATCGCCGTACTTGGCGCGGCCGTCGGCCCTGATGTAGATGGTCTTGTCGATCCGATTCGCCACCAGATCCTTGACCTTGCCGGTCAATTGATCGGCCGGCGTCCGGTCATTTCCCAGGAAGATGTCGCCGCTGCGGGTGACTGCGACAATGATCGCATCGTCCTTATCCGCGTCGGGCAGATCCGTCGGGTTCGGCACACGCGCCATATCCACGGGAATGCCCTTCTGCAACATGGGCGTAACCACCATGAAGATGATCAACAGCACGAGCATAATGTCGGCCATCGGAATCACGTTCGGGGCCGACATTATGGGCCCGGCTTGAGGTTTGTAAGCCATGGCTGCCTGCCTTATTTCTTCGCGTTCCGGCGCGTGATGAAGTAGTTGATCAACTCCATTGAGGAGTTGTCCATCTCCACGTCAAACGCTTCGACTTTATTCGTGAAATAGTTGTACGCCCACACGGCCGGCACCGCCACCAGCAAGCCAAGCGCCGTCGTCACAAGGGCTTCCGAAATACCGCCGGCGACGGCCGAAAGTCCGGTCGCCTTCGAATTCTGGATTCCCTTAAAGGCGTTGATGATGCCGGTCACCGTTCCGAACAAGCCCACGAAGGGGGCCGTCGAACCAATGGTGGCCAAGCCGCTCAATCCGCGCTTCATCTCAGCGTGAACGATCGCCACCGAGCGCTCCAAACCGCGCTTTGCCGCTTCGATCACTTCCTCATCCGGCACCTGCGCAGAGGCAGACTGGAACTCGGAAAGGCCCGTCGCAACAACCTTCGCGATGTGGCTCTTCTTGTTGCGCTCGGCAATCGAAATCGCTTCGTCGAGCTTGCCCTCGCGCAGCGCTCCGGCAACCTGCTGCACGAACACACGCGACTGCTTCCTGGCTGCCGAATACATCAGTGCGCGGTCAATCATCACGCCGAAGGACCACACTGAAAGGGCGACCAGGATGAACACGACGACCTTGGCGATGATGCCCATCGTGCCCCACATGGCCCGCAGGTCCCAGGAAGTCCCGGCGCTTCCTTCCTGCAGAAGCACCATCCAAACCGCAAATGCTAGATTTGAAAGCATTTCCATTGGCTCCTTTTTTCTTGGATCGCAGCCCTGACCACCGCAGCGGCTATTGCCGCCCCGGCTTCCCCCACGCGACCGGCGCTACTGCGAATCGCACCGTGCGATCAACCTCCGAGGTTGAAGATGACGTCAATCGTTGTATCTACGTCCACCGGCTCGTTGTTCAGCAGCGTCGGTGAGTAACGGAATTGCCGGACGGCGTCCATCGCGGCCTGCACCAGCAGCGGATGTCCGCTGATCACCTGCAACTGGGTCACACGCCCGTCTTTCGAAATAATGGCGTGCAGCCGGACGGTTCCGGAAATATGCGCCTGGCGCGCCAGCGGCGGATAGCTCGGCTCGACATGGTCAATTCGCTTGGCGGCCATTACGTTGCCGCCCTGCACGATCTTGGTCGGCACCACAGCCTTTGGCGGAGGCGGAGGCGGTGCTGCCGTCGAAGTGCCGCCAATCAAACCGCCGAGCACGCCACCGGTCTGTCCACCGGGCACGCCGCCAACCACGCCGCCCGAAACGCCCCCCATGTCTGGCGGAGCCGCTTCTTCCTTAATGATGTTCACCTGCTTGGGTATCTCACGCGGCGCCATCAGCGTGTTGTTTTGCATCAACCGCACCGTGGGTCTGACCACCTTCACCACCGGCTGCGCTGCCGGCGGCGGCGGTGGCGCCGCCGGTGGAGGCGGTGCGATCAAAAAGCTGGACATCAATGTCTTCGGCAGCGCCTGCGTATAAATCAGCGGAATCAGGACCAGGACGATCACGATCAGCGCCTGTATCGAGAAGGAGATGAGCATCGTCCACTTCTTATTCGTATTTTTCTTCCCGCTCGGCGAACACTCAACCAATTCGTCAAACATGTATGCCTCCTCCCGGTCAGACTAAGCGGGCGAACGCTTAGCCGCGCCAGGTTTTGTTACCGGCTGCGGTCCGGTGCGTGACGCAACCTTACTTCCAGTCCCTCTCCAGTGATTCCAGGCCACCACCATCGGCGCGGCGATACCAAAACTGGAGTAGGTTCCTACCACAATCCCGATCACTAAGGCAAAGGAGAAACTGCGAAGGGCCGGTCCGCCCATCAGGAACAACACCAGGACCGTGAGGAACGTCAGTCCGCTGGTCAAAATCGTCCGTGAAAACGTCTGGTTGATGGAGCGATTCACAATCTCAGGGAATGGCTCGCGACGCATCAAGCGGTTGTTCTCGCGAACGCGATCGAAGATCACGATGGTGTCGTTCATGGAATAGCCGACCAGCGTCAACAGCGCCGCGATCACCGTAAGAGAAATCGGAAACTTCAAAAGCGCGAAGAGTCCCAGCGTAATGAGGACGTCGTGGAAAACCGCGATCACCGCGGCCGCGCCATAGATCCACTCGAACCGGATCGCAATATATACCAGCATGCCGGCCAAAGCATAGAGTGTCACGAAGACCGCCTGGCGCCGCAAATCCGCGCCGACCTTCGGTCCCACGATCTGCACGTTGCGAATGGCAAACCCGCCGGCATAGAAACCATCATGGACGGAGGCTACAACCTGCGAAGGCGCTCCCGAGTTCTTCAGATCGTCCAGGTTTGTGACGATGCCGTCGCGATTCTTGTCGCGGAAGGCCGCCAATTGAGTCCCAATTTCGGTGTAGCGATTGCCGGCCGCAGCGCCCAGTCCGAGCGGGTCACGCCGGACCAGATAATCCGTGAGATCGCCAGCCGAGGCGGCGTTGAAGTCCTGCTTGCCCGCTTCCCCGGTGCCAAAGCTTTGGCGAAGGGCGTTGATGATCTGCGTCTTGCCCTGATCGAGGGCTGCCTGCTCGTCCTGGGTCTGTTCGGACAGGTTGATTTCTACTTCGTTCGAATCCGGATGCGCGATGTCATGGATCGGTACGATTTCGCTCCGGCCGAGGCCCTGGCTTGCCAAATCCTTCCGAATCAAATCGGTATTGGGGGTCTCGGCGAAGCGGATATCTACGAGCGTACCGCCTTTAAAATCAACATCATAGGTCAGGCCGTGCCGATAGATCCCGGCAGCCAGGCCGATCAGCAATAGCAGCAGCGAAAGCGAAACAAAATACTTCGCTTTGCCCATCCAGTCTATGTTGGGCTGATGGAAGAATTCCATATTGGATCCAACCGTCCTAGTTAGACACCGGCGAGGCCGCTCGGGTTCCCGAAATCAGACCCCACTAAGATTTAGATGCTAAGTTCAGCTTGCCGAGGCAGTTTCGCCAGATGCCAATCAAAAATCACTCTTGAGACGTAAACCGACGTAAAGAGGTTGGCCAGTAGACCAATCGTCAAGCTCACTGCAAACCCCTTCACGGGCCCAGTACCAAACAGGAAAAGAAAGAACGCGGAAACGATCGTGGTCACGTGCGTATCAATGATGGTGACGAAGGCGCGCTTGAACCCCAAATCCACGGCGGTTACCGCCGCTTTGCCGGCTCTAAGCTCTTCGCGAATTCGTTCGAAAATCAGCACGTTCGAATCCACGCCCATACCGATCGTCAGGATCACCCCGGCAATGCCCGGCAGCGTGAGCGTCGCGCCAAAGTACGTCAACCCCGCTAACAGGATCACCAGGTTCAGCAGTAAAGCGATCACCGCGTTGATCCCGGCTTGCCGGTAATACACCACCATGAAGATCAGCACCACGATCAGGCTCAGCACGGATGCCTGCATGCCGTGGTGGATGGAATCGGCGCCGAGCGAGGGCCCGACCGTGTTTTCTTCGAGATACTTGATGCTGGCGGGCAATGCGCCTGCGCGCAGCACAAGGGCAAGATCGTTGGCTTCGTCCTGCGTGAAGGTGCCTTCGATGCGGCCCGAATCGTCAATCCTGCTTTCGATGGTGGCCACCGAAAACACCCGGTGGTCTAAGATGATCGCCATGGGCCGATTGATGTTCTGCTCGGTGAAAGGTCCGAAGCGGCGCCCCGCGTCCGTTGAGAGATTGAAATTCACCTGATAGTAGGGTGGCTTTTCGGCGTTGCGCGTAGAGTCAGCGCTGCGCAGATCGCGGCCAGTGACGATGGGCACGCGATCCACCACGTAATAGCCCCCTCCAGCCGGAGTTCCCGGCGCGGTGGAGGCCGTGCCCGGCAGAATCTCGGTGTTGGGTGGCAGCACTCCGTTGTGCGCCCCCATCGCGGCTACCTCGGAAGGGTACGGATTCGGGTCTTGGACCAAGCGAATCTCGAGCTGGCCGCCCGCCTGGATCACGGACTTGGCGCGTACCGGGTCGCCTTCGCCCGGCAGCTCGACGATAACCTCGTTCTCGCCGCGGCCATAGGGAGCCACGAAAGGCTCCGTCAGACCAAGCTGATCAATACGCCGCCGGATCGTATCCTCGGACTGCGACATCGTGCGGTCTTGGACGTCTGCAACCGTCGAAGGACGCATGTTCAGCAGGTAGCTGTTCGCCTCGCCCGGTGACGGCACCAGATCCCAAGTGCCAAAGGAATCGCTCACAACGTTCCGCAAAGTCGTGATCTGGTCGGGGGAAACGCCGGCGATCTTGATCTGCGTATCCGTGTTGCGGGTCACTTCGCTAAACGGCACGTTCTTGTCGCGAAGCAACTTCGAAAGCTGATCGGCGACCTGATCCGTTTCCTGCCGGACCGCTTCGTGTACCTGCACCTGTAGAATCAGGTGCGTGCCGCCTTGAAGGTCAAGACCGAGCTTGATTCGTTGGCCGAAATTCTGCTTCACCGTGGTCCACGAAGTCGGGAAATCCGGCAGCCCGATCAGGCCGTAAACGCACAAAACTATGACGCCAGCGATAAACAGCGCCTTCCACTTGAGGTTGGAATTCATCGTTAACCTGGCTCACCCGCTGCAGGGGCCCACACAAGGCCCGCTCCGGCAGCGCGTCAGCTTTCTTTGCTCTCCGGTTGAAGTCCCGCAATCGCTGAACGCAGCACTTTCACCTTCACCTGGTCGGCGATACGAAGCTGAATGGCGTCGTCCTCAAGGCCCACAATCGTGCCGAAGACCCCGCCTGTCGTCACTACTTTGTCCCCGTTCTTCAGTGCGCTCAGCATCTGCGTTGTCTTTTTCTGCCTGCGCTGCGCGGGCAAGATCAAGAGAACGTAGAAGATCACCATGATCAGGATGATCGGGAGAAAAAACGCAATTCCACCGGAACCCGGGGTGGCTTGCGCAAGCAAGTTCAGATTGAGCATGGTTGTTACCGCCACTGGTTCTGCGATCTGTCCTCAATAACCGGCTGCATCCCCCGCGCCGCGCCTAAATAAAAGGAGTCCTGCCGCTCCGTAATTCTACCGGAGAGCAGGACGTTTCCCGCCTTACAACGCACCCCCGGCAGACCCAAAAAAACGGCCCTGGTCGGGAATCAACGGGAATCCGCAGTCAGGCGCGACTGCCACTCTGAGGAGAAATCTGCAATGTCCCCAAACTCGATAGCCTGCCTGATTCGCCTCATCAGGTCAAGGTAAAAGTGGATGTTATGATGGGTGGCCAGGACCGCGCCGAGAATCTCATTGGCCATGAACAAATGGCGCACATAGGCGCGTGAATACCGCCGGCATACCGCGCAAATACAGGACTCATCTACGGGCCGGGAGTCACTCGCGTACTGCGCATTTCGAATCACCAGCCGGCCGTGGGAAGTGAATAGACACCCGTTGCGCGCGTTCCGAGTGGGTAATACGCAATCCATCATGTCTATCCCGCGTGTGATGTAGTCCGGGATGTGCTCCGGCTTGCCGACACCCATCAGATAGTGAGGTTTTTCCGCCGGAAGCAAGGCCGTGACTTCAGCCGTCATTTCGCAGGTCACGCTATGCGGTTCGCCCACGGCCAAGCCGCCGATGCCATAGCCATCGAAATCGAGCGCCACCAGATCACGGGCGCTCTGGCGGCGCAGGTCCGTGTATGTGCCGCCCTGAACGATGCCGAAGAGCGCCTGCCCCAGCGTTCCTTCGGAATTCGGCCTCTGCCGGCTGAACGCTTCCTTGGAGCGCCGCGCCCAATCCAGGGTCCGTGCTGCTGCCTGTTGCGTCTGCTCGTGGCTTGCCGGCGCCTCAATGCATTCATCGAGCACCATCATGATGTCCGAGCCGAGGGCCATCTGAATTTCCAACGCTTTCTCGGGAGTAAGGAAGTGCTCCGACCCATCCAGGTGCGAGCGGAACTGCACGCCTTCATCGGTCACTTTGCGCAATTTCGAAAGGCTAAACACCTGGAAGCCGCCGGAATCGGTCAGGATGGCCCGCGGCCAGCTCATAAAACGGTGCAGGCCGCCCAGTTCGCGGATCTGCTCGTGCCCGGGACGCAGGTACAAATGATACGTATTGCCGAGCAGGACCTCCGTGCCAAGTTCCTCGAGCGCCTCCTGCGTCAAGCCCTTTACGGTAGCGGCTGTGCCCACCGGCATGAAAGCCGGGGTCTCGATGGTCCCGTGGGGAGTGTGCAGACGGCCGCGGCGCGCGCCTTCCGGGGTGGTTTTCAGCAATTCGAAGCGAAAATTCATTGCGGCAAGTTTAGCAGGATGATCCCGGCAGCGGTTTCAGGCGCCAAAGAAAGCCGTCCAGCCTACTTTTGCGACGATCCAGACCAGCCACAGTCCAAAGACCGTGCCAAACGCCGCCGCTCTTGAAATCTTCCTAGGATTGGCTGTCCACAAACCGATGGCAATGAGGGCAAGAGACCAAATCCAGAATAGCTCGAGCGAGCCGCCCAGTGAGACGAGCCATGCAGGCGATCCCGTAGGCAAGTATGCCCCGAGGCTGGTCTTTACCAGATTCTGTGTGTCCAGCATCCCTGGCGGCTTGAGCGCGAGCAAAATCAAAGCAACGACCTCCAGCAGTCCCCATGGCATCAGCCCGTGCGCCACCACCCCCGCAACAGTGGCATAGCGCAATCCCGCTCCCGAAGCAGCATTGATGGCGAGCCAATAGAAACACGCGACCACGCCAATCAGCAGCCCGGGAACCAGAACGTTCAACCCAAGTGAGTAGCGCGCCAAAACCACGCGAGAATGCAACGTCTCATCCTGACGGTCTTGAGGAAGCTGCGCGAACTTCGTGTTCTGATCGGCTTGGTTCCGGAGATAGGAAGCCAGATCTACTTTTTGAATGAACAACAACGACAACCCCAGGGCCAAAACAGAGAGGAGCACGGTCGGCAGTATCCACGTCGGCCGTCGAGCGATGTCTTCGAACGTCGCGCGTGGCTTGAGAAAAACGCCGAACACCCGCCCAAGCAGGCTGAGCCGTGAGCCGGGTTCACCGGGTGTGGATGATGTTGAAGCGGCAGCCAAGCCTGAATCTCCGGCGGCGCATCGGTTGGTGGCAAACCGCGTAGTAGAGTTTAGCGGCTGAACCGGGCATGCGCCCGGCAGATTCTAGTACGGTTCACGCCATTTGCGGCAGCAAGTTCTTGTTATTACCCGACATCCCAATCCTGAAGGAAGCCAAGTTTGAGTAAGCGAAGCTGCAGTAGTTGAAGGGCAGCGTGGGGGGGGGGGGGCAAACAGGAATTACATCGGGCTGAGTAGTCGCGTATTCCGGAGCTGGCTCACTCCAACCCTTTCCGATCTCACCATTTTCTCGTAGGACTGTAGCGGAAAATGTGGCGGGAAACACTACATGCATCTTAGGAGCGATTTCCGAACGCTCGCCGCCCGCATCCAGTCCTGCCTCTGAATTCCTAGCGCGGCTTCACCTCGTACCGTGCGCTCATTCCCGCCAGCATGTGATCGCTGATGTGGCAATGGTAGAGCCAGATGCCGGGGGCATCCGGGACCATGTCTGCTGTCACCATTTGTGCAGACGTCACCTCCACCACGTCCGTACGCTGCCCTGCAACGAGCACCGTATTGCCGTGCCAGTGCGGTGTATGAGCGTTGTTGAAATCTCCCAGCGTCGCCGCGTACCATCCCACGCGGTCGCCTTGCTTCATCGTCATCAGCGGCATATTTCCGTAGATGTAGCCGTTGATCGACCATTTGATATTGGTGTCCACAAAGCCTGTCCCCGCGATCGTTCCCGCCATTCCTTTGGGAGTAATCAGCGAAGTCTGCGTCCGGTCCACGCCCTTCGGATCGGTCGTGTGCGCGCGAATATTGTCCTCGAGATACCAGCTCTCGTTCTCATTGATCGCGATGAATATGTTCACGAACTCGTGGTCCACGTCTTTCGGCCGGCCGTCGGGCAGCGCCATGCCGCGTCGTACGATCACGATTATTCCAAGGAGCCCCGAGGCCACGTCCTGCAGTTCGTCCGTGTGCGAATGGTAGAGCCAGAAAACCGAAGTGGGATCGCTCGGCCCGGGACCCGCCCGCTCAGGCACTTGCCACAAATAAATGTGCGTCGCGCCGGGCGCCACGCCGCCATCGGCCTTGTCCGCGCCGGAGGTGCCGTCGTTGTAATCCGCACCTTCGGAATCCTTCTGATACAAAACTCCATGCGGATGCATGCTATATGGATGCGACGCGTTGTTCTTGAACGCCACCTTGATCGTGTCGCCCACTTCTCCGCGTAAAACCGGCCCGAGCAATCCGAGGTATTTATCTTCGGGAGCGCGCGTTTTCAGCGTCGAAAAAGATTCGTCCGTGTACTCGCGATAGATCGCCTTTCTTGTACACGCGTCCGATCCTGTGCGGTCCTGATTCGGTGTAGCCCTTTTGCAGCTCGTCGAAGGGCATTCCCATTGCCTCATCGCGCCCTGTGGGAGCGTAATCCCAGTTCACCTCGTCAGCAGCCACGTAGTACGTCCGCGTTGTACCCGCGGTCTGTGTGGGTGCCGCTTGTCCGCGAACCGCGGGCCCGCAGGCGAGCATTCCGATCAGCCCAGCTGCGCCAAGAAAAACGCGTGCGACATTTCGCTGATTCAAATTTCCTCCCGATACGTGGGCGACCCACGCGTAAAGGTTACTTGTGGGGAGCGACGCCATTTATAGACGCCGTTTGTAAACTCACTATATCCCTGAGATTGCCGACCAGCCGACCTTGACGGCCAAATACACGAACCACAAACCGAAGATCACGCTAAACGCAGTGCCCTTTGAGATTTTCTTTGGATTGGCCGCAGAAAATCCGATCACGAGCAATATCATGGTCCAAATCCAAAACAGATCGAGCGATGTTCCCAGGGAAACCAGCCACGGCGCGGCGCCCGGCGGCAACAAGGACGCCACGCTCGTCGCCATCAAGTGTTGCGGATCAACGTCGCCGTAGCGCTTTAGCGACAGCACGATCAGCGCCAACGCCGACCCAAGCAAGCCTGGCACAAACGAATAGCTCACGATCGAAAATGGAACTGCGAAGCGAAGTTGAGCGCTCGAAAACACATTGAATGCACCCCAGTAGATCAAGCTTAACAGAAGCGCAAAGATAATCGGGCCGGCGACAGCCACGATCCACGTGATCGGAGGTGTCCACTTCACCTGCGCATCAACCATTTGCTCTTTCTGCTGATCGTTCATTTGGTCCCAGCGAGACATTTTCGTGTCTTGCTGGCGCATGTATCCCGGCCAGTCCATTTTTTGGCTGATCAGAGCGCCAACACCGATTGAAAGCACGGTCAGCAGCGCCAACGGCACCAACCAAGTCGGCCATTTCGCAATGTCTCGAAACGTGGCTGTTGGGTTGAAGAGCACGCCGAACAAGCGCCCAAACGAACTGATCTGCTGCGGTGGTTGGTCCGGAACCGCCGTGGTGGTAGTCGCCATTTGAATGCCTCCCATCCTCAAATTTGCCGTCGAATCGAACTGGGTTCCCTGGTGCCAGTAATACGGCCAGATCTCGCGGAAGTTTCACCCGCCAGCTTATACAGCCTGACGGCTTGGCAGCTCAGGCTGGCAGCACCGGCACGGCCGCCAGCAACGTCCTCGTATAAGGGTGCTCGGGATGCTCCAGCACTTTCTCCACCGGGCCTTCTTCGACGAAGCGCCCTGCCTGCATCACCGCCACGCGCGCCGCCAGTTGCGCTACCACCGGGAGACTATGTGAAATCACCAGATATGTCAGCGAGAATTGTTGCTGCAGCCGAGACAGAAGCTCGATGATCTGCGCGCCGATCGAAACGTCCAGCGCCGAGACCGGCTCGTCCGCCACCACCAGCCGCGGCCGCAGCACAAGCGCCCGCGCGATGCCGATGCGCTGGCGCTGCCCTCCGGAGAATTCGTGCGGATAGCGCGATGCCGCCGCGCCGTCCAGACCCACTGCCGCCAGGATTTCCGACACGCGGCGCTCACGCTCGGCGCGGCTCCATTCTGCGTGGTGGATCTCTAGCGGCTCGCCGACGATGGCGCCCACACGCATCCGCGGGTCGAGCGACGAAAAGGGGTCTTGAAATACCATCTGCATCTGCGCGCGCAGGCCGCGAAGCGTGGCGCCCCGCGCCGCAAGCAAATCCTGCCCCGCGAATCGCAGTTCGCCTGCATCCGGCTCGATCAGGCGAAGCAGCATCCGCGCCAGCGTGGTCTTGCTGCTGCCGGATTCGCCCACGATCGCGAGCGTTTCGCCCTCTTCCAGCCGCAAGCTGACGTCATCCACCGCAATCCGCGTCACCGGCCGACCCGCCAGCCCCGCCGAGCCGGCGAAAGCCTTGCGCAGGTTGCGCGCCTCCAGCAGCACTTCGCTCATCGAAGCAGCCTGCCTTCGCCGGCCCGCTTCATTGTTTCTCCGCGACGATATAGAGAGACGTCACGGCAAATTCCAGCTCGCCCGATGCGCTGATCCGCGGATGGAACCCGGCAGCATCGTCGGCCAGAGTCGCTTCCATTAACTCTCGCGTGCGCTGATACACGGGCGAACTCGGCGCCGCGTTCACTACACTCATCCAGTGATTGAAGTTACGAGCGCTCTCCGCGATCTCCTTCGCGCGCACGCGCAGGCCGCACGCTTCCAGTAACGCGCAAAATTCGTCCACGCGCTGCGTTTCTGTGTGCGAAGGGTCGCGGGCTTGCTCGATTCGCGTGTTCATTTCGCGGGCGCTCTCGTCGCGCACGATGATGTCCACGATCGCCACGCGCCCGCCAGGCCGCACCACGCGGGCCAACTCCGCCAGGATTTGTGCCGGATGCATCACGTGGTGGATGGCGTAGCCGCAAGTGGTGGCGTCAAAAGAGCCAGCGGCAAACGGAAGCCGATTCGCATCCGCGCAAACGAAAGCGGCTGTGCTGTTCACCGGCTCCACGGCCTGCTGCGCGCAGATCAGCATTGCCGGCGTCAGATCGAGCCCCACCGTGAAATGCACACGCCGGGCGAGCGACCGCGCAAACGTTCCCGGCCCGCAGGCCAGATCGAGCGCGCGCCAGCGAGCAGTGTCCTGCGCGTCCGAAATTGCTATTTCGGCGAGGCGCTCCGCTTCGGCGAACCGCTGCGTCAGCGCAAAATCCGCGAAGCTTTTAGCCGTGTTGGTAAAGCGGTCGCGGACGAGATCAAGTTGGTGAGCTTCATTCGACTGCGGTTTGTCAGTGGCCGGCACGGCAGCGCTCCACGGAATCCCGATTCATCTCTTGGTGCCCAAAGTGCGTGAAGTATTACGCCGCACGGACGATTCGCAAACAGAAATCGCCATCCATATGATTTAGACGAGCACGCATCGCGCTTGATGTCCGGGATTCGCGTCCCGGAGCGTGGGCACGGCCGCGTCGCACGCGTCCACTCGCAGCGAACAGCGGGGCGCGAACGCGCAGCCCGGCGGCAATGCATCGAGCGCGGGCACAGCGCCGGGTATCGGCTCAACCGTATGCCGGACGAGCCTCGGCGACGCGCGCAACAGACCCACCGTGTAAGGATGTCTCGCCGCGCGCAGCACTTCTGCGGTTGGGCCTTCTTCCACGATGCGCCCGGCGTAGAGCACCGCCACGCGGTCCGCGACCTGTGCTACGACTCCCAGATCATGCGTGATGAAGAGCAGCGTTAAGCCCAGCTCCCGCCGCAATTGCGCCAGCAGATCGAGGATTTGCTTTTGCACCGTGACGTCCAGCGCCGTCGTCGGCTCATCCGCGATCAGCAGCCGCGCTTCCGCGCTGCTTCCCGCCCGCGCCTCTTGATCCCCGGCAAGCGCCATGGCGATCAGCACGCGTTGGCGCAATCCACCGGAAAGTTCGTGCGGATATTGCCGCGCACGCAGCTCCGGCTCCGGCACCGCCGCACGCGTAAGCGCTTCGCGTACCGCCCGATCGAGCGCTTCGCCGCCCAGACGCGGGCAATGCGCGCGAATGGCTTCCGCGATTTGCGTCCCCACGCGCATCACCGGATTGAGCGCCGTCATCGGCTCCTGAAAAACCATGGCGATCCGCCGGCCTCGCAGCGCAATCCAATCGTCTTCCCGGAGCGTGGCCAAATCCAGCGTGTGCGCCGGGCTGGACGCAAAGAGCGCTGAACCACGCACGCGCGCTCCCGGCGGAAGCAGCCCCATCATCGCGAGCGAAAGCATGGTCTTGCCCGAGCCCGATTCACCGACGAGGCCCAACGAGCTTCCCGGCTCCAGCCGCAATGACACTCCATTCACCGGACGCACCCAGCCTTCCGGCGTGGGCAGCTCCACCATCAATCCGCGCAAATCCAGCAACGGCGTCATGCGCCCATCATAGAGTTGCGGCCGGGCAATGGAAAGCATGAGGGAGAAGACGATGCGTGGCGCGCACTACCGCCGGGCAGCGGGTATCACGAACTTCAGAGCGGTATGTGTGGGAGAAAACCCCACGACCTTCGTATCCACGAGCCCAGCTTTGCGCCCGGCGCTCAACACGTCGGTCTCACGGATGATGGTTTGCCCTTTCGGATAGACGATCCACAGCGCACCGGCCGGCGCGAGCGCAGCAGCCAATGCGGGCACGCGCTTCAGTTCCGCAGCCGAATCCGCGCCAAGAAAGATCAGCCCGCATTCGCGTCCCAGTCGCTTCGAACACTTCGAAATTCCACTAAGATTCTTTTCGAATGCCGCATCTTGCGGACCCACCAGCGTCACGTGCATTCCCGGCCTCACTCCGAGCTTTTCGACCATGGTCTTGGGATGCAGAATTTTCGCGGCCCACTTCTCCGCGAGCGGACCCAATTCGAAAACGGCTTCGCCGCCGGAAAACCGCACGCGCAGCTCGCCATCAACGGCATTCACCTTGCGGATGTTCTTGAAAGAAATCACCAGTCGAAAGTCGCCGCGAAAAATAAGCTCGTTCGTATCCAGCAGCGCGCGGCCCTCGCTCGATTGTTTGCCGAATCTCACGCGGCAGTGATTCTCAGCTCCCAAAAGTCATTCTCCTATCGTGATCGCCTCGCCATACTTCCGCCCCAGCGCCGCAAGGTACTCATCCATCGTCCGTGTTTGCCCAATGATGAAGTGCGAAATGAATCGGAAGATCGGGTTATACACCTCGCCCCGTTCGGTGATGCGTAGCCGGGTCCCGCCTTCGCTTGGAATCACCTCATACGTCCAGGTTCCGCCGAAGGGGAGCTTCGGATCGGCAATCTTCACCACGAAGCGTCCCGGCGCTTCGCCGCTGGGCGCGACGGATTGGATCGCTTCATAAGAAATTGCGTCGTGCTTGCTGCGCTCGAGCCATACCGCGTGGCCATCGTGATCGGGCAGCCGCTCAACCTGTAAGATCCCCGGGCGCCACTTCGGAAACTCGTCGTAGCTCGTGATCGTTTGCCAAATCGCGGCGGGCGGTTCGGAAAAGCGCGCTGACCGCGTCGCCGTATGGTCGCGCGGCAACAAAGCTCCAACTATCGCCACGATCGCGATGATTGCCGCCACAATGCCGAAGATCCACAACGCCCAACGCATCGCTCTTTCCTTCTCGCTGCCTTGCGCTTGACGCGAGCCGCTGCCCTGATGCCTATTCTCGAACGCGCGTGCCCCGTTTTCTTGACGCCTGCCTTGCCATACGCCGGTTGGCAGCCTCGGCCAGCAGCGCCAGACCCTCAAGACCCTTCCGCAACTCGTCCGCGCCCAGTTCAGCCAACATGGCAGAAACGCGTTGCGGATCGAGCACTGTGCTGGCCTCTCGCAATCGCAACCCCGCCGTCGTGAGCAGCAACTGGAGTCGCCGCCGGTCCCGCGGATCGCGTGTCCGGCGCACGTAACCCTTGCGCACCAAGCGCTCCATATTAAGAGACATCGTCGAGAGCGTAACTCCCATGTGCTTGGCCAAATAGTTCAGCGCAATCGGCTCGCGCTCGTCGAGGTGATCCAGGATGCTTGCCTGATGAGCGCTGAGCACCCGGCGCGTCTTCGGATCTTGTACGTGGCGCGTATGGCACGCAAAGTAGATCCTCGGGTAGCACTGCATCACCTGGTGCACGGCCGTGCGCTGCATTTCCCCCGAGGCTATCTTGAGTAAATTAGTTTGTCAAATAAAACTATATGGATGACCTTTCTTGCAACGGAAAGCGCCCCCGAGGATGAAATCGAACAATCGCGCGACCCAGCCTCCTCTCCGCCCATAAACGCCAGGCACGTTGCTTGTGCGCCGCTCCTGCGCGAGAATCGATGCGGCAAACGGCTTCGGATCATCGAGGAGGCGCAATGCCCGGGTTGAACGCGCTGCTGAATTACCATCCGTTGTTCGTCCACTTTCCGATCGCGCTATGGCTCGCGGCGCTGCTTTTCGAAGCTCTCTCTCTGTGGCGGCAAAATGACGAATGGCATCGCACCGCTGTTCGGCTGCTTTATCTCGGCACCCTTGGGGGCCTCGCCGCTGCTTGCACCGGATGGCTGGCGCAAAGGTCCGTCGTGCCGGAAATGGATGTCCAGGCGGTGCTCGCCGAGCACAAGATGCTGATGCTTCTCACCACGAGTTTTGCCGTCGGCCTATGTCTCTATGCCTTTGCGATGCGCGGGCGCTTTGACGCCGGCAAGCGGCGCATACTGCTCGCCGGCCTTGTGGCGCTGGCGATCTTGATGACCATTGGTGCGGATCGCGGCGGCTTTCTCGTCTTTCACTACGCGCAATCGGTGAACTTTACGACGACGCATTAGAAGCATCCCGTGGATGGTTCCGTGAGCGCACGAGAAAGGGCATTCGAAGATGGCGGATTGTCAGAGCGGCTCGGGCGCCAGCCGGCCAAAGACGTGCGAGTCGTGTGGCGAAAAGTTCCCCTGCGCAGCGCCCTGGGGACCCTGTTGGTGCGAAGAGATAAAAGTCGGCTCCGAAACGCTGGCCCAGTTACGCTCGCAATACTCCAACTGCCTTTGCCCGAAGTGTCTTGAATCTGCGGCAAACGGCCGGCCGCCAGTTTCGCCTGGCGCTGGGCCGAATGAGTAGTACCCCCAAAAGCAAAATGACCGGAGCGTCAAAACCGCTCCGGCCAACAAATCCACAAGTTCCACTCAAAACCAAATCTCAGAGGTAATCGCGCGAAGGCCCTTCAAGGAAGGCGCGAAGCTTGCGGGAACGCGAAGGATGCCGCAGCTTGCGCAGCGCTTTCGCCTCAATCTGCCGGATGCGCTCGCGCGTGACAGCGAAAGACTGGCCCACCTCTTCGAGCGTATGCTCGCTGCCGTCGTCGAGTCCAAACCGCATCTTGATCACTTTTTCCTCACGCGGCGTCAAAGTCTTCAGCACCGAGGAGGTTTGTTCCTTCAAATTCAAATTGATCACCGCATCCGAAGGCGACACCACGGCCTTGTCTTCGATGAAATCGCCCAGATGCGAATCTTCTTCTTCGCCGATCGGTGTTTCGAGCGAGATCGGCTCCTGCGCAATCTTCAGAATCTTGCGTACCTTCGCCACCGCGATATCCATCCGCTTGGCGATTTCTTCCGAAGTCGGCTCGCGGCCCAGTTCCTGCACAAGCTGCCGCTGCGTGCGGATCAGCTTGTTGATCGTTTCGATCATGTGCACCGGAATGCGGATCGTGCGGGCCTGGTCGGCGATGGCGCGGGTGATGGCTTGTCGAATCCACCAGGTGGCATAGGTGGAAAACTTGTAGCCGCGACGCCACTCGAATTTGTCCACGGCCTTCATCAGGCCGATGTTGCCTTCCTGGATCAGGTCCAGGAATTGCAGGCCGCGATTCGTATATTTCTTCGCGATGGAAACCACGAGGCGCAGGTTGGCCTCGATCAATTCCTTTTTCGCCTGCTCCGCTTCCGCTTCTCCGCGCAGGATCACCTGCAGCGTGCGCTTCAGCTCGGTAAGGCCGACTTCGCTCTCGGTTTCGATATCGCGCAGCTCGGAGCGGCGCGAGCGTAGTTCCTTGCGCGCCTCCGCGGCGGTATCACCCTTGCTGACGTCCGCGCGGCGCTCGAGCTTCCCGGCCTCACGCTCCAACGATTGCAGGCGCACGACGGTGTGGCGTATCCGGTCAATCAGCCGCTTGCGCTCGAGTGGATTGAACTCAAACGCGCGAAGCGCCTGCGACATCTCGATCCGCGTGCGCGCCAGCGCGTACTTCGCGTGCAGATAGGGACGCTTCTTCGCCTTCGGCATCCGCTCGAACTTCTCTGCCTGCTTCAAGCTGGATTCGTAAAGCTTTTCGATCTTGTCGAGCTGCTTCAGCGTGGCGCGGGTTTTTGCTTCGACTTTTTCTTCGGTGAGTTCTTCGTCGTCAAACTGAACGATTTCCTTGATCGAGCGCGCGCCTTCGCGAAGATCCTTTGCCACGCCCATCAATTCCTTCAGGACGATCGGCGAACGCGAAATGGTCTTCAGGACGAGGTTCTGTCCGCGCTCGATGCGCTTGGCGATCGTAACTTCGCCTTCGCGCGTCAGCAGCGGCACGGTTCCCATCTCGCGCAGATACATGCGGACGGGATCGTTGGTTTTCTCGAGGGCCCCTGGGGTTAGGTCAAGTTCACTTTCTTCTGCGGCAGGTTCTTCTTTGGCCGGTTCGGCCTCGCCGCCGGATTCGGCGTCGGCCGCGGCGCGAGCCGCCTTGGCCGTGGCGGCGTCTTCGTAAATGTCAATTCCGTAGCGCTCAAACGTGGAAAGCAGGTCGTCAATTTCCTCCGAGGAATGCACCTCGGCGGGAAGAATGTCATTGACCTCGTCATAGAGCAGGTACCCGCGCTCCTTGCCCATGTTAATGAGCTGGCGTACCTGATCGTATTTTTCTTCGAGTGCCAGGGCCAAACTTGCCTCCCCGAACCGGCGGTTCGAGCCGCGCGATGGGTTAAATCAGTGCTCTCAAAACCCTCGTCCAGCCTCGCCGGAAAGGGACACAAACGCCTTGCTGCTCCGAGCCGTACGGAAAAGATGATGGAATCGCACCGGTGAGATGACTCTTAGCCTGCTGTCGCTCGTGATTTGAGCCCGCTCGCATCCCAGGCGTCACACACGGACCCAAAATCCAGCGCCTCAAACGATTCGATGCAAGCTGCCACCTAGCCGTTACCGCAAACCCTGTAAGGTTATCTCCTAGACAGCATCACGTCAATGGCACGCGGCCAATGCGTTAGCAAGGGTGAACCTGGTGCGTCAGTGCTGGGACAAGTTGCGGAGCAGCTCCTGTTTTCGCGCGAGAAGTTTCTTGAGCTGGCTGGCATCTGCCGCCTGGCTGGAAAGCGCCTCCATCTCCTTCTGCAAGGCATCGAGCTCCTGCTTTGCGTGGCGCTCGCGCAACACGTTCAGGCAGCTTTCCGCCTCGTCCCACGTGGGCGGTGCGTCGGATTCAAACGCAATTTCGAAAAGCAGCCGCCGGTCGCCTTCTTCCAGCGTTGCTGCAAGCGTCGCGGCGTCCGGCCGCACACCCTCGGCGGAAGCTTTCAGAAGCGTCTCCATGATCCGCTCCGTCTCCAAACCCTTATGAAGCGCACCCGCCGCGATCTCGCTTGCCAGCCGTTCGCGGAATTCCTCGGCCTCGAGCAGCATGTGCACCAACCGCCGCTCCGCCGGCCTCGCACTTCTTCCAATCAACTCAGGCTTTGCTTTCACTTCGCTGCGCCGTTCGGCCGCGGCTTTGCGCAATGCTTCGCGCAGAACCGGCTCGTCCAAGCGCAACTGCTGCGCGATGCGCGTGGCCCATTCCGAGCGCAACAGCGGATTCTGCACCCGCTGCACGTGCGGCATCAGAAAGTTCACCGCGCGGAGTTTGCCTTCGGCGCTCGAAAGATCCATCCGCTTCGCGCGGCCGATCAGGTAGTCGAGAAACGCCGGCGCTTTGCCGAGCAGCTCGCGATACGCTTCCGCTCCCTTTTTCTGGATGTAGCTATCCGGGTCGGCGGGCTTGCCGTCAATCACCGGCAGCGCCAGCACGCGAGTCTCAAAATCCTGCTCGAGCAGCAGCGCCAGCGAACGCTCCGTCGCAGCCTGTCCCGCGCTATCGGGATCGTAGTTGACCACGATACGGTGCGTGAATCGCCCGAGCAGCTTCACTTGCGCTTCGGTAAGGCTCGTGCCGCAGCTCGCCACTACGTTGCCGATACCCGCCCGCGCCACCCCGATCGTATCCATATAGCCTTCCACCAGGACGGCGAAATCGTTGCGCCGGATCGGCTCCTTCGCGCGATCTAGGTGATAGAGCAGCGCACTCTTCGTATAGATCGGCGTTTCCGGCGAATTCAGATACTTCGGCATGTCGTCGCCAAGCGCCCGCCCGCCAAACGCCACAATCTTGCCCGACTCGTTCGCTATGGGAAACATGATGCGCCGCCGAAAGCGGTCATACGCCCGGCCGTTTCCGTCGCGCCCGGCAAGACCCGCCTGCTCGATCAGTTTCTCCGGAAACTTCTGCTTGAGCTGCCGGAGCAACACTTCGCCGCCCGAAGGCGCATAGCCCAACCCGAAGCGCGCAATCGCTTCGTCGTCGAGTCCCCGGTCGGCCAGATAGCCCCGCGCGACCTTTCCCTCCGCGGTCGAGCCCAATTGCCGCGCAAAAAATGCCGTTGCGTCGCGATGCATTTCCACCAGCACCGAGCGCTGCTGGTTTGCTTGCCGCTCTTCGGGAGAGCGTTCGCGCGGCTGCGGCACCGCGATCCCGCACTTTTCCGCCACCGTGCGAATGGCATCCGGAAAACCGCACTTCTCCAGCTCCATCACAAACTTGAAAACGTCCCCGCCCGCTCCGCAGCCAAAGCAGTGGTAAATCTGCTTCACCGGGTGCACTGCAAACGACGGCGTCTTTTCGGAATGAAACGGGCAGAGACCGACGAAATTCTGCCCGCTCTTTCGCAGGGACACGTATTCGCCCACCACGCGAACAATGTCCGCCTGCTGCTTCACGCGATCCGCGAATGACCCGGCTTCCGCCATCTGCAAGGATTGAACTTCGGCAACTGTGGCTGACTATTGTACCGCCGAGCGCGGCCCTCGGGAGGCGGAGTACAGCACAACGCGAAATCCTTTATGTTCAGTCTCAGATTCGTAACGCATGCCAATCTTTTCCATAATGCGCCGCGACGCCAGGTTTTCCGGCATAGCAATCGCGATCACCCGCGCTAGCCCCGCGCGCTCAAACGCGTAGCGCAAAACACTTCGCGCAGCTTCGGTCGCCAATCCTTTCCCCCAACAGCCCCGCGCCAGCCACCATCCGACTTCCACTTCGTCGCGCCCGCCAATCTCAAGCGGCTGAAGCCCGCAAGATCCAATCGTCTCGCCATCAGTTTTCCGAACCATCCTCCAAAGACAAATTCCTCTGCTCGCCTCATGCCGCATTTGCCGACCGATAAACTCAGCCAACTCGTCGCCGGTCCACGGCCGTCCGCCGTTGATATACCGCATGACTTCCGGATCGCTCGAAATCGGCTGGAACTTCTCTGCGTCCGATTCCTTCCACGAGAGCAACCGCACGCGATCCGTCTCGAGTTGGCAAGAAGCAACAGACTCGTCCATGTGCGCCGCCCGCTAATCCTTCAGCTCCACGATCATCACCGCGTTTCCGCCGCGATCCTGCGCTTCCGCGGATGTGCGCTCAACAAGCGGGTGCGTCGCGAGAAATTCCGTAAGCCCGCGACGCAACGCGCCGGTTCCATGGCCGTGGATCACGCGCACACGCGGCTTGCCCGCCAGCGCCGCCTGGTCAATGAACTTATCTACTCGCCCCGACGCCTCTTCCACCGTGCACCCAATCACGTTGATCTCATTGGCAGAGGGCTCCTCCGTCGGCTTGGCCTGCACGGTCAACGTGGCCGCGCTGGCAGGCCGTGCCGCGCTCTTTTTCAGCGGCTCTTCCACCACTGACAACAGGTCCTCGAGCGCTACCTTCATCCGCAGCGGCCCGGCTTCGACCTCGGCGCCGCGCGTGTCCACGCGCCGCAGCACTACCGCGGACGGAAATCCCTTTACCCGCACACGCATTCCGGGCGCGAGCTTTCCGATTTCGATTGGCTTCTCGATGGGCGCTGCTGCCGGCCCCAGATCCGCCTGCGATTCCGACAAATGCTGCACGATTGCCGCGTCCGCGTCATCTCGCGCCTCACCGCGCGCCTTCACCGTTGCGCGTTTAGCCTGCTTTTCGATCTGCGCGCGCTGCTCGCGCTCCTTTACGCTTGCCAGAGCCCGCTCCAGCGCGGCCTCATGCTGCTTCATCGCCTCGCCAAACTTTTGCTCGAGCTCGCTAATTCTCTTGCGCTGCCGCTCGATCCATTCCGTTTGCAGTTGCCGGCGTTCAACATCCAGTTGGGACGATTGCTCGCGCAACTCGCGCCGCAGCCGGTCCACTTCCTCGCGGCTGCGGTGGAGGTACGCGATCAAGTCCGCCGCCTCGCGCGAAGCAGGAGTCAATTGCTCGCGTGCGCGCCCAATCACCTTCCTGGGCAAGCCCAGCCGCTCCGCGATGGAAATCGCGCTCGACCCGCCCGGCACTCCCACCATCAGCCGGTGCGTTGGCCGCAGATTCACTTCATCGAACTCGACTGCCGCATTCACCACGCCCTGCGTGGCGGAAGCCCACGCCTTCAGCCGGTCGTGGTGTGTGGTCGCCAGCGTCAGGCAATGCCGCTCGCGAAATTCCTCCAGCAGCGCAACGGCCAGCGCCGCCCCCTCCTCGGGAGCGGTGCCTGTGCCGAGTTCATCCATCAGCACCAGTGACTGCGCCGTGGCCGCTTCCAGCATTCTGCGCAAATTCAGCATGTGCGCGGAAAACGTCGAGAGATTCTCCGCAATGGATTGCTCGTCGCCGATATCCGCCAGCACGCGATCAAAGAGCGGCAATTCCGCGGCCTGCGCCGTGATTGGAATTCCCGATTGTGCGGCCAGCGCCGCCAGTCCGACGGTCTTTAGAACCACGCTTTTTCCGCCGGTGTTGGGGCCGCTGATCACCAGCACGGTTTCATCGCCACCCAATTCAAGGGTCATCGGCACCACGCTTGAGCCTTCACTGCGCAAGCGCGCCTCCAGCACAGGATGCCGCGCGGCGTCCAGCCTCAGTTGAGTTTCGGAGCGGAATACGGGCAGCGCGCAATCGTATTCCCGCGCATATCTCGCCCGCGCAAAAAGGGAATCCATCTCCGCGATCGTTTGCGCGGCAAACCGCAGTGGCCCCGCCTGCCCGCGCAGCACATCGGTCAATGCCGCAAGAATGCGCGCAATTTCGGCGGCTTCGTCTTCGGCGAGCTGCACGAGCCGGTTATTTGCCTCGACCGTCACGATCGGCTCGACGAATACTGTCTGCCCGGTCGCGCTCGCGCCATGAACAATCGCGTCGCGGACGCCGCCCTGATGGCGATCCGCCGCGCGCACGGGAATTACGTAACGGTCGTTTCGCAGCGTAACGTAATCTTCTCCTGCCTCACTTCCGCGGCTCCGCAGGATCTCGCGCAATGTTTTCTGGATTCCGTCCCGCGTGCGCGCAAGCGTTGTGCGGATTCGCCTCAGTTCGGGTGACGCGTCGTCGCTGATCGTTCCGTCCGGCAGGACCGTGCGGCGAATCGCGGTCGCCAGCATCCGGAAATCGCCCAGCATTTCCGTGCGGGCTGTAAGCCCAGGGCACGGTTGCGCCGCGTCCCGAAAATATTCGCGCAGCCATCCCGCGGTATCGAGCAGCGAAGCCACATCCAACAGCTCCGCCGGCGTCAGCACAGACGTGGCCGCCGCCACTTCCGCGTTCGCAGGGCCCAATCGCGCCAACCACGGTTCCGGATCGGCCAGCCCGCCAAAGCCAAGCTGCTGGCCCCCGCGCAGCCATGCAACCGCTTCGCGTACCAATGCGAATTCGCCTTCGAGCCGCTCAAGGTCTAGCGATGGCGCGAGCGCTTCAATCGCGCGCCGCCCGGGCGCACAAGTCGTAAAGCCGCGCACGATCTCGCGCAATCGGGGAAACTCAAGCAGTTCTGTGGCGGGTCGGGACATTGTCTATCGGTAGATCGCCGCGTCGCGATGCTGCGGGGCGTGCAGCTAGATTACCTGATCTTGCGGAGAAATTGCTCGGCTCCCGGGGTGCTCCAGGCGCCGCAGTCGCGCCTGGGTTCTCTATACCTGGGCGTCAGTGCACATCTTTGTCGCGCCCACAAATCGCCCGTTCACTTCTTCGCATTGCGCCGCGCTACGCCCAAATCCTTTACCATCGCCACCGTGATTGCATCCAGCACGTCTTCCGCGGGCTTGCTCTTCATCATGTGATTGTTGCCAAAGAACGAAAAAATCAAGTGCTCGCCGCGTGCCGATGTCGCATAGCCCGAAACCGCATCCACGTGTCCGAGCGTTCCCGTCTTGGCCCACACATGCCCGGCCGCCGGCGTATTCAGCATGCGATCTGAAAGCGTTCCATCTTCACCGGCAATCGGAAGTGACGCGCGGTAGATGTCGCTCCACGCTTGCTGCGAAACCCAGCGCAACAGCTTCGCAACCGCCTCAGGCGTAACCAGATCGCGCCGCGAAAGCCCGCAGGCGTCGCTCAACTCCATATCATCGTCCGCGATCCCGATGCCTTCCCGGAATTGCTCGGCGAACTGCAGCGCCGTGTCAAACGAAACGTCTCCTGTCTTTTCCCGCGCTGCGTCGCGCAAAAGCATTTCCGCATGAAGGTTCTGGCTCACCTTGGCCGCTACGCGCACCGCTTCGGCCAGCGGCAATGACACATGCTCGGCAAGCACCGTTGGCGGCACGGCCGGTGCATTCGCCTCCGCGGCCAGCGCAGTCGCCTCTGTGGGAAGCCCGGCGATGTGTCGCCCCTCCGCTTTGCCATAAATTTTCACGCCGCGCGCTTCCAGAAGCTGCTTGAGCAGGGCCGCCGCATACTCCGCAGGCCAGGTGTTTGCTAAGCCGAGTGAGTGCTGCTGCGCATCCGCGGGAATGCTTCCGCGCAGGAGGATGTCTTTCGAGCCAGGATCGCGCTCGATCGTCAGTTCCTGCTTTGATCCCGGCGCCCCGGTCACCAGCTCATTGTGGATCTCGTAAAATCCGCTCACCCAAGGTTCAATCGTGTAGCTCGCCGGAGTTCCGGGCTGTGGCCCGGGAGCAATTTCAACAAACAGCGTGCCATCATTGATTTCGAGTGCGGAGACCGGTGCGCCGTAATTCCACAGCATGTCATCAATGGACCAGCCCGACGGATACCGCCCCCCGGCAAAATAGCTATCGTCGCCCACGATATTTCCGGAAACCTGTTTCAGCCCGCGCGCGACCACCGCATCGGCCAAATCAGCCAGCGCTTTTTCCGGAGGCCCTTCGCGATCCGTTCTCTTATCGTAGGGAATCGCGCGATTGGAAAGGTCCGGGTCGCCGCGGCCGACGAGTACCAGATCGCCGCCGAGCGTGCCATCGTTCCCGATGGGCGCGTTGGATTCGAGAGTCGTATGAAATTTGTAATCCGCGCCAAGCGTCGCCGTTGCCAGAGCGATGGTGAAAAGCTTCGCATTTGACGCGGGCGTGAAATAGCGGTCGCTATTTTGCGCGAAAAGCACCTCACCGGTATCCGCGTCTTCAACGAGCAATCCCCAGTACCCGCGGCTTACCTCGGGGGCGGCAAGAATCTTGTTCACGCTCGCGCGAAATGCCGCGACGTCCCCTCGCTTGCGCGCCGCAGGAGCCGTCGCGGCACGCGGCGTTCCGGGCGCTGCTTTCTTCTGCGATTGCGCGTCCGCCGCAGGGCCAACGCAGAATCCCAGGATACTGACGAGTAGCGCAGCGCCAAGCCTGCTACGAGAATGCGGTTTGCGGCGCATTTTTCGCACGAGCCCGCCACGTGTCCTTCGAATCGTCGGCAAATGAAGCTCTCCGTTTCGCGCAGCTCGGTCAAACGCGCGAAGAACCGCAGTTCCTGAAGAGAACTCTCCGCGCAAGGGGAGCCGTATTCAGTGGAATGTCGCGCTCGAGGCCGCAACAACAACCTGGCCAGCCAGCATCACCCAGAGCGGTTTTCGCAACGCGTTCACATCCGCGAGCGGGTTGTCGTGCACGAGAAAGAGATCGGCGTCATAGCCCACGTCAATACTCCCAAGCTCGTTCGATTTGCCGAGATACGCGGCGTTATTCACTGTGGCGAAAGCGAGAATCTGTGCGGGGCTGAATCCGGCCTTCGCAAATTCCGCCAGTTCATCCTGAAATCCGTCCCCGAACGGCACAAGCGGCGCATCCGTACCGACCGTGAGCGTCACACCTGCAGCGGCCAACTTCCGCACAAAAACGTACTTTTCTCGAAGCTGCTGCTCGATCGCGGCGCTGGTCGCGTGTTGCAGGAGCAGCGCCGTCCTGAATTCGCCGAACGTAGGATCGGCAAATGTGTGGTGCGCGAGCATCGCTGAGATTAGGGAGTCGGGCATGTCTTCCACGCTAGCAACATGTTCGATCCCGGTGGCGCCGGCGTCCGCTGCGTCGTTCGCCTCCTGCGTTGTGCCGATGTGGACGAGGCTCATTAGATCCTTGCTCCGCGCCCACGCCACAGCCTGCTCCAGCAACCCCTTGCTGATTTTTTCGTTCGCCATGCCGATTGTTCCATAGACGATCTTCACCGCATCGGGCGGGCCCTCCTCGTAATTCCTTTCGAGGCCTGCTGTCAGGCTCGCTCGATCGGTAGCAAGGATGGCGCCCTGGCGCGAAATTTCCGCTGTCCAAATCGTGCTCACCGGATGGCCATGCGGTGAGGTGACCAGCCTCCCCACCATAAACATTCGCGGACCGAGCAATTCGTGCCGCCCAACCGCCGCTCGCAGGGCGAATCCGTGCTTCGCGGGACCCCCCATATCGCGAATCGTGGTGACGCCATTCTCCAGGAACTTGCGCCGCTGGGGAGCGTAATCGCCAAAAATGGATTGGACGAAATAGGGAAAATCGAAAGCGGATTGCATGGACTGGATAGACCCAAACGGCGTTTGCAAATGGACGTGCGCGTCAATCATTCCCGGAACAAGATATCGACCCTGCGCATCAATTTTTGGCCACGCGCTGTTATCCGCGTTGGCAGCCACGATTTGAACGATCTTTCCGTTCTCGATCTGGACGTTTTGGCCTTCGATAATCTTGTTGTGGGGCGCGTCCACGATTCTCGCGTTGACGATGTCAACGCGCGGACGATCCGCGGCGGGCCAGCGATACGAGTCCATGCTATGTACCCAGAACCCAGTTCCAATCCACGATGCGCAGAAGGCCGCCGCAGCGAAAGCCTGCGTGATCCTCGATATCTTTCCCCCGCCGGGCACCAGGAGATAGAGCGCGAACACCATCGCGTAAAAGGTTGGCGTCGGGTAGGAATACGCGGTCCACTCCGAGAGCGTTTTCGGATGAAAGTTCAAACTGGCGGGCAAGAAGCTCGCCGTCACCAGGCGTAGTCCCAGCCACACGGTCAGAAAATAGAACGGCAGGGAAACCACGTATCCCGCGAACAGCCGCGTCAGCCAGCGGCCGCGCCATCGAAACAGAAATGCACCGACGGGCAGCCAGTAGAGAAAAACCACGGCGAGCCACACAGCCAGGATTAAAAATACATCCAGCCACTCGCCGATCCTAAACTGCATCAGCAGATACAACGGGAAGGCAACTCCGGTCAGCAGCACTGCGGTGAGCAGAAACCTTAGCGGTGGGATCAGAGCCCGCGAGCTCGCTTCGCTTTCAAGACCCATTGCTCCTCCCGCAGGATTCACGTCGCCCGCCCATTGGTTACCTCAGCAGAAGTCGCTTGAGGTTTCTGCGCGATTTCCCCGGAGCCAGCATCCAATCATGTGTTTGGCGAAACGGCTTGAAGTTTATGTTATTTTCGATATGGCTGCCCATGTATAAGTCCAGCGTCGCGCGCACGCCGCCGCCGGGCGCAGCGTCTCAACTGGGTCATGACAACCAGCCGTTCCGAAAACCCGCGCGGCGAAGCCCCTTAATCACATAAGAACAATGCCGCATCAAGCGCCATAAGAAGCCGGTGCGATAATTCTCTATCATCATCACGATCGGCCCCTGATTCAATCCAAAGTGCCAAGGCGTGGTCCAACCGCAGGGCCTTCTGCCTTTCTCCGGGTACGTCGGATTGAAGGTACCTTTGAAGCCGTATGGGTTCTTCTCGCGCAGGCGCAATGCGTCAAAGTACCGGATCGTCGGCAGCACAATCTCCGGGGCAAATGGCAGTGACGCTACAACCGCCCACGGCGCAATCGTGCCATCATCGGGTCCATGTGGCGCACCTCGCGACACATAATCGAAAAATTTCCGTCTGATCCCTGCGACGCGCCGGGTCGCCGGCCCAGGACCGTCGCTCGCGGTTATCCCCCAGCAGTGTTCGCCGTAATGCGAGAATCGACGCGGATTACGAATCGCATAGCGTTGCTGCACGAGCGTCGCTCGACGGCTATTCTCAAAATAATCGATGCCCTTCTTCTGCATGAAATCGTCTTGGATGCCGCGGAAGTCCAACCATATGTGCGAGAGTTGATGGATGAAGAGCGGTCCGGCATACAGAAATTCAGTGTCGTACATCTTCGTCCACTTATATGTGGTACTCCATGCCCGGTAGCTGTCACCCATCAACGGATGCGTCGGCGAACCGAGCCCAAATACGTACAACAATAAAGCTTCGTCATATCCTTCCCAACGATATTTCAAAAATCCGATTTCTGGTTTCCAGCCCTGGCTGACCGTGAGCCCCTTGTCTTGCGCCCATCGCCAGTCCGCGCGCCGGTAGAGAGCATCGGCAAGCTCGCGAACTTCACGTTCGTTCCGTGTATCGCGGTCGAAATACATGGCCGCCGTGAGGGCGCCGGCAAGAAGAAACGCAGAATCAATCGTGGACAGCTCGCATTTCCAGGCGCGCCGGCCTGTCTTCATGTCAAGAAAGTGATAATAAAATCCCCGGTATCCGGTCGCATTAGCTTGAGTTCCTTGCGGGCTGTGCGAGAAAAACCTGAGAGTCGCAAGCGTTCTCTTGATCGCATCGTCGCGAGTCAGGAAAGAGCGTTCGACCCCAATAGGGTAAGAGGCCAAAGCGAGCCCGGTGGCGGCAATACTTGCGGGCCAATCCTTTTTAGTCTTATCTCTTACAAGCCCATTCTCCAGATTCGATTCGTGCAGAAAATAGGCGAAGGTTTCTTTCTGAAGCTGATGCAGCATGGCGTCATCGGATGGATCCCGCGAGCCGATTGAGGGTTTCTGAGACATTTTTCTCACGCAGTCACGCGAATTCGACCGTGATTGCGGCGACGGCGTGAGGTGGCAACGAGAAGGACAGATCTATGTTCTGCTGTTCGCATCTCCACGGGTGGGGTTGTTTCACCAAGCATGATATGGCCTTCAATTGCTCTACCTGCAGCGCATTCAAATAGACTGGTTCGCCCATGGCCTGCCATAGCCGTCGTGGGTTCGCATGATCCTCGTCGATTCTTTCAATGTAGACGACGCGAGGTTCCGGAGCGTTTACGATGCGCAGACTTAATAATTCCGTCTGAATGGGATGCCTCGGCATGGCGTGGTTTGTCAGCAGGATGGTCAGCGACTTTTCCTTTCGGACGACCCACGCGTTCACAGTCTCATGGTTTCCTTCGACGCTCAGCAACTGATTACCCAGACGGTGCAGTAACTCAAAAGCTCGGTACACCGGCTTTACGATCCCATGGATATTCAGCAGGCCAAAACCACCCTGAAATGGAACGGACGGAAAGTAGTTCTCGGCAAAAATATCGCTGAAGGTCCAAAAACTGTAGCCCTCTGCAAGCCCGGATGCCTCCATGACGATCTTGGAGGCAAGCGCCGCAGTAAAGGGCTCGTCATGCAGCGGGTCCCGCGGATTCGATGAGATATTCCATTCCGTATAGTAGACAGGCAGCCCGCGCGCCTGATCGCGGGTCTTGGCCGCGTCTTCGCGCATGATTCCGCGGGGCGCGTGCTCCAATTGCGTGACCGTGTCCGCGCCTATTTTTCCGAAGGCATCCGTCGGGTAATGATGTGTCGAGATGAAGTCGACGGGTACTTTATTCTGTTCGCAGAAATCAAGAAACTCCGGGATCCATGCATTCTTTGCGGAAGCGGGGCCGCCCACTTTGAGCAAAGGATCGATGCTCTTCACCGCCTCGGCAGTCACGCGGTAGAGCTTGAAGTAATCCTGCTGAGTTCCGGTCCAAAATGCCTTAAGGTTTGGTTCGTTCCATACCTCAAAGAACCATTCGCGCACTTCGTTCACTCCGTAGCGTTCCACCCAATGCGCCGTCAGCTTGCCGATGAGTGTTGCCCACTGCTCGTAATCCTTCGGCGGGGTTACATTCGCTTCGTAGCGGAACACGGTCGTGCTGCCAGAGGCGAGAGTGCTGGGCATGAAGCTCAGTTCCACAAACGGTCGCATTCCGATCGAGAGAAGAAAATCCATAATTTGGTCGGCATTAAAAAATGAATAGAGGAATTCGTTTTCCTCGCAAGTCAGTACTTCCATCTCCTCTGAGAGCAGCGCATGAAAGCGAACGTGCTGAAAGCCCAATTCGTTGTGGCAAAGACGCAGTTGCGACTGCCAGTCGGCCCGCAATGCGAGAGGCGCATGCCCGCTCCCCACGGTATGCTCCCAAAAATGCGCAAAGGATTTGCCTGCCTGTGAAAAATTGCATGTGAAATTCGGCATTCCTTCTCCTTAACCGGAATTCCTTTTGACTTCCGGACGGGGAGTGCACACCCGTTTCTCTTCCCCAGCGCCTCGTAGACCTCGCTTCTGCCGCCGTGAAGAGTGAAATTAACCGTTTCCCACAGCCTCGTCAAACAACGAACTTCGTGCTCGATGAGTCTAATGTTTAAGGTGCAAGTGCGGACGCATTGCACCGCTTTCGCTGCGCCCGGCTCCGCGAAACACTAAAATGACCGCTCGACATTTCAATGGAGGAATGACTATGCGTAGGGCAGTTTCTTTTCTACTCGGTGCAGCGCTGATTGCCCTGCCAATGGCCGGCGCGGATAAAGAAAAAGACGAAGACCGGCTGCGTAACTGCGGCATGGTGATGCACGAAATTCTAAACGTACCCGATGACATTCCTCAGAGCTTGCTGGATAAGGCTGAGTGCGTCATCGTGTTTCCATCGGTCCTCAAGGCCGCTTTCGGCGTCGGTGGATCTTACGGTCGCGGCGCTATGACGTGCCGCAGCGGCGCCAACTTTACCGGGCCCTGGGGCACGCCCACGATGATGGCCCTCGAAGGCGCCAGCTTTGGTTTCCAGTTGGGCGGCCAGGCGACTGACTTCGTGTTGCTGGTAATGAATGACCGTGGTGCGAGCTCGATTCTAAGCAGCAAAGTAAAGCTCGGTGCCGACGCCTCCGCCGCAGCGGGTCCCAAGGGACGCGACGCGGAAGCCGATACGGACGTTACCATGCGCGCCGAAGTGCTCACCTACTCTCGTTCGCGCGGCCTTTTTGCCGGGATTTCGCTGGAAGGCTCGACGGTTCGCCCCGATAACGACGCCAATGAACGGCTCTACGGCCGGAAGCTCGATGCGTCGGATATCGTGCTGAAAAATGCCGTTCCTCCGCCGGCCGGCGCGAAGGAGCTGCTGGAAATCCTGAATCAACATTCGCCGCGAAACCAATCCGACAAGAATTCCCATTAATCCCGCGGTCTCACTCGTGTTTTGGCCGGAGCTCGATTTTGGCGCTCCGGCCAAGAACATGAGCACCTCCTGCAGCGCCGTCGATCCCGCGACAACTTTCCAGCCGATACGCTGCGCTCGCGCCACGATCTGCTAAAGTGGCGCGGCGAAAAGCCATTCCGTATGGCCACACAATTCACGCCAAGCTCTGCGCCCAGCGGCCAGGAATCCGCGCAGCAACCACTTCGCCCCGGCCTGATTCGCGGGTTCCTCGCGGCCTGGGGCGGCTGGGCGCTCGATGGCATGGACTCGTTCATCTACGCGCTGGTGATGGTGCCCGCGCTGCGCGAACTACTTCCGCGCTCCGGCCACACCGCCCAAATCGGCAACATCGGATTCTATGGCGGCTTGCTGTTTGCCCTGTTCCTGATCGGGTGGGGACTCGCATTTCTCTGGGGACCCGTCGCCGACAAGTTTGGCCGCGTGCCAACACTGATGGCGACGATCTTGTGGTACTCGGTGTTCACGCTGGCCAGCGCCGGCGTGACGCGCGTATGGCAACTCGCGCTCCTGCGCCTGCTTGCGGGAATTGGCATCGGCGGCGAGTGGGCCATAGGCGGCACGTACGTCGCCGAAGCGTGGCCCGAAAAGCGGCGGGCAGCGGCTGGCGCGATCATGCACACCGGCTACTATTTCGGGATTCTGCTGGCGGGACTGGCAAACGCGTGGATTGGGAGCCGCTACGGCTGGCGCGCCATGTTCATTGTGGGAGGAGCGCCTGCGCTGCTGGTGGCGCTGATGCGCTATGGAGTGGAGGAGCCGGCGCGCTGGCAGGAGAAAGTGCAAATCGTGCGCGCGTGGTCGCTGTGGCGTCCGTTTGCCGTGCTGTTTTCTCCCGAATACCGCAGGCGCACTTTGCTAAACAGTTTCTACATGCTGGTGTCAATTGCGGGGCTTTGGGCCGGCTCGGTCTACGTTCCCGCCGCGGTGACGGCGCTGGCCGAAGCGAGCCATTTCGGCTCACGCGTTGCAGCCGATCTTGCTTCCGAGGCAACAATCCTCTTATCCGGTGCGACCATTCTCGGCTGCCTCTGCGTTCCAAAACTTGCGAACCGGTTCGGACGCCGCGGCGCGCTCGGCATCTATTTCTTCCTGATGCTGATCTCCATCGCCTACACGTTTGGCTATGCGTTTTACCGGCCCGCCGGACAAGGCCTCGAGTGGTTCGGCTATGCGCTCTTTGTGCTGGGATTCGGCGGCGCGAATTTCGCGGTCTATACGATTTGGCTGCCGGAGCAATATCCAACGGAATGCCGCGCGAGCGCCTTTGCGTTTGCGACTTCCTTTGCCCGCTTCGCGGGAGCGGGAATCACGTTTCTCGTCGGCGCCGGCGTCGCGCACTTTGGCACGATCGGCTATCCCGTGGCGCTGACGGCCATCGCGTTTATTCCCGGGATTCTGCTGCTGCCGCTGGGATTCGAGACGCGCGGGAAACCTCTGCCCAGCTAAGAGCAGCCCTCATTCAAAGCTAGAGCGCCGCGACCTGCGTTGCATTAACGCGACTATTCGTTGCATTGACACAACTATGTGCTGCGTTGCGCGGCGTTTGGATTCTGCGCGAGGCTCGCGGCAGCCTCATCGGCCGTTTTGTGAACGGAGAAAAGTTTGAGTACCTGCGCGACTTGGAGCACCGCATAGTTCCGTGGACTGAGCGCCGCCAGCGCCAGCGAATGCTGGCTTTTCGACCGCCGCACGAGAAGCTGCACCAGCGCGCCGACTCCCGCCGAATCAAGCCAGGTGAGCTCGCTCATATCCAAGATTAGCGCCGGAGCGGGCTCTTCGCGCAGCGCCTGGTTGAAACTAGCTACGGTTTCGAGCGTCAGGCTGCCTGCGAGCGTGACAATCTTCGGTCCGGCTGCGGCGGATTCGCGCGTTCCTAACGTAAGTTGTGCATTTGGCATGAGCGCGCATTCTAGAATCGAATTGTTAACCGCATATGAATGTCCCCGCGCCGCAAGCGGCGGAAAATTGGCAGGAACCCCTCCCCCCCGGTTTTCTCGTAAATACGGCAGCAGAAGGACTTGCGGCGTTCGATATGCGCAAGTGACAGTAGATACGAGACTTAAGAAATGCGTCTTTGTGCAAAATGCGACCTCGATGCTGCAAATAAAGCACTTAGCGGACCATTTGGTACGCTGATATGACGCGATATGCGTACGTCGTGCTGCTCATTTGATTGGGGACCGTCCGGAACTTCGGTTTAGCCGAGACTGCAGCTCGCCTTGCCAATTGACATGATTATAACTTGCGTCTAAGTGTTTATCAACAGGCTATCGTAATCCAGCAACGCGAAGGCCGGGGATGGGTTCGGAAGCCATCGAGTGGGTCTTGGCGAAACCGCGTTCGCGCGGTGTGAGAGGATTATTCTACGCGCGATACTCATTTCATGTACTCGAACGCGGCAAAGAAATGGCTTACGGGTTCACTGATTCATGTCTGGGGATGCACACTCGGTGAGCTAATCGTGTGTCCGTCCGTAACCTTCCACCTATCAATTAAGCGAGCGTAATGTAGGTTGCCAAGATTCGGATTTTCAATCAGAGCGAAGTTGTTTAGGGGAGGCCAAGTAAGTTTCTGTGTCTTGGGCTTCATCGGTGGCCAGAGTGGTGTAGTGCTCCCCTCTAAAACTGGACACCTCAGTTAGGTAAGATCAGGGCCTCCCAAACAGGAGGCAACATGGGCAGGAAACCGCGCGTAGATCGATCCCCGGAAGAGAAGTGGCAGATCGT